>Ga0209526_10000167_pt1 | contig 39837 bp, 38 predicted proteins | sample JacPinW_OM2H0_M1_FD_188566 | JGI IMG/M metagenome (GOLD analysis project Ga0209526, IMG submission 188566) | Forest soil microbial communities from Algoma, Ontario, Canada - Jack Pine, Ontario site 1_JW_OM2H0_M1 (SPAdes) (version 2) | ecosystem: Environmental > Terrestrial > Soil > Boreal... | reverse complement strand
CGGCGTTCGCCGCAGAAGCCCTGGCCCGTGGCTACTACATCTCCTTTGCCGGCACCGTCACGTATCCGACGGCCCACGGGGTGGTGGGCGCCGCCAGTATCATCCCGCTGGACCGCATGCTGGTGGAGACCGACTCGCCCTTTCTTCCGCCGCAGAGCCGGCGCGGGCAGCCCAATGCCCCGCGTTACCTCGTCGAGACCGTCGAGCGGATCGCGGCGCTGCGCGGTACGACGGCGAGGGAGATCGGCCAGGCGACCGGCCAGAACGCCATCGACCTGTTTCGGTTGAACCACGCCGGCTCGTAAGCGCCCGCTCGACCTCACCGACGCATCCGTGATCCGGGGGGTCGCCCGCCGCTTTAGCGTCCGGTATCAACGGCGTTGGGGACAGAATTTCCTTGCCGACCGGCGGCAGCTGGAACGGATCGTCGAGGCGCTCGAGCTGTCGCCCACCGATCACGTCGTCGAGGTCGGTCCCGGCCTGGGAGCCTTGACGGTGGAGCTGGCGAGCCGGGCGCGAGCGGTAGCGGGGGTCGAGATCGATCCGGCCTGCGTCAAGGCGCTGGGTCTCACGCTCCGGGATCGATCGAACGTCCGCATCATCGAGGCCAACATCCTGCGGACTCGCGTCGCCGAGCTGTTGCCGTCACCCTACCGGGTCGTCGGCAACATTCCGTACAACCTGACCGGGGCGCTTTTCGTCCATCTGCTCGAGCAGCCACAGCCGCCGGCTCGCATCGACCTGCTGGTCCAGCAGGAAGTGGCCGAGCGCCTGGTTGCCCCGCCGGGTGGTTGGAGCCTCGCCACGCTGGGTGTTCGCGTGTACGGTCGACCCGAGCTCATGGTCCGCGTTCCACGCAGCGCCTTCTTGCCGCCGCCCAAGGTCGATTCGGCGCTGGTGCGCATCATCCCCGACCCCGAACCGGCCCTGCCACGGGCGGACTTACCGAGCTTCTTCGATTTCGTCACACCTTTCTTCCAGGCTCGTCGCAAGCAGCTGCCATTTGTGCTGAGTCGGCGGTGGGGGATCAGCGGCGCGGAGGCTCGCGCCCGGCTGACCGTTATAGGCATCGACCCGGCGCGCCGTGCTGAGACGCTGACGCTGGAGGAATGGAGGCAACTCTTCGAGAATGAGCGCGGGCATTGACAACTAGCTACGATTTAGGCGCCTTGAAAGAGCCGGATGAGGTCGGCGCCGCGCGAGACCCCCGTGATCTCATCCTTCCTCGGCCGGGGTTTCGCACGGTGCTGGCCAACCGCGATTTCCGGCTCATCTGGTCGGCGCAGGTCGCGTCGCAGCTGGCCGACAAATTCTTGATGTTCGCGCTGCTGATCCTGACCTACAGCATCAGCCACGCGAGCACGCACGGCGCGGCCCTCTTCCTCGCCTACACCTTTCCCTCGGTCTTTCTCAGCCCACTGGCCGGCGTGTATGCCGACCGGCACGACAAGAAGCGGTTGATGTTCTTCACCAATGCCATTCGTGGCGCATTGATCTTGCTGATCCCGCTCAGTCAGGTCACCCCCTATTTCGAGCATGTGACCTGGCACTTCTTCGTCATCATCTTTCTGTTTGCCGCCGTGGGCCAGATCTTCGCGCCGGCCGAGGCCGCCTCCATTCCGTTCATCGTGGGAACCGAAGAGTTGATGACGGCCACCTCGATGTTCACCAGCACCGTCATCGTCACCCTCCTGATCGCTGTACCGCTGTCGACCCTCGCCGTCCGCTTCCTCGGCACCGACTCCCCGTACTGGATCGCCGCCGCGCTCTTCCTGCTCGCGGCCTGGCTGATCTACCTCGTCAGGACGGACCTGCACGCCCGCACCCATCAGGCCCTGGCGGAGAAAACGGACATCCTGTACGAGCTCCGCGAGGGCATCTCGTATATCGCGGCTCGGCCGCTGGTGCGGTTCGCCGTGATGCAGTTGAGCCTGACGATTGCGGTGATCTTCTCCATCTTTGTGCTGGCGCCCAGCTACATGAGCCGGGTGCTGCATTTGCAGGCCACCGACGTCTACCTCTTCCTGGCCCCGGCCGTGATCGGCATGCTGGCGGCGGCGTTTTACCTTGGCCAGTACGGCCGTCACTTCCGGCGCAGCCGGCTCCTGATCGGCGGCCTGCTTTCGGCCGGCGCCACGCTGATGCTGATGGCCGTGGTGCCTTACCTGCTGCAACAGCTGGGGGTCGGCTGGCTGCTGGTCGGATTTCCGGTGGTGTTCGGGTTCATCGGCGGCCTGGAATTCGGAATGCTCTTCATCCCGGCCTTCACCGTCCTGCAGGAGAAGACCGAAGCCGAGCTCCGCGGCCGAATTTTCGGCGCCATGTTCACGGTGGTCAACGCGGCCGTCGCCATCCCGATCCTGTTGGCGGGCGGGCTTGCCGACCTCTTCGGCGTGACCTGGGTCATTTTCGGCATGGGATCTCTGCTCGTGGCGAGCGGCCTGATCTCAGCCCTGGCCGGCCGCCGCAGTCCCCTGGTTCCCCCAAACCTGTCGGCGGACGGCAAAGCGCCGGTATAATCGCGTCCGTTACGGGCGCATAGCTCAGTTGGTACGAGCGCTTCCATGACAAGGAAGAGGTCACAGGTTCGACTCCTGTTGCGCCCACCAGCCTGTTAACTTGGTGTGCCAACTCGTAGGGATTCCGCCGTTGTAAAGACATGGCCTCCCGGGCTACCCGCTTCCGCCGCTGGCTGGCTCAGCTGCTCGATTATGTCCTGTTGCACGGCCCTCGGCTGCCCTAAACCTCGTACGGTCTAGGCATGGCGGTGGAAGCCGGCGTCCTGTCGCTGGATGACATCCGAGCCGCCGCCGACCGGATCCAGCCCCACGTCTGGAAGACGCCGACCCTATCGAGTGAGGCGCTCGCCGGCGCCGGCGTCTGGCTGAAAGCCGAAAACCTCCAGCGCACCGGATCGTTCAAGGTGCGGGGCGCGGTGAATGCGGTTCTCCAGTTGAGTCCCGCCCAGCGCCGGCGCGGCGTCATCACGCTGTCGGCCGGGAACCACGGGCTGGCGCTGGCGTTCGCGGCGAAGGCGGTTGGGATCCCGTGCGTGGTCGTCGTCAGGGAGGACGCCGCGGTCACCAAGCTCGAGGCGATCCGTCATTACGGGGCAGAGATCGTGCTGACGCCGCTGGCGCTGTGGCAAGAGCGGCTCGAAGCCGAGCAGCGCGCCCGGGACCTGCACCTCGTGCACCCCTTCGACGATCCGGCGGTCGCGGCCGGGCAGGGCACGGTGGGCCTCGAAATCCTCGAGTCCGTGTCAGACCTTCGAACGGTGATCGTTCCCGTCGGTGGCGGCGGCCTGATATCGGGCGTGGCGGTCGCCATCAAGCACAACCGGCCGGAGGCGCGCATCATCGGTGTCGAGCCGGAACAGGCTCCCGTGGTCAACGAGAGCCTGGCCGCCGGGCATCCGGTCGCTCCATCTCGTCTGGACACGATCGCGGATGGGCTGGCGGCGCCCTACACGCGCCCCTTCAACCTCGCGATCATCCGACGCTACGTCGACGAGATACGCACCGTCAGCGATGAGGCGCTCATCGAAGCGATCGCGATGGTGGTGCGGCGGGCCAAGCTGGTCGTCGAGCCCGCTGGGGCCGCCGCCGTCGCCGCACTGCTGGCTGATCCCGCCATCGAGCGGCCGGTGGTGGCCATCCTGAGCGGGGGTAACCTCGACGGCCAGCGACTGGGTGCCTGGCTCGCGCGCTGAAAAAGAAAATCCCCGGGTGTGAGCCGGGGATTGAGCGAAGGGCGATTCCACTGTGTTAACGCGGCTGGGCCGGATGGCTTACGGCCTTGGCGCATGCAATAATTTCGCTCGACCATGGCCACCGCCCCAGACGGCGACTCAAGCGCGACCGCTGTGCTCATCTTCGAGAACGACCCGCGCCAGGCCATCGCCTATCAGGAGCTGTTTGCGGATGCCGGCTACCGGGGCCAGACTGCACTGCCCAACCAGGATGTCCAGCAATTGTGCGAGCGGTTCCAGCCTGAGGCGGTCCTCATCGACATGGCGATCTGGGAAGCGGACACCGCCTACGTCTTTGGTGTCCTCACCGGGGCCCTGGGTTTCGAACGCCCGGTGATGATCGCGCTCTCCACGCTGCCTCACCAGGTGCGACGGGCCAGGAAGTTCGGCGCCGATAGCGTCTGGATTCGCGGCGTCGACGACGCCGCGGCGCTTCCCCGGCTGGTGGGCGATTTGCTCCAGCAGCGTCGCGAGGGAAAACTCAAACCGCGCATCGCCTCGACCCCACTCTAGTCACCGCATAAGCCGCCGGCAAAGCTAAGCCGCCGCCAAAGCCGCTAGCGTTTTCTTTACATGTCCTCGACTTCCGTTGATCCTTGCGCGGTCTTATCCCCAGCTAATCCTCTTGATGGCCCGACGATGTGGATAAGCACAGCCGATGCTTGACACGCTCGAAGGGGCGAGCATAATCAGTAACGCGTCAGGGGAGACCGGTCTCGGCAGGGACCGCGACACGAGGGAGGAACCATTGGGGATCGCTCACGGTTTGAAGCAAACTGTTTCGCTCAAGATCTGCGCCCGGCCGGGATGCGAAGCATCCGTCAAGAAGGCCACGGCCAAGTATTGCAGCATCAGCTGCTGTGCCATTGACCCCAACCGTCAAGAGCGGCTTCGACGCCAGGCCCGGCGGGCCCCGATCGTTCCCCTGGCGCACCAGCTCTCCATCATCTTCCAGGTTCATCGAGACATCGAGGCGTCGCTCGACGATCGAACCTTCGGCCGGGAAGATATCCCGGCCGGCCTCCAGCGACTTCGGGCTGTCTAGCTAACTCGGTTCCGCTCGAACTCGCTCCGTATAATCGGCTGCACCTATGAGGGGTCAGCCATGAGCGACGACCTCGAGACCCTGCGTCATTCGACGGCCCACGTGATGGCGGCGGCGGTGCTCGATCTCTTTCCGGGAACGGTGATCGGCATCGGGCCGGCAACCGACGAGGGCTTCTACTACGACTTCGCCTTCAAGGAGCGGCTCTTGCCCGAGCAGCTGCCGAAGATCGAGGCGCGCATGCGCGAGATCGTCAAGGGGGCCGCGCCCTTCGTCAAGGAAGAGGTGCCACGGGAGGAGGCGGTCGCCCTCTTCGAACGGCTGCACCAGCCGCTCAAGGTGGAGCTGATCGCCGACAAGGTCACCGACGCGACCGCCCGTCTCTACCGAACCGGGGATTTCGTCGACCTGTGCCTGGGGCCCCATGTCGCGAATGCGGGGAAGCTTGGCGCCTTCCGCCTGCTGTCGATCGCGGGCGCCTACTGGAAGGGCAGCGAGAAGAATCAGCAATTGACCCGCATCTATGGCACCGCGTTCCCCACCGAGGCGGAACTCGAGGACCACTTGAAGATGCTGGAGGAGGCGGCCAAGCGCGACCACCGCAAGCTGGGCAAGGATCTGGATCTCTTCCTGGTCGACGAGATGGTCGGCCGTGGGCTGCCGTTACTCACCCCCAAGGGTGCGGCCATTCGGCGGCAGATGGAGGACTTCATCCTGCGGCTGGAGCGACGACAGGGCTACCAGCACGTCAAGACGCCGGACATCGCCCGTCTCGAGATCTACAAGATGAGCGGGCATTTCGACCGCTACCGGGACTCGATGTACGCGCCCTCGGAGATGGAGGACGAGGAGTGGCAATTGCGGCCGATGAACTGTCCGCATCACATCCGGGTCTTTCAGCGGAAGGCGTACAGCTTCCGCGACCTCCCGGTGCGGATTGCCGAGCTCGGAACCGTCTACCGCTACGAGAAGTCGGGTGAGGTCTCCGGGCTGATCCGGGTCCGCGCGTTCACCATCAACGACGCGCACATCTTCTGCCGGCCCGACCAGCTGAATGAGGAATTCGAGCGCGTGATCCAGCTGATCTTGCAGGTCTATCGGGCCTTCGGCATCACCGACTTCCACTTCCGCCTCTCGCTCCGGGACGACGTCAGCAATAAGTGGATGGGCGATCCGGCGGTCTGGCAGCGTGCCCAGGACGCCGCCCGCGAGGCGCTGCGCGCCTCGGGGCATCCGTTCGTCGAAGCGCCGGGCGAAGCCGCCTTCTACGGCCCCAAGCTGGACGTGCAGATCAAAGACGCCATCGGCCGCGAGTTCAGTCTCTCCACGAACCAGATCGACTTCCTGATGCCGGAGCGCTTCGGCCTCGAGTTCGTCACGTCCTCCCAGGCGATGGAGCGGCCGGTGATGATCCACCGAGCGCCGATCGGGTCGATGGAGCGGTTCATGGCCTACCTGATCGAGCGCTACGCCGGCGCCTTTCCCACCTGGCTGGCGCCCGTTCAGCTCGTCTTCATCCCGATCGCCGACCGGCACCTGGAGGCCGTTGGCAAGCTCGCCGACCGGTTCCGGCAGCGGGATCTGCGCGTCGAGGTCGACGGCCGAAGCGAACGCATGCAGGCCAAGATCCGTGACGCCCAGCTGCAAAAGGTTCCGTACATGGCCGTCGTCGGCGACAAGGAGCTGGAGGCGGGCTCACTCAACATTCGGCGGCGGGAGGGTGGCGATCAGGAGTCAGTCGGGACGGACGAGTTTTTGGCGCGGCTCGAGCGCGAAGCGCAGCTTCCACTGGAGTGATATACTCGCGCCTGCCAAGAGAGGCTGTCCGAACTCTCACCTCCAGGCAGGCGCCGAAGAGGTCAATCGGACCAAGATAGCCTCAGGGCTATCTTTTTTTGTGATCGAAGGAGGCTTGATCCACGGCTTTTAGGGAACTACGAATCAACGACCAGATCCGCGCCGGCGAAGTCCGCGTCATCGACGATCGCAACGAGCAGTTAGGTGTCCTGCCCATCGATCGCGCCAAGGCCCTGGCGGTCGAGCGGGAGATGGACCTGGTGGAGGTCGCGCCGCAGGCGCAGCCGCCGGTGGCCCGGATCATGGATTACGGCAAGTTCAAATTCGAGAGCATCAAGAAAGAGAAAGATGGACGCCGCAAGCACAACGTCATCAAGGTCAAAGAAATGAAACTCCGTCCAAAGATCGGCGAGCATGATTTCCAGACGAAGTTCCACGCCGTCAAGTCGTTCCTGGAAGAAGGCGACAAGGTCAAGTTGACGATCATGTTCCGCGGCCGCGAGATGGTGCATCAGGATATCGGCAAGAAACTGCTGGATCGGATGGCGCTCGAATTGAAGACCATCAGTACGGTCGAGCGGATGCCCCTGCTAGAAGGCCGGAACATGATCATGATCCTGGCGCCGGCCGGTGCCGCGGCCGCCCCCCCGCCAAAGAGTTAAGGAGCGTTCGATGCCAAAACTTCGCACCCATCGCGCCTCGGCCAAGCGGTTCCGGATGACCAAGACCGGCAAGATCATGCGGCCGCACGCGCAGAAGAGCCACCTGCTTGGCCACAAGAGTCCCCGCCGGAAGCGGCAGTACAGCAAGCTGCTCGTGCTGACCGGGAAAGACGCCAGGCGGCTGCGCCGGGCGGCGCCCTACATGAAGGAGCGGGACTGAGATGCCACGCGTAAAGCGCAGCGTGCCGGCCCGGCGGCGCCACAAGAAGATCCTCAACCTGGCCAAGGGCTTCAGGATGACGCACCGGACGCTGTTCCGACCCGCCAACGAAGCCGTGCTCCACGCGCTCGAGTACGCCTATCGGGACCGGCGGATGCGCAAGCGCGACATGCGCAAGCTCTGGATCGCCAGGATCAACGCCGCCTCGCGCAGCCAGGGCATGCCGTACAACCAGTTCATGCACGGTCTCAAGGTGGCCGGCGTGAATATCAACCGCAAGATGCTTGCGGATCTCGCGGTTCGCGATAGCCAGTCATTCAGTGAGCTGATCGCCGTCGCCAAGGGCGGTCCCAAGGCGTAACATGTCGTGCAACATGCGCGAGAGCCAGCCCTTCATCTTTACCTGGCCGGCCCGGGGCCGGCACGAGCTGAGCTAGCGCCACCCAGCTCCCGCCACCCGACCGCCGGCCTCCAAGACGATTGATCAAAAGGGCGCGCCTGGAGGTTTGTACGGAATGAAGCAGGGTGTCGCGGGGGACCTCGAGCGGCTCAGAGCGAGTGCGCGCGAGCGCATCGAGTCGGCGACCGATCACAAGACACTCGAGGACCTCCGCGTGAGCCTGTTGGGAAAGAAGGGCGAGCTCACCACCATCCTCAGGCAGCTCGGCAGCCTGCCGGCGGCCGACCGTGCCGCTGCCGGGGCGAACGCCAATCGGCTGAAGGAGGACGTCTTCCAGTGGATCGCCGAGCGCATGGGCGGGCTGGAAGCCAAGCGCCGCACCGGACTGGGCGATACCGAGTGGGTCGACATGACCTTCGTGCCCAACCCGGTACGCCGCGGCCACCTGCATCCTTTGACGCTGATCCTGCGCGAGGTGAAGGCTATCTTCGCCCAGCTCGGCTACGAGGTCGCCCTGGGGCCCCAGGCGGAAGACGAGTTCCACAACTTCGAGGCGCTCAACATCCCGAAGGATCATCCCGCGCGGGACACGATGGACAGCTTCTACGTCGAGGCTGATGACCTGCTGCTCCGGACGCACACCTCACCGGTGCAGATCCGGTACATGCAGAGCCACAAGCCGCCGATCCGAATCATCGCCCCCGGCGCCGTCTACCGGCGGGATGCGACGGACCCGTCGCACGGTTCGCAGTTCTATCAGGTCGAGGGCCTCGTCGTCGACCGCGATATCCGCCTTTCAGACTTGAAGGGAACGATCGAGTATTTCGCGCGCTCGCTGTTCGGCCCTGACCGGCGCATTCGGATCGTGGGCGATCATTTTCCATTCACGGAACCGAGCATCGGTGCGGCGGTGTCCTGCGGCATTTGCGGCGGTGCTGGTTGCCGCAGCTGCAAGGGCGGTTGGCTCGAGATCCTTGGCGCCGGGATGGTGCATCCGCAGGTGCTTCGCAATGGTGGCATCGATCCAGAAACCTACTCAGGTTTTGCCTTCGGCGCCGGCCTCGATCGGCTGGCAATGCTCAAGTACAACGTCACCGACCTCCGCCTGTTCCTCGAGAACGACGTCCGTTTCCTGAGGCAGTTCTGATGCTGATTTCACTGAACTGGCTCAAGGACTACGTCGATATCCCGATCGATGTACCCACGCTGGCCGAGCGGCTGACGCTGGCCGGCAACGAGGTCGACCGGATCGTTCAGCAGGACGTCGACTTCCAGGGCGTCGTGGTCGCCGAGATCAAGAGTCTGCGGCCTCTTCCCGGATCGACGAAGAATCAGATTGCGTCCATCACGACCGGGGGCGCGACCGTCGACGTCGTGACGGGCGCCTGGAACATCGCCCCGGGCAACCGGGTACCCTATGCAACGCCGGGGTCGCGCCTCGGCGATCGGCGGATCGACACGAAAACGTTTCTTGGTGTTCCATCGGCGGGCATGCTGTGTTCCGCCATCGAACTCGGTCTCGGCGAGGATGCGGCCGGAATCCTCATTCTCGATCAAGGCGCCCCTCTCGGCGAAGACGTCCGCCAACTCTTTCCGCGTGACACCATCCTCGAGCTCGAGATCAAGTCGAATCGGCCCGATCTGCTCTGTCACCTGGGGATCGCCAGGGAGATTGGCGCCATTTTCAACCTGTCCGTCAAGGAGCCGAGCTTTAAAAAGACCGGTGGGACAGCCGCGCGGGATCTGGTGCGAATAGACGCGCCCGACGGTTGCCGAAGGTTTGTCGGGCGGCTGGTCACCGGGATCACCGTCGCGCCTTCGCCACCATGGATGCAGGCGCGGCTGCGGGCCGCGGGCGTCCGGCCGATCAGCAACATCGTCGACATCACCAACTACGTGATGCTGGAGAGCGGGCAGCCGATGCACGCGTTCGATTACCGACGTCTCAAGGACGGCCGGATCGTGGTTCGTCGGGCGCGCGACGGTGAAGAAGTTGCCTGCCTCGACGGCAAGACGCGACGCTTGACCTCGCGCGACATGGTGGTGGCCGACACGGAACGGGCCCAGGGGATCGCCGGCATCATCGGTGGCGCCGCCAGCGCCGTTCAGGAGGGAACGACCGAGGTCTTTCTCGAGGCCGCCACCTGGGATCCCCGCTCGATCCGGCGTACGGCGCAAATGCTTGGGCTGCGCACCGAGGCCTCGTCGCGTTTCGAAAAGGGGCTGAGCCCCGCGCTCAGCCAGCCGGCGGTCGAGCGGGCCGCCGCTCTGGTCGCGGAGTCGGGTGGAACCGCGACCGCGGCAACGGATGTCTATCCGGGTCCGCTCAAGCCGGTCACGATCGAGATTGCGGCCGATCGGATCGAGCGCGTATTGGGCGTCAAGGTCGAGCTCGCCGATGCGGCCGGCATCCTGGAACGCCTCCGCTTCAAGGTGGATCGCAGCGGCAGCCTCTTGCGCGTCCAGCCTCCGGAGTTCCGGCTCGACTGTTCGATCCCCGAGGACCTGGTCGAAGAAGTTGGTCGGATCTATGGCTACGATCGGGTCCCGAGCACCCTACCGGGGGCGCGCACCCCCGTTCGCGACCTGCATCAGCGCCGGGATGCCGACGAGACGGCGCGTGAAGTGCTCGCCGGCCGTGAGCTCGATGAGGCTGTAACCGGCAGCATGGTGAGCGTTGCCGGAACGCCCGAGATCGCGATGTCGATGGCGAGCTCGTCGCCGATCCGAATCAAGAACCCGATGGCGGAAAACCGCGACGGGCTCCGTCGGAGCCTGCTCCCCGGTCTCCTGGAGGCGCTCGCCCTCAATGCTCGTCAGGACCAGGGGGGCGCGCGCCTGTTCGAGCTCGGTGCCGTGTTCTGGAAAACCAAAGCGGATGCCGTCGAGGAGCCGCAGGTGATGGCGATGGCCGCCCACGTTCCAGCCGGGGGCGCCGATGCGGCGGCGGCCGAATTGCGCAGCCTCCAGGCGACGCTTGCCACCGTGCGCGATCGTTTCGCGATGCCATCAACCGACGTCAGGCAAGCCGAGTTCTCCAGCGCGAACGCCGGCAGGTTTGCCGGTTTCCATCCCGGGCGGACGGGCGAAATCCTCGACGAAGGGGAGCCGATCGGAATCGTCGGGGAGGTTCACCCGGAGGTGCTGGCGCAGCTTGGGCTGCCTGGCCGTGCGCTGGTCGCCGAGGTCCTCTTCGAAAGGTTCGCGGGAGGCGGGCAGCGAACCCCGCAGGCCCGTCCGCTACCGCGCTTTCCGGGCGTCCGGCGGGACCTTACGGTGGTGATTCGCGGCAAGATCGCGGCCAGTAAGGTCCTGCAAGTTATCCGCCAGCGGGGCGGTTACACGTTGCGGGACATCTCTATGCTGAGCGAATACGAGGGGCCCCAGCTGGAGGCTGGCGCCCGAAGCCTGTCGTTTCGCCTGCACTATCAGGCGGATGACCGGACCCTGACCAACGAAGAGGTTTCGGCGGTCCAGCAGCGCATCATCGACGGCCTGAAACAGGAGTTTGGGGCCGAGGTGCGATCCTGATGAACTTCCTGGACCTGGTCATCGTCGTCATCCTGTTGCTCAACATTGGCCTGGGTTGGGCATTCGGCCTCGTCCGGCGGATCGTCGCGTTCGCCGGGCTCTTCGCCGGCATCGGGGCGGCGACCCTGACCAGCGCCAACACGTCCACCTATATCGCGAACTCGTTTGGTATCACCTCGGCTCTCTGGGCCCACGTGATCACCTACACCGTGATCGTGACCGGCGCCATCGTTCTCTTCGAGGTGCTCGGCGCCGTCTATCAGCGCCACCTCGATGCCATGATCGCGCCGGCGTTCGACCGTCTGACCGGGACGCTGGCCGGCGCGGTCGTCGGCGCTTTCGAGGTCACGGTGACGCTGATCATCGGGGTCGGCATCGTGCGGTCCCAGCTGCCCTCTGGGTACGCCTACCCGCCGGCCTTTCTGACCGCCCAGGATTGGTTCAACAATTCGCTGCTCGCGCCGCACTTCTACGGCCTCGAGCCGCTGACCCGGACGATCTTTTCGCTCGTGCTGCCCAGCAGCATCAGCAGCTACTTCACGCAGCTCCTGGGCCACTAGACTCAGCCGCGGCGTGCCTCGAGCCCTGACCACACCCCGTCTTACCCGCGGGTTCTTCGCCCGGGATCCGGTGGTGCTGGCTCGCGACGTGCTGGGGCGGGTTCTCTTCTACAAGACACCGCAAGGCCTGCTGGCCGGCCGCATCGTCGAGGCCGAAGCCTACACCGGCGCGGCGGACGCGGCATCGCACGCGTTCCGCGGCCGCACGGTCCGCAACGCCGTGATGTTCGGCCCGGCCGGGTATGCCTACGTCTACTTCACCTACGGGATGCATCACTGCCTGAACATCACGGCCGAGGCCCCGGGCACCGCCGGCGCGGTGCTCCTTCGGGCGCTGGAGCCGCTCGCCGGCGTGGAGATCATGCGGGCTCGCGGCGACCGCGGGCCCGAAGCGCGGTTGCTGAGCGGTCCCGGCAAAATCGGTCGGGCCTTCGGGCTGACGCTCGAGGACAACGGCCGCGATTTCACCCGCGGACCGCTCGGTCTGGCCGCCGGCGCGGCCGTGCCGGATCGCGAGGTGGCCGTCTCGCGGCGGATCGGCATCTCGCGCGCGGTTGACCTGCCCTACCGCTTTGCCATCGTTGACAGCCCTTCAGTGTCCGGACGGGCCCCCACCCTGGCCCTCCCCCAGAGGGGGAGGGGTGATTAGTAAAGGGGAGAAATGCTGACCGCTACGGGAGCGTGACGTTGATGGTCTGCGCGGCCGGGGCGTTGGCGGGGTTGTAGTCGTAGGCCTGGACGACCAGCGTGTGGCTGCTCCCGGATGATCCCTTGATCACGAAGGTGTAAGGGGCCTGGGTCAACCGGAGCGGTTTGCTGGCCCCGTCGAGGAAGAAGTCGACTTCCTTGACCGCTTCATCATCGGTCGCCGTGGCGGTGACCAGCACGCTTCCGTCGGCCTGTTGGGCCTGGGCGAGCGTCAGCGTTGGCGGGGTCGTTTCGGTGAACAGGGCGCAGTTCTGGGTGGGCACCGGCGGGCTGCTCTTGTCCTTCATGTCGTCGGGGTAGCCCGGCGGATAGACGACGAACGTCTTCACGGTGGTCAGGTTGGCTGGAATGTCCGGCGTCGCCAGCAGGCCGTCAGTCGTGCAGACCCGGACCGGTCGGTACCAGTCGTCGGGACGGCTGGGTGCCGTGCCGGCGATAAACCAGTCGGTGATGGTCTGTCCGGCGCAGTTGGCTGTGGCGAGCAGCCCGCTGGCCTTGCAGACCGCGACCTTCTTGAGCCCATCGGGCACGGCAAAATCGCGCACCGGCTTGCTGGCCTCGTAGGCATTGAAGATGTCACGGAAGATGAGGCCGGCTCCCTGGACGCCCCAGACAACGTTGAGGTCCGAGTTCACATTCGACGGGCAGCCGCCGGCACAGGTGTGGCCCATCCAGGCGCCGACGACGATGTCCGGGCTGTAGCCGATCAGCCAGGAGTCGTGCCAGTTCTCCGTGGTCCCGGTCTTGGACGCGAAGGGCCGCTTAATGTTCAGGGCGGCACCGACAGGCCGCAGGATGTCGCTGATCATGTAGGCGACCTGCGAGGGCAGCACGCGGACGCCCGGGTCGGGCTTCCATTCTTGCAGCACCTTTCCCTGGCTGTCGACGACCTTGAGGATGACGGTCGGATCGTGGTAAATGCCGCCCGACGCCAGCACCCCGTACGCATTGAAGTGCTGCATCGGCAGCACCTCGGTCGCACCGATCGCCTGGGCCAGGCCCCGCTCCGGGGTCAGGTTCGCGCTGGTCAGACCCATCATGCGGGCCGTCTGGAAGACCCGGTCGTAGCCCAACTGCTTCAGCAGGAGGATGGCCGGAATGTTGCGCGACTCGACCAGCGCCCGCCGGATCGTGATGACGCCTTCGCTGCGATGGTCCCAGTCCACGAAGGCGTGGCCGTCGATCTTGCCCTGGGTGTCGTTGATGAGCGTGGAGGGAGCGTAGCCGTTGGCCAGCGCGGTGGCGTACTCGTAGATCTTGAAGGAGGAGCCTGGCTGGCGGCCCTGGCCGTCGGCGATGACGTTGTATTGCCCACCGATCGCCTGGTCGTAGTAGTTCGCGCTGCCGACCATGGCCAGCACCTGGCCGGTGTTGGGGTCGATGACCTCAGCGGCCCCGTTGTTGACGTTGCGCGCTTTGAGGTCGGGACGGTTGACGTTGGTGTTGACCGACCGCTCGGCAATGACCTGCAGGTTGTAGTCAAGGGTTGTCGTGATGCGCAGCCCGCCGCCGGATACCACGGCGTCACCGTACTCCTGGCTCAGCTGGCGCAGGACATAGTCCACAAACCAGGGCGCCTTGAGGTCCTTTTGAATCGCGCCGTCCTGGTACTTGAGTGGCTCGTTGATGGCCTTGTCGTACTCCAACTGGCTGATGTAGTGGTCGCGCAGCATGTCCGCGAGGGCCAGTTGCTGGCGATTACGGGCGTTGGCCGAGGTCGTGAGGTTGAGCGGGTCGAACTGCGAGGGCGCATTGGGTATGGCAGCCAGCATCGCGGCTTCGGCGATATCGAGATCCTTCGCGGGCTTGGCGAAATAGGTCTGGGAAGCGGCTTCGATGCCGTAGGCTTCGTGCCCGTAGAAGATCTGATTGAGATACAGCGTCAAAATGTCGTTCTTCGAAAAGCGCCGCTGAATCTCGAGCGCCAACACGGCCTCGCGAACCTTCCGTTCGATCGAGGTATCGCTTCCCACAAACAACCGCTTGACGAGCTGCTGCGTGATCGTGCTACCGCCCTGCGCCGCGCGCTGGTGGGTGACGTCCGCGATGGCGGCGCCCACGATCCGCCGGACGTCGATACCGTTGTTCGTGTAGAAGGTACGGTCCTCGAGTGCGATGGTGGCATCGATCAAGTGAGGCGAGATCGCCGAGAGAGGAACGACGGTGCGGATCACTCCGTCGGTGTGCTTGACGTACAGCAGCACGCCGTTACGGTCATAGATCTTGGTCGCCTGCGCCAGTTCCTTCGCATTCAGCGAGCTGGGATTAGGCAGGTCACGGGTGTAGGTCTGGTACTTGTCGACCGCCTCCGCGCCTCCACCGAGGCCGAGCAGGCCCACCACCGTCAAGCCCACGACAATCACCTTGGCGAATTTGCCGTCGCGTCGACGGCGCTTGATCCGGCTGATGGTGAGCACGCGGATCGCGGCGAGTCGGGCAAACCGGTGCTTGTCTGGCGACACCGCGTCTATAACGGTTGGATTCGCTAAAAAAGCACAGTCAATCCCGAGTTGCGCCGATATACTCGCGTCTAGAACGCGTGACGGACCGATGAAGAAACGACAAAACCTTGATCACGGCGCCTGGGACGCGGTTACCACCGGCGCGGTAGAGATCATCGACCGCGCGCACTTGAAAGGCCGGATCGAGCGCGGTGATCGGCTCCGCGTCAAGCTGGGCCTCGACCCAACCCGCCCCGACATCCACCTCGGGCACACCGTCGTCCTCCGGGCGCTCCACCGTTACCAGGAGCACGGACACCAGGCGGTCTTGATCATCGGGGACTGGACGGCTCGGATTGGCGATCCTTCCGGCCAGAACGTCACCCGGCCCCAGTTGTCGAAGGAAGAGGTCGATGCCGCCGGGCGGACCTATCTGGATCAGGCCTGGAAGATTCTCGATAAGGGCGAGACCGAGGTCCGCTTTCAGTCGGAGTGGTTCGACAAGATGCGTCTCGAGGACGTGGTCCAATTGACGAGCCGCTACACCGTCGCCCGAATGCTGGCCAGAGAGGACTTCGCCAAGCGCACCAAAGAGGGCCGGCCAGTCGGCCTGCACGAACTGCTGTACCCGCTCTTGCAGGCCTACGACTCGGTCGCGGTCAAGTCCGACCTCGAGCTGGGCGGCACCGACCAGACGTTCAACCTGCTGGTCGGCCGCGACATCCAGGAGGCGTATGGCCAGCCGGCGCAGGACATCCAGACGATGCCGCTACTGGAGGGGCTCGACGGCGTGCAAAAGATGAGCAAGAGCCTGGACAACTACATCGGGATCGACGAAACGCCCGAGGTCATGTACCGCAAGGCGATGAGCGTCCCCGATCAGCTGATCACTCGCTACTTGCAGCTGGCGACGGACATCCCGCCTGAGGCGCTGGCCGCCGAAGAGCGCGCGCTTCGCGACGGCGAGAATCCCCGCGGCGTCAAGCAGCGGCTGGCGGAGCGGCTCGTCCAGCAGTTCCATCCCAACGCGGTGCCGAGCGAGTATCGCGGCGAGTCCGGTGGCTTTATCACCGCGGGGCCGGCGACCGTCGAGGTCAAAGCTGGCGCGCGATCAATTGCGCAACTCTTCGTGGACGCAGGACTGGCCAGTAGTAAGAGCGAAGCGCGACGGCTCGTCGCTCAGAAAGGCATCACGGTAAACGGCCAGGCTGTCGGCTCGGCAGACGACCAGGTCACGCCTACCGACGGCATGGTCTTGCAGCGCGGCTCGCATCGAGTCGTGCGTCTGAAGGTGAGCTAAACTCTCGACGGGGAGAACATGTCCGGACATTCCAAATGGTCTTCGATCAAGCACAAGAAGGCCCTCACCGACGCCAAAAAAGGCCAGCAATTCACGAAGATGGCCCGGGAGATCACCATCGCCGCGCGAGAGGGTGGAGGTAACCCGGACGGCAACTACCGGCTCCGGCTCGCCATGGAGAAGGCTCGCGATGTCAACATGCCGCAGGACAACGTCCAGCGGGCCATCAAGCGGGGCACTGGCGAGCTGGGCGGCGCCGCGCTCGAGGAGCTTCGTTTCGAGGGCTACGGCCCGCATGGCGTCGCCATCCTGGTAGACACGCTGACCGACAATCGCAACCGCACCAGCGGTGACATCCGGAATCTGTTCAGCCGCGCCGGCGGCAACCTGGGCACGACCGGGAGCGTCGCCTGGATGTTCACGCGGCAAGGCCAGATCGTGGTCGATGCCAACGGCCGTGATCCGGACGAGATCGGGTTGGAAGCGATCGAGATAGGGGCGAGCGACGCCCGCGTCGAAGGCAAGACGGTTGACGTGGTCACCGACCCCGCGAAGCTCGAGTCGGTCCAGCAGGCATTGAAGAAGAAGGGGTACAAGGTCGAATCCGCCGAGGTCACGATGAACGCCTCCCAGCTGGTCGCGCTGAATGAGTCGACGGCGCCCTCCATCCTCAAGCTGCTCGACGCCCTGGAAGAACACGATGACGTGCAGTCGGTCTACTCGAACATGGATGTCCCGGCGGACGTCCTCGAGCGCATCAGCGAACGTGTTTAGGCCCGAGGGCACCGACGGGCTCCTCGTCCTTGGTGTCGACCCAGGACTGGCCGACACGGGCTACGGCGCCGTGCGCCGGCAGAACGGCCGCCTGACCCTCGTGACCTGCGGCACGCTCAAGACGCCCTCGAACATATCCGAGCCAAAACGGCTGGGCCTGCTCGCCGTTCAGCTCCGAGCCCTGCTGGCCGAGCTGCATCCGCAAGCCGCCGCCTTCGAGGAACTGTTCTTCAGCAAAAACGTCCGGACCGCGATGGCAGTCGGCCAGGCCCGCGGCGTGGCGCTGCTGTCCGCCGTGGAAGCGGGCGCCGACGTCCATGAGTACACGCCCAACCAGGTCAAACTTTCGGTCACCGGCTACGGCGCGGCCACGAAGGGCCAGATGCTGAAGATGGTCCAGTCGTTGCTCGCCACCCGGGAACTACCCCGTTCGGACGATGCCATCGACGCGCTCGCCATCGCGATCTGCCACCATCACAGCGGCCGGCTCCGGACGCTGGTCAGCCGGGCCCCGGCAGGCGTTCGCGGTTGATCGCGACCCTCGAGGGCATCCTCGCCCAGCGAGGCTCGGACTCGGTGATCGTCGACGTCCATGGGGTCGGCTACCTGGTAACGGTGGGCACCCGCACGTTGGCGGAGCTGCCACGGGCGGGTGAGCGGGTTCGTCTCTATACCTATACGTATGTCAGGGAGGACGCGCTCGGCCTCTTCGGCTTCCTCGGCCAGGAGGAGCTGAGCTTCTTCAAACTGCTCCTCTCGGTGAAAGGGATCGGTCCGAAGGCCGGGCTGGCGATCCTCAGCCGGGCGGAACTGCGCGTCTTGAAGCGGGCGGTGCTGCAGGACGACGCGGCCCTGCTCGCCACCGTTCCCGGCATCGGCCCGAAGACGGCCGCCCGGGTGGTCCTCGAGTTGAAGGGCAAGCTGAAGGACGAGATCTTTGGCGAAGAGCCACGAGTGGCAACCGCGGGCGGGGCCGATCCGGTCGCGCAGGCCCTGGAGGTGCTGACCGGCCTCGGCTACACGCCGGCCGAGGCGAAGGAGGCCGTCCGGCAGGCGACCGCCGGAAACGGCGGCAGCCATTCGGTCGAGCAGCTGGTCACCGTGGCGCTCAAGGGACTGGATCGCGGATGACCGACCGGATCGTCGCCGGCGAGGAACGCACCGAGGACCAGGAGTTCGATCGGAGCCTGCGCCCTCGTCGATTGACCGAATTCATCGGCCAGGAGGCGGTCAAAGCTAACCTGGAAATCCTGATCACGGCCGCGAAAGGCCGGAACGAGCCGATCGAGCACATCATGATCGCCGGGCCGCCGGGGCTGGGCAAGACAACGCTCGCGAACATCATGGCGAACGAGATGGGGGTCAACATCCGGACCACCTCGGGTCCTGCGATCGAGCACCAGGGCGCCCTCGCCTCGATGCTGACCAACCTGGACGACCGCGACATCTTCTTCATCGACGAGATTCACCGGCTGGCGCGCCCGGTGGAGGAATCGCTCTACCCGGCGATGGAGGACTTCAAGTTCGACTTCGTCAGCGGCAAAGGCGCCGGCGCCCAGCCGATCCGTCTCCAGTTACCGCGATTTACCGTGATCGGTGCCACGACGAGGCAGGGCATGCTGTCCGCTCCGTTGCGGGACCGCTTCGGCGCCACCTACGCCCTGTACTTCTACGACGCCGATGACCTGTTTGCCATCGTGATCCGTTCGGCCCGGTTGCTGAAGGTGACGATCGACGATCCCGGCGCCCGGGTGATCGCGAGCCGTGCTCGAGGCACGCCGCGGGTCGCGAACCGGCTGCTGCGGCGGGTGCGGGACTTCGCCCAGGTTCGGGCGGGAGGGAGCATCGATGAGCGCATCGCCCTCGATGCGCTGGCGATGCTCGAGGTCGACGAGCTCGGACTCGACACCATCGACCGGCGGATCCTCCGGACCATCGTCGAGAAGTACGAAGGCGGGCCGGTCGGCCTCGACACCATCGCGGTGTCGGTCTCCGAAGATCCCGAGACGGTCGAGGATGTCTACGAGCCCTTCCTGATGCAGCTCGGCTTCCTGGCGCGCACGCCGCGCGGGCGAGTGGCGACCAAGCTGGCCTACGACCATCTCGGCCTGGTCAAGGCGAGCAGCGGCGAGCAGCCTCGGCTCTTCTGAGAACCGCGGATTTCGACTACGGGCTGCCGCCGGAGCTGATCGCCCAGCATCCGCTGGCCGAGCGCGATGCGGCCCGGATGCTGGTCCTCGACCCGCGCGCCAACGCGATCACGGATGCCATGGTTCGCGACCTGGCCCAGTACCTCGATCGCGGCGACCTGCTGGTCCTGAACGACAGCCGGGTGCTTCCCGCGCGCCTCATCGGTCGGCGCGCCGATGGGGGAGAGGCCGAAGTCCTGCTGCTCCGCCCGATCGGTGGGGATCGTCACCGCTGGGAGGCGCTGATTCGCCCGGGCCGCCGGCTGGAGGCCGGATCCAAGGTGCGGTTCGAGAGCTCACCGCTGGCCGTCACGGTTGAGCAGCGAACGGATGAGGCCGCCATCGTGCGACTCAATGGGGTAAAGGACCCGTTGCTAGAGGTCCGCCGCATCGGCCAGATGCCGACGCCGCCCTATATCAAGGAACGGCTCAGCGATCGGGAGCGATATCAAACCGTCTATGCGCGCGAGGAAGGGTCGGCGGCCGCGCCCACCGCAGGTCTGCACTTCACCCCCGAGTTGCTATCCGCCGTGGCCCAGCGCGGCGTGGGCGTGGCCTTCGTCACCTTGCACGTCGGCATGGACACTTTTCGGCCCGTCCGGGTCGACGATCCGAGCCAGCACGCGATCCATCGTGAGTGGTACCGGATCGACGAGACCGCCGCGCGCGCCATCGTCGAGACGAAGCGGCATGGCAAGCGAGTGGTCGCGGTCGGAACCACTTCCGTTCGAGTGCTCGAAAGTGCCGCGAGCGAGGAAGGGGTCAAGGCGGGGGAGGGATGGACGGGGCTCTTGATCCTGCCCGGCCATCGGTTTTTAGTGGTCGACGCGATGCTGACCAACTTTCACCTCCCGAAGAGCACGCTGCTGATGCTCGTGAGCGCGTTCGCGGGCCGCGAGCGGGTTCTCGCGGCCTATGCCCGGGCGATCCAGCGGCGATACCGCTTTTACAGCTTCGGCGACTGCATGTTGATTACCAGCCCGCACCCTGACCCTCCCCCGAAGGGGGAGGGAAACTGATGTCGTTCGAGCTGCTGGCGGAGGAGGGGGGCGCGAGGCGCGGGCGCTTGCACACGGCCCACGGGGTGATCGACACGCCGGCATTCATGCCCGTCGGGACCCAGGCGACCGTAAAGGCCTTGACGCCCGACGAGGTGCGCGACCTCGGCGCGCAGGTGCTGCTTGGCAACACGTACCACCTGGCGCTGCGACCTGGCGCGGAGCGGATCGCCAGGCTCGGCGGCCTGCATCGGTTCATGGGCTGGGAGGGCGCCATCCTGACGGACAGCGGTGGCTTCCAGGTCTTCAGCCTCGATCATCTGGTCAGGGTGACTGACGACGGCGCAACCTTTCGGTCGCACCTCGACGGCAGCGACCAACGCTTTACCCCCGAGTCAGTCATGGCGATCCAGCGAGAACTTGGCTCGGACATCGCAATGGCGTTCGACCAGCCGGTCTCCTGGCCCTCGACCAGCGAGACGGCGCGCGCCGCGATGGAGCGAACCCATCGCTGGGCAGCCCGTTGCCTCGCGACGGAGGCGGCACCAGGTCAGTTGCGGTTTGGCATCGTGCAGGGTGGATTCGACGACGATCTTCGGCGGGAGAGCGCGGAGTCTCTCGGCGGTCTGTCGTTTGACGGCTTCGGCGTCGGCGGGCTGAGTCTCGGGGAGCCGAAGGCGCTCACTTACGACTTACTGTCGGTGCAAACCGCCATCCTGCCGCGCGAGCGCCCCCGCTACCTGATGGGCGTGGGAACCCCAGGCGACCTGGTGGAGGCGATCGTCCGCGGCGTCGACATGTTCGATTGCGTGTTGCCGACCCGGATCGCCCGCAACGGGTCGATTCTCACCCGGAGGGGACGGATCAACCTCCGCAACCGCCGATTCATCGAGGATAAGGGGCCGCCAGACGAGGCCTGCGATTGCTACACGTGCCGGCGCTTCTCCCGCGCCTACCTCCGCCACCTGTTCATGGCCGGCGAAATCCTCGGCCACCGGCTGGCGTCGATTCACAATTTGAGGCTGCTCGTCCGACTCGTCGCCCAAATCCGCGAGGCGATCGGCAGTGGGGGACTGGTGCCGGCGATGACGACGCTGCGTGCCGAGTGGGCGCTCGCACCGCTACCCTGAGAGCCCCCACCCGGCTCTCCCTCGCAAGCGGGGGAGGGGACTCCACGCTTTAAGAGTTTCTCATCGAGGCTCGCCTATACTTTCCCTCGCATGCGCGTCGATCGTCGACTTCTGGGTCTGATTGCCGTCATTGCCGTAATTGCCATCTTCATCGACGGGTTCGCCTACGTCTACCGGCTGGCCACCAGCCAGCCGCTGACCGGCCCCATCCGTGGCGTTCCGACGCTCTCCATCCCATTCCTGGGTTTTTCGCAGCAGATCTACGTGCACAAGGGGCTGGACCTCCAGGGCGGCACCCATCTCGAGCTGCAAATCACCCAGGTTCGGTCCGGCACGACGATTCAGACGGCTCGCGATATCGCCGTCGCGATCATCGAGCGCCGTGTCAACAGCAGCGGCTACGCCGAATCGGTCGTGCGGCCGGAGGGGAGTGACCGGATCATCGTCGAGCTGCCCGGGGTCAACCTCGAGCAGGCCAAGCAGATCCTGGGCAAGACCTCGTATCTCACGATCTGGAAATGGGAGCCGGGAACGCCCGACGCGGCGACCCTAGCCCTGCTGAACCCGACGGACGCTCAGAAGTATGCCGGGTACAAGCCGGTTCCTACCGGTATCGACGGCAGCATGATCACCAACGCCAGCCGTTCGACCGACCCCAACACCAACCTCCCCGACGTGACCATCTCCTTCGACAACACCGGCAGCAATCTCTTCTGCAACTTCACCCGCGATCGCGTGACCCACCCACAGGGTGACCCGCAGAACAAGCTCGCGATCTTCATCGACAAGGACCTGGTCGAAGACGCCAACGTCATCAGCGAGATCTGCGGAGGCAGCGCGATCATCACCGGCGGATTCACCGCGGCGAGCGCCCAGGCGCTGGCGATCCAGCTGAGCTCCGGAGCCCTGCCGGGAACGATCTCGATCGCCTCTGCCACCGAGGTCGGCGCCACGTTGGGTGCGTCGACCGTCAAGTTGAGCCTGCTGGCCGGCGCCTTCGGGCTGGCGATCGTCATCCTTTTCATGCTCCTCTACTACCGGCTCCCGGGGGTGGTCGCCAGCGTCGCCCTCATCCTCTACGCGGCGATCGCGCTGGCCATCTTCAAGCTCTTCGGCGTCACGCTGACGCTGGCGGGCCTGGCCGGGTTCATCCTGTCGATCGGTATGGCGGTCGATGCCAACGTGCTGATCTTCGAGCGCGTCAAGGAAGAGCTGCGCGCCGGTCGGACGCTCGGCGCGGCGATGGAAGCCGGCGTGCACCGGGCCTGGCCGGCGATTCGTGACTCGAACATCTCGACGCTGATCACGTGCTTCGTGCTCTACTTCTTTGGAGCCCCGCTGATCAAGGGCTTTGCGATCACGCTGGCGATCGGTGTTGCGGTCAGCATGTTCTCCGCCGTCGTCACCACCCAGCAATTCCTGCAGATCGTCGCCGGGCTGCGGCCGGCCCGCCGGCTGGCGTTCTACGGTGTGCGGGCGCCGAAGGCTGCCTGAGGGCCGGAGATGAACATCGTCGGCCGCCGCAACTGGTACTTTCTGCTCTCGCTGGCGATCATCCTGCCAGGGATGATCTCGATGGCCTTCTTCGGCTTCCGGCTCGGGATCGATTTCGCGGGCGGCGACCAGTACAACCTCGCCTTCACGCGACCGGTCCAGGCCTCGGCGGTCCAGAAGGAGATGGACACCTTCAACGTGGAGGCAATCGTGCAGCAGGCCGGCTCGAACGGCGTGCTGGTCACGACCAAGCCGCTCTCCTCGGTGCAGGAGACCACCATCCGCGCCGACCTCACCAAGACGTTTCCGGTCGACCCATCCAAGTCGAGCTATGCGCAGGTCGGACCGACGATCGCCAAGGAGCTGGTCGTCGGCGCCGGCGGGCTGATCGCGATCGCCTCCATCCTGATCGTCATGTACTTGAGCTTCCGCTTCAACTACAAGTTCGCGGTCTGCGCCGTCCTCGCCCTGTTGCACGACGTCTTCGTCCTCACCGGCATCTACTCGATCCTCGGCAAGGTCTTCAACCTGCCGCTCGGCGAGATCAATACGCTGTTCGTGACGGCGGTGCTCACCGTGATCGGGTTCTCGGTCCATGACACGATCGTCATCTTCGACCGGATCCGTGAAAACCTTCGGCAGGCAAGCCGGTTGACCTTCGAGCAGAACGTCAACCTGAGCATCATCCAGTCGCTCGCTCGCTCGCTGAATACCTCGATGACGGTCGTGTTCGTGCTGGTCGCGCTGTTTCTGATCTCGCCGCAGAACATCAAAGGCTTCACCCTGGCGCTATTGATCGGCATCGTCAGCGGAACGTACTCATCGATTTTTAACGCGAGCCCATTGCTCGTCGTCTGGCGCCGACTCGACCCGCGCTAGCGGGCTATACTCAGGCACAAGTGAATACGAAGCTTGCACTGCGGGGCCGTCGGCCCTTTTTCTTTTAAGGGTGTCCGCACCAACCACGACTCAGCTGACTCGCATCCGCGAGTTGTTTCAGCCCACGCTCAACTTCCTTGGTTACGAGTTGTACGACCTCGCCCTGACGGGAGTCGCCGGGCACACGACGTTGAGGGTGCAGATCGACCGGCCCCAAGGCGTCACCCTCGATGATTGCGAGCGCGTCAGCAAGTCGCTGAGCGCCTTGCTCGACCAGGCAGATCCCCTGCCCACCCGCTATGACCTCGAGGTCTCGTCGCCCGGCGCCGAGCGACCACTGCGCAACCTCGACGAGTACCGGCGCTTCATCGGTCGGCGGGCGAATGTCCGCTATCGCCTGGGTGAGAGCGAGCAGGTCGCCGAGGGCCGGCTCACCGCGGTGTCCGAGCAAATGATCGAGCTGCAGCTGGGCGACGGCAAACATAAAAAAATTGTGGCGATCCCGCTGACGGACATCCTGTCCGCCCGGCTGGCGGTCGACCTTTCCCGCCACTGATGCTGAAATCGGATTTCCTCAAGGCACTCGACCAGGTCCAGGAGGAAAAGGGCATCTCGAAGCAGTCGCTGCTCTCCCTGATGGAGACGGCGCTCGCGACCGCCTACCGGCGCGCCTTCAACCCGGCAGAGGGCATTCGGGTGCATGTCGACCCGGAGACCGCTCAAATCGCCATCTTCGGCCGGCGGCGCGTGGTGGATTCGGTCAAGGACCCGGCGACCGAGATCGGTGTGGAGGAGGCGCGCAAAATCGGCGACGCGTCGCTGGGCGACATGGTCGACGTCCCCCTCCCGACCGAGGATTTCGCGCGGCTGGCGGCCCAGATCAGCAAGCAGGTCGTCTTTCAGCGGCTGCGGGACGCCGAGAAGGACCAGGTGCTCAAGGATGTTCTCGAGCACAAGGGCGAGATGGTGAGCGGCATCGTCGAACGGGTCGCGGAGCGGCCCGACGGCAACACCATCTACCTGGAGCTGGGCAAGGCCGAGGGCGTCCTACCGCCCGAGGAACAGATTCCTGATGAGACGATCCGGCTGGGCCAACACCTGAAGGTCCTCTTACTCGAGGAGCGCAAGCGGAGCCGCGGGGCGCAGGTGGTTGTCTCGCGGGCCCACAAGGCGCTGGTCCGCCGCCTGCTCGAGTTCGAGATCCCGGAGCTGACCTCGGGGGCGGTGATCATCCGGGCGCTGGCGCGCGAGCCCGGAGTGCGGACCAAGGTCGCGGTTTCCGCCAACCAGGACGGCATCGATCCGGTGGGCGCCTGCGTCGGTCCGCGCGGCGTGCGCATCCGGAGTGTCGTCGGCGAGCTGGGATCGGAGCGGGTGGATATCATCCCCTGGGCTGACGACCCGGCCCAGCTGGTGGCCAACGCGCTCAGCCCAGCCCAGGTCCTCAGTGTCGATATCGACCGGGAATCGCGGACCGCGACCGCGCACGTGCCGGAGAACCAGCTGTCGCTGGCGATCGGTAAGGACGGGCAAAACGCCCGGCTGGCGGCGAAGCTGACCGGGTGGCGGATCGACATCAAGCCATCAGCGGAATCGACGGGCCCCCACCCTGACCGTTCCCCAGAGGAGGACGGACAGGCGGCCAGCGGCCCCCACCCCGACCCTCCCCCGCAAGCGGGGGAGGGAGAGCTTGCGACCTGAGCCGCTTCGTACCTGCGTCGGGTGCCGTCAGGTCAAGCCCAGGCCGGCCCTGCACCGCCTCGCCCTGGTCGACGGCGGTATCGTCGTCGACCCGCGCCGGCTGGCGGGGCGGAGCGCTTATCTTTGCCGTGACCACGCCTGCTGGGACGCCGCGGAGAAGCGCCGGGCGCTGGACCGAGCACTCGGTGTCCACGCTACGGCGCAAGATTGGGAGCGGCTCCGTCAGGGAATACTGATTTGAGCGCCCTGCCTGGTAGGGGCGCAGTCACGCTATCATTGCCAGTTGAATTGCAAAGGAAAGGTCACTCATAGCCACAACAACTCGCGGTATCAAGGTTCAGCAGCTCGCTCGTGACCTCGGCGTCGAGGCCCGGCAGATCCTGGATTTCCTGCGCCCGACGCGGCACGCCCCACGCCACGCGATGGCCGTGCTCACCCCGGAACAGGAGGCGTCCGTGCGCACCCAGTTCGCCGCCGGGAGCCAGGCCAACGAAGCCAAGTCATCGGTTGCCGAAGGCAAGGTGGAGCTACCGCCCACCCTGTCCGTCAAGGAGCTCGCTGAGTACCTCGACGTCAAGACCGTCGACATCATCAAAGAGCTGATGAAGAACGGTGTGATGGCGAACATCAACCAGCAGATCGACTTCGACACCGCCGCCATCGTGGCCGACAGCTTTGGTGTGCAGGCCAGCCCGATGGCGATGGACTCGGCGATCGCCGAAGAGGTCGTCGGCGAAGGCGAGGGGACCCAGGTCAAGCTGACCACGCGCTCGGAGCTGTTCAGCGTCGACGGCGAGGCGCCGGAGAACCTGAAGCCGCGACCGCCGGTGGTCACGGTCATGGGGCACGTCGACCACGGCAAGACCTCGCTGCTGGACGCCGTCCGCCAGACCAAGGTGGCGGCTGGTGAGGCCGGTGGGATCACGCAGAGCGTCGGCGCTTATGTCGTCGAAGAGAAGGGCCGCCGCATCGTCTTCCTGGACACGCCGGGCCATGAGGCGTTCACCGCCATGCGTGCCCGCGGCGCCCAGGTGACCGACGTTGTTGTATTGGTCGTCGCCGCCGATGACGGCGTCATGCCGCAGACGATCGAGGCGATTTCGCACGCGAAGGCCGCCCAGGTCCCGATCGTTGTCGCGATCAACAAGATCGACAAGGATGGCGCCAACCCCGACCGCGTCAAGCAAGGTCTCTCCGAGCAGGGGCTGGTGCCCGAGGAGTGGGGTGGGCAGACCGTCATGGTGCCGGTCTCCGCCAAGCAGAAGACCGGTATTTCCGAGCTGCTCGAGATGATCCTCCTGGTCGCTGACCTTCAGGACTTGAAGGCCAACCCGGCCAAGCTCGCCGCCGGCACCGTGATCGACGCGCACCTGGAGAAGGGTCGGGGCCCGGTCGCGACCGTGCTGGTGCAGAGCGGTACGCTGCGGATTGGCGACAACCTGGTGGTGGGGCACATCTTTGGCAAGGTGCGAGCGCTGCTCGACGACCTCGGCCGGAAAATGAAGGACGCGGGTCCGGCGACGCCGGCCGTCGTCACCGGTTTGCCTGACGTGCCGACCGCCGGCGACATCTTCCAGGTGGTCTCCAGCGAGAAGGTCGCCCGGACCATCGCCGGCCAGCGCGCCGAGCAATACCGGGTCGCCACCCTGGCGCAGACCCGCCGGGTCACCCTGGCCGACCTCTCGGCGCAAGTCGGGAAGGGCGTCGTCAAGGACCTGAACCTCGTGATCAAGGGTGACAGTACCGGCTCGGTCGAGGCGCTCAAGGGCTCACTGCTCAAGATCCAGGATCCCCAGGTGCAAATCAAGATCGTCTTCGAGGGTGTCGGCCCGGTGACCGAGTCTGACATCTTGCTGGCGGCGGTCTCGAACGCGCTTGTCATCGCCTTCAACGTCAAGCCTGACGCGCTAGGCCAGAAGGCGGCCGAGCGCGAGAAGGTCGACATCCGCAGCTACGACGTCGTCTACAACGTCACCAACGACATCGAACGCGCCATCAAGGGTCTGTACGAGCCGACCTTCGTCCAGGTCTGGGAAGGCCGCGCCGAGGTGCTGACGCCGATCAAGATCCCAAAGCTGGGCGTCATCGCCGGCTCGCGGGTGCAGGATGGCAAGATCACGAGTCAGTCGCATGCCAAGCTGCTGCGCGACAACAAGACCATCCACGAGGGCCAGATCGGGAGCCTGAAGCGGTTCAAGGACGACGTGAAGGAAGTCGTCGCCGGGCTCGAGTGCGGGATCCGGATCGAGGGCTACCAGGACTACCAGCAGGGCGACGTCATCGAGTCCTACCAGGTCAAGCAGGCGTAGAAAAGACCGGGCGGCCGATCCGTGACGTCCGCCTGGCACTGATCGGGTTCGGCCACGTCGGTCGCGCGTTTGCCCGGCTGATTCTGCTCAAGCAGTATTTACTGCGCGAGCGATACGGGCTGAACCCGGTCGTCACCGCGGTCGTGACGAAAAGCCACGGTTGGGCACGCAACGACAAGGGCTTGCAATTGAGCGCACTGCTCGCGTCCGACCACTTGACCGAGCAGAGTGCATCGCCCGCGGTCCGTGCGCTCGCCGCCGAGGTCCTGGTCGAAATCTCGACCCTCAACCCGCGCACGGGCGAGCCCGCCCTAACCACCATGCGGGAGGCGCTTCAGGCCGGCATGGATGTCATCACGGCCAACAAGGGTCCGATCGCCTACGGCTTCAGGGAGCTCGAAGGGCTCGCCCAGGCTCACGGCAAGCAGTTGCGCTTCGAATCGGCGGTGGCCGACAACCTTCCGGTGTTCAATCTGATGCGCTTCGGCTTGCCGACCGCCAAGGTTGGCCTGGTCCGCGGCATCCTCAACAGCACGACGAACTACTTGCTGAGCCAGGCCGCCCGGGGCGTCCCGTGGAAGGATGCGCTCGCTGAGGCGCAGCGACTCGGGATCGCCGAGCGCGATCCCAGCAACGACCTCGAGGGCTGGGATGCCGCGCTGAAGGCCACGATCGTCGCCAATGCCGTGATGGGACTCGACCTCAAGGTTTCGGACGTCGTGCGCGAGCCGGTCACCGAGGAAGTTGGCGAGCGTGCGTGTGAGGCGGCCAGCCGCGGCATGCGGATTCGGCCGCTCGCGGCGATCGGCCCATTCGGGACGCGCTGGGCACCGGTTGAGGTCGGCCCGGACGACCCCTTCTACGCCGTCGACGGCTTCTCGATGGCGATCGAACTCGACACTGACGTGGCAGGCCACCTCGCCATTGCCCTGCACCAGCCCCATGTCGAACAGACGGCCTTTGGCCTGCTCGCCGACCTCGTCGATATCGAAACGCACCGATCGTGGTGAATCCCAAAGACATCGTTCGTGACGGCTATGACCGCATCTCCTACGCGTACAGGGATGATGCGGGTCGCGGCCCGGTCAAGGATCGGGCAGAACAGCGGCTAGGCAGGCCGGATTATGAAGCGTGGCTGGCGGAGCTGACGCCGCTGCTTCAGGACGGTGATCCGGTCCTCGACCTCGGCTGTGGGTGCGGCGTGCCGGCCACCGCGATCCTCGCCGAGCGCTACGAGGTGACCGGAGTGGATTTGTCGCCCGTGCAAATCAAACGTGCGCGCCACCTGGTCCCGAAAGGCCAATTCGAGTGCGCTGACATGACAAGCGTCGATTTCCCACAGAGGAGCTTTGCCGCGGTCGTTTCCTTCTACGCGATCATCCACGTGCCCCTCGACGAGCAGCCGGCCCTATTCGAGAAGATCCGAGGCTGGCTCGAGCCTGGGGGTTATTTGCTCGCGACGGTGGGATCGGGAGCCTGGACTGGTACCGAAGACGATTGGCTTGGTGCGCCGATGTACTGGAGCCACGCCGATCGGGCCACCTATGTTGCCTGGCTCGAACAGAGCGGCTTCGAGACCCGTTGGACGCGCTTCATACCCGAGGGAACTGGTGGCCACACCCTGATCCTGGCCGCGGCCCCCACCCTGCCCTCCCCCGGAGCGGGAGGGTGATTGGCTGCTTCCCCAGAGACGGAGGGTGATTGGGCGCCTCATACAATGACGTCATGGGCACTCATCGAGTTGAACGCGTCGCCGCACAGCTGCGCCAGGAGATCAGCCAGATCATCATTCGCGACCTCAAGGATCCCCGGATCGGAATGGCCACCATCAGCGAGGTGAAGCTCAGTCCAGATCTTCGCAACGCCATCGTCAAAGTCAGCGTCGTTGGCGAGGACGATGCTCGCGACGCGGCGATCGATGGCCTGGATCACGCGAAAGGGTTCATCCGCCGGGAGCTCGGCTCGCGACTCTCGAACCTTCGGTTCGCTCCCGACCTTCATTTCGAGCTCGACCAGGGGGTCGCCTACAGCGTCCGGGTGAGTCAGCTCCTGCGCGAAGTTCAGCAAGGGGAGCCAAACGCCGGCAGCTGAGCTCGCTCCACCGCGCCCGGAGGTGGCCGAGCTGGCGCCCCGGATCTGGCAGGTGATCGACAACGCTCCGGTCGTGACGGCGGTCACGCACAAAGATGCGGATGGGGACACGCTGGGGTCGGCGCTCGCGCTCGCCCTCACGTTGGAGCCGATCGGCAAGTCGGTACCCGTTGTCTCCTCGCCCCCGGTGCCGGGCGCCTGGTGGTTCCTACCCGGTATCGATCGCGTGAACCGACAGGCCCCGCCGGGTCATGGCCCGGTCTTCATCTTCGACGCCAGCGATCCGTCGCGCGCCGGCGCCTACGAACCCGTGGTCACGCGGGCGAGCGTGGTCGTCAACGTCGATCACCACGTCTCGAACACGCGCTTCGGCACGATCAACCTGGTCCTCACCGACGCGGCCTCCACCGGCGAGCTTGTCTACGACCTGCTCAAGGCGTGGAAGCTCGAGATCCCGCCCGGGGCCGCGTCCTGTCTGTATGCCACCATCCTGTCCGACACCGGCGGATTCCGGCACGACAACACTTCGGCGCACGCGTTGCGGGCCGCCGCCGAGCTGGTGCAGCTCGGTGCGGATCCGGTCATGATCGCGCGCGGTCTCTTCAAGAGCCGGCCGGCCTCCTCGCTCCGGATGCAGGGGCGAATCCTGCAGGGCCTGCATTACGAATTCGGTGACCGTCTCGTCTGGGGATCGATCAGCCAGGCGGGGCTGCGCGACAGCGGCGCGACGACCGACCAGGCGGACAGCGCCATCGACCAGCTCAACACCGTGCGCGGCCAGGAGCTGGCCATCCTTTTCAAAGAGGCGGGACCGCGCCTGACGAAAGTCAGCATCCGGAGCCGCGACCAGGTCGATGCCGCCGAGCTCGCGGGCAAGTTTGGCGGCGGCGGCCACCGCCGCGCGGCGGGCATCGAGCTGGCACTGCCGCTACGGGAAGCGGAGACGAAGGTGCTCGAGGAAGTTCGCGCGCGCATGACTGACCTCGCGTGACATCCGGCATCCTGAACGTCAACAAGCCGGCCGGACCGTCGTCGTTTGCCGTGGTGCGTACGCTGCGCCGATTGCCCGGCGTCGTGAAGGCCGGCCACGGCGGCACGCTGGACCCGGCTGCCGAGGGCGTCCTGCCTATCTTGGTGAACGCCGCCACCCGGCTGGCGGACTTTATCCACGAATGGCCGAAGACCTATCTCGCCACCGTGACCTTCGGCTTCACGTCCGACACCGGCGACCGGGAGGGCGCCATCGTCGCGTCGGGCGACCCTGCGGCTGTCAGCCGTCAGCGCATCGAGGCCGCGCTGCCAGCATTTACCGGTCACATCGAACAGGTCCCCCCAATGTTCTCGGCGCTCAAGCAGGGCGGGGAGGCCCTGTACCGAAAGGCTCGGCGGGGTGAGGCGGTCGATCGACCCGCGCGCGAGGTTGAGATCTTTTCCATCCGCCTCCTCGACTACGCTCCGGTGACGGCCGTCGGCCGGCTGGAAATCAGGTCCGGCCGTGGCATGTACGTCCGCAGCCTTGCCCACGACCTGGGGGCCGCGCTGGGTTGCGGCGCGTATCTCTCCGGCCTGACTCGAAAGGCCATCGGCCCACTCGCGCTGGCCGACGCGATTCCGGTCGCCACGTTGGCGGCAGCGGGGGAGGGGTGGACCCAGTGGCTGCTGCCGATGGACCTGCCCCTGCGCGATTGGCCGGCGGTGTCCCTGGATGCCGCCGCCGCCGCTGCTGTTCGCCGCGGGCAATCGGTTCCCGTCCCGAGCGCTAGCGCCGGCCGTTACCGGTTGCTCGGCCCTGACGGGGGCTTACTGGCGTGGGGCGAGGCAGACGCGACCCGCCGGATCCAGCCGCGTGCAGTCTTTGCGTGATGACCGCCGTCAGCTTCGGCTTCCCACCGCCAGGCACCCTCGGGCCGAGCTACGCGACGATCGGCACCTTTGACGGCGTTCACCGTGGCCACCAGGCCATCTTGAAGCCGCTCATCGCCGGGGCTCGTGCGGCGGGTGCGGCCAGCGTGTTGATCACCTTTGAGCCACATCCGCGGTGCATTCTCGATCCCGACCATTGTCCACCGAATCTCACGACACTCGACGAAAAAACCTGGTTGCTCGATCGGCTTGGACTCGACCATGTGGTGGTGATCCCCTTCACACCGCAGGTCGCGGCCCTGAGCGCGGCGGCGTTCATGCAGCGGCTGCTGCGTGGCATCGAACTCCGGCACATCGTCGTCGGCGAGAACCATCGCTTCGGGCACGGCCAGCGTGGTGATTCCGCCTTCTTGCGCCGGCTCGGCGCGCGGCACGGCTTTACCGTTGAGGTCGCCCCGACGCTGAAACGTGGTGGAGCGCCGATCAGCAGCTCGCGGATCCGCCGCCTGGTGTTGCTTGGGCAGGTTCGGGCGGCGGCCCAGCTCCTTGGCCGGGACTACTTCATGCGCTCCGCCGTCGAGCACGGCGTCCAGCGCGGCCGACAACTTGGTTTTCCAACCGCGAACCTGCGAATCGCCCCTAACAAACTGCTGCCGGCCACCGGGATCTACGCCGTCCGGGTCGATATCGAAGAGACCACCTATCCCGGTGCGCTCAGCCTCGGCTTCCGGCCGACCTTCGGCGGCAACACGCTGACGGTCGAGGTTTTCGTCCTCGATTTCGAGGGCGACCTGTACGACACGCTCCTGACCGTCTGGTTCGTGCAGCGCCTGCGTGCTGAAAAACGGTTTGCCTCGGTGGCATCCCTTCAACAGCAGATGACTCGTGACGTGGAGAACACCAGACGGATCCTCGCCCACTCGTAATTGTCAACCCGGCCGCCGGAGGCGGTCGAGCCCGCGGATTCTGGCGGCGTTGTGCTGCCGGCTGCGCCGTGGCCGGCGTCACCATCGAGGTCGTTGAGACCGCCCGGCGCGGCGATGCCGCCGAGTTCGCCGCCGCGGCCGGCGATCGACTGGTGGTCGCGGTCGGCGGCGACGGGACAGCCCATGAAGTGGTCAACGGACTGCTCCGACGCCCCGCCGAGCGTCCGCCGCGGGTCGGGTTCCTGCAGCGCGGCACCGGCGCCGACCTTCGCCGGAGTGTGGCCAGCCCCCGGCGGCCTGAAGACGTTTCGGCCTGGCTGACCACGGATCGCTGGCGCCCGCTCGACGCCGGCCGCCTGTCGACCTCGACCGGACGGCGGTACTTCATCAATGTGGCGGATGCCGGGATCGGTGCCGAGGTGGTGCGTCGGGCCGCACGAGGGCCGGGGGCATTGGGGGGGACGATCAATTTCCTGGGAGCGGCGGTCGTGAGCCTGCTCCGTCATCGCAACACCCCGGTCCGCCTCCGGCTCGATGACGGGCCGGTATTGCAGCGGCGGATCCGGACCATCGCCGTCGCCAACGGCGCCTACCTGGGCGGGGCGATGCGGATCGCCCCCGATGCCAAGCCGGACGACGGGTGGTTCGAGGTCGTCACGATCGGCGACGTCGGTCGCTGGCTCGGCATCCGGAGCCTGCCGATGCTTTACCAGGGGACGCACGGCCAGCTGGCCCAGGTCGAATTCGGACGGGCTCGGCGGGTCGAGATCGAGAGCGAGCAGCCGATCGGTGTCGAAGCGGATGGAGAGCTTGCCGGTACGACCCCCGCGGTATTCGAGATGATCCCCGGCGCCCTCCAGGTTATCGATTGGCGACCTTCGGGTATACTCACGTCTAACCGAGCGCGAGTGTCCGAATAGCCAACGGCACTCGGGCAAGCGAATCTAGGAGGTATACCGACTGGCAACATCGATCAAGACGGGCGTCATCGAAACCAATCGCCTGCACGAGACGGACACCGGATCGTCGGAAGTCCAGATCGCCATCTTCAGCGAACGGATCAATCACCTCACCGACCACCTGAAAGCGCACGCCCACGATCACAATTCGCGACGTGGCCTGCTCCAATTGGTCGGGAAGCGCCGGCGCCTGCTGAATTACCTGCAGCGCACGGACATCGAACGCTACCGGGCGGTCATCGCCAAGCTTGGGCTCCGGAGGTGATGGCCTAAAGCCATACCCCACTTGCCCGGGCGGGCCGCCTCGCGCAGGGTTAGAGATTGGTGTGCGGAGAAAGGGTTCCTTTTCTTCGAACCCCAACCCCTAACCCGCCAGACAGGATCCGCCTGGGCCCGACAGCCAAATATTTTCGTGCCGCGGTTTTACGCGGCCCAGGAGGAATCGTGAATCAGACACAACTCGAACTCGGTGGGCGCACCCTAACGATCGAAACCGGTCGCGTCGCCCAACAGGCATCCGGTGCCGTCACCGTGCGCATGGGCGACACCATGTTGCTGGTCACCGCCGTGATGTCCGCCACACCGCGGGAAGGGATCGACTTTTTCCCGCTGACGTGTGACTACGAAGAAAAACTCTATGCCGCCGGCAAGATCCCGGGCGGATTCATCCGGCGCGAGGGGCGGCCCAGCGAGCAGGCCATCCTGAACAGCCGCCTGATCGACCGGCCGATCCGGCCGCTCTTCCCCAAGGACTTCCGCAACGACGTCCAGGTGGTGGCGACCGTCCTCTCCGTTGATCAGGAGGCCGACCCGGCCATCATGGCCATCATCGGCGCCTCGACGGCACTGTCGATCTCGCCGATCCCCTTCCAGGGACCGATCGGTGCCGTCCGGATGGGGATCATCGACGATCAACTGATCGTCAACCCGCCCGTCAACAAGATGGAGGAGAGCAAGCTCGACCTGGTGGTTGCCGGGACCCGCGAGGCCATCATCATGGTCGAAGCCGGCGCCAAAGAAGTTTCCGAAGAGCGCATCGTTGAGGCGCTCCGCATCGCACACCGCGAGATCGTCCGGATCTGCGACATGCAGGATGCCTTCGCCCGCGAAGTCGGGAAACCGAAGGTGGAGGTGACTCCGACCCCGACCGATCCCGAGGTCGATCAGGCGGTCGACCAGTTCCTCTCGCAGCGACTCGACCAGGCCCTGTTTAACCCCAACAAGGCCCTGCGGGAGTCGGCCCTGGACGACCTGAGGAAGGAAACCATCGCCGAGCTCGGTCCGAAATTCGCCGACCGCCTGCCTTACCTCACGAAGAGCTTCGAGGCCAAGGTCAAGCAGCGGGTCCGCGCAAAGATCCTCGATGAGGGGCTGCGGCCCGACGGTCGGAAGACGACCGAGATCCGTGCTATCAGCTGCGAAGTCGGCGTTTTGCCCCGCACCCACGGGTCCGCGCTCTTCACCAGAGGTCAGACGCAGGCGCTGAGCATCGTGACGCTTGGCTCGATCGGCGACAAGCAGAAGCTCGACGGCCTCGGCCTCGAGGAGTTCAAGCGCTTCATGCATCACTACAACTTCCCGCCGTTCAGCGTCGGCGAGGCGCGCCCCTTGCGGTCGCCCGGCCGGCGCGAGATCGGCCACGGGGCGCTCGCCGAGCGAGCCCTCCTACCGGTGGTGCCAACCGAAGAGGAGTTCCCCTACACGATCCGGATCGTGACCGAGATCCTGTCATCCAACGGCTCGACCTCGATGGCGAGCGTATGCGGCTCCAGCCTGGCGATGATGGACGCCGGCGTCCCGATCAAGGGACAGGTGGCCGGGATCGCGATGGGCTTGATCACCGGTGATGGGAAGGTCGCCGTGCTGAGTGACATCCAGGGCATCGAGGATGCCCTCGGCGACATGGACTTCAAGGTGGCCGGGACTCGCACCGGCGTGACGGCCATGCAGATGGACATGAAGATCAAGGGGATCAGCATCGACACCATGGCCGGCGCCATCCAGCAGGCCAAAGACGGCCGCTTCTTCATCATGGACAAGATGGACGCGACCTTGAGCCAGCCGCGGGCCGCCATGTCCCAGTACGCGCCACGGATGCTCACCATCCAGATCCACCCCGACAAGATCCGCGAAGTGATCGGCCCCGGAGGCAAGATGATCCGGAAGATCATCGAGGACTCGGGCGTCACCAGTATCGACATCGAGGACGATGGCCGGGTGGTGATCGGATCCGTGAACGGCGAGTCGGCGGCGAAAGCCGAGCAGCTGATTCGTGACCTGACCGGCGAGGTCGAGGTCGGCAAGAATTACCGCGGCAAGGTGGTTCGCATCATGCCCTTCGGCGCCTTCGTCCAGATCATGCCGAACCAGGACGGGCTGGTCCACATCAGCCAGCTGTCCGAGGACCGGGTCGAACGCGTCGAGGATGCGGTCAACGTGGGCGACGAGATCGAGGTCAAGGTGACCGAGGTCGATCGCCAGGGCCGCGTCAACCTGTCGCGCAAGGCGGTCCTCCAGGAAGCCAAGGGCATTACCAACGGCGACTGGATCGTCACCGAGCGCGATCGTGGCGGACCTCGGCGTGAGGGTAGCGGCGGGGGTGGCGGATACCGCCCCGGCGGCGACCGCGGTCCGCGTCGCGATTTCGACCGAGCCGGCGGCCGTAGACCGGATCACCGCAATTAGGAAGTAGGCCTGTGGAAATCCAGTATGCCGGGGCCCCGGTCCCGGCATACAATGGGCCCCGGTTTGGACTTCGCCGACCTGCCGAGCTTGAGCGCGGCGGTCCACAATTGCAGGCGCTGCCCGCTGGGACATTCGCGGACGCGGGCGGTGCCCGGGGTGGGCCCGGGCGACGCGCGGATCATGATCGTCGGCGAGGCGCCCGGTCAGAACGAGGACCTGCAGGGCGAGCCGTTCGTCGGCGCGGCCGGCAAACTGCTCGACCAGCTGCTTCGCGGCATCGGGCTCTCGCGTGGCGACGTCTTCATCACCAACATCCTGAAATGCCGTCCACCGGGAAACCGGGATCCGCAGCCGGCCGAAGCGGAGGCCTGCTCACCGTACCTCGAGCAACAGTTGCGTCTCATCAAGCCCGAGGTCGTGCTGGTGCTCGGCCGGCATGCGCTCGCGCGCTTGCTGCCCGGATATGAGTCGATCTCCCGCCTCCACGGGAAAGTGGTCGTAAAGGACGCCGTGAGCTACATTCCGGTCTATCACCCGGCGGCCGCGCTCTACAACAGCTTCCTGATGGGGCCGCTGGAGCAGGACTTCAAGGCGGTCAAGGCGCATCTCGACCGGGCGGAGGAGCGGCGCCAGATCGTCGCCGCGGCTGCCGCCACGCCGGTCCCCAAGCCGGAGGAGCAGCTCACCCTTTTTGGCTAAACAGCCCAAGTTGCGCGCCATTCCCCTCGGGGGTTTGGGCGAGATCGGTCGCAACATGATGGCCCTCGAGTACGACGAGAACATCGTCGTCATCGACGCCGGCCTGATGTTCCCCGAGGAGGAGATGCTCGGCGTCGACCTGGTGCTGCCCGATGTCACCTACCTGGTCGAGCGCAAGGACAAAGTGCTCGCCTTCCTGCTAACCCACGGCCACGAAGACCATGTCGGGTCCCTGCCGTACATCCTGCCCAAAGTGTCCGCCCCGATCTACGGCAGCCGGCTGACGCTGGGGTTCATCAAGAACAAGCTCAAAGAGCACAAGCTGGCGGAGCAGGTCGACCTCCGCGAGATCAAGGCGGGCGACGTGGTCGAGCTCGGCCCCTTCAAAGTGGAGTTCATCCACGTGGCGCACAGTATCCCGGACACAACAGCCCTTGCGATCGAGACGCCGGTCGGCATGGTGATCCACTCCGGCGACTTCAAGATGGACCAGACGCCGGTGGACGGGAAGCCGACCGACATGGCTCGCCTCTCGCACTTCGGGAACCACGGCGTCATGCTCCTGATGTCCGACAGCACCAACGCCGAACGCGACGGCTTCACTCCCTCAGAGCGCACGATCGGGGAAGCCTTCCAGGAGCTGTTTGGCCAGTGTCCCGGCCGGATCATCATCTCGACCTTCGCCTCCAACATCTACCGCATCCAGCAGGCGCTCAATACGGCGGCCCGCTACAAGCGGAAGGTGGCCGTGATCGGCCGCTCGATGGTGAACAACCTGACGATCGCCCAGGAGCTTGGCTACATCCAGATGCCAGGCGACATCCTGATCAAGGTCCAGGACATCAACAAGGAGCCCGACGAGAGGCTGGTCATCCTTTCCAGCGGCAGCCAGGGAGAGCCGCTCTCCGCGCTGACCCGCATCGCCGCCCAGGAGCATCCGCAGGTGAAGCTCAAGTCGGGGGACACCGTCATCCTCTCGGCGACGCCGATCCCGGGCAACGAGGAACTGGTCTCGCGCACCATCAACAACTGCTACAAGCACGGGGCGCGGGTCTTCTACTCCGCTCGCAACCGCGTCCATGCCTCGGGGCATGCCAGCCGCGAGGAGCTTAAGCTCATGTTGAACCTGGTACGGCCCAAGTTCTTCATGCCAGTGCACGGCGAGTTCCGACACCTGGCGCTGCATTCGGAGATCGCCCAGGAGGTCGGCATCGCTAAGGACCGGGTGATCGTGACCGACGATGGGAACACCGTCGAGCTGAGCGACAGCCTTCCGCATTTCGGCAACAAGGTCCCAGCGGGCTATGTGTTCGTCGACGGATTGGGCGTAGGCGATGTCGGCTCGGTCGTCTTGCGCGACCGGCGCGTCCTCTCCCAGGACGGCATTTTCATCGTGATTGTGACCGTCGACAAAGACACCGGCCAGGTGGTCTCGGGCCCGGATCTCATCTCGCGCGGTTTTGTCCATCAGCAGACCTCGGACGCGCTGCTCGAATCGGCCCGCCAGCAGGTGCTCGCCACCATCAACAAGCCGGGGCGCGGCAACCCGGAATGGCAGGTCATCAAGAACTCGATTCGCGACTCGTTGAGTAAGTTCCTCTACGAGCAGATGCGCCGACGGCCGATGATCATCCCGATCGTCGTCGAAGTCTGAGTTTGATCATATCGAGGAGGTAACGACATGGCCAATACACAACGCGACGGAGGATCGAACACCGCGATCGTCGCCATCTTTGCGATCGTGGTGATCGTGCTGCTGCTGGGGTTTTTGTTCCTCGTCCATCCGTTCGGCTTTTTCAGCACGGGGACCAGCACGACGCAGACAACGGCATCGCCATCGGTAGCGGCATCGGTCGCGGCGTCAGCGTCGAAGTCGCCCTAGATCAGGTCTACGATGCTGGGGGAGGGGGCCCAACTCCTAGAGGCATTTCCGCGGAGGGGGGTTAGGGCATGAGCATCACCGCATCGGCGCTCAGTAAGCAGGATGAGGCGCAACGCGGCGCATTGGTCGAGCGTCTGTTTCAAAGCGGCATCGCCGTCCTGGAGATGTTCAGCATCTATGTCGGCGATCGCCTGGGGCTCTACCGGGCGCTTGCCCAGGAAGGCGGGGCATCCGCGGGCGACCTGAGAAGGTTGGCTTCAACCTCGACCACGACATTCGACCCAACGACGGGATGCTGATCGTCCAGATGACACCGCCGGGCTCAGCCTGCTCGGTCGTGATCGGTACCGGGCTGCCGCTCGGCAAACCCGGCTCGGTCAAGGGCGTTCAGCTGGTCCTCGATGACATCGACGCCGTCCGCCACCAGCTGGCCAGCCGGGGCGTTGGCGTCAGCGCCGTACAGCAGCTCGGCCCCGAAGGCGCTTCCGGCTCACGATTCGTCTTCTTCGAGGATCCGGACGGGAACATGTGGTCAGTTCAGGAGATAAAGCGCTAGCGCTCGTCGCGGTAGTCGAGGTCTTCGACCGGATCGCCTGTGTAGCTGTCGATTTTCTTGTCGACGGCGCCAGGAGCCTCGTCGACAATGTGCATGGCCGAGTCCTCCGCGCTGGGATAGCCACCCTCGTCACCGAGTTCTGAACGCAGCTCGCCGCCGTCTTCCGACTCATCGTCGATGAGCCGAACCTCTTCCTGGTCGGGGCGGATTCGGTCAGGAACTTCTTCGCGCAGCCGCTCGTCGAGCGTGTCTTGATGAAAATAGTCGTCGGGCGCCTGCTTGTAGTC
>Ga0209526_10000166_pt1 | contig 39919 bp, 55 predicted proteins | sample JacPinW_OM2H0_M1_FD_188566 | JGI IMG/M metagenome (GOLD analysis project Ga0209526, IMG submission 188566) | Forest soil microbial communities from Algoma, Ontario, Canada - Jack Pine, Ontario site 1_JW_OM2H0_M1 (SPAdes) (version 2) | ecosystem: Environmental > Terrestrial > Soil > Boreal... | reverse complement strand
GCGCGGCCAGGTCAAGGTCAACGAAGAGGTCGAGATGGTCGGCATCAACGACACCCGCAAGACGGTCGTGACCGGTGTCGAGATGTTCCACAAGCTGCTCGATTCCGGCCAGGCGGGCGACAACGTCGGCTGCCTGCTGCGCGGCATCAAGCGCGAGGAAGTCGAGCGCGGCCAGGTCCTGGCCAAGCCGGGATCGATCAAGCCGCACACCGAGTTCGAATCGCAGGTCTACGTCCTGACCAAGGAAGAGGGTGGCCGTCACACCCCGTTCTTCAAGGGCTACCGCCCGCAGTTCTACGTGCGGACCACGGACGTGACCGGTGAGATCGAGTTGCCGGAGGGTACCGAGATGGTGATGCCGGGCGACAACATCGCCATGAAGATCAAGTTGATCACCCCGATCGCGGTCGAAGAGCAGATGCGCTTCGCCATCCGCGAGGGCGGCCGTACGGTCGGCTCGGGCGTGGCGACAAAGGTCATCAAGTAAGGTCGTGGCCCAGAAGATCCGCATCCGGCTGAAGGCTTACGATCACCGCGTCCTCGACCAGGCCGCGGACAAGATCGTGGACACCGCGCGGCGTACGAACGCGTCGACCGCCGGACCTATCCCGCTGCCCACCGAGATCAACAAGTGGACGGTGATCCGTTCACCGTTCATCGACAAGGACTCGCGTGAGCAGTTCGAGATGCGGACCCACAAGCGGATCATCGACATCCTCGACCCGAATCCAAAAGTCGTCGACGCCCTGATGCGGCTCAACCTGCCGTCGGGCGTCAATATCGAGATCAAGCTCTAGCCATGGCCACGAAAGGGCTGCTGGCCAAGAAGATCGGGATGACCCAGGTGTTCACCGACAAGGGTGAACTCCTGCCGGTCACCGTGCTCGAGGCCGGACCCTGCGTGGTGATCGCGCTCCGTGCCATCCAGAAGGATGGCTACGGCGCGGTCCAGCTCGGCTTTGGTGAGGCCAAGGAAAAGCAGCTCAACAAGCCGGCCGCCGGCCACTTCAAGAAGGCCGGGGTCGCCGCCCATCGCCACGTGCGCGAGATCCGCCTGAAGGCCGACGCCAGCTACGAAATCGGCCAGGCGCTCAAGGCCGACCTCTTTTCAGCCGGCGAACTCGTGGACGTCACCGGGACGACCAAGGGCAAGGGCTTCTCCGGGCAGCACAAGCGACACCACTTCGGGCGCGGTCCAGTGACGCACGGCTCCCACAACATCAAGCAACCCGGGTCGATCGGCTCGTCGTCGACGCCATCCCGCGTGTACAAGGGGATGCGCATGGCGGGCCAGCTGGGCAACCAGCAGCGCACCACGACGCACCTGAAAGTGGTACGCGTCGACCTCGACCGCAACCTGCTGCTGGTCAACGGCGACGTGCCGGGCCACAAGAACAGCATCGTCCTGGTCCGCGACTCGACGCGCCAGCCCAAGGGGAAGAAGGCCTAGTGGCGACCGAGAAAGTGTCAGCCCCCGTCTATGACAAGGACGGCAAGGAGAGCGGCCATCTGGAACTCCCAGAGGGCATCTTCAACGCCCCGGTCAACACCGCGGTGCTCCACCAGGCGGTGAAGCGCCAGCAGGCGAATGACCGCCAGGGCACAGCCCAGACCAAGACCCGCGGCGACGTCTCTGGCGGCGGCAAGAAGCCATGGAAGCAGAAGGGCACCGGCCGCGCCCGCCAGGGCAGCACCCGTTCGCCGCAGTGGCGCCACGGTGGGGTTGTCTTCGGTCCGCATCCGCATAGCTACGAGGAGAAGATGCCGCGCAAGCAGCGACGGCTGGCTCTGCGCGTCGCGCTGTCGGTGAAGTCGCAGGAAGGCGCGGTGCGCGTGGTCGAAGAGATCACGCTCGAGGCGCCGAAGACCAGCGTGGTCGCCAATCTCTTCGATCAGCTGGGCGCCGGGGTGCGGACGCTGTTCGTGATCCCCGAGCACGACCTGATGTTGGAGAAGTCGACGCGCAACCTGGTCGGCGTCAAGACCATTCTCGCCACCAACCTGAATCCGACCGACGTGCTGACCGCGGACACCCTCATCTTCACGCGCTCCGCGATCACGCAGGTCGAGGAGTGGCTGTCGTGAGGGCCCCGGTGCAGGTGGTGCAGCGTCCCCTCATCAGTGAGAAGAGCTACGCCGCGATGGCCACCGGCAAATACCTGTTCCGCGTCCACCCCAAGGCGACCAAAACGGAGATCGCGTTGGCGGTCGCCGATGCCTTCAAGGTGGAGGTGGTCGCCGTCAATACCATGCACGTCCGCGGTAAGGAACGCCGCCGGGGCAAGACCCACGGCTTTCAGTCGAACTGGAAGAAGGCCGTGGTCACGCTCGCCGAAGGCCAGAAAATCGAAAGCATGTTCCAGGGTGTCTGATCCATGCCACTGAAGAAATACAAGCCCACCTCGCCCGGCCGCCGCTTCATGTCGGTCAGCGCCTTCGACGACCTGACCAAGGGCAAGAAGGCGGAGAAGCGCCTGCTGGTCTCGCTCAAGACCGATGCCGGGCGCAACGCCCAGGGCAAGATCACGGTTCGTCACCAGGGCGGTGGGCATCGCAAGCTCTACCGGATCATCGATTTCAAGCGCAACAAGCTCGGCATCCCGGCGACCGTCGCCGCGGTGGAATACGACCCGAACCGCAGCGCGCGGATCGCGCTCCTGCACTACGCCGATGGCGAGAAGCGCTACATCCTGGCGCCTGTCGGCCTGACCGTGGGTGACAAGGTGGTGAGCGGGCCGGAGGCGGACATCCAACCGGGCAATGCGCTCCCGCTGTCCGCCATCCCGCTGGGCAGCACCGTGCACAACATCGAGCTCAAGCCGGGACGCGGTGGCCAGGTGGTGCGCTCCGCCGGCATGTCGGCGCAGCTGCTGGCGCGCGAGGGCGATTACGCCCAGATCCGGATGCCGTCCGGTGAAGTCCGGCGCATCGCCGTGCTCTGCTACGCCACCATCGGCCAGATCGGCAATGTCGAGCACGAGAACGAGAACGTCGGCAAAGCCGGCAAGAGCCGCTGGCGGGGCAAGCGCCCCTCGGTCCGCGGCATGGCGATGAACCCCTTCGACCACCCGCACGGTGGGGGCGAGGGCCGCTCCGGCGCCGGTGGCCATCCGCAAACCCCGTGGGGCAAGCCAACGCTCGGTTACCGGACGCGGCGCAACAAGAAGACCGCGAACATGATCGTCCGACGCAGACCACCCAAGCGGAAGAGTAAGGGCTAAGACATGTCACGTTCAACCAAGAAAGGACCGTTCGTTCATCCGTCACTGATGAAGAAAGTGGTGGCGATGAACCAGCAGAAAGAAAAGAAAGTGATCAAGACCTGGTCGCGGGACTCGAGCGTCTTTCCCGAGATGGTCGGACACACGCTCGCGATCCACGACGGCAAGAAGCACGTGCCGATCTTCATCACCGAGAACATGGTGGGACACCTGTTGGGCGAATTCGCGCCGACGCGGCGCTTCCGCGCCCACGGGCATCACACCGAGAAATCCACCACCCTCAAGTAATCATGGAAGTTCAAGCCAAGGCCAAATGGGTACGCACGTCGCCTCGCAAGGTGCGGCTCGTCGCGCAGACGCTGCGCAACCTGCCCGTCTCCGAGGCGCTGGTTGCCTGCTCGTTCATGCCGAAGTCGGCCGCGCGTGACGTGGCCAAGGTGATCCGCTCCGCGCAGGCGAACGCGGAGAACAACTTCAACCTGGTCCGAGACGATCTGGTGATCAAGGAGATCCGGGTCGAGCCGGGTCCGATGTTGAAGCGCGGCCAGCCGCGCGCCATGGGCCGCCTCTTCAGCATCTTCAAGCGCACCAGCCATATCACGGCCATCGTCGAAGACCGGCCGGGCGCGGTTCGGCGGCGCACCGCCGCCCTGCCGCGGGCACCGCAGCCCGCCGCCCGCCCGATCGCGACCGGCGCCGCGGCTGCTGCCGCGCGGGCCGCCGCCGCGAGCGAACCGGCGACCACCGAATCGGACGAGCGCCAGGCCCCGGCCAAGCCCAAACGCGGCAAGGCCGAGCCAAAGGCGCAGGCGTCAACCGCGCCCGAAGCGGGTAAGAAGACACAGGCCAAAAAGACCGAGAGCAAGAAGAAGGACGAGGCCAAGAAGGACACCAAGGAGAAGAAGGGCAAGTAGTGGGACATAAAGTTCACCCGAACGGCTTCCGGCTGGGCGTCTACCGTAACTGGGAGGCCAAGTGGTTTGCTCCCGACAAGGAGTACAAGCCGCTGTTGCTGGAGGACGTCCGTCTTCGCCGGATGCTGATGGCCCGTCTCAAGAATGCGGGCGTGGCCCGGATTGAGACCGAGCGCTCGTCGTCGGCGTTGACGATCACACTGCACACCGCCAAGCCCGGCATCGTCATCGGCAAGGGCGGGACCAGTGTCGACCAGCTCCGTGACGAGCTGGAGAAGACCACCGGCAAGCGGGTCCGGGTGACGATCCAGGAGATCAAGAAGCCGGAGCTCAGCGCCCAGCTGGTGGCGGAGAACGTCGCCGCCCAGCTCGAGAAGCGCATCGCCTTCCGCCGCGCCATCAAGCAGTCGCTGATGAAGACGATGCGCGCCGGCGCGCAAGGCGTGAAGATCCGGGTTCGGGGTCGTCTCGGCGGTTCGGAGATGGCCCGCGTCGAGTGGAACCGCGAAGGTCGCGTCCCGCTCCACACGCTGAAGGCCGACATCGACTTCGGCCAGACCGAAGCCAAGACGACCTTCGGACGCATCGGCGTATCCGCCTGGGTCTACACCGGTAACTTCCCGACCGATGTGCCGCAAAAGCCGGCGGCGGCCATCGAGGAGCCGGTCGACGCCGGCATCCCGGTGGGTGACGTGCCCTCGCCGCTCGCGGAGCTGGTGCAGGTCGTCGCTCCTGTCCCGGTCGCCGTCGAGGCCGCCCCGGCGCCTGCGCCGGTCGCGACCGTCGAGGCACCCGCCAAGCCGAAGCGCGCCACCCGGACGGCGAAGGCGACGACCGCCGCCGATGGCGGCGAGACGCCAGCGCCCAAGCGGGCTACCCGTGCCCGCGCGACGACGACGGACAAGCCAGCCGCACCCAAGACACCGCGTGCCCCCCGCGCCACCAAGAAGAAGGAATAGAGATGTTGCTCCCAGCCCGCGTCAAATATCGCAAGCTCCATCGAGGGCGCCGGACCGGCGTCGCCACCCAGGGCGCCGACCTGGCGTTCGGCGAGTTCGGCCTGCAGGCGTCTGAAGCGGCCTGGATGACGAACCGGCAGATCGAGGCGGCCCGCCGCGTGATGACGCGCTTCGTTCGTCGCGGTGGCAAGGTGTTCATTCGCGTCTTCCCCGACAAGTCGGTCACCAAGAAGCCGGCCGAGACCCGCATGGGTAGCGGCAAGGGCGCGCCCGAAGGCTGGGTGGTCGTCATCAAGCCGGGACGCGTCCTCTTCGAGATGGGCGGTGTTACCCCGGAGATGGCCAAGCGTGCCTTCCAGTTGGCGGCCTACAAACTGCCGATGAAGACCCGGACGCTCGGGATCAAGTCGGGAGTCAAGGCGGCTGCCGACGTAAAGATCAAGGGCCCGGCCGAGCTGAAGCCGGGTGAGGTGGGCGAGGGGATCCCGGGAGCTGTGGCTGGCGCGCCGGCGGCCGCTGCCGGACCCGCGGCGAGAGGCCCGAAGGCCGCTCCTGGCGCTGCGCCCTCGATCAAGGCTGCCCCCGGCGCCGCTCCGAAAGCCGCTCCTGGTGCTGCCCCGAAGGTAGCCGCCGCGGCACCGGCCAAGCCGGCCAAGGGCGGTGGCAAGAAATGAAGATGAAGGACCTCCAGGGCCTGTCGATGCTCGACCTGCAGAAGAAGCTCAAGGATTCGCGCCAGGAGCTGTTCAACCTGCGCTTCCAGATGGCGACCGGCCAGCTGCAGAACCATCGCCAGATCCGGCATGTGCGCGAGGACCTGGCCCAGATCCTGACCACGATCCATCTGACCGAGCGCAACCCCGAGGCGGCCGTCGCGGCCGCGACGCCGGCGCCCAAGCCGCGCCGCCGTCGCGCAGCGGCGACTGAGGAGAAGGCATGACGGACGAACAGGAAACGATCGACCGCGCCATGCGCAAGTCGCGGACCGGCACTGTCATCAGCGACAAGATGGATAAGACGGTGATCGTCCGCGTGCAAACGCTCAAGGAGCACTCCAAGTACAAGAAGCACATTCGGCAATCGACCAAGTTCAAGGCGCACGACGAGCAGAACCAGTGCAAGGTCGGCGACCAGGTCCGCATCATGGAGACCCGGCCGCTGTCCCATGACAAGCGCTGGCGGGTCGTGGCCATCGTGGAGAAGGCGAAATAGCCGTCGTTATGGTGCAGCAAGAGTCGCGGTTGAAGGTGGCGGACAACACGGGAGCGCGTGAGATCCTGTTGATCCGGGTCATGGGTGGCCACTATCGGAAGTACGCGGCCATCGGCGACGTCATCACCGCCGCCGTCACGGTGGCGACGCCGGGCGGCCAGGTCAAGAAGAGCGAGGTCGTCAAAGCCGTCGTCGTCCGCACGGCACGAGAATTCCGCCGCACGGACGGCTCGACCATCCGTTTCGACGAGAACGCGGCCGTCATCCTCGGCCCGCAGAACAACCCGCGCGGTACCCGGATCTTCGGGCCGGTGGCGCGCGAGCTTCGCGACAAGAACTTCATGAAGATCGTTTCCCTGGCGCCGGAGGTTTTATAAGGTCATGAGCAGGCTTCATCTCGACATTCATCGCGACGACACCGTGCAGGTCATGTCCGGGAAGGACCGTGGCAAGCGTGGCGTGGTCGTTCGCACCGTGCCCGGATCGGGCAAGATCGTGGTCAAGGGCGTCAACGTGCTGAAGCGTCACCGGAAAGCCAACCAGGAGAAGGGTGGCACCAAGGTCATCCAGGGTGGCATCGTCGACTTCGAGGCGCCGCTCTCCTACTCGAACGTGATGCTCGTCTGCAACAAGTGCGACAAGCCAACCCGCATCCGCAAGACGCTGCTGCCGAACGGGAAGAAGGCGATCGTCTGCGTGAACTGCGGCGAGATCTACGAGCGCGTGAGGGACAAGGTATGAACGTCGCCGCCAAGTCGAAAGGCGTGAAGCCCGCCGCCGGCCCGAAGGGTCCGAGCGTCGTCGCCAGCCCGGCAGGGACGGAGCTCCGGCTGAAGCAGCGCTACCAGGAAAAGATCCTCCCGGCACTGATCCAGCGTTTCGCCTACACCAATGCGCTGCAGGTCCCGCGCCTGGTCAAAGTGGTGGCCAACATCGGGATCGGCGAGTCGATCTCGAACCCCAAGGCGCTGGACGCCGCCACCGCCGATCTGAAGAAGATCACCGGCCAGCAGCCGGTGGTGATGAAGTCGCGCAAGGCGATCGCGAACTTCAAACTGCGCGCCGGCCTGCCGATCGGCATCAAGGTGACGTTGCGCGGCGCCCGCATGTACCAGTTCGTCGACAAGCTGATCTCGGTCGGGCTGCCACGAATCCGCGACTTCCGCGGCATCTCGCCGACCGGCTTCGACGGCCACGGCAACTACACGATGGGACTGCGCGAGCAGCTCATCTTTCCCGAGATCGAGTACGACAAGATCGACAAATTGCGGGGTCTCGAGGTGACATTCGTGACGACGGCTCGCACCGATGACGAGGCGCGGGCCCTGCTGACCGAGCTCGGGTTCCCGTTCAGGAAGTGAGGTACCAGGACTGAGTGGCTAAGAAATCAACCGTCAACCGCGGGCTTCGCCCCCACAAGCACGCCGTGTCGCAGCACAACCGCTGCAACCTGTGTGGACGCCCGCGCGCGTACATGCGGAAGTTTGGCATCTGCCGCATCTGCTTCCGCAGCCTGTCCTCGCAGGGTCAGGTCCCGGGCGTGAAGAAGTCGTCATGGTGAGGAGGGGATGGAGGCAGGTATGAGCACCGATAGCATCGCCGACATGCTGACCAGGATCCGCAACGCGAACACCGCCGGTCATCCGAAGGTGGGGATCCCGGCGTCCCGCGTCGGGGTGGAGATCGCGCGCGTCCTGAAAGAGGAGGGGTATATCGCCTCCTACGACGTCGCCACCGTCGAGCAGGGTCAGAAGCTCGACATCACCTTCAAGCCGAAGACCCCGCGTGGCAAGTCCCTCGCCGGGCTGCGCCGCATCAGCAAGCCCGGGCTGCGGGTTTACGCCCGCAAGACCGAGATCCCGCGCGTGCTCGGCGGTCTGGGCATCGTGATCCTGTCGACCTCGCACGGCGTGATGTCCGGTCAAAAGGCAACCAAGGCGGGCCTCGGTGGCGAGGTCGTGTGTTACGTTTGGTGACCCCATGAGTAGGATTGGCAAGCTTCCGGTCAAGATTCCGAGCGGCGTAACCGTGACGCTCACCGATCACACCGTGCTGGTGAAGAGCGGCAAGTCGGAGCTCAGCCGCGTGCTGAATCCGCAGATGAAGGTCACCGTCAAGGACGGCACGGTCGTCGTCGAACGGCCAAGCGAGTCGAAAGAGCACCGCTCGCTGCACGGCCTGACCCGGACACTGGTCTGGAACATGATCGAGGGCGTCAGCAAGGGCTACGAGAAGCAGCTCGAGCTGGTCGGCGTCGGCTACCGGGCCAGCCGCCAGGGCGAGGCGCTCGTGCTCAACGTCGGCTACTCGCACCCGGTCCGCTACCCGGTGCCGCAGGGCATCACGATCGACGTTCCTGAGCCGACCCGCATCAACATCAAAGGTGCCAGCAAGGAAGACGTCGGCCAGGTGGCCGCCGAGGTTCGCAAGATCCGTCCGCCCGAACCCTACAAGGGCAAGGGCATCCTCTATCGCGGCGAGCGCATCCGCCGCAAGGCGGGCAAGACCGGGAAGACCGGCGCCGGAGCGGCCAAGTAATGAACAAAGTCCCTGATCGTCGCGCGACGCGGATCCGTCGGCACAGCCGGTTGCGTGGCCACCTCGAGGGTGGTCCGACCCGGCCGCGGCTCGCGGTCTTCCGCAGCCTGCATCACGTCTACGCGCAGGTGATCGACGACGCCTCGGGCCGGACGCTGGCGGCCGCCTCCAGCACCGACGCCGACCTCCGCAAGTCGCTCAAGTCGGCATCGAGTGCCGAAGGCGCGGCGGCGGTTGGCAAGTCCATCGCCGAGCGCGCCCGTAAGGCGGGCATCGAGACGGTCGTCTTCGATCGCGGCGGTTTCCCCTACCACGGTCGAGTCAAGGCGCTGGCGGAAGCCGCGCGCAGCGCCGGATTGAAGTTCTAAGAAAGGAAAGGCATGAGTTATCAGTACGGAAGAGGCCAGTCGGAATTCACCGAGAAGGTCGTGCATCTGAACCGGGTGGCGAAGGTCGTCAAGGGCGGCCGTCGCTTCTCCTTCAGCGCGCTGGTCGTCGTTGGCGACCAGAACGGCCGCGTCGGCGCCGGTCTGGGCAAGGCGGGCGAGGTGCCCGAGGCGATCCGCAAGGCCGTCGAGTCGGCCAAGAAGCACCTGGTCACGGTCCCCATGGTCGGGACCACCATCCCGCACGAGATCCGTCTCAAGAAGGGTGCCGCCAAGGTGCTCCTCAAGCCGGCGGCGCCCGGAACCGGCATCCGCTCCGGCGGCGCGATGCGCGCCGTGGTCGAGCTGTCGGGCGTCAAGGACATGATCACCAAGTCACTCGGAACCAACAACCCGGTCAACACCGTCCGCGCGACGATCGCCGCGCTGCAGGCGTTGCAGACGGCGGACTCGATCGCCCAGGCGCGCGGCAAGCCGGCCGACGAGATGGCCCGCCTCAGCCGCCGTGGGCCCGCGCCGGCCGTCGCGCCCGTCGCCGAGACGCCGGAGCCTGAACCGGAGCCGGTCGCCTAGGCCATGGCACGATTGAGGGTCACCTACGTGAGGAGCGTCATCGGCCAGAAGCCCGACCAGGAGCGGACGGTCCAGGCTCTCGGCCTGCGCCGCCTCCACCAGGTCGTCGAGCACGAGGACAGCCCGCAGCTGCGCGGCATGGTCCACAAGGTCCGCCACCTCGTCAAGGTCGAGGAGCTGCCGTCATGAAGTTGCACGAACTCCAGCCGTCGCCCGGGTCGCACCACGCGCGGAAGCGCGTCGGCCGCGGTCCCGGCTCCGGCCACGGTAAGACGGCGACCCGCGGCCAGAAGGGGCAGGGCGCTCGCACCTCGGTGAACCTCCCGAAGACGTTCGAGGGTGGCCAGACGCGGCTCACGATGCGCATCCCGAAGCTGCGCGGCTTCCACAATAAGTGGCGCAAGCGCTTCGCGGTGCTCAACCTCACCCGCCTGAACCGCTTCAAGGACGGCACCGAGATCCGGCCCGAGTCGCTGCTCGAGGCCGGCATCATCAAGGACGTCGGCGCCGGGATCAAAGTCCTTGGCACCGGGGACCTGCGTCGCAAGCTGACCATTCACGCTCACCGATTTTCGGCTGAGGCGAAGCGCAAGATCGAGGCCGCCGGCGGGACGGTCGCCGTGATCGAGGCGCCGGCGCCGATCCGGCCGAAGACGAAGCGGGCAAAGAACCAGCCGAAGCCGGTCGCCCCCGCCCCGGTCGAGAAGGAAGCGGCGGAAGCGGAAGACGAAGCCGCACCGGCCAAGGCCGCCAAGAAGGCGAAAGCCGAGCCGAGTGAGAAGGGCGAGAAACGCGAGAAAGGCGAGAAGGGCGAGAAAGGCGGCAAGAGCGAGCCGACCCTCGCGTCAGGTTCGGAGGATTCCCCTAAACCCGATAAGGGTAAAAAGAAGAGCTAGGCCATGCTAGAAGCGATCGGCAACGCGCTCCGCATTCCGGAGCTGCGCCGCAAGATTTTATTCACGCTGGGGCTCTTCCTCGTGTTCCGGATCCTGGCGCACATCGCCGTGCCCGGCGCGGACAAGGCCGCCCTCGACAAGCTGTTCAACAGCAATGCCTTTTTGGGCCTGCTCGACCTGTTCTCGGGAGGCGGGCTCTCGACGTTCTCCATCATCGCGATGGGGGTCAACCCCTACATCAACGCCTCGATCATCATGCAGCTGATGACGGTCGTCTCGAGCCGAATGAAAGAACTCAGCAAAGAGGGTGAGTTCGGTCGGCGGAAGATCACCCGCTGGACCCGTTGGCTGACGGTTGCGCTGGGCCTGTTGCAGGCGTGGGGGCTGACGCTGGTCTTCAGCCGCCAGGGCGTGCTGACCAACCTCAACTGGTTCGGCATCATCGAGATCATGGTCACGCTGACCGCCGGCACTGTGATGCTGATGTGGTTTGGCGAGCTGATCACCGAGTACGGCATCGGCAACGGCATCTCGCTGGTCATCTTCGCCGGCATCGTCGGCCGGATCCCGAACACGATCTACAACCTGCTGACCGGCGGTGGCGCCTCCCAGAACCTGGCGCCGTTGCTGCTCTTCGCCGCGCTGGCGATCGTGGTCACCGCCTTCATCATCGAGGTGCAGCAGGCGCAGCGGAAGATCCCCATCCAGTCGGCACAACGCGTGGTGGGCCGCAAGGTCTACCAGGGGCGAAGTTCGCACCTGCCGTTGCGCGTGAACCAGGCGGGCGTCATTCCGATCATCTTCGCCATCTCGATCATGTTCTTTCCCGTGATCATCGGCAACTTCCTGGCGACGGCGCCGTCGCCCTGGGGCGATATCTCGCGGGCGCTGCGCACCTACTGGGTGCCGGCCGGCCCCAACATTCCGACCGACATCCTCTATAACTTCGTCTACTTCATCTTGATCTTCGGCTTTACCTACTTCTACACCGCCGTCACCTTCGACCCCGTCGACACGGCAGATTATTTGAAAAAGCACGCGGCCTTCATCCCGGGCATCCGACCCGGCGTGGCGACCGCGCAGTATCTCGATCGCACGATGACCCGGATCACGTTCGCCGGTGCGCTCTTTTTGGGCGGCGTCACGGTGCTGATCCCGCTGCTCGCGACGGCGCTCACCCGAATACCGACGCAGAACATGTACCTTGGCGGGACGGCGATCTTGATCGTCGTGGGTGTCGCGCTCGACACCATGAAACAGATCGAAACCCAACTGATCATGCGTCAGTACAAGGGGTTCATCAAGTAGCGACTTCAAGTCGCCTCCCTGGCTCATGAACCTGATTCTTTTCGGCGCGCCCGGCGCAGGCAAGGGGACCCAAACCGGGTCCCTGATCGAGACCTACCACATCCCGGCGATCGCGACCGGTGACATGCTCCGCGCCCAGCGCCGCGCGGGGACCGAGCTCGGCGACCAGGTCAAGAGCTACATGGACCGCGGCGAGCTGGTGCCGGACGCGCTGATGATCGACATCATCCGTGAGCGGCTCCAGAAACCCGACGCCAAAAACGGCTTCATCCTCGACGGCTTTCCGCGCACCGTCGCCCAGGCCGAGGCGCTGGACGCCAAGCTGGACCAGCTCGGCCGCCGCGTCGACGCCGTGATTTATTTGCGGGTGAGCCGGCAGGTGCTGATCGACCGCCTGTCGCATCGCTACAGCTGCCGCACCTGTGACGCGGTCTACAACTTCACACCCCAGCAGGCGCGGGCGGTGCCGCGCTGCACCGTCGACGGCGGCGAGCTCTACCAGCGGCCGGACGACACGCCCGAGATCGTGGCGCATCGCATCGACGTGTTTCTGACGCACACCGCGCCGCTGATCGATTACTACACCAAGCAACACAAGCTGGAGAACATCGACGGCCAGATGTCGGTCGACGAGGTCCGGGCGGACATCACGAAGCGGCTCAGCGCGCTGCGCAAGGGGGCGGGGTCGCGATGATCATTTACAAATCGCAGGACGAGATCGAGCTGATGCGCGAGGCGGGCGCCATTCTCGCGGAGACCCTGAACCATCTGCAGTCTCTGGCCCGCCCCGGCGTGACCCTGCTCGAGCTCGACCGCGAGGCCGACAAGTTCATTCGTGCTCACGACTGCATCCCCGGCTTCGTCGGCTACCAGGGCTACCGCAACGCGATCTGCACCTCGGTCAACGATCAGGTCGTCCATGGCATCCCGACGAATCGCAAACTTCGCGAAGGCGATCTGCTCGCCCTGGACGCCGGGCTGATCTACCGCGGCTTCTGGGCCGATGCCGGCCTCAGCGTGGGCGTCGGCAAGATGTCGCCCGAAGCACAGCGCCTGATGGACGTGACCCGGGAATCCCTCGCGCTCGGCATCGACCAGGCCCGCGTCGGCAACCGGATCGGGGACATCAGCGCCGCCGTCCAGCGACACGTCGAAGGCGCGGGCTTTTCGGTCGTCCGGCAGTTCGTCGGGCACGGAATCGGCCGGGACATGCACGAGGACCCGCAGGTGCCCAATTTCGGCATCGCCGGCCGGGGGCCCTTGCTCAAGCCGGGGATGGTGCTGGCGATCGAGCCGATGGTCAACGCCGGCAGCCCTGACGTCGCGCTCCTAGGGGACGGCTGGACGGTGGTCACCGTCGACCACAGCCTTTCCGCGTACTTTGAACACTCCGTGGCAATCACCGAGGAGGGGCCCGAGATCCTCACGGTCTCGAAGAAGGCCCTCCCGGCGCGCTCATGATTAGGCTTCTCCGTCCTGTGGTATGCTATTCGTTCGTGCGCCGGAAATCCGGCGATCTCGCCATGGGCATTTGCTTGTGGTGAGTATTGTCGTCGGACGGGTGGTAGAGCCGATGCCCAACGCGCTCTACCGTGTCGAGCTCGACACCGGCCACAGGATCGTGGCACACGTGGCGCCGGCCGCGCGGCTTCGGTTTCTCCGGGTGATCCCGGGTGACCGCGTCCGCGTCGAGGTGTCAGCGCTCGATCCGGGCCGTGGTCGAATCGTCAAGAAGGCAGAGTGAGTACAAGAAATGAAAGTTCGTGCGTCGGTCAAGAAAATATGTTCGAAGTGCAAGGTCATCAAGCGCGGCGGCGCGGTGCGGGTCATCTGCGTGACGCCGAAACACAACCAGCGGCAGGGCTAGGAGGGTAAATGGCGCGTATCGCCGGCGTTGACATTCCTCGTGAGAAGCGCGTCGAGATCGCGCTGACCTACATCTTTGGGGTCGGTCCCCACACCGCCCGGCGTGTCCTAACGATCGCCAACATCGACCCCAACCTCCGGGTCAAGAACCTCAACGACGAGCAGGTCGGCCGCCTGCGCGACGTGATCGACAAGGAAGCCAAGGTCGAAGGCGAGCTGCGACGCGAGATCGCCCTCAACATCAAGCGGCTGATCGAGATCGGGACCTACCGCGGCCTGCGGCACCGGCGTGGTCTTCCGGTTCGCGGCCAGCGCACGAGGACCAACGCCCGTACCCGCCGCGGCCCGCGCAAGACCGTCGGCGTGCGCAAGAAGGTCGAGGCAAAGAAGTAAGGCATGCCAAAGAAGAAAGTCGTTCGCACCCGCCGGCGTGAGAAGAAGCACGTCACGGTCGGCCAGGCGCACATCCAGTCCACCTTCAATAACACCGTGGTTTCGTTGACGGACGCGCAGGGCAACGTGCTGGCCTGGGGCAGCGCCGGCAGCCAGGGCTTCAAGGGCTCGCGCAAGAGCACACCCTTCGCCGCCCAGGTGACGGCGGAAGCGACGGCGAAGCGCGCCATGGAACACGGCCTCAAGCAGATCGAGATCTTCGTCAAGGGCCCCGGCGCCGGCCGCGAGGCGGCCATTCGTTCGTTGCAGGCCGCGGGTCTCGAAGTCACGGCGATCACGGACGTTACGCCGATCCCGCATAACGGCTGCCGGCCTCCCAAGAGGCGGCGCGTCTAATGGGCAAGTACCAGGGCGCCGTCTGCCGCCACTGCCGCCGCGAAGGCGTCAAGCTCTTTCTGAAAGGCGAGAAGTGCTTCACCAAGTGCACGCTCGACCGTCGCGCCATGCCACCCGGGATGCACACCCAGGTACGCCGGCGCAAAGTCTCCGACTATGGCATCCAGCTTCGGGCCAAGCAGCGTGCGCGACGGATTTACTTCTTGCTCGAAGGCCAGTTCCGACTGTACTTCGATCGGGCGGCGAAGATGGCCGGCGTGACCGGCCTGAATCTGTTGCGCTTGCTCGAGACTCGGCTGGACAACGTCGTCTACCGCGTCGGCTTCGCGGCCTCGCGGCGTGATGCCCGCCAGATCGTCTCCCACAAGCACATCACCGTCAATGGCAAGGTCGTGAACATCCCCTCCTACGCCGTTCGAGTGGGAGACATCGTCGCGATTGCTCAGTCAAGCAAAGAAATCGACCGGATCAAGAATGCGCTCGATGCCGGCGAGCAGCGGCCCGTCGTGCCGTGGCTCACCCTCGACAAAGACAATATGACCGCGAAAGTCACCGCGCAGCCTGGACGCGACGACATGGATCAGACCATCCAGGAGCAGCTGATCGTCGAGTTTTATTCGCGCTAATTTCATACCAAGGAGCACCCATGATCGATACCGCCCAACCCCAAGTCAAGAGCATCGAGAACTCGACCAGCTATGGCAAGTTCGAGATCGAGCCGCTCGAGCCGGGCTTCGGCACCACCCTGGGCAACGCATTGCGCCGGGTGCTGCTGAGCACGTTGAAAGGCGCCGCCGTCACCTCCGTCTCGATCGAGGGCGTGGCGCACGAGTTCTCGTCGATTCCGTACGTGAAGGAAGACGTGACCGAGATCATCCTCAACCTCAAAGGCTTGAACCTGATCTCCTACAGCGACGATCCGGTCCGTCTGACGCTGGACGTCAGCGGTCCGAAGGAAGTCAAGGCGTCCGATATCCAGGCCCCCAGTGACGTGGAGATCGTCAACCCCGAGCTCTATATCTGCACGCTGGACTCGAACAAGGGCCGGCTCCGCATGGAGCTCACGGTCGAGCGCGGCAAAGGCTACGTACCCGCCGAGCGGAACAAGAAAGAGGGCCAGCCGATCGGCGTGATTCCGATCGACGCCATCTTCAGCCCGGTCGTGAAGGCGAACTTCCTGATCGAGAAGACCCGTGTCGGTCAGGAGACCGATTGGGACAAGCTCATCCTCGAAGTCTGGACCGACGGCACCATCCAGCCGGACCAGGCGATCAGCGAGGCCGCGAAGCAATTCACGAGCCATCTCAGTCTGTTCACCAGGTTCACCGAGCGAATCAAGGACGCCGACGTGCCGCAGCAGAAGGGTAATGACCTGTCGTCGCGGCTGGCGGACGTGCCGATCGAGGATCTCGATCTCTCGGTCCGCGCGTTGAACTGCCTGAAGGCGAACGAGATCACCAAGGTCGGCCAGTTGGTCGCCCTGCGCGAAGAGGACCTGTTGAGCCTTCGGAACTTCGGCCGCAAGTCGCTGGACGAAATCAAAGAAAAGTTGGTGCAGCGCGGCTTTTTGACGCCGGACGAGCTCACCAAGGTTCTGGTCTAAGAGCTGTAGACGCGTGCGGCACCAGAAAGCGGGACGCAAGTTCGGGCGGAGTACGGCTCATCGCAAGGCGATGAGCCGCAACCTCGTCACCTCGCTGCTGGATCACGGCCGCATCCAGACCACGGAAGCTAAGGGCAAAGAGCTGCGCCGCTGGGTCGAAAAAGTGATTACCACGGCGAAGACCGACAATGTCGCCGCCCGCCGCGCCGTCGATGCCATCGTCGAAGACCCGGAAGTGACCGAACGGCTCTTCACGAAGCTCATGCCGCGGATGAAAGAGCGCCCGGGTGGCTACACCCGCGTGCTCAAAATCGGACCGCGCCTTGGCGACGGCGCGGACATGGTTCTCATCGAGCTCGTCGACCGATGAACGTCAAGCTGGTCGTCGAGTACGAAGGCACGCACTATCACGGCTGGCAGGCCCAGGCCGGGACACCAACGGTCGAGGCGGCGCTGCGCGATGCCATCGTGGGCTTGACCGGTGAGTCCCCGGTTTTGACCGCGGCGGGCCGTACGGACGCGGGCGTGCACGCGCTCGGCCAGGTCGTCAATTTCAAGCTCGAGCAGCCTTTTCCCGTCGAGCAATTGCCCGGCGCCCTCAACGCGCGGCTTGCTCCGGACATCGCGGTCCGGCATGCCGAAGCGGTCGACGATAGCTTCAATGCTCGCTACTCGGCGCGAGCCCGCCACTACGCCTACCGGATTCGCCAGGCGCTCCCGCGTGGTGCCTACCAGCGCCAGTATGCGTGGGGCCTCAAGGACACGCTCGATGTCGCGGCCATGCAGGCGGCCGGTGACCGGCTGACCGGCACGCACGACTTCGCGGCGTTTGGCCGCAGCCCCCGGCCCGGTGGCCACACCGTGCGCCGCGTGCATGAAATAACAATCAGCTCGGCGGGCGACTGGATCACGATTGCGGTCGCCGCGGACGCGTTTCTTTACGGCATGGTGCGACGGATTGCCGGCGCGCTGGTCGACGTAGGCAGCCGGAAGCAGACACTCGATTGGATCGACGCGCTGCTCGCCGGCTCGACGCATGGGTTGCGCCTGGCGCCGCCCCAGGGCCTCGTCCAGGTCGCGGTGGAGTACTAGACGCCATGCCTGTCTCCGGTAAGACCTACAGCGCCAAGCCCTCCGAGATCACGGCCAGCTGGTACATCGTCGATGCCAGTGGGCTGACGCTCGGCCGCCTGGCCGCGAACGTGGCCAAGGTGCTCCGCGGCAAGCACAAGCCGACCTACACGCCGCACCTCAATACCGGCGACCACGTGATCGTGGTCAACGTCAAGGGCATCCGGGTGACCGGCAAGAAAGTCACGGACAAGATCTACACGTCGTATTCGGGTTACCCGGGCGGTCTTCGCAAGCGCGCCTACGGCGACATGGTCGTGAAGCATCCGACGCACCCGTTCCGTCATGCGGTGTCGGGCATGCTGCAGCACGGGACGCTGGGCAAGGCGCAGCTCAGCCGCCTGAAGGTCTACGTCGGCGATGCGCACCCGCACAAGGCGCAGCGGCCGGTGCCAATCAAATTTGGAGCTCGAGGGGAGATTGAAGTCATTGGCCGATAACGCTACGTACTACTACGGAACCGGGCGCCGGAAGAACGCCGTGGCGCGCGTCCGGCTCTACCCGGGCGAAGGCACCATCATGGTCAACAACAAGCCGCCGCTGCAGTATTTCGGTCGTCGGATGCTGGAGATGGTGGTGGTCGAGCCGCTTCGGCTGACCGAGAGCCAGAAGCGCTTCAACGTGAGCGCCATGGTCGACGGCGGCGGTATGTCCGGCCAGGCGGGCGCCGTGCAACACGGCATCGCGCGGGCGCTGATCGTCGCCGACCTCGCGATGCGGCCGGTGCTGAAGAAGCACGGGCTGTTGACCCGCGACCCGCGCATGAAGGAACGCAAGAAGCCCGGCCTCAAGCGCGCCCGCAAAGCTCCGCAGTACACCAAGCGCTAGGTCTCCCCGCCCTGCGGGAGAATTAGCCGAGCATGTGCGGCCGGATCGGCTCCTCGATGCCTCGTGCTGAGCTGCTCGAGACGTACCACTGGCTCAGGGACGCGCCAGAAGAGCTCCCGCGCTACAACATTGCCCCGACGGATCCGGTCATGGCCGTTGGCCCGAACCGGGTCGAGGTCGTGCGCTGGGGCATCGAGGGAGCAAAGGGTGGCCTCTTCAACCTCCGGACTGAGACGGCGCTCAGCAAGCCCTACTACCAGCGCCTGCTGCTCACCCGGCGCGTGCTCGTACCGGCCAGCCACTTCTACGAATGGCGAAAGGTCGGCGAGCGGCGGCTGCCAATGGCCGTCTCACGCGCCGATGGTGGGTTCCTCCACCTCGCCGGCGTGCTGGCGCGCTGGGAGGGTCAGACGGCGGCCACAATCCTGACCACCACGCCCAACGCCGATATTGCCAACCTTCACAACCGGATGCCCGTGGTCCTGAGCGACGACGACGCCGCTACCTGGGTCCTCGAGGATCTGTCGCTGGAGCAACTGGCCGGCTTCCTTCAGCCGTGCCCGGTTGGCTGGCTGCGGCTGGCGCCGGCCTCGTTGCGGGTGAACGACGTCCGCAACCAGGGCCCCGACCTCCTCGACCCCGAAGCGCTCCCGGCGAACTACCAGATGGAGCTCATCCCTCCGGCCTGACCCCCTGGGCTAGGTCGGCGGGGCGCCCCGCCTCCGGGACATCCACCAGACCACGGCGGCCACGATGATGAACAGGACGACCCCGCCGACGATGATCTTGCGCGGCGTAAGGGCGGTCGTGATCAGGGGCGCGATGAGGGCCAGCGCCAAACTCCTGTCCATGGGCTTAGAGGATACTAGTCGCCGAAGTGGACGTGATCCTGCGGGACATCATGGTGTTCCTCCAGAGCGGGGACGTCTGGCGCCATATCCGGGATCTGATCGACATCGGCCTGGTGGCCTTCTTCCTCTATCGCTTGTTCCTGCTGGTCCGTGGTACCCAGGCGGTCCAGCTGATGTTCGGGGTGCTCCTCCTCGCCTTGATCGGCTTGCTCGCGAACCTGCTCGACCTGCGGCTGCTGTCCTGGATCTTCCGCAACGCCGCGCCCGCCATCCTGGTCGGCATCATCGTGCTCTTCCAGCCGGAGATTCGGCGCGCCCTCGACCAGTTCGGCCGGATCGGCTTCATCGGCCGGCCGCTATCGCACTACAACCTGCAAATTTTCAATCGCATGATCGACGAGGTGATCCGAGCCACCACCAAGCTGACCCAGCGCTTCACCGGGGCGCTGATCGTCTTCGAGAAGGAAACCGGGCTCGAGAACTACGCCAACAGCGGCATCCGCATCAACGGCGAGCTGACCGCGGAATTCCTCGAAGCCATCTTTTTCCCCAACTCGCCGCTTCACGACGGCGCGGTCATCGTTCGCGGAAACCAGATCCTTGCCGCCGGCTGCGTGCTGCCGCTGGCCGAGGAAGGCACCGTCCGCGAGCGGATGGGCACGCGCCACCGCGCTGGGCTCGGGCTCTCGATGCAGACGGACGCGGTCGTTCTGATCCTGTCTGAAGAGCTGGGCCAGATCGCGGTCGCGCACGAGGGGAAGCTGCTGCGCAACCTCGATCCCGATCGGCTTCGGCAGGTGCTGACCTCACTCCTCCAGCCACGCACCGAGATCCATCGGCCGCCGCTGCCGGTCTGGCGGCGTCCCCCCGGTGCTTCGATAAGATGACGGTCCTGCTAGCAAACCTTCGGCTCAAGCTGCTGGCGATCGCGTTTGCTGTCGCGCTCTGGAGCGTCGTCGCATACGCGCAGAACCCCACCCAGCAGCGTAACGTCCAGCTCCCGGTGGTGGCGTCAACGCTGCCCGCCGGCCTGGTCGTGGTCGGCAAAGTGCCCCCCGTGCCGGTGACGGTGATCGGGACAACCGACAACCTGGCACATTTCGTCCCCAGCTCGTTGCACGTCACGGGGAATTTCTCCAACGTCAAGGTCGGCACCAATAAAGTGCCGGTTGACGTCCAGAACACCGATCCGACCATCACCATCGTCGCCCCCAGCTCCGTTTCGGTGACCGTCGACGACCTCGGCAGCTCGACCCAGACGGTCTCGATCGAGCGGGTCAACACCCTGCCTGCCGGATTCCACGAACAAACAGCCCAGACAACGATCACGCCGGCCACGGTCCGGGTCGACGGCCCGAAAAGCCAGCTCAGCGGCATCCAGGCGGTGGTGATCGTCGATCTCGCCATTGTCGGCCCGCCCGGCAACACCCAACCGGCCACGGTGCAGGTGTGGAACGCTAGCAAGAAGCCGGTGCCGCAGATGACGGTAACGCCGCCGCAGGTCAGCGTCAAAATGGTCATCCAGGCGGACGCGATCACCCTCAATAAGGGGGTGGGCTTTACCGTCACCGGCCAGCCTGCCGCCGGCTATCGGATCACCAACGTCCAGGTCGCGCCTGCCGAGGTCCAGGCGACCGGCCTCCAGGCCGCCCTGGCCGCTCTCCAACTGGTGGCGACCGATCCGGTGGATATCACGGGCCAAAAAGGCGACGTAATCAAGACCGTGACCATCCGGCCGCCGGACGGCGTGACCGTCAATCTGAAGACCGCCACGGTGCACGTGTTCATCTCGGCCATCCCCGGGGTATCCCCGGCGCCCTAGGCCGTAACCTTGCGCCGGCTCACGCGTTTCACCAAAACTACGAACTAGCTTCGCTCGTTTGTTCGCGCCTAAACGGGGAAGATAGGAGGCTGCAGCATGTGTGGGATCATCGGCTACCTGGGCGAGCGCTCCGCGGCTCCCATCATCATGGAGAGCCTCAAGCGGCTCGAGTACCGTGGCTATGATTCCGCCGGCGTCGCGATCTTCAACGAGGCGGATGGCCAGACCTCGGTCGTGAAGAGCGCCGCCAAGGTCGACACCCTGGTCGAGCGCCTGACGGAGGAGATGCCGCAGGGCCGGCTCGGTATCGGCCACACCCGATGGGCGACCCACGGCCGCCCGACGGTGATCAATGCCCACCCCCACACCGACTGCCACCAGCGGATCATGGTGATCCACAACGGCATCATCGAGAACTTCGCGGAGCTGCGCAGAGAGCTGCAGGCCCGCGGCCATGTGTTCATCTCCGAGACCGACACGGAAGTCGTGCCCCACCTGATCGAGGAGAACGACAAGGGCGACCTGGTGGCCGCGGTCCGCGCGGCGCTGGCTCGCCTGAAAGGCGCCTACGCCATGGCGATCTTCTCGCAAGGCGACCCGGATCTCCTGATCGGCGCACGGCTCAACGCGCCGCTCGTCGTCGGGATCGGTGACAAGGAATGGTTCGTCGCCTCCGACATCACCGCCGTGATCCCGTACACGAAGAAAGTCCTGCTGCTGGGAGAGGGCGAGATGGTGACGATCACCAAGCTCGGGCCCGAGGTGAGCACGATCGGCGGCGCCGCCGTCAAGCCGAAAGTCATCGAGGTCAAGTGGGACATCAGCCAGGCCCAGAAGGGCGGCTACCCGCACTTCATGGCCAAAGAGATCAACGAGGCGCCGGAAGCCGTCTCCAACGCCTTGCGCGGACGCCTCACCGACGAGGGCGAGGTGACCTTCGAGGAGTTCGGGCTGACCGATCGCCAGCTGCTAAAGGTCAAAGACATCAAGATGGTGGCGGCCGGCACGTCGTATTACGCGGCGCTTCTTGGCAAATACATCATCGAGGACCTGGCGCGCATCCCAGTCGAGGTCGAGCCAGCCTCTGAGTTCCGCTATCGCCAACCAATCATCGACCTCGACACGCTGGTGATCGGCATCTCGCAGTCGGGTGAGACCGCCGACACGCTGGCCGCCATCCGCGAGGCAAGGGAGCGCAAGGCCAAGGTCGTCTCCATCACCAACGTCGTCGGCAGCTCGATGGCGCTGGAAAGCGATGGCGTCATCTACCTGCACGCGGGCCCCGAGATCGGGGTCGCGTCGTCGAAGACGTTCATCGCGCATTTGACCTGTCTGTACTTGCTCGGCATCCGGCTGGCCGCGGTGCGCCACCGCCTGGCGCCGGAGCGGCTGCGTGAGCTGACCGCCGAGCTCAAGGCCCTGCCCAAGGCGGTGCAACAGGTGCTCGATCGCGCCGAGGCGGTACAGGCGCTGGCCCGGAAGTATTCCGGCCATCACAACTTCATGTACATCGGACGGGGCATCAACTATCCGATCGCCCTGGAGGGGGCTCTGAAGCTCAAAGAAATTTCCTACCTCCATGCCGAGGGCTACGCCGCCGGTGAGCTGAAGCACGGCCCGATCGCGCTACTCGACAAGAACTTCCCGGTGTTTGCGATCGCGACCAAGGCCGCGACGCTGGAGAAGATGGTCAGCAACATCCAGGAAGTCATCGCGCGCGATGCCCCGGTGCTGGCGCTGATCAGCGACGGCGACGAGACGCTGGCTGAGATCGAGGCCGACCGGATCCATGTGCCGGCGGTGCCGGAATTCCTCTCGCCGATTCCGAATGTCGTGGCGATGCAGCTGTTTGCTTACTTCGTGGCGACCGAGCGCGGATGCAATGTCGACCAGCCGCGCAACCTGGCGAAGAGCGTCACCGTAGAGTAAGCAGCGTGACCCCTCGGGTCGGCGTGGATGTGGCGGCGATCCCGCGCATCGCGGAGGCCCAGAAGCGCTTCGGCGATCGGTTCCTCCGCAAGTTCCTCAGCGAGCGGGAGATCGAGTACTGCGGGAACAGTGCCGAGCGCTGGGCGGGTCGCTGGGCGGCCAAGGAGGCGATCGGCAAGGCGATGCCGACCGGTGTCCGGCGCCCGCGTATGCGTGATGTCGAGATCCTGCCGGCAGAGGATGGCCGCCCGCATGTTCGGGTCGCACCGGCGACCACGCTGACCGGCCGCACAGTGGACGTCAGCATCGCCCACGACGGCCACTTCGCGGTCGCGGTCGCCGTCATCCCAGACACAAATTTCCCTCCCCTGCTTGCGGGGGAGGGTCAGGGTGGGGGTTTGCCCGATGGATTCAAGTTGCCGGCGCGGCCGCGTGACGGGCACAAGGGGACGTTCGGGACCGTCGTCGTGCTCGCCGGCTCGCAAGGCTACACCGGCGCGGCCTATCTGACGAGCATGGGCGCCGCACGATCGGGCGCCGGCATCGTACGCCTGATGGTTGCCCAGTCGATTTATCCGATCCTGGCCGAAAAATGCACCGAGGTGGTCGTCGGCCCGGTCCCGGAGATTTCGCCTGGCATCGTGGGTCACTCGGCCCTGAGCGCCGTCCTGCGGGGCTTTACCGGCGCCGCCGCTGGGATCGTCGGACCCGGTATCGGGCGTGATACGTCGACGCGTCGCTTGATCGAGGATCTGCTTCATAAGGTTACGGTGCCCCTTGTGCTCGATGCCGATGCGCTCAACCTGCTCTCCGAACATCGCAGTATCCTCCCCAAGCTGTCGCCGGACATCGTGCTGACACCACACCCCGCCGAATTCGGGCGCCTGGCCAACTTGGAAACTGGCGCGGTTCAGAAGGACCGTCGCGGCATCGCCTCGCGGTTTGCCAAGACCTGGAACAAGGTGGTGGTCCTCAAGGGCGCCGGCACCGTCATTGCCGCGCCGGACGGACGCATCACCCTGAACCCGATCGCGACCCCGGCACTGGCCTCGGGAGGGACCGGCGACGTCCTTGCCGGCCTGATCGGCGGCTTGATGGCTCAGAAGCTGCCAGCCTTCGAGGCCGCGGTGACCGGCGTGCATATTCATAGCGTTGCCGGAACGGACCTCGAGGCGTCGATGGGCCAGGCTGGTGTGCTCGCCTCCGACTTGCTGCCGCAGATTCCCCGCGTGATGGAGCGCTTGCGCTGACGGAGCAGGGCGCGACGAAGTGGGCCGAGGTGGACCCGTCGGCCATCGCTCACAACACCGGCCTCGTCAAGCAGCTTGTCGGTGAGAAGACCGCCGTGATGGCCGTGGTGAAGGCCGACGGCTACGGACATGGCGCTGTGCCGGCGGCGCGGGCGGCGATTGCGGGCGGCGCGACCTGGCTGGCCGTGTCCTCGGTCCCGGAGGGGATCGAACTGCGCAAGGCGGGCATCCGCGAGCCAATCCTCAACCTCGGGTACACACCGCCGTCGGCGCTCTCGGCGGCGATCGCGGCGAAGCTGGCGCTCACCGTCTACGACCGTCCGGGCCTTACATTGCTGAAGACGGCGGCCACCGATATCGCCGTCCACGTCAAGGTCGACACCGGCATGCATCGCCTGGGCGCCACCCCCGAGGAAGCGGTACGCCTGGCGACCGAGGTGCACGCGAATGTCAACCTACGCCTGGAGGGCTTCTGGACGCATTTTGCCGACGCGGACCAGGACCCCGCCTTCACCAGAGCCCAGTTGCACGTGTTTCTCGACGCCCGCGCGGCGCTGATCCGGGCCGGCGTCACCGGCTTCATCAGCCATGCCGCCAACTCGCCGGGGCTGCTGCGCTTTCCGGAGGCCCGGCTGGACCTGGTGCGGGCCGGCCTTATCATCTACGGCGTTCGGCCGGTCGCGGGCTGGGACGACCTGCCTGGGCTACGCCCGGCGCTTCGCTGGCAGACGATTGTGACCAACGTCGTCATGGTGCCGAGAGGCGAGAGCGTTGGCTACGGCCGCAAGTTCATCGCCCGCGAGCCGGCGAACGTGGCCACCATCGCGGTCGGCTATGCCGATGGCCTGCACCGGCGCGCGTCGCAGGGTGGTCGCGCGATCGTCCGGGGCGTCGCCGTCCCGATCGCCGGCACCATCAGCATGGACCAGGCCGCGCTCGACGTACGAACCGTCCCCGATGTCACGGTGGGGGACGTCGTCACGTTGATCGGCGAGGAGGCCGGCGCGAGCTTGAGCGCCCACGACCTTGCCGAGGCGGCCGGAACGATCTCGTACGAAGTGCTCTGCGCGATCTCAAACCGGGTCCCGCGCCGATACCTATAATCAATGGTGCCCTAGGGGAGCGGAATGCTGAGAAAGTCGGGTCCGCCGACTGACCCTAGAACCTGATCAGGTAATACCTGCGGAGGAAACGGGCTCGAGCATTCCGTCACCGCTGGGAGCAGCACATATGGCAGCGGCCGAGCAACGGCATCAGCGACTCGAGCGCATGCGCCTCTACCTGATCACGGGCGATCAGGGGAATGAGGTCGAGACCGCGCGCATCGTTGAGGCCGCGCTCGAGGGTGGTGCCAACGTCATCCAGCTCCGCAAGAAGACCATGCCCAAGGGCGAGCAATATGCCATCGCGCTTACGCTGCGGCGGCTGACGCTGCTGCACGACTCGCTCTTCATCGTCAATGATCACGTCGACATCGCGATCGCCGCGGACGCTGACGGGGTACACCTGGGCCAGGATGACCTGCCGCCGTCCGTCGTACGCGAGCTTCCCGGCTTTCAGGGCCGCCTGATCGGACGGTCGACCCACAGCCTCGAGCAGGCGAGAGCCGCCATGGACGATGGCGCCGACTACATCGCGGTGGGACCGGTGTTTGCCACGCCGACCAAGGCTGGCCGGTTGGCGGTCGGCACCAGCCTGGTCTCGGAGGTCGCTGCGATCGCTGATCGCCCATTCGTTGCGGTCGGTGGGATCGACCACGACAATGCGCCCGCCGTGGTGGGGGCCGGGGCTAGGGCGCTCGCGGTGGTGCGCGCCGTCTACGACGCGGTCGATCCGGCCGAGTCGGCCCGCCGGCTGCACGAGCTGATCGCCACCCGGATCGAGGTGGCTCGCCGATGAGCGACGTCACGGTCACGCTCAACGGCAAGCCACGCAAGGTCGCCGACGGCGTGAGCCTCCTCCAGCTGCTCGAGGAGTTGGATGTCGCGCCCGCCCGGGTCGTGATTGAGCACAACCGCGAGATCCGGCGGAAGGATGATTTCGCGAAGACGATCGTCCACGCCGGCGACGAGCTGGAGTTGGTCTACTTCGTCGGCGGCGGAGCGAATGCGGACGATGCTTTTGTCGTGGGCGGGCGAACGCTCCGTTCGAGATTGATCCATGGCACCGGCAAGTTCGCATCGAACGAGGTCCTGGCTCGCTGCCTCGAGGCCGCGCAACCCGACATGATCACGGTCGCGATTCGTCGCTTGAATCTCGAGGGCGGCCGATCCGAGCTCGAGGGCATCGACCTGCGCCGCCATGCCCTGCTCCCGAACACGGCGGGCGCGACCACCGCCGAGGGCGCGGTCCGTCTCGCCCGCCTGGCCCGCGCCGCCGGTTTCTCCGACTTCATCAAAGTCGAAGTCGTCGGCGACGAGGACACGCTGCTTCCCGATCCGCAGGCGACGCTCGAGGCCACGCGGCAGCTGGTCAAGGAAGGCTTCATCGTGATGGCCTACACCAGCGATGACGTGGTGCAGGCGATCCGGCTCTACGAAGCCGGTGCGGCCGCGGTCATGCCGGGCGCGGCGCCCATTGGGACGACCCTCGGGCTGCAGAACCTGTTGAACCTGGAGTTGATCATCAGCAAGGTCAAGGTGCCGGTCATCGTCGACGCCGGCCTGGGCGTCCCCTCCGAGGCCGCGCGCTGCCTCGAGCTCGGCGCCGCCGCCGTCCTCGTGAACACCGCGATCGCGCGGGCCCAGGATCCGCCGGAGATGGCGCGGGCCTTCGCCGAGGCGGTCGTCGCCGGGCGCCGGGCGTTTAAGGCCGGCCGCGCACACATCGGCCTCAAGGCCGTCGCCAGCAGCCCTGTCGAGGGCATCCCCGTATAGCCCAGATCCGCCGGTCCGAACTTGCATCTCGAGCGCGGCTGCGAGCGATCCGTGCGTTGGCTCCTGCGCCCCTCACTCACGCACCGACGGGTGCGCTCGCTCCGGTGCTCGTCGCCGCCTTCGGCTCATCTCGCCCCGCATCTCGATCTGCCGCGTCCGGCCGGCGGATCTGGGCTTGAGCCCCGGCCTCGCGCGCCGGCCGCGGACGCTTGCCGAGCTCGGCGAACGCGGAATTTTGCGTTCGATCAGTCGCTACCTGGATGCCGCGTCGCCGGGCTTGCTGGTGGCGGCGCCGGGAGATGACGCCGCCGTCTGGCGTGGTGATCCGATCGTGGTCGCGACCACCGACACGATGGTGGAAGAGGTCGACTTTCGGCTCGAATGGCCCGGCTTTGATTTCAGGACCCTTGGCCGTCGGCTGATGGCGATCAACCTCAGCGACCTGGCGGCGATGGGCGCGCAGCCGCGCCACGCCCTCGTGTCACTGTCTCTGCGCGGGACGCTGCATGTCGATGACGTGCGTCGCCTCTATCGCGGCATAGCGGAGCAAGCCCACCGTTACCGCTGCACGGTTGCCGGCGGAGACCTCAGCGGGACGCTTGGGCCGTTGACGCTGACGGCCACGCTGATTGGCCGGCTCGGCTCGGCAGGCGCCTTGCTCCGGAGAACCGGCGCCCGGCCAGGCTGGGTGATCGCGGTCACCGGTCAGCTCGGAGCGGCAGCCGCCGGACTTCGCTTGCTTGAATCCGGCGCGCAGCCGGCCACTCGCGACGAGCGGGCGTGGGTGTCGGCCCAACTCGACCCGACGCCACGGATCGCCGCCGGGCGCGCGCTGGTCGCCGCGGGGATCCGGGTTGGCGGCGACATCAGCGACGGGCTTTCCCGTGAAGTGGAACGGCTGGTCGAGGATGCGCGCCTCGGCGCGACCATCGACGTCCAGCAGCTTCCGCTGGCGCGCGGCTTGCGACGCAAACAGTGGCCGCTCGCGGTTACAGACTCCGAGGATTTCGAACTGCTCTGCGCGGCACCGCGCGCCCGCATGCGGATCGCGCAGCGCGCCCTGGAGCGGATCAACGTTGCGCTCACCGTGGTGGGGGAGATCGATCGGCGCCCCGGGGTTCGCTTCCGCAATGGCACCCGGATGGAAAGCCTCAAGAAGGCCGGCTATGAGCACTTCCGTTAGGACCGAATCCGTCGAGGAGACCCGGGCGCTGGGTCGCCGGCTCGGCGCCACGCTCGCGGCGGGCGATGTGATCGGCCTCGAGGGCGACCTCGGGACCGGTAAGACGGAGCTGGTCAAGGGCATCGCGGAGGCGCTCGGCGTGACGACCGTCGTCCACAGCCCGACTTTTGTCCTGCATCACCAGTACCAGGGACGCCTGCCCGTCGAGCACTACGACCTGTATCGGCTGGAAGGGATGGCCTGGGTGGATACCGGTCTCGATGAGCCCGCCCCGGATGCCGTCACCCTGATCGAATGGCCGGAGCGCGCCGGCGTGCTGGAAGGGTGGGCAACCATCCTCATTCGGCTGACCGGTGGCCGCGACAATCGGCGTCGGCTGACCCTGCTCCGCGGACCCGATCGCGTCCGCGAGGTCTTTGAGCATGCGCCTGGCGATTGACACCTCCGGCATCGACCAGGCGATGGTCGTGCTGGACGGGCGGCGCGTGCTGGCCGCGGAGGACTGGGTCCGGCGTCGCGATGATCAGCCGGTCCTGGCGCGGCTCGAGGCGCTGGTCGAACGGGCGGGAGGACGGCCGGATGACCTCGACGCCGTCGCCGCCGCGCGTGGTCCCGGCTCCTTCACGGGCCTGCGGGTCGGCCTTGCGCTGGCGGCGGGGCTGGCCTATGCGCGGCACATTCCCCTCTACCTCGTCGACAGCCTGCCCATCCTGGCTCGCCGGGCGAACGGCGATCCCGCGACCGTCGCCCTTCGTGACGCCGGCCGGGCCGAGGTGTTTGCCTGGCGCGACGGCGAGCCCGTCCGGCGGATGCCGGCGGCCGAGCTCGTGAGTTGGCTGCCAAACTCGGCCCGCGTCATCAGCGAGCCGGCTGGGATGCTGGCGACCTGGTCGCCTACCCAGGCCCAGCTGGAGATCCCGCAGGCCGACTCCCGGCGCCTGAGTGCGGCCCTCGCAGATTCCGCCATTTGGACCTTCGAGTCGCAAAAACCACTGCGATATGATGAAGTGCAGGCGCTCTACGTCCAGCCCGCGGCCGCGGAGGAGCGCGCCAGGAAGGCCCCATGATGCAACTGAAGTCCCGAGTACTCGTCGACGCCATGCGCGAGGATGACATCCCGCAGGTGCAGGCGATCGAGCGTGAGATTTTTCCCACCCCCTGGCCGCGCAATGCCTACTACCGCGAGCTTCATCACAACCGGTCGGCCTACTACCTCGTGCTGCGACGCGACGAGGACATCGTCGGCTACGCCGGGCTCTGGAAGATGAGCGACGAAGCGCACATCACGACGGTCGGCGTGCGCGCCAGCCAGCAGGGCAAGGGCTACGGCCATGCCTTGATGGCTGCCCTGATCCAGCGTGCCTATCAACTGGGGTCGCGCTGGCTAACCCTCGAGGTGCGGCCGTCCAACGAGGTTGCAGTTCGCCTCTATGAGAAGTTCGGCTTCAAGGTGATCGGCCGGCGTCGTGGCTACTACACCGACAACAACGAGGACGCGATCGTGATGTGGTCGGATTCGATCCAGTCGCCGACCTTTAAGAAGCGGTTCAAGGACATCATGCAGACGCTCGAAATCGAAGGGCTCGACAGCAGCACGCCGCAGTAGCCACCAACACCCGGCGCGTCCTGGCGATCGAGACATCTTGTGATGAAACCGCAGCGGCGGTGGTTGCGGACGGCCCGCGCCTGCTCTCGAACGTCATCCGCTCGCAGGACGCGCTGCACGCACCCTACGGCGGGGTCGTCCCGGAGCTGGCGGCCCGGGCCCACCTGCAGACGCTGATCCCCGTGATCGAGCGCGCGATCGAGGACGCCGGTACCCGATGGGAGCAGATCGACGCCGTGGGCGTCACGCGCGGACCGGGGCTGATCGGCTGCCTGCTGGTCGGCGTCAACCTGGCGCAGGCGATCGCGTGGGCGCGCGGACTCCCGGTGATCGGCGTCAGCCACCTGGCCGCCCACGTGTATGCGGGGCAGCTCGAAGACGAACACCTCCGCCCACCGGTGCTGGGACTGGTCGTGTCCGGCGGCCACAGCGACCTCATCCGTTGGCAGCCCAATGGCGAGATCGCGGTGATCGGCCGCACCCGCGACGACGCCGCCGGCGAGGCGTTCGACAAAGGCGCCCGCATCCTGGGCCTGCCCTTTCCCGGCGGCCCGGCGATCGACAAGCTGGCGGCAACCGGCGATCCGCGGGCGGTGGCATTCCCGCGGCCACGGGCTCCCGGGCTGGACTTCAGCTTCAGCGGCGTCAAGACCGCCCTCCTCTACGAGGTCCGCAAACGCAAGACGCTCGGCGAGCAGGAGCGGGCTGACCTGGCCGCCAGCTACCAGGAGGCGATCGTCGATGCGCTCCTGCAGCGGGTCGAGTCGGCCCAGGCGACGGATCCCGCTCCCACGATCGTGATCGGCGGCGGGGTGGCGCGAAACCGGCGTCTCCGGGAGGCGGCGCAAGTCCGGCTCGGGCATCTGGCCCGCCTCATCATCCCGGCGCCCGAACTGTGCACCGACAACGCCGCCATGATCGGCGTCGCCGCGCTGATCGAGTGGGACCGCCGAGGCCCGGATCCCGCGCCGTTCGACGCGGACCCGAGCCTCGGATTCAGCTAATTATTGTTGTTGTCGTTGTTGTCGTCGGGCAAGACGGCCAGGATCGCCTTCGCGATCACCGCATGGCCGAGCAACGAAGGATGAATGTCGCAGGGCGGCGGTGGGCTGGGATTGGGAAACACTTGTAGTCCCGCCGCACAAGGGATGCCACCAGCGGCCGCCGATGCCGTCGCAAAGGCACCGAAGACGTCCGCGACCTTAGCGTGATATCGGGTGGCGACGCTCGCGATGGCCGCATCGAGGGACAAGGTGATTGCTTTGGTCGGATTGTCGTCACGGTAGTCGAAGGAGTAGTAGGGGACCGCCACAATGGTCCCGTCGTAGTGGGCTCGATTCCGGATCGCGGAGTAGATCACCTTAAGGTTCGCTTTCATCTGAGCCTCGACCGCTGGAAGTCCGCTGAGGACGCAGGTCGTATCGCCCTGGCAAGACGACAGCAGAACGAGAACGTCGTTCCCGCCGATCTGGATCGTGACGAGATCAGTGTGGTGGTGTGAACGCAAATATTTGACGGCGAACGCCAACTGGGCGCCGTTGTACGCGGTGTGCAACGGGAAGAGTGCCCGGAAGTCCTGGCAGCCGTTGTCCGGCCGCGTGCCGCTGATCATGCTGCCGCTTGTTTCGCCGGGACACGCCGCGTTGGTCAGCTTCAGACCGAGCGTGCCGGCCACGGAATCGGTGTAGCCGGGGAAGTTGGCCGGGTTCGATCCACCGCCGGCTAGGACGACGTTCGGGTTGAAGCCGAAAGCGTACGAGTCGCCGAGCGCCAGGTAGGTCGATTGCTGATGGTCGTCGGCCGAAGCCGGCACGGCGAGTAGGGCGAGCGCGGCGGCGGCGGCGAACGCAAGAACACGAAAGCCCCTCTTCATCGGTTCCTCCCTCCTGAGTGGTCGACCTTTTCGAGCCTACCCCCTTCCTGGGAAGCTGACAAGACCCCTTCCAGTGGGTTGAAAGCTACCCCGCTATCGGCTATCATTAGCACTCGGGCTATTTGAGTGCTAAACGTTATTGTCACCACCTAAGGAGGGTTCCATGAAGCTACGTCCACTGGGCGACCGCGTCGTGATCAAGCCCGTCGAGCGTGAGGAGAAGACCAAGAGCGGCATCGTGCTGCCCGACACCGCCAAGGAGAAGCCGCAGGAAGGCATGGTCGAGGCTGTCGGCAACGGCCGCTTCATCGAGACGACCGGCAAGCGGGAGCCGCTTGACGTGAAGGTCGGTGACCGTGTCGTCTACGCGAAGTACGCCGGGAGCGAGATCAAGCTCGACGAAACCGAGTATTTGATCCTGTCTGAGAAGGACATCCTCGCCGTCGTCGCGAACGGCAAGAGCTAACCACAGGACACCGAAAACAGGAGCCAGCCTTCGGGCTGGCTTTTTTCTTCACTTGGCCGGCTTTGGCCGGGGGATCATGGGCAACCCCAGCATCGCCTCGGTCAGTTCCGCGTACTGCTCCGAGCTGCGCCAGTCGTAGTGCGGGTTGCGCCAGCGGACATACCCGCGGTAGTCGACCAGGAAGAGTGAGCGGTGCGCCACGCCGCGCTCCTCGTTGAGGACGCCGTATCGCCGCGTCACCGACTTGTCCCAGTCGGCGAGCAGGGGATAGGGGAGATCGCCCAGGCTCTTGGCATAGGCTTTGTGCGCCCAGATGTGATCGACGCTGATGGCGAGGACCTGCGTCTCGGCTTTGACGAACTGCTCGTGATCACCTCGCAAGGAGGTGAGCTCGTTCGTTCAACCGGGGCTGAAGTCGAAGACATAGAACGCGAGTAGCACGTGCTTGCTGCCGCGATACGAAGCGAGGCTGAATGGGTCGCCGTCGGGGGTGCCCGGCAGGCTGAAGTCCGGCGCCTGGTCACCGACGCCAGGCGTCGACGGCATGGTGCTGGCCATCGACGTATTGTTCCACATGCGATCTCGCCGCGATCTGGCTTTCAGGCCGCTCGGGCCAGGGCCGGCCGGAGGCTCGGCTGCGTCGTGGGTGCGGCAAGCTCCTGTTGATGAAGGAGCCGCCAGATTAGGCGCAATTCCCCCCAGGGGTTCCGCGGAGAGCCAGCGATGTCGAGTATTTCCCACGCGGAAAGAGCCATCACTTAGTACAACGCGCGTCGCCTTACGCCCGGCCTTGCGGTGCTCTTTAGTGGAGTCGATTCTCGGCCAGCGCCACTTCTCCGGCTTTGCCGAGTACGTTGCGCATGGTCGCGATGAGCCAGTCCCGGTCGACCTCGCTGATGCCGCGCAGGGCATCGGACAACGCGACCTGAAGTGACTGGGCGCGCAGGTCCTTGATCCGCTGAGCGTCAACCGCCGGCAGACCGTCCACATACAGCGAGAGGGCGAGGGTGGCCCCGTGGACAGCACGCGCCAGATGGACCGGCGAGTCGAAGCGTCTCAACGAGATCAGCGCGCCGAGCGCGCGCCCAAGCAGCTGTTGCTCGGCATCGCCGGCGTCCTTCAGTGTGCCATCGAGCATACGGCCAACCTACCCCGGCAATCTTTCGGGGGCCGTTACAGGCCTGGGGACGCCCTATTGTAGTGCCGTGATTTTCCGGGACCGGCTCGACGCCGGTGAGCGCCTGGCGGCGGCGCTCCAGCATTACCGCGACGCGCCGGGGACGGTTGTCCTCGGCATCCCGCGCGGCGGTGTGGTCGTGGCGCGGGCGATCGCCGTCGCGTTGCATCTGCCGTTGGGGATCTGCCCGGTGCGGAAGCTCGGCGCCCCTGAGAACCCGGAGCTGGCGATCGGTGCGGTCGACGATCAGGGTGTCATCGTCTTCGACCACAAGTTGAGCCGGCACCTGGGGCTGACGGAGGACGATCTGTTGGACGCAGCCAATCGGCAACGCGAGGAGTTACGCGAATGGTTGGCGGGATTCGGCGCGAATGTCGTCCCAGCGGTGGAGGGGAGGACCGCGATCCTCGCCGATGACGGCGTGGCCACCGGCTACACCGCCCAGGCTGGCATCGAGTCGCTGCGCCGGCGTGGGGCGCGGCGCGTGGTGCTGGCGGTGCCGGTCGCGCCGCCGGATACCGCGGCCATCCTAGCCCCGCAGGTCGATGAGTTCGTCTGCCTGGTGACGCCGGAGCCGTTCTACGCCGTTGGCAACTTCTTCGAAGAGTGGCCACAGGTCACCGACGACGAGGTGCGAGCGCTGTTGCTGGCCGGTAACACGTTGTAGCGGAGGTTTTACACGGGCAAGGACGGCCTCCCACCGCCGGTTACAGCGGTGTGAAGCTCTTCGCCAAGGGCAAGGTGGAGAAGGGCGCTCAGGAGCCGGCGGCCCCCGCGTTCAGCCCCATTGATCGATTCGGCCTCCTTGGCCTGCTCGACCAGGTGGTCAATGGTTCCCAGACGGGTGTGCTCGAGCTGCGCGAGCCACGAGGGACCTGGGTGTACGCCTTCCAGGGCGGCGCCCTGATCCACGCGAGTGGCGGTCGGGTCCGCGGTGCCCGGCAGGCCTTCGATCTGCTCTGGGAATTCCAGAGTGGCGAATGCACCTTCGAACCTGGGCCCAATCCCAGCCTGGCGGGCAACCTTTATATCGACAAGGGGCGGCTCCTCGACCTGCTGCGGCGCAGCCAGGCTGCCCTGCAGGGTCCCTCCGCGCCCTACATCCCGGCCGATCAGCAGCGCCCCATCGCGCCCGTCGGGTGGCAGCCCGGCGCCCCGGCTCCCTCGTGGGGAGCGGGCGGCTACCAGCAGCAGCAACCGCGGTTCCCTCAGCCGCAACAGCCCGGTTACCCTCCGCAGCAGCAGCAGGGCTATCCGCCGCAACCGCCGCAGCAGGGTGGCTACCCGCCTCAGCAGCAGGGATACCCCCTTCAGCAGCCTCAGGGTTATCCCCAGCCGCAGCAGGCCGGTTACCCTCAGCAGCCGCCGCCTGGCTACCCGCCAGCCCAATATCCGGCGCCACCGTATCCGGGCGCGCAACAGCAGGGCCAGCCCTACCCGCAGCCCCAGCCCGCCTACCCGGCCTACCCGCAGCCGCAGCCGATGCAGCCCCAGGCCATGCCGCCGCAGCAGCCAATGGCGGCCCAGCCTCCGGTCGCGCCGCCCGCGCCCGCCCGGCCGGTGGCGCCCCCGAGCTTTTCGGTGCCGCCCATGGCCATTCCGAAGAAACGGGAGGCACCCCTTCCCACCTACCAGCCGCCGGCCGCCGCCCCGGCACCGCCCGCGCCCGAGCCGCCCAAGCCTTCAGCGCCAACGGACGACCTTGCCGCGCTGCGCGCCAGCCTGGTCGCCCAGGCGCCGCCCGTCGCTCAGGCCCCGAGCGCGCCGGCCTGGGGCGTCCGCAGCGGTGAACCCGTGGCCCCGCCGGTCGCTCCCGGACGGAAGGGAGCCGGCAAAGGCAAGGACAAGAGCAAGGGCGAAAAGGCGACCGCTGTCCAGGGAAAGGGCGCGGCGAAGCCCGATTCCAAGCTCATGGCGGCCATCAAGATCCAGCTGATCAAGTTCCTCCTCTGGGCAACTGAGCGCCGTTACTCGCCGGAAGACCACTGGACATTGAAAGATGCCTTCGAAATCTCGACGATGGAGTTGCGCGACCAGTTCATCGGCGCCTTCTCGGAGTCATTGAAGTCAAGCAAGAAAACCCGCCAGGACAATTTCGACGACAACGACGACAGCATTGCCGCCGGCCGCATGCGCGGCCGTGGGCGCCGCCACTAGACTTGCCCTTGATTTGCCAAGTACCCCCATGGCCGCCGAGCGCGGCGTCGACCTCCTCGCCGGCCTGAATCCACCGCAGCGCGCGGCAGTTACGGCGGACGACGGCCCATTGCTGATTTTCGCCGGGGCGGGCAGTGGCAAGACGCGCGTGCTCACGCATCGGATCGCCTGGCTGATCCAGCAAGGCCGAGCTGAACCCGGCGAGATCCTGGCCGTGACCTTCACCAACAAAGCCGCCCGCGAGATGCGCTCCCGCGTCGAGAGCCTCGTCAACCTGAGCGCGGGCGCCATCTGGATGGGGACCTTTCATGCGATTGGCGTGCGCATCCTGCGCCGCGACGGCAGCGTCGATGGTATCGATCGGCACTTCATCATCTACGACGAGGGAGATCGGCTCGCTGTCATCAAGCGCGTCATGAATGAGCTGCGCCTCGATGAGAAACGCTATCCACCGAGCGGGATGGTGGCACTGATCTCGCGCGCCAAGGACGAGGTGATCAGCGCCGAAGACCAGTTGAAGGCCGCGGGAACGCACAACGAGGAGCTGGCGGCGCAGATCCGGCTGCGCTACGACGCGTTTCTGCGGCAGAACAACGCCCTGGACTTCGACGATCTGCTGATGCGCTGCGTCTGGCTCTTCGATCGGCATCCTGAGGTGCTCGAGAAGTACCAGAAACGCTTCAAATACATCATGGTCGACGAGTACCAGGACACCAACCGCGCGCAGTACTTGATGGTGCGGCACCTTGGGAGCAAGCATCGGAATCTCGCCGTCGTGGGCGATGACGATCAGAGCATCTACGGATTCCGCGGGGCCGATGTGCGAAACATTCTTTCGTTCGAACACGATTATTCAGACGCGAAGATCATCAAGCTCGAGCAGAATTACCGGTCGACGCAGATGATCCTCGACGCGGCGTATCACGTCATCAAGGCCAACCCGAATCGCGCCGAGAAGCGACTTTGGACCGATCGCCCGGGCGGCCCAAAGGTGGTCGTAGCGCAAACCTATGACGAGCAGGAAGAGGCGCAGGCCGTCGCCCGGGAAGCGATGCGGCTGGTCGCCGAGGGCGACACCCGGCTGGGCGACATTGCCGTGCTCTACCGGACCAATGCCCAATCTCGGGCGCTGGAAGAAGTCTTGCTCCGGCGCGGCGTGCCTTATCGCCTCATCGGGGGGCTGCGCTTCTACGAGCGCCGCGAGGTCAAGGACGTGATGGCGTATCTGCGGCTGATCGCCAACCCGCAGGACACGCTGAGCTTCTCCCGCATCATCAATGTCCCCCGGCGAAAGCTGGGCGAGAAATCGCTGGCGCAGCTCGGCTACTGGGCGGACGCGCACGGCATGTCGGCCTGGGACGCGCTGAGCCGCCTCGACGAGATGGACGACCTGACCCTGTCGGCGAAGGGCGCGCTAGGCGAGTTTCGCGACCTGATCGTGGAGGTGCGGGCCGCCAGCCAGGAGCGCCGGCTGGTCGAGGTCATCGATCTCTTGCTGATGCGCAGCGGCTACGAACGCTACGTCAAGGACACCGGGTCGGACGGTGACGAGCGCTGGGCCAACGTCCTCGAGCTTCGCGGTCTTGCCTCCGAGTACGACGGGCTGCCACCCGGGGAGGGCTTGCAAGCGTTCCTCGAGGAGACCGCGCTGATGAGCGATGTCGACACCATGCAGGAGGGCACGCAGGGCATGACGCTGATCACCCTGCACATGGTTAAGGGCCTCGAGTTTCCCGTGGTCTTCATGCTCGGCATGGAGGAGGGCCTGTTTCCGCACAGCCGAAGCCTCGATTCGCCCGCCGGTCTCGAGGAGGAGCGCCGGCTCGCCTACGTCGGCATGACCCGCGCCAAGGACCGGCTCTATCTGTTTCACGCCTTCCGCCGGCACCTGTGGGGAAATGCCAACCTGAACCTGCCCTCGCGCTTCCTGAAGGACATCCCCGCGGAGCTCGTCGATGGTTCGGCGGGCATTCCGTCCGGGATCGATGTGGAGGGCATGGCCCCGGCTCGCGTTGTGGAGGCCGCACGCCCGGGCGGGCCCCTCGAACTCCGGCAGCGATACCATCCGGGCGACAACGTCGAGCACCGCGCCTGGGGCCATGGCCGCGTATTGAAGAGCACGATGACGCGGACGGACGAAGAGCTCATCGTCAAGTTCGACAAGGTCGGCGTGAAGATTCTCGCGGTTAGCCTGGCCCCGATCACCAAGTTGTGAGCAAGGCCCCCACCCTGCCCTCCCCCGCGGGCGGGGGAGGGGAAATTGAGGCCACAAGGGCCCGGGTCATCGAGTTGCGGCGGATCATCGAGAAGGCGAATCGTCAGTACTACGTGCTCGACAATCCGGAGATCACCGACGCCGAGTACGATGCGCTCTTCCGTGAGCTGGTCGAGCTCGAGACGCAGTATCCGGAGCTGGTCACTCCGGACTCGCCGACCCAGCGCGTGGGTGGCCCGCCATCGGATGCCTTCGCCAAGGTCACCCACCGCACGCCGATGCTCAGCCTCTCGAACGCGTTCGAGCGCGATGAGGTCCGCGAGTTCGATAAGCGGGTCCACCGGGCACTGGGCGACGTTAGGGTCGAGTATGTAACCGAGCTCAAGATCGACGGGCTGGCGATGAGCCTGTTGTACGAGGAGGGCCGCTACAAGATCGGTGCCACCCGCGGCGACGGCTACGTCGGTGAAGACGTCACGCCGAACGTCAAGACGATCCCGAGTGTCCCGCTGTCGGTCACGATCCCAAAAGAATTTCCGCAAACGTTCGAGGTGCGGGGCGAGGTCTACATGCCGAAGCGCAGCTTCCAGCGGTTGAATGCCGAGCTGGCCGCCGAGGGCAAGCCGCCGTTCGCGAACCCACGCAACGCCGCGGCGGGCGCCGTCCGACAGCTGGACCCACGCATCACGGCGCGCCGGCGCCTCGATACCTTTATCTACGCGCTCGATCCTCCGGGTAGCGCGAAAAGCCAGGAGCAGATCCTCGAGCGACTCGGCCAGATGGGCTTTCACGTCAACGACAACCGTCGCACCCACCCCGACATCGAGGCAGTGATCGCCTTCCTCGACGAATGGCAGGAGAAGCGTCACGGCCTCGACTACGAGATCGATGGCATCGTCATCAAGGTCAATGACCTGGGGCAGCAGGCGGAGCTCGGGTTCGTGTCCCGGAGTCCGCGCTGGGCCTTGGCGTTCAAGTTCCCACCCGAGCAGGCGGAAACCGTGATCGAGGACATCAAGATCTACATCGGGCGCACGGGTGCGGCCACGCCGGTTGCGTGGCTGCGGCCCACTCAGATCGCCGGCGTGACGGTCAGCCGGGCGACGCTCCACAACGAAGACGAAGTCGCCCGCAAGGACGTGAGGCCGCACGACTTCGTCATCATCCAGCGCGCCGGTGATGTGATCCCGGAGGTCGTTCGGGTCTTGAAAGAGAAGCGATCGAAATCAAGCCGGCCGTGGCACATGCCGAAGAAATGCCCTGAATGCGGGACGGACCTGGTGCGAGAGCCGGGCGAGGCGGCAACCCGCTGCATCAATCCAACCTGCCCGGCGCAGGTGCTCGAGCATCTCCGGCACTTCGTTGGTGCGCTCGACATCGAGGGCCTGGGCTACGCCACGCTGCAGCAACTGATCGACAAGAAGCTGGTCAAAGATCCGGCCGATCTCTTTCATATGACCAAGGAGCAGCTGCTATCGCTAGAGGGATTTGCGGACAAGTCGGCGCAGAACCTGCTCGACCGCCTCGAAGCCAGCAAATCGACAACGTTCATGCGGTTCCTGGTTGCGCTGGGGATCAATCATGTCGGCTGGACAATGGCGGGCTTGCTCGCCGACCACTTCGGGACGATCGACCGTTTGCGATCCGCGAGCGTCGACGATCTCCGGGCGATCGGCGGCGTGGGGCCGACGGTCGCCGATGGCGTTCACGACTACTTTCAACTTCCGGCATCGCGGGCGCTGATCGAGCGCCTGCTGCAGGCGGGCATCGTGATCAAGGAGCCAGAGCGCCACGAGGGCCCTCTCACCGGCAAGACCTTCGTGCTAACCGGCGCCCTCAGTTCGCTGACCCGGGGCCAGGCGGAGGAGCGGATCAAGTCCCTGGGCGGCACAATCAGCTCGGGCGTGACGAAGAAGACCGACTATCTCGTTGTTGGCGCCGATCCGGGTTCGAAGCTCGAGAAGGCCCAGCGCCTGAAGGTCCCGGTCGTCGACGAGGCCGCCTTTCTCGAGCTGACCGGTCAGACGCCCTAATCCCAGGCCATTGCCTACGCCTAATCCCTTTTGCCGAACACGGGCGGTCGCAGATAACGCTGGGTGACCGCTATCAGAATTTGTAACGAACTGTGACAGCTCCTTAACTTCTCTTTCAGGTCCCGCGACGCATCATGCGATCGTGGCGTTCCCAACCGTGCTCACCGCGCCCGCCAGCCGCGCCATGGCGCGCCTTCGAATGATCGGCGCTCGTGGGTTGCTGGCCTTGCTGACGGCGGCCGCGCTGATGCTGGTTT
>Ga0209526_10000165_pt1 | contig 40051 bp, 32 predicted proteins | sample JacPinW_OM2H0_M1_FD_188566 | JGI IMG/M metagenome (GOLD analysis project Ga0209526, IMG submission 188566) | Forest soil microbial communities from Algoma, Ontario, Canada - Jack Pine, Ontario site 1_JW_OM2H0_M1 (SPAdes) (version 2) | ecosystem: Environmental > Terrestrial > Soil > Boreal... | reverse complement strand
GCCCAACCTCAGACATATAGCCCCTCCTTACCGCCCCCAAATCTTACAGCAACCCGCCCGCCCAAGCCGCCCACTTTGCCCGCTCTGCGTAATCAGTCACTCGACCCGCATCCGTGTAGCGCAGGGCGGAGTCTGCGGAGCCCTGCGGCCTTTCCACCGCTTCGCGCCCTCTGTTTTAATCCTTGTCAATCTCATCCTCACCCAAATCGACGGTAAGAATCCGCTTGACAGGAGGTATACCTATATGATAACATTCGCCATGTTAGCTCGACAGCCAATCCTGCCTCGGCCTCTACCAGCCCTGCTAACTCCTTTACTCCGATACTGTTGCGGACTCTTTGCAGCTCCCAAAAAAGACAACTCCTTTGGAATCAAGCAAATCCAAACTCTTTGGGCAAAACACCCGGGGTGGGGGGTACCTCCTGATTTCAATTTCGAGCTAGCCCATTCGAGTTCCGTTTCTTGGCGCCCCTGTGTTTTCATAACCTTACGAATTGCATTTTCCGTAAATCCTTTGTATTCACAACCATCCGAATTGCCCGGGGGTGTGGGGTATTCGCGCCCTCAGAACGGGCTTGTTCTGACTTACAGCTTCTCTTGCGTAAATAGAGGGTGGGGGGAAATGCCTTTAGGAGGGAGTCGGTCAACCGCTCAATCAGCCGCGATGCTGCGCCCACCAAGTACGCCACGCATCAGGCTGTGCCGCAATGGAGGCGCCGGTGATGTCCCGCAGAGCTTGGAAGACCCAGCCGCGCGTTGCGTCGTCCAGCGTCATATCATCCGTCATTTTAAGGAGTTGCGGCACAGCGCGCAGCCGCTGCTCCCGAGTAAGCATCCCAGATTGCGCCAATCCGCACCCGCCGCGCTCGCGGACCAGCGGCGAAGGATCACTGCGGAATGCCTCCAGCAAGGGAGCCACGGTTTCATCCGTCCCCAGCATCGACAAACCCTCGACCGCCCAATACCGCGTCTGCTCATCCGGGTCATGCCGGTGGTCCATCAGCGTAACGAAAGCCCGGCGCGACTCCACGCCGCGATTCCCCAGCACGCCCAGCATCCACAGCGCCCACGGACGCGCCGAAGGCTCTCTCCGGATGCGTTCAATCAAGGCATCCGCGCTATCGGCGCGCTTCGGGAGATTGTACCCAGCCAATTCAATTTCGAGCGCCGCTGCGCGCACGTGCAAATCATTGGAATTCAGCGCCGTAGTCAAGAGGCTAGAAAGCTGGCCCTGTAACTCCAACTGCCCAAACCAGTTATCGACGTCTTTGCCAATCAGCTCGAGCGCCCCATCGTAATGATTAACCGCCCGCTCCAGCAACCGTTCCGCCTGCTGTTGCGCCGGCAAGTTGGCAATCTCTTCGATTTCATGATCCGAAAGCTTCGTCGGCGAGGCGGACTGGGGTTCGCTGTTCTGCAACTGCATACGCAACGCGAACTCGTCCCAGGCAGCGCGAATCGGGGCAGGAATAGCGGCAGCAAAAAAGACCAGCACCAGCACGAAGCTGAGAACTACCATCAAGCTCTTAGCGCCGCGCGACTCGGCCGGGGAATCGTTGGAATTGGCGGTGGGCTGGCTACTCATCAGGTTTCTGCTCCATTTCGAGCGTAAGTACCTGATTAGCCACGGACAATAGTACGCAGGGACAGGCGTGCTTGCGATGTAACAGGCTAATGTATAATTGGATGAGGGGCACTTCTCACTCTTAAATGGCCGAGAATAACAAATCAGTTCAGCCTTCCGTTGCCGTGCGCGCCCGGAGGCGTCTGCGGTTCGCCCGCACCCGCCTGCGCGAATTGCGCATGATCGGCAAAGCCCTGATTTCCACCAAGCACCCCATTTTGGTGCACATTATTCCCAACCGGCGCTGCAACCTGGCGTGCACCTACTGCAACGAATTTGACGATTTTTCCAAGCCAGTGCCGTTCGAGGAAATGAAAAACCGGCTGAACATCCTGGCCGGGATGGGCACCTCGGTAATCACGATCAGCGGCGGCGAACCGCTCATGCACCCGGAGATCGACCAAGTTATCCTGCACATCCGGCACCACGGCATGATTGCCGGCATGATCACGAATGGTTTTCTGCTGGACCGAAAAACAATTGAAAAATTGAACACAGCCGGCCTCGAACATTTGCAAATTAGCATCGACAACGCCGTGCCCGACGAGGTTTCGCTGAAAAGCTTGAAAACCCTGGATACACGCCTGGAATGGCTCGCGCAATACGCGGTTTTTCAGGTGAATATCAATTCCGTGCTGGGCAGCGGCGTGAAAAATCCCGAAGACGCGCTGAAAATCGCGCACCGCGCCATTGAATTGGGCTTCACGAGCACGGTGGGAATCATCCACGACAATAATGGCCAGCTAAAGCCGCTAGGCCCGCGCGAAACAGAAATTTTCGAAGAAATCATGACGCTGGGGAAGCGTTCCTTTTCGCGCTTCAATGAATTTCAACATAACGTGGCGCGCGGACGCGAACACAATTGGCGCTGCCGCTCCGGTTCGCGCTATCTCTATATCTGCGAGGACGGTCTGGTGCACTGGTGCTCGCAACAGCGCGGGTATCCGGGCATTCCGCTCACGCAGTACACGCCGGAAATGCGCCACCACGAGTATTTCACGGACAAATTTTGCGCCCCGCGCTGCACTGTTTCCTGCGTGCAGCAGGTGGGCATTCTGGACAACTGGCGCGATCCGCAAACCCGCAAACCGAAGCCTATGGCTCCGCCGCCGGTTGCCGCCGCACAACTAGTGCAAATCGGCTCCGTCCGAAGCGACAGTTAGAACCGCATAGCAACAAACCGGGCCTGCGCTCGCCGTGTCATTTCTTGTATTTTCTTTAAAAACACACGGACGCAGTGAGGGAATTGACGGCAAGACGTAGGTTCTCAAAAAATATAAGCATGGCCACTGCGGCGATTGAAATTGAAAATCTGACCAAGGATTATCCCTTCGGGTTTCTGCACCTGAAGAAGAGAACGTCGCTCGAAGGGCTGACCATGAGCGTCGAGGACGGGGAAGTGTTCGGCTTCCTCGGACCCAACGGCGCCGGAAAATCCACGACGATCAAGTTGTTGGTGGGGCTGATTTTTCCTACCGCGGGCACCGCGCGCATTCTAGGAAAATCCATCAGCGACATTTCCATGCACGCCGATATCGGCTACTTGCCGGAGCAGCCCTACTTTTACGATTACCTGACCGCCGCGGAATTGCTCGATTATTTCGCGCGATTCCATGATTTGTCCGCGCAGGAGCGCAAGGCGCGCGTCGATCGCATGCTGAAAAAAGTGGGGCTGGAGACGGCGCGAAAAATTCAGTTGCGGAAATATTCGAAAGGCATGTTGCAGCGCGTGGGACTGGCGCAGGCCATTCTGCATGATCCGAAGGTGGTGATTCTGGATGAGCCGATGTCCGGACTCGATCCGGTGGGGCGGCGCGAAGTCCGCGACATCATTCTGGAGCTGAAGCAGGCGGGAAAAACCGTGCTGTTTTCCACGCACATTTTGTCGGACGCGGAAATGCTTTGCGACCGTGTCGGCGTGATTGTGGGCGGGAAGCTGCGCGGTGTGGGCGCCCCAGACGAAATTGTGGGCCTGAAGGCGGAGGCCATGGAGATTTTGTTTGAATACGCGGGCGCTGCCAATGGTTTAGGGGGCTTGCTGAGCAAAGTGACCCAGACGGGAACACGATATCGCACGCAGGTTGCCGAAGCGGATTTGTACGCCACGGTGCAGCAGCTTTGCGGTGTAAGAGCGAAGATTTTGTCAGTGACGCAGGTAAAAGCCACGCTGGAAGAATATTTCATGCACCTGGTAGAAGGAGACCGCGCGCAAGCGACGGCCGTCGAGGTGAGCGGAAAATGAGGCGCGTGGGGATAGTGGCGCTGAATACATTTCGCGAAGCAGTGCGCGATCGCGTGCTCTACAACCTGGTATTTTTCGCGCTGGTGATGATTGCCGCGTCGATTTTGGTCGGCCAAGTTTCCATTGGCATCGAAGAGATGGTGATTGTCACACTCGGCTTGAGCGCGATTTCAGTGATCGGATTGTTGATCGCGGTGTTTATCGGCGTAGGTTTGGTGTCGAAGGAAATGGACAAGCGCACTTTGTATGCGCTGCTGGCGAAGCCTGTGCACCGGTGGGAGTTTTTATTGGGGAAGTTCGGCGGCCTGGTGCTTACTTTGACGGTGAACACGATTGCGATGGCCATTGGTCTGTTTTTGGCCCTGAGCCTGATCAAACAGAGCGGCGAGCATGTGCAAGGATCTGTGTTGGTGGCGGTGTATTTCATCCTGTTGAAGCTCGCTCTCGTAGTAGCGCTGGCGCTTTTGTTTTCATGCTTCACGACCCCGCTGCTTTCCATTTTGTACACGGCTGGGCTCTATATCGCCGGATTGTTCGTCATGGAAATGCGCACGTTTCAAAGTGACACGATGTCATTGGCGATGCGCTCGCTCCTGCGGTGGCTCTCGTATCTGCTGCCAAACTTTGAGAATTTTGATGTGATGGCTGCGGCAGCACACGGGCGCGCGATTCCGACCGCACTGATCGCGCAGAATACGGCCTATGCGGCGCTGTATTGTGCCGTTGTGTTGGCTGCCGCCGCAGCTATCTTTACCAGGCGAAACTTAAAATGAGCATGGTGGCATCCCGCACGGCGCTATGCGCCGCTCTACTGCTCGGCTTTGCCGGGGTGTGGCGGCTGCAACATACGATCGACAGCGAATTGCAGGCGATACATCAGGAACAAGATGATTTGGTGCTGCGCTCTGGCCCGCTGCTGAAGGCCATGAGCCTGGAGTATGCTCCGCTGGTCGCCGATCTGTACTGGACCCGCGTTGTGCAGTATTACGGCAACAAGCTGGCGACTCGGCAGAATACCATTGACCTCTTGTGGCCTCTGCTCGACGTGGCCACGACTCTCGATCCTCAGCTAATCGTTGCCTATCGTTTCGGCTCGACGTTCTTGAGCGAACCGCCGCCTGCTGGTGCAGGAAAACCAGCGCTGGGAATTGAGCTGCTGCAACGGGGAATTCGCGAGAATCCGGAATATTGGCGCTTCTACGAGGATCTGGGTTTCGTCTACTACTTTCATCTGAAGGACTACTCTAAAGCGGCCGATGCATTCCTGGAAGGCAGCAAGAAGCCGGGAGCAATGATTTGGATGAAGACGTTCGCCGCCAGGATCAGCGAAAAAGGCGAGTCACTTGAGACGTCAGCAATGTTATGGAGCGAGATTTACAACTCTACGAAAGACCCCTCCATCAAGAGAAACGCGCAAATACATTTGCAACTGCTTCATGCGCAGGCTGATTGCGCGGAACTAAATAAGATCGCGACCGAATACAACAGGCGTACGGGGCACCACGCCGGCAACATGCGTGAGCTTGTCAGCGCCGGTTTGCTCCGGGGGCCGGCCGTCGATCCGGAGGGCTTTGTATATTCGTTCGATGCGGAAGGAAAAGCGCAAATAAATCCCGCGAGCCCGCTTTTCAAAGAGCAGTCCCGTAATGAAAAGTTCTGATTGGAGGAGTGCTACTCGCTAACGGCAAGGATAGTCATGCGCGGATCGATGGTGATTTTGCTAGGCGCGGTCGGCGCGGTGAAGTGGAAGGCGGTTTCGGGGCCGGCGGCGATCACTACTCCCAATTGCGTGAGATGCCCGACGGCAGCGCTGGCGTACAGCGGGACCGGCGCAATAAATGAACGCGGAACACCGCGCTGAAATAATTTTCCGCGCACTAAGAAGCCTTTTTCGGAGCGATGCACGGAAAACTCCACATGATAGTGCGGTACGCCGGTTCCGCGCACCCAATCTTCGAAAAACCATTCCATCGAGCGGCCGCCTTCCAGGTCCATGCTGGGCGTCATCACCGCTTCCATCTCGCGCTGCAAGTCCGCGCTGGAAAGAGCGCGATACGCATACTTGCCGGCCAGCGTGCGAAGCAGCGCGACAAAGCGCGCGTCGGGATCTTTCGTTCCGGGTTGGCGCAGCATTTCGCGCACCATATGAATCACCCAGGAACCCTTGGCATAAATGACCTGTTCGAACCCCTCCGGCGATTTCGAAGAGGTCAACCGCGTGCCTAAATCGAGAGCGCCGATTTCTGAAGCGGGACGCTCCGAGGCCGGCGATTTTTCCACCAGGCGTTGGCGATAGCGCATCAGCCAGATACGTAGAGAGTGGTTGGCATTTTTCTGGCTATCGGCAAAGAGCACCGCCATATAGTTAGCGATCGCTTCGTCGATCCACTGATCGCGATAGGAGCTCCAGCCCACCAGGTTGCCCCACCACTGGTGAGCCACTTCGTGAAATGGAACAAGCTCCGTGAAATGCTCCTGTCCACTCTCGGAAAGTCCGGCACGCTGCTGCGCTGCAGGAGACAGAAACGAAAACGTGGAGAGGTAAAGCAGCCCCGGCCAGCCCTGGCCGAAGGTTCCTGGAATTTGGGAAACGCCGAGTTTTTGGAACGGAAACGGTCCACTGAAAGTTTCGTAAAAACGGATCGACGAGTCGATATCGCGGCCGAGTTGCTTGAGCGCATCCGCGGGGCTCGGCGGCGCCGTGGGAAGGATCTGCATCAACCTCGAGCCAGCCTGGCCCTCGCCGCCGAACGATGGGGGCACGCGCGAGACGTCAAACGGTGAACGATCCAAGCGCTTGTTGAGCGCCTGCTCCAGCATTCGATTGGCGTAGACCTCCACAGAATGCGTGCCTGAGGCCAGCGATGCGAACGCATAGTCACCCAGATTGAAGCCCGCGACGGACGCCGGCTTCTCCGTGCGCCAGCGGGCGACGCGGAAGTCGCCATCTTCGCGCTCATCCAGCTTTGTGCCTGTGGCGACCAAACGCAAACGCCGCGGCCAGTGCATGGTCAACTCATAATCAGAAAAATCCGCGCCATCGCCGAAGTGCGGATACCAGCTTTCGCGCGCGCCAACGTAGAGCACTCCGTTTCCAGCGTCTTCAATGACGTTTCCGCGATAGCGGAAGCGCAGGGTGAACTCATCGCCGCGCGGGGGAGCCGACGGCAGCACGACATAGAGAAAGTCGTTGCCGCGTGTGCTGCGCTCGCGCAAGGTCATTCCTTCATTCTGAAAATAGGTGAGAGCTTCGCCGTGCTCGCCGGTCACCGCGTCGACGTTTAACATGTGCGAAAGCTGCAGAGGCAGCACGCGTTCACCGCCAGTTTCGGCGCGCAAACGTACTTCCGTTTTCGCTTCCAGGGAATTGTTGGCCAGGATGGACGTGTCAATCGCGTAGTGCAGCGCGCGAAACGGAACTGCGGGACTGGCAATACCCGGCGCTTTGTAGGAGGCCCACACGTCGTAGAACATTCTGCCCGCGCTGTTTTTGGTCTGCCCCAGCAGGAAAGATTCTCGACGCAGCGGATCCAAAATAAAGTCGAAAGGGCCAGTGGCAGCGCCGTCGATGGCGCCGAAGAAGTAGGGCTTGGAGGTTTGCGAAAGCGAGTCGAAGAGGACGCGAAGCGACTGGCCCGGATTCATCGTGGCCAGCAAAGAATCCCAGCGCGTCGCAAAAGGGGAATCCTGCTGAGGCAAAACTCTCGCTTCACGAAGCTGCCGCAGCAAATCTGCGGCGGTGTCATCCGTGAAGCGCAGGCAAGCCGAAGCAAAATCCTGGTCCAGAACCGGCGAGCCCAAAAAGTGCGCCATCTGCTGCTTTTCGACGGGATCTCGCGGAGCCGCGAGAATGTGGCCGCGACCGAGAAACACGGCGCCCGTGACGCGGCCGTCGAACGGTTGCAGGAAAGCGAGCTTGCCCTGTTCAAAAGAGAGCTGCACGTCGCCGCGGCGGAGCTCGATGCGATTGGCGGAGTCAATTTCGTAGAGTGTGGCGGAATCCACGCGCAGGGCGGTTAGTTGCTCGTAGACCTCGCGCGCAGTCTTCTCCGCCGCCCAAACCTGCACCGTAAGCAAACAACAGAACCCGAGGAACGCGACCCGGAACTGCATGCCTGAGTGTAGTCACTTTCGGCATAGCGGTACAAGGAGGCAGGTAGCGGAGGGGACATAGGGCAGCCTAAAATGAAAGGATGCGGCTTTACCGTTGTCTCGCTGCCGGTTTGTGTGTGCTCGTAGCGATGAATGCGCGCGCGGACACCATCGTCCTGAAGAACGGCCGTCGCATCGTGGCGCTCAGCGCCGTAGTGGAAGGCGACAAGGTGCGCTACTTGACGTCCGCGGGCGAACTGGTCCTGCCGAAGTCGATTGTCGATCACATTGAAAAGGACGGGCCCGCGCAGACGCCGGTCTCGCCATCGGCCGGGGCGGCGAACCTGGCCATTACGCCTCCCAGCATCGAACCCACCAGCGCCAACGCCGCGGTGGAGAGCGGCGCGGTGCATGATGGCGTCGTGGATCGCGAATTCCTGGCTTCGCTTGCGAGCGAGGCGCGCTCCGGCACGCCGGCAGCCAATGAGAAAGCGGCAGTCGCGTACCACGCCGCAGCGCAACTGGAGCTCGTAAGCGGCGATATGGAGCACGCCCTCACCGACGAGCGTACTGCGCTGACGTACGCGCCTGAGAACCCCATCATGCTGCTCCATGTCGCCTACTTGCATCTGCGACGCAGCGAATACAAGCAAGCGCTGGAGTACCTGGAACGCGCGCAACGCATCGCTCCAGAAAATCCAGACGTCCCCAAGCTCGCCGGGTGGGCGTATTACGGCATGAACAAGCTGACCCAGGCCGTAGCGGAATGGCGACGCGCGTTGGCACTGCGGCCGGACGCCGAAGTGCAAGCGGCGCTCGAAAAAGCGCAACGCGACCAGCAGGAAGAAGAAAATTATCGCGAGAACGAAAGCAGCCATTTTACGCTGCGCTACAGCGGCGGGGCGGAGCCGGGGCTAGCGCGCGAAGTGCTCCGTGCGTTGGAGATGCATTTTTCGGCGATCGAATCGGAGCTGAGCTACACGCCGCCGGAACCGATAGGAGTGATTTTGTACACGCGGCAAGCGTTCGCGGATATCACGCGCGCGCCCGGATGGGTGGGCGCTTTGAATGACGGGCGCATTCGTGTTCCGGTGCAGGGCTTGACCCAGCTTACGCCGGAATTATCGCGGGTGCTCAAGCATGAGCTGACGCACAGCTTTGTGCGGCAAAAAACGAGGGCCGCGGCGCCGACTTGGGTGCAGGAAGGCTTGGCGCAATGGATGGAGGGAAAACGCAGTGGCGGCAATGCCCCACTGCTCCTGCGGGTCTATGACGCGAAGCAGGCCATGCCGCTCGGCGACCTCGAAGGGTCATGGTTGCGGTTGTCCAACGAAATCGCGGGTTATGCGTATGCGTGGGCGCTCGCGAACATGGAGTACATCGTGCAGATTGACGGAATAAGTGATGTGGATCGCATTCTCGATCGTATCGCCGCAGGCCGCACGACGGAAAGGGCAGTGCGCGAGGTGTTGCACAGCGATTACAATGACCTGATGCAATCGACCGCGCAGTACTTGCGCAGGACGTACGGGAATTAAATACTGGCGGGGTGTGCGTGCCTGTTGATCGCTAGCTCGTAGCTAATAGCGCGGCGAGCAGAGCGGCGCGCTCCGGCATTGTTTTCACGATGACGTGTTCGCGCGCGGAGTGCGCGCCATCGCCGACTGCTCCCAAGCCGTCGAGCGTCGGGACGCCGAGAGCCGCGGTGAGATTGCCGTCCGAACCGCCGCCCGCGAGGCATTCTCCGATCGACAGACCCATTTGCGCGGCCAATGATTTCGCGCGAGAGAAAAGCGCCGCGCTTACCTTACGCTCCATGGGAGCACGATTGAAGCCGCCGCGAATTTCCAGGCGAGCACCGCGTGTGAGCGGCCGCAGCGCACGAAGGCGTTTCTCGATGCCGCGCATATCTGCGAGGTGCAGCGCGCGCAGGTCGACCACGGCACGGGCGCGCTCGGCGATCACGTTGACGCGCGTGCCGCCCTCGATAATATCCGCGTTTACGCTGACGCCGCGGCGCAAATCATTCCATCCTTGCAGCCGCGCGATTTGCTGTGCCAGTTCGTGCACCGCGTTCACCCCTTCTTCCGGCGCGAGTCCCGCGTGCGAGGCGCGCCCGTGCACGATGATCTCGGCTTCGCCGACGCCCTTGCGCGCCGTTTTCAACAAGCCGCGCGGGCCGAGCGAAGGCTCAAGAACAAAAACGGCGTCGCTGCGTCGCGCCTCCGTTTCGATGAGCTTGCGGGAAGACTCGCTGCCGATCTCTTCGTCCGAGGTCCAAAGAAATACAATGCGTTTGCGAAGCGGCGCCTCGATGTGCTGCAGAGCGTCCAGCGCGAAGAGCGCTTGCACGATGCCGGCTTTCATGTCGAACGTACCGGGACCGTAGGCTTTGCCGCGTGATAAGCGGAAAGGCATTTTGGCGAGCGTACCGCTGGCGTACACGGTGTCATAGTGGCCGAGCACGAGAAGCTGTGCCGGTGCTCGCTCCTTTCGCGACTGCCGCGTGATGCGCAGATGATCGCCGCGGTGCTTCTGCGTGATTCGCTCGACGCGCGTACCACGTTTGCGCCATTCTGCGGCAATGATGGCGCAGCAGCGGTCGGCGCGCGATTTCTCCAGGCTCGGCGATTCCGCCAGTACAAATACGCGCAGCACGGAAAGCATTTGGCGCAAACGCGGCTTTACGATTTGCAGCAGGGCGGCGGGCAGATTCGATTCCTTCATCGGGGGGACATGCTAACAGCGCCATGCTGGTCAGCGCAAAGAATCGTCGGCAACCGAGCGCTTCGCATATAATCGTAGGTTTGCCGGGGAAGGTAGGGGACCGCAGGTGTGTGCGGCCACGGGAGCACCGATGATACTGGACGTAAATGAAATTCAAAAGATACTGCCGCACCGCTATCCGTTTTTGTTTGTGGACGGAATTGTCGAGATGGAGCGGCTGAAGCGCGTGGTGGGCATTAAGAATGTGACCATCAACGAATCGCATTTTCAAGGACACTTTCCCGGACAGCCGATCATGCCAGGCGTGCTTATCATTGAATCGATGGCGCAAACCGGCGGATTGCTCTTGCTGCAAGAGGTGCCCGATCGCGAGAACAAGCTCTTGTACTTTGTCGCCGTAGATGGGGCGCGCTTCCGGCGTCCCGTGGTTCCTGGCGATCAATTGAAAGTGGAGATGAAAGTGATTTCCTGGCGCGGAGATTTTTGCAAGCTGGAGGGGCGCGCCACTGTAGATGGCCAGCTCGCCGCAGAGGCCACGCTGATGTGCAAGATGGTGGATCGCGTTCCCGCTGCTGCTAGAGTGGAAGTATCCACGAAATGAATTCGTCGCAGGTTCATGAGCAAGCTATCGTCGCGGCCAGCGCGAAAGTCGGCGCGGGCGTTCGCGTTGACGCGTACGCGGTGATAGGTGAGCACGTCGAGCTGGGTGAAGGCTGCGTGCTGCATTCGCACGCGGTGGTGCAGGGCCCTTCGAAAATCGGCCGTAACAACGTGTTTTATCCGTTTTGCGTGGTCGGCGGCGATCCGCAGGACCTTCGCTTCAAGGGCGAGCGGACGGAGCTTACGGTTGGCGATGGAAACACGTTTCGTGAATACGTGACCATCACGCGCGGCACTGTGAGTGGCGGGGGCAAGACGACGGTTGGCAGCGGCAGCCTCTTTTTGGCGTCGGCGCATGTGGGGCACGATTCTCATGTTGGCGATCACACTCTGTTTGTGAACGGCGCTACGCTCGCGGGGCACGTGACCGTGGAGGACTACGCCACGATTGGCTTTCAATCGCCTGTGCATCAATTTTGCCGCATTGGGCGCTATGCCTACGTTGGCGCGTCCACGGTGATTACGCAAGACGTTGCGCCGTTTTCGCGCGTGGTGACCGAACGCGAGACGAAGAGCTACGGCGTCAATACCATCGGCCTCGAGCGCAAAGGATTTTCGGAGGAGCGGCTCAAGGTGCTGCAGCGAGCGTTTCGGCTGCTGCTGCGCTCGAAGATGAACACTACGCAGGCGCTAGCGGAGATGCGCAAATCGCTTGGTGATTCCGAAGACGTGCAAGAGCTAATTCGCTTCATCGAGGCGGCGGAACGCGGAATTGTGAAGTAGGGCAACTCGAAACGCTTTGATGGCCAACGCGGAAACAAGTACGGCAGGGTGGGGCCTGATTGCGGGCAACGGGCGATTTCCGTTTCTCGTGCTCGAAGGCGCGCGGAGCCAGGGCATCGAGATGGCGGTGATCGCGCTAAAGGAAGAAGCCGCGCCGGAGCTGGAGCGCTCCGCGAAACGGCTGCACTGGGTGAGTCTCGGCGAATTGAGCAAAGCGATCGAGTTGATGCATCAGGAAGGCGTGACGCAAGCGGTGATGGCCGGGCAAGTGAAGCACAACAAAATTTTTAGCTCGATCCGGCCGGACTGGAAGCTGGCCAAACTGTTGTTTGCTCTGCCGCGCAAAAATACGGATACGCTGATCGGTGCGGTGGCGCGCGTTTTGGAAGAGGAAGGCATTCGCTTGGTCGATTCGACTTTGTTTTTGAAGCCCCTGGTGCCGGAAGCGGGAGTGCTTACGCGGCGCGCGCCGGACGCCCGCGAAGCCGCAGACATTGCTTACGGTTTGGGTGTCGCGCGGCAAATTTCCAGCATGGACATTGGGCAAACGGTCGTGATCTGCGATCGCGCGTGCGTGGCTGTTGAAGCCATGGAAGGCACCGATGAAGCCATTGCGCGGGCCGCTCGAATTGCGGGAGGCAAGCCGCTCGTGGTGGTGAAAGTCAGCAAGCCGGGGCAAGATATGCGCTTCGATGTACCCGTGGTCGGTCTGCCCACCATCGAACAGATGAAGAACGCGCAAGCCACGGCTCTGGCGGTGGATGCCGGGCGAACCTTGCTGTTTGATCGCACAAAACTGATTGAATTGGCGGATGCGGCGGGAATTGCCATCCAGGCGGTCGCTCCGGCATCGGTTGCGGAACCAAAAGAGACCGCGGCGGGAATAAACAGGGAATGACGGCGGTAACGCAAGCGGGAAAGATACGTGTCGCCGTCGTCGGAGCGGGTGAATTTGGCCGGAATCACGCGCGCGTTTACCGCGAGATTCACGGCGCTGAGTTAGTAGGAGTCTTCGACAAAAACGCGGAGCGGGCGCAGGCCGCCGCAAGCGAATTCCGGACGCATGCCTTTTCTGGTCTTGACGACTTGCGCGGGCGAGCCGACGCCGTCAGCGTGGCCGTGCCCACCGCTCAGCACGCGGAAATTGGCTGCCAATTGATGGAAATGGGCCTCGATGTTCTCGTCGAGAAGCCCATGGCAAAAAGTCTCGCGGAAGCGGATGCGCTGCTGGAATCAGCAAAGCGGCATCAGCGATTGCTCCAAGTCGGGCATGTCGAACGATTCAACCCGGCGGTGCTGGCCGTCGAGCCGATCCTGAATCATCCCCTTTTTTTCGAGGTGCACCGGCTGGGAGTGTTCACACCACGCAGTCTGGATGTCGATGTGATCTACGATTTGATGATCCACGACCTCGATATCCTGCTCGCCCTCGTGAAGCAGCCCGTCACGGAGGTGAAGGCCGTCGGAATTCCCGTGCTCACGGACAAGGTAGATATCGCCCACGCGCGCCTCGAATTCGCGGGAGGCGCGGTTGCCAACGTAACCGCGAGCCGGGTCTCGACCGAGCGCGTGCGCAAGGTGCGCTTCTTTCAGCAGCACGAGTACATTTCGCTCGACTACGCGAGGCGGGATGCGCTTCGCGTAGCCGTGAAGAAGGCCGAGCCGCAGCCGGAGTTTGCTTTCGAGAAGCTTCCTGCGTCAACGGTTGAGCCGCTGCGTGCCGAACTGGAATCCTTTGTAGATGCGGTGCGCACGCGCACAGAGCCGCGCGTCAACGGCGCCGCAGGCCGGGCCGCGCTGGAACTTGCCGCGCGCGTAATGGCAAGCATCCAGGAGCATGGCGAGCGCGTCCAACTTGTAGCGTTCGCCGCGGCACAGAAAACAGAAAAATGATTCCCCGGTTCCTGGTTCCCTTCAATGCTCGTCCGCCCGTCGTGGACGCAACAACGTCGCGGCGACGCCCCTCCACGCTCGATGAGCGCACGCTTGTTCCCGCGATGCTACCCATTGTTCCCCTGGACGGGCACAGCAACATTCCCTCCTCTCTGCCGCTGGAGGCCATCGCCGCACGCACCGTCGTTCCGCGCGGCTTGAAGCGCGAAGACTTCGCCGTCGAAGAACCAAGCAACCTGCCCTTGCAACCGACGGACATGGACGAGCGCGTGACCGTTCCGCAGGGCGCGGCGCCGCCGGAAATCATCGCTCCCTCGGAAAACATCCTTCCGGCCGAGATCGTCGACCCCGACATTTTCTTAACCGGCGAAGTCAATCTTCTCACCAGGGAGCGGACCGAGGAGCGCGCCAAGTCCGACCTGGCGAGAAACATTTCCTCGGTCGTGTTTCACATACTGCTGATTGTGGCCATCCTCGTTGAACCAAAAGTTTTTCCGGCGCGACCGAAAACGCAGGCTGACCTTGATCTCGCGCGTAGGCAGATGACCATACTCCTGCCGCCCGGCGCCTTTGAAACGCCACGGCCCACGCCGCGCCGCGAGCGGCCGCCCGAAACGATGAAGGTGGACCCGCGCATACTCCGCAAAGTAGCGCCGCCGGAGCCGCAGCCGCAACCAGCTCCGCCGGCGCCGAAACAGCCGGAGCGCGTGGTCAAGGAACTCCCAAGCGCCCCGGTGCCGCAGCCCAATGCCACGCCGCCGCCGGAGACCACCGCGCCAACCCCCAAGACAGAAATTCCCAAGTCGCCGCCGAAACTGGAGACTCCGGAGGAGCAACCACGGTCAAACAGTTTGCTGCTGCCGAGGAATTCTCCCGGACGCGCGATTCAGGATTCTATGCGCGATGCCGCCAAGATGAACGCCCCTCGTCCGATTGGCGGCGGGCAAGTACCTACTCGCGGCGCCCCTGGAGGTGGAGGACGAGGCACCGCCAATTACGGTATTGAAATGCTCACGCCGACCGAGGGCGTTGATTTCAATGATTACTTGGCGCGCGTGTATCAGAGCGTGAAGCGCAATTGGTATGCGGTAATGCCCGCGTCCGTGGAGCTTGGCGACAAGGGCGTCGTATCATTGCAATTCAGAATCTTGAAGAACGGCGGCGTTCCGGACGGCGAACCCGTGAAAGTATTTGGCTCTGGAAAGGACCCGCTGGATCGCGCGGCGATCTCCTCTATTCGCGCCTCCAATCCGTTCGAGCCCCTGCCGCCCGCTTTCAGCGGCCCCTACATCGAGCTGCGTTTCACGTATTATTACAACCTGCAGCCGGATTACACGCACTAGTGAGACCCCCGCGCCAACAGGTGTTAGGCAGCATTCTCCTCGCGCTGTTTGTGCTCATCTTTCTGTTCGTGCGCGCGCGTCACCTCCTGTTTCGATGAACTCAGAACATGCGATTCTGCCGCTCGTTGCCGTCATCGGCCCCACGGCTTCGGGAAAATCAGCGCTGGGCGTTTGGCTGGCGGAACAGCTCGACGGGGAAGTAGTCGCGTGCGATTCCACACAGCTCTACCGCGGCTTTGACATCGGCACGGCCAAACCCGCGCCAGCCGAGCGCCACGGAGTTCCCCATCACCTGATCGATGTGCTTGGCCCAGAACAGGCAGCAACCGCGGGAGGCTATCGTCAGATGGCTCTTGCGGCCCTCGGCGATCTGCGCGGCCGCGCGCGCCTGCCGATTTTCACGGTCGGCACCGGTTTGTATCTACGCGCTTTGCTGGAAGGCCTGGCCGACGTTCCGCAGCGCTCGGAAGAGCTCCGTGAAAGATTGCGGCACAGCGCGCGCGAGCATAGTCCCGGGCATCTGCACCGGATTTTGCGGCGCCTCGACGCCGAAGCTGCGCAAAAAATTTCCGCGGCGGACGAACAAAAACTGATTCGGGCCATCGAAGTTTGCCTCCTTGCGAAAATGCCGCTCACCGAGCTGCATAGAAGCGGCCGCGCCCCATTGCAGGGTTGGCGAGCGCTGAAGATTGGCCTCGCTCCCGAGCGAGAAGCTCTGTACGCCCGAATTCATGCCAGAACGGACGCGATGTTCGCAAACGGCTGGCTCGAAGAGGTCCGTTCTTTGCTCGAGTCCGGACAGACCGAAAAGGCCAAGCCTTTCGACTTTATCGGCTACCGCGAATTACGAGCAGTCCTGGAAGGCCGGCTCACACTGACCGAAGCTCGCGCCGCGATTCAGCAGGCCACGCGCCACTACGCAAAGCGCCAGCTCACCTGGTTTCGCCGCGAACCCGCCGTGCACTGGCTCGCCGGCTTTGGCGACCAACCCAATGTGCAAACAGATGCGCTAGCATGGCTCCAGTCCCAGCACGGGGGACAGGCCTCAGCCTGAATCTTTTATAGGGTTTGACTAGCCGAATTCTTCAGTACGTTCTGATCGCATGCTGGAGCGGGTCGTAGAAATCGCTAATTTTTCAGTATTTTCAAGGGGTTCATTGCTTTTTCAACCCCGCGTCCCAGTTGACGACTACGGTGATGGGAGAGCGCGACTTCTGGGGCATCGTGGTGACGATGATAAAGCGCCGGCCGTCAGGACTGACATCAAAAATGGGGATAAAGAACTCCGCTTGCGTCTGAAAGAGAAGATGAGCCACATCTATTGCCAACTCCGAACCGTTTTGGCTCACCCTTGCCGCCATCAATTCACTATTCAGGCTTAGATAGAAAATCTCCTTGCCATCGTGACTCCATACCGGGGTGAAGCCTCCGGCTGCGGAGACCAGGAGTTTGCCACCTGAGCCATGGAGGGGTCTTACGTACACTTCGTGGCGCCCTGACTCATCGGACGAATACAAGACCCACTTCCCGTCGGGAGAAAGGCGGCCACCAAATTCGTCGAATTTCGTTTGAAGATAAGGGAGCGGCTTTCGAGCGCCGACAAGAGGGAGCGTCCAGATGTCGGTGTCCGTGCTGCTATCGTTGGAAATGGTCATTAGGATAAGAAACTTGTTGTCGGGCGACCAACTCTGGCAATACTTTGCAAATTCGGAGGCGAAGACCAATTCCTCATTTCCGCCGCCATCAACGGCTCTTTCGTACAGATCGAAGTGCCCTTTTCGGTCGGAGCTGAAAATGATGCGCTTGCCATCGGGCGACCAACACGGAACTCTTGCCGAACCCGGACCCGACGTCAGACGCGACCTGACCCCGCGCGACACATCGTACAGCCAGATGTCGGATTCGGAGTACATGCTGTTCGCCTGCCGATCGTAAACCTCGGCAGCGAGCTTGGTGCCGTCCGGTGAGAGCCGAATGTTGAATTGGCGCGCGGGGTCGCCCAACGTGCCGAGGCGATTTCCGCTGCGGTCGAACCACATCAGTTGTGGGATATTTTCAGCCGCGCCTGTCCAGTACGCCAGAACGGCTCCAGTGTTTGATGCCGAGAAGAATTGCACCTGTTCGGCGAGCGCAGAGGCGTCACCCATAATCTCAAGGCGTTTCTCATCGAAAGGTTGCGCGATGAGGGTCGTTCCGAGAAGATAGAACAAATACCCGCGCTGATACGCAGGACTTGTCCCATCGCGCACTAATAATTTGCTGGTGTCTGAATCGAGGGAGCTGACATAAACAGCGTGCCCGGCTCCAGGTTGGGAACCTTCATACAGGTAATGTTTTCCATCGGGCAGGAAATGCGGTAAAAGGCGCCCGACAGTCACCGACTTCTCGCCCCTGGCTAGAGGGACAACCTCGCCGCCGGCCGCGGATACCTGGTATAGCAAACGGGTTGCGCCTGTTGCGAAGAGGATCACGCCATCGCGACTCCATGTGCCACCGTAGCCTGCGAGGACGCTCGCTACTGAAATAGGGGGCCCCCCGGTGATGTCGATTTTGTGGAGTGAGGAACGGTTCGCAAAAAAACCGATCCAACGGCTATCCGGAGACCAAAAGGGAAACAGTGCGCCTTCGGTTCCCGCAAGTGATCGCGCAGCGAGAGAATCGAAGGAGCGGAGCCACAGAATGTCTTTGCCGGTGGGACCGGGGGCAACAAAAGCCAGATGACGCCCGTCGGGCGAAACCGCCGCATGGCCCTCCGCATTGATGTACGAGTTTTCCGGCGGATGAACTAAAAAGCGCACTGCCGCTGCGCTCGCCGGAACTTTTGGTCTCGTAACAATTAAAAGGACAAGAATACTCAGAGCCAGCACGGCTACCAGGGCCCAGCTTAAACGGCTATAGGTTTTTCTGCCGGCACTGCCGTCCGAACGCGATGCGGCCTGCGAGCCTCCCCCAGCGATCCACTTCAGCTCAAGCAGCAGATCGCGGGCCGACTGCCAGCGCTCTTCGGGATCTTTCGCCAGACAAACTCGAATGGTGCGGTCCAGCGCGGGCGGCGTCAGAGGCTGCAGTGTGCTGATCGGCTCAGGCTCCTTCTCTAGAATGGCAGACGCCACGCTCAATTGACTTCTGCCTGAGAAGGCCGGCCGCCCGGTGAACATCTCGTACAGCACCGAGCCGAAGGAGAAAATATCACTCCGCGCATCGACCTCTTTGCCTTCCACCTGCTCGGGCGACATGTACTGAAACGTGCCGACGATAGTGCCCTCTTGTGTCACCGGAGTCGTTCGCGTGGCCGCCGCCGTCAACGTCTCTCCCGCTACGAGTGGCGGCACAGCTTTCGCTAACCCAAAATCGAGCAGCTTGGTGCCAGACGCCGTCAGCATGATGTTGCCGGGCTTCAAGTCCCGATGCACCACGTTGCTCCGATGCGCTCTGTCCAGAGCATCGGCGATCTGCATCCCATACTTCAGCGCTTGATCTAGCGGCAGCGGCCCTTTTTCGAGTCGTTTCGCCAGCGTCTCGCCCTCGACGCACTCCATCACCAGGAACTGGAGGCCGTCTTGAGTTCCAACGTCGTGCAGCACGCAAATGTGAGGATGGTTCAGGCACGAGATCGCTTTCGCCTCGCGTTCAAAACGTTGCCGCAAAGCTGGATTGTCAGAAAGATGTTGCGGAAGAATCTTGATAGCCACCGTTCGATCCAGACGCGTGTCGCGCGCCCGGTAAACTTCCCCCATGCCGCCCGCGCCGAGTGGCGCGAGGATCTCGTACGGCCCGAGGCGGGTGCCTGCGGTCAAAGCCATTGAGGTGGATTATACCTCTAGAAACAGAAGCCCCTGCACCGCCCAGCGCGATGACTCGGGGATCGATTAACCAAGATTCACGGACGATGGTTCTGCACGTTCACGAGATCCAAGCGAAACCGCTAGCCTCCTCCACATCGGTCGCGGCGCACACGCAAGGAGAGTATAATTTGCGTTAGGGACCTCACCGGTCGCGCACGGTGTCACTATTCGCTCGAACTGTCCGCTTGGCACGATGACTCTCGCTTTCCCACAAGTATGAAAACACAGCACGTCACTACGGCTCTGGAGCGCGCCCTGCTTGTCGGCGTGACATGGAAGCGTGCGCGACGGGTCCCGGGCATGCCTGCGGGCGAGCAAGGCCGCGAATCGCTGGCCGAATTGGTGGAGCTAGCGCGCAGCGCCGGTGCGGAAGTAGCTGCCACCATGTACCAAGTGCGCGAGTCCGCCGATCCCGCCACGCTCGTCGGGCGCGGCAAGCTCGACGAAATTCGCGCGGAAGCGACCGCGCACAAAGCGCCGCTCATCATTTTTGATGGAAACCTATCCCCCATGCAGCAGCGCAACATTGAAGAGGCGACGGACCGCCGCGTCATCGACCGTACGCAGCTCATTCTGGACATTTTTGCCCGCCACGCGCGTAGCCGCGAAGGCCAACTGCAAGTCGAGCTCGCCCAGCTAAATTATCTTCTCCCTCGCCTGACCGGCCGCGGTACGTCGATGTCCCGTCTCGGCGGCAAAAGCGGCGGTGGCGGTTCCGGTGGTGCAGGCGGAGGAGCTGGCCGTATTGGCGTCCGCGGCCCTGGCGAAAAGAAGCTCGAGACCGATCGCCGCCGCATCCGCGATCGCGTCAGCAAAATTCAGTCCAGCATCGAAGACGTGCGCAAGCAACGTGCCCTGCGCCGCGAAGCGCGCAACGCCGTCCCGCTCGGCACGATCGCATTGGTCGGCTACACGAATGCCGGCAAATCCACATTGTTCAACGCCCTCAGCCGCGCCGAAGTGCTCGTCTCCCCGCGCATGTTCGCCACGCTCGACCCGACGATTCGCGCCATTCGCCTTTCATCGAACCGCCGCGTCCTCGTTTCCGACACCGTCGGCTTCATCCGCGACCTGCCGAAAGGGCTGCTAACCGCGTTTCGCGCAACCTTGGAAGAAGTGCAAGAAGCTGCTCTGATCCTTCATGTCAGCGACATCTCCAATCCCCACCACGACGAGCTAGATGAAGAGGTCGACAAAATTTTGCGGGAGCTCGGCGTGGCAGATCGCCCAAAGCTGCGAGTCTTGAACAAGGTGGACCTGCTGACGCTTGAGCAACGCGAAACTTTAGATCGCAGTTTGGCCCGCGTTCGCGAAACCGGTCCTGTTCTCGTGTCCGCGATGACCGGGCTGGGAATGGACGACCTGCTCCGGCGCATGGACGCTGCGCTTCCGATCGATCCCATTGTCACTTTATCCTTGCGCTTGCCGCTTGCGGAAGGCCGCACGCTCGCGCTAATTCACGCGCTGGGCCGCGTGCTCCATTCTGTCGTGGAAGATTCGCACATGGCTATGGATGCCGAAGTTCCTGTCTCGATCGCCAGGCGCCTGAATTTAAGCCGGTACACTGCCGGTGGAACTTCTCGCGCCTCGCATACGTAATTTGTATCAGGAGGTCGAACATGGCCGCATTTTTTCTCTGGTGCATTTTGTTTATCCTTTGCTGGCCTCTTGCTCTGCTTGCTATCGTGCTGTTTCCCATTGTTTGGCTGATCACTCTGCCCTTGCGCATCCTGGGCATCGCCGTGCACGGCGTATTTGCGCTGCTCGCCGCACTTTTTTATCTACCTGTGCGAGTTTTGCGTGGCCCGCGCGCGATTTAAGCGTCTTGCACCCTCCGCCTGGGGTAACTTACGAGTCAGCCGTAGGCAAAACCCTGTTTCTTGTGAAAGATGGCAGCAGTGCGCGGCGAAATCTAAGGTTGCGGCTTCCCCTCATGCTGTGGAAATTTCTGTGGAAACTAGAAGTCCTGCAAAATGTGATATTTCCAAGCGCTCGTGAAATTTGCAGGCATTTTGGCATGTGTGCTGTGTAACTACATTTATTTCAGTAGGTTACAGCAACTTCGCAGCACCTCGCCGGTCGCCCTGCCCTTCATACTCCCGAACCGCGTAGCTCCAACATTTGCACAGGTTTGCAGCACATCCATTACAACTCAGTATCCATTCCCACATTTTCCCCGCGCCAAATCGTGTTAATCACAAGGTATCCGCCCACCTGTCCAACGATCGTTTTCGGCCCGTTGACGCCCATCCAAGGCGAGTCTATAGTGAGACGCGGCTCGTTTTTGACCCATAGCTAGCTTTTCTGCCGCTAAGCCCTGATGAATCTTCCGAATACACTCACGTTGCTGCGCATTTTCTTCGTTCCCGTCCTCATTGTGGTCCTCCTCACGCGCAGCCCTAACGTCGAGCTGTGGGGCCTTCCCATCCATTACGAGTTTTGGGGCGTTCTGATTCTGTTGCTCGCTGCCGCCACCGATTGGGCCGACGGCTACTTCGCGCGCCGGCGTCTGCAAGTCACCACGCTCGGTATCTTGCTTGATCCCATCGCCGACAAGCTTCTCATCTCGGCCGCCTTTATCTCCCTGGTGGACATGCACTTGGTTCCCGCCTGGATGGTTGTGATCATCATCGGCCGCGAATTTACGGTGCTCGGCCTGCGCAACATCGCCTCTGCCGAAGGCTTCACGATCGAAGCCTCCGCTCTGGGCAAGACAAAAATGGTCCTACAGGTTTGCGCTGTCGCTGTGCTCATTGCTGGAGCGCGGCATCCTTCGCTCATGCCGGTGGCCCTATTTTTGCTCTGGCTCGTCGTTATCAGCGCGCTCGTGTCCGCCGCGCAATATTTCCATCGTTTCTGGGGTCACGTCGACGAGCGCATTAAGCAGCGCCGCAAGTTGCGCATGCTCGAAGCTCGCAAAAAAGCTGGAGATGCTGTTTCTCTCTAACACCGACCGGCAGTCCTTGCTGAGTCTGGCCCGCTTGGCCATTACGGCAGCCGTGTCATGCGGCCAAATATTGGCGGAGATTCCTGCGGGCGGAGTTTTTTCGCAGCAGCGCGGCGTGTTCGTCAGCCTCCACATTGGCAAGCGCTTGCGCGGCTGCGTGGGCGTGGTCGAGCCTCAGGAACCGCTTGGCGATAGCATCGTACGTTGCTCTGCAAGCGCCGCGCTGCAAGATCGTCGCTTTCCAGCCGTGTCTCTCGACGAACTGAGCGCACTGCGGATCGAAATATCGCTACTTTCGCCGCCGCTTGCCATCCGCCCCGAAGAAATCCAAATCGGCACTCACGGCCTGCTTATTCGGCGAGGAAGTCAGCGCGGCGTGTTGCTCCCTCAGGTGGCCCTCAAGCACCAACTCAGCGCCGAGCAATTCCTCGCGGAAACGTGTCGAAAGGCGGAGCTGTCGCCAGATGCCTGGCGCGATCCAGATGCAAGCCTTTTCGGGTTTACCTGTGAGATCATTTCTAGCGGCGCGCCGGATGACGTCATGCCGGCCGCCATTCCAGCTCAATTCGGCCAAACGCTAACATAAAGGCCCGCTGAGCTTTCGCACAGCGGGCCTGAAATCAGCGAGACCTTTCGTTTCCGGAGCTACTCAATCTCTACGTTATCCCCAGCGTATATTTCCACGGAGCTGAATGTTACGAACACGGTCGCGGCGTTTCGGCTGGCATTCAAAACGATCCCTTCGCCCAGCACTTCGCGCGGCAAGTCTTTCCATTCATACCGCGCCGGAGTGCTTCCAAAGCCGTAAATCTGATACGCGTAGCCCTTGGTTTGCGGCACTGCCTCAATGTCTTTGCCCTGATAGCGGAAGAGGCGCATATAATCGCCAACTTTCACGCCTTGTGCCGCACCCAGGTTCACGTACATCGTGGAGCCTTGCCCCTGGCTTTGCTGGAACGTGGACGAAGTCACTACAGTGCCCACTGGTTTTCCGCTCACGGGCGCAAAATGATCGAATGTGCCAACCTCTTTGTAGGGAGGCGCCGGGCGCTCTTCAAACGGACGTACGATATCGCCACGAGTCACGTCCTTGCAGGAGAAAACCACCTCTGCTACGGAAGTCTTCTGCAGCACGCTGACCACGCGCAACTGCCCGATATCGGCGTACAAATTGCCCATCGCGTTGGCAATCTTGCTTTGTCCCTTGAACCAATCTACGCGCATGGGATCTGCCGTTTGGCGCACGACCATGAAGCGATCGCCGATCCTCACTCCATGGTCGCTCCCACGGTTGATGTATACGTTTTCGCCTTGAGCGAAGATAATCTTGTAGCCGGCCTGCTCACCCGAAATCACGTAGAGGTCGTTCGGCAGCTTGGTATCTTTCACAAAACCCGAGCAATAAATCGTGGTGTAGCCCGGTTGCAAAGTGGTTCCGCCAGTGGCCGGAGCCGATTGACCGTAGCAAACTCCCGCGCCCGCGAAGGCAGCCAGGCACAACGCAGCTAGATTAGCGCGCATTGAAAATGCTCCTTGAAATCACGCCCTGAGGGTCGTGCGAAAAGAGATTCCTAAGCAAAAGTAGCAAGCACCCCAGCAGGCGTCAACAAATTGACCGGGGTGGCTTTACACTCTTGATACGGCATGCTACAAGCCGCATTTTCAGTCATTTGCCGCGAAACGGTCGGAAGGCGCCAGAACTGGGACATAGAACAGAGGGCTACGGGATGGGTCTATTTGGCAAGGGCGTGGCGCGCATTTGCGCTGTGGTCGCGGCGCCATCCGCGCGGGAAACGGCTACGGATCTCCGCCGTGCGTTGCGCGAGACGCCCACCGTCGAGCTGCGTTTGGACTGGCTGAAGAGCGACTCGGAACGCCGGCGCTTTCTCGATTGGCTGCGTCGCAATCGTGCCCGCCGCGCCGTCTTGATTGCTACCTGCCGCCGCCGCGAGGGGGGAGGCTTATTTGCCGGGAGTGTTGCAGCCGAGCTGCATTGGCTTTCGCAGGCCGCCGAAGCAGGTTGCCTCTGGTGCGATCTCGAAATTGAAACGTTGCGTAAACTCCCGCCGAACTCGATTCGCGAACACTCTTTGCCGCCGCGCATCTTGCTTTCTGTCCACGATTTCGAGCGCATGCCTGCGCTGAATCCCGCTCTTGGCGGGCGGTGGAGACGCGAAGTCGATGCCATCAAGGTCGCCGGGGCTGTGCGGACCATCGCGGATAGCGCGCGGCTTCTCCGATTCGCCGCGAGGTCGCCCAACACGGTTGCTGTTCCGATGGGCGAAATTGGCCTTCCCTCGCGCGTTCTCGCTCTGCGCCAGGGCAGCGCGCTCGCTTACGCGCCTGTATCGGCGGCAACGGCCCCGGGCCAGATTTCGCTCAGCGAAATGAAGCAACTTTATCGTGCCCACGCGCTGAACCGCCAAACGCAGGTGTTTGGCGTAATCGGCGACCCCATCGCGCACTCTCTGTCTCCGCTCTTGCAAAACACGGGCTTCGTCGCGCGAAAGGTAAATGCCGTGTACGTGCCTTTTCTCGTCAAGAATCTACTGGATTTTCTGAGGTCTGCGCCGGACTTTGGCTTGCGCGGCTTCAGTGTCACGCTGCCCCACAAGCAAACTATTCTTCGGCATTTGCAGGATTGCGATAGCCTCTCCGCCAAAATCGGCGCGGTAAACACCGTCGTGGTGCGTCGCGACGGCTCTCTGTACGGCTGCAATACGGATTACGTCGGCGTCTTGCGTGCGCTTGAAAAGAAACTACCGCTGCCGAAAAGCCGGGTGCTGGTTCTCGGTGCGGGCGGTTCTGCCCGGGCCGCCGCCTTCGCCCTGTCTCGTGCGGGCGCTGAGGTTTGCATTTGCGCGCGCCGCGAGCACGCCGCGCGCGAGCTGACCCGCGCCGTCGGCGGTGAAGTCATCCCTCGCCGTGCTCTGCGCATGGAATCGTTCGACGCTATCCTCAACGCGACGCCCATCGGCATGTACCCGCAGGCGGCAATTTCGCCGTTGGCTCCGGGCGAGTTACACTGTCGGATTGTTATGGACCTCATTTACCGGCCTGAGAGGACGCAACTTCTGAAGATCGCCGCCCACCAGGGCATCGCCACGGTTTCGGGTGTCGAAATGTTTCTCGCGCAGGGCATCGCCCAGTGGGAACTCTGGATGAAGTGCCGCGCCCCCGAAAAGGCCATGCGACGCGTGGTCCTTGCCGCTTTGCGTCAAGAGGAACGCGGGCGGAGTCCTTCGTGATCCGCCCGGATTTCCGCGAATTTCAGCGCCTTGCCAAACAAGGCAACCTCATTCCGGTTTACGACGTTTTTCCTGCTGATTTGCTTACGCCGGTCAGCGCCTACCTGCGCATTGCGCAAGGCGCGCGGTATTCCTTCTTGCTGGAAAGCGTGGAGGGCGGCGAAAAAATCGCGCGCTATACGTTTGCCGGCGCCCATCCCGAAGAAGTCTTTCGCTTCAACGCAGGCGCCTGTGTAATGGAGAGCCGCGATCGTATCGTTTGGGAAGAACGCGATCCCGTATCCTTTTTGCGCGAACGCATCGAGCGCTTTCACCCCGTTCGCGTTCCCGGACTTCCGCCGCTTGTAGCCGGCGCCATCGGCTATTTTTCCTACGACATGGTGCGCCTGATCGAGCGCCTGCCGAAGCGTCTACGCGACGAGATCGGCCTGTACGATGCCATGCTCGCGTTCTATCACGGCCTCATCGCTTTCGATCATGTCCAGCATCGCCTCTGGATCGTGCGCAACGTTTTCACCGGCGGCCCCGGCGGCACTTTGCGCGCTAGATACAACGCGGCTGTGCGCGAGATTCGCCAGACCCGCAAGCTTTTGGAACAGCCCGTCGGAGACGAGCGCCCGCGCAAAGAGTCGCGAAAAAAAGGTGGCAAGCTGCGAGTCGGTTCGAACTTTCGGCACGCCGAATACCTTGCTGCCGTGCGCAAGGCCAAGCAGTACATCCGCGCCGGCGATATCTTCCAGGTGGTGCTCAGCCAGCGCTTTTCCGCGAAAACGAAAGCGCAGCCGTTCGAAATCTACCGTGAGCTGCGCGCCGTAAATCCTTCTCCGTATCTCTTCTACCTGCAAATGAACGACGTCGCCGTCGTGGGCAGCTCTCCGGAAATGTTGGTTAAAGTGCAAGGTCGCGACGTTTTCTATCGCCCCATCGCCGGAACGCAGCCCCGCGGCAAAGACGAAGCCGAAGATCAGCGCCTCGAAAGGGAATTGCTGGCCAGCGAAAAAGAGCGCGCCGAGCACATCATGCTCGTCGACCTTGGCCGCAACGATCTCGGCCGCGTCTGCGAGTATGGCACCGTAAAAGTCGAGCAACTCATGAACGTCGAGCGCTTTTCTCACGTGATGCACATCGTCTCCACCCTGCGCGGGCGATTGCGCGAAGATGTGGATTGCCTGGATGCCCTGATGGCGTGTTTTCCCGCCGGAACCGTTTCCGGCGCGCCGAAAGTTCGCGCCATGGAAATCATCGAAGAGCTGGAACGCACCCGCCGCGGCATCTACGCCGGCGGCGTGCTGTACATGGATTTTGCTGGTAATCTGGATTCCTGCATCGCGCTGCGCACCATGGTGGTGAAAAATGGCGTTGCCTACGTGCAGGCCGGCGGAGGAATCGTCGCCGATTCCACCCCCGAAGGCGAGTACCAGGAAAGCGTCAACAAATCCCGCGCGCTCCTGACGGCGCTCGAATCCGCGCACCAGTGGCGTCGCTGAAGGAAGCAAGATGGTTCTGCTGCTCGACAACTACGATTCGTTTACCTACAACCTGGCGCAGTATCTCGGCGAACTGGGCTGCAATGTCGAGGTGCATCGCAACGACAAAATTTCCGTCGAAGAAATCGCGCGCCGCAAGCCGGAACATATTGTGATTTCCCCCGGGCCGTGCACGCCGCAGGATGCTGGAATTTGCATCGACCTGATTCGCCGTCTCGCCGGAAAATTCCCGATATTAGGCGTTTGCCTCGGACATCAGGCCATCGGAGCGGCATTCGGAGGCAAGGTTATTCGCGCTCCGAAACTGTTTCACGGCAAGACTAGCCAGATTCACCATGACGGCAAAAACATTTTCCGCAAACTAGCGGACCCGTTCACCGCCACGCGTTATCACTCGCTCATCGTCGAACGCAAGTCGCTCCCGCGCGAACTGGCCATAACCGCGGAGACCGACGACGGCATCATCATGGGTGTCCGCCATCGCCGCCACAAACTCGAAGGCGTGCAATTCCACCCCGAATCCGTCCTCACGCAATCCGGCAAGCAACTCCTCCAAAACTTCCTCACGCTTTAACCGTCACCAATTTAGGTCCGCCAAAATCGTGCCGTACTCCTCAATCCCGCGCCAAAACTGCCCCAGTCGCAAATTCTCATCCGAACTGTGCTGGTGATTGTCGTAGTTCACGATGGGCACACCGATCCACGGCAAACCGAGATCCTCGAAAATGTACATCGGAACGCTCCCGCCCAGCGTCGGAGCAATCACCGCATCCCCACCGCTAGCGCCTTGCACCACCTGTACCAGCGCCTTGGAAACCGGCAAGTCCATGGCTGTTCGCGTGGCGCGGTAGCCGCCTTCATTAATGATCTTCGCGATGTGTGCGTGCTCGCGTCGCTCCTCCATTGTCGGCTCATGATCGACTATGTAGAAGCCTTGTTTCCGCATGAACCCGGCGATCTGCTCGAATTTTTTCTGCGGATCTTCACCTTTTACCAGACGTGCTTCGATCGAAGCCTCGGCCTTCTCCGGCACAACGTTCTGAGCGTGCTCGCCTACGTACGCGCTGCGCAATCCGCGAATGTTCAGCGAAGGCTCGTTGATAAGCTCGACCAGCTTTTTGCCGGCGCCTTCCGATTTGGCGATGCCCAGTTCGCGTTGCAGCTCCGCGTCATTGTCTGGCATCAGCGCCAGAGCCTGTCTCTCGATTTCGGTGAGGGGAAGCACGTCATCGTAGTAGCCATCGATGAGCACGCGGCCATTCTCATCCTTCATCGACGCCAGTAAGCGCGACAATTCCATCGCTGGATTTGGCGCCCAATTCCCGTAATGTCCACTGTGCAGCGCCCGCACGGGTCCGTACACCGTAATATCCAAGCCGATGTCCCCACGATTCCCGAAAAACACCAGTGGGCGTCCAGACTGGTGCACCGGCCCGTCCGCAGTGATGAGCAAATCGCCGCTCAACAAATTCTTATGCAGCTCCAGCGTGCGTTGCAGATTGGTCGATCCGGCTTCCTCTTCACCTTCGAAAATCACTTTCAGGTTCACGCCCAACGGAATTCGTTGCGCGCGCAAAGCATCGATGGCTGCGAGCAGTGCCACAATCGGGGATTTGTCGTCGGATGAAGATCGCGCGTAAATGCGCCAGTTGTCGTTGTAAGCGCCGGGATGTTTGTCGGGAAACGGAATGCGCTTGCCTCCGGCTTCCATCGCATCGCTGCGCAGCACCGGCTCAAATGGTTTGCCGTCCGTCCACGCCGCAGGATCGACGGGCTGTCCATCATAGTGGGCATAAAAGATCACGGTGCGCTTGGCATCCGGCGCATTCAGTTTTCCGAAGACGACTGGCCCGCGTCCGGAAATTGGCAGCAAATGCGTTTCGATCCCGCGCGCCTCCAGCATTTCCACCAGATGCGCGGCATTCTTCTGAATATTTTCTGTGTCGCTTGCGACGTTCGGTATCGCCAGGAACTCCGTCAATTCGCGGATAATGCGATCTTCATTGTTCAGCCGATAGTTCCGTACTTCCTCGGCAACTTGCGCCGCTGGAATCGCCGCTCTGCCCGCGGACTTCTGCGGAAGGGAAGGCGCGGCGCAGAGCAAGTACAAAATCGGAAATACGATCATCCTCAAGATTTTTCTCCTCTGAAGCTCGCGATTGTATATGACCGCGCGCTTACGGCGCAGGGCAATCTGTGGCAAACTGAGTGATTACACGGCGCAACTTTGCGTTGCATGTAACATCTCAAAAAGAGAGCCCCTGCCGGCCATAAGGTAAATGGACCCAAAGTTCATCCGCAATTTTTGTATCATCGCGCATATCGATCACGGCAAATCCACGCTCGCCGATCGCTTGCTCGAAATGACCGGCGCATTGTCACAGCGCGAAATGCACGAGCAAGTGCTTGACTCCATGGACCTGGAGCGCGAGCGCGGCATCACCATCAAAGCAAAGAGCATTCGCCTGCATTACAAAGCGAAAGACGGAAACACGTACCAGTTGAATTTGATCGACACGCCCGGCCACGTCGATTTTTCCTACGAAGTATCGCGCGCGCTTTCCGCTTGCGAAGGCGCCTTGCTTGTTGTGGACGCCAGCCAGGGCGTGGAAGCGCAAACCGTCGCGAACACATTTTTGGCTGCCGGTAACAACCTCACCATTCTTCCCGTGATCAACAAAATCGATCTGCCCGCCGCGCAGCCCGACTTCGTGAAAGAGCAAATCGAAAATGTTCTCGCAATTCCCGCGCACGATGCGCTGATGATCAGCGCGAAAAGCGGCCTCGGCGTGGAAGACGTGCTCGAGGCCATTGTGCAGCGCGTGCCGCCGCCGAAGGGCAGCGCGGAAAATCCGCTGCAAGCGCTAATTTTCGATTCGTGGTTCGACATTTATCGCGGCGCCGTCGTTCTCGTGCGGGTGATGGAAGGGCGCATCGCGCCGCACATGAAAATTCGCCTGGTCTACAACAACCAGGTCTACGAAGTGGAAACACTCGGCACGCTCACGCCAAAACCTGTTGCGCTCGACGAACTCGCAGCCGGCGACGTCGGCTTCGTCGTGGCCAACATCAAGGACGTCGCCGATGCGCGCATGGGCGACACCATCACCGATGCGAATCGCCCTGCTCCGGCACTGCCCGGGTTTGAAGCTATCAAGCCCATGGTGTTCGCGGGACTTTTTCCCGTTCTAGCCGATGATTACGAACCGCTGCGCGACGCCCTCGGAAAACTAAAATTGAACGACGCGGCATTTTTCTACGAGCCGGAAAATTCCGTGGCCCTCGGCTTCGGTTTTCGCTGTGGCTTTCTCGGTCTGCTGCACATGGAAATTGTGCAGGAGCGGCTGGAGCGCGAATTCGGCCTCAACCTGATCACCACCGCGCCCAGCGTCCGTTATCGCATCACCCGCGTCGACGGCAGCGTCATCGAAGTCGACAGCCCGGCGAAATTCCCCAGTCCCAGCGACATGAGCAAGATCGAAGAGCCCATCATCAAGGCCATGATCATCACCAACGAGGAATCCGTCGGCGGACTTTTGCAGCTTTGCCAGGACAAGCGCGGCACGCAAAAAGGATTCGAGTATTTGTCACCGACGCGCGTCATGCTCACCTATGAATTGCCGCTGAACGAAATCGTCCTCGATTTTTATGATCGCCTCAAAAGCGTTTCACGCGGCTACGCCTCGCTCGACTATCACCTCGCGGGTTACAGCGAATCCGACTTGGTCAAGCTCGACGTGTTGGTGGGTGGCGAGCCGGTAGACGCGCTGTCCATGATTTGCCATCGCGAGCAGTCTTACGAGCGCGGCCGCGACTTGGTGTCGCGCTTGCGCAAATTGATTCCGCGCCAGATGTTCGAGGTGCCCATTCAAGCCGCGATCGGCAGCCGGGTGATCGCCCGCGAAACGGTCGCGGCCATTCGCAAAAACGTCCTGGCCAAGTGCTACGGCGGCGACATCACCCGCAAGCGCAAACTCCTCGAGAAGCAAAAAGAAGGCAAAAAGCGCATGAAGCGCGTCGGCCAGGTCGACATTCCGCAAGAAGCCTTCCTCGCCGTCCTAAAAGTGACGTCCACCGGCGACGAAGAGTAGCGGCTGCTACTTAGCCGTGGTTTTTTATTTGCACTTTTCTTCAGCTCTCCTTCTTTCTTACCTCAGTTATCAGTTTTCCGCGGTGGAGGTGGACGTTGACGGTGTCGCCGAGGGCTACTTGAGTGGAGTCGCGGAGTAGCGTGCCCGCGGCGTCCGTGGCTATGGCGTAGCCGCGCTCTAGGACGCGGAGGGGGCTGCGCTCTTCTAGTTGGAGGCGCAGGCGGTCGAGGCGCTCGCGTTTTGCGCGGAGCAGGCGGTCGTAGCGGGCGGCCAGGTTGGTGCTGCGCTGTTCGAGACGCAGGCGCAATGTTGCGATTTTTACCCTGAAATCGAAGGAGACTATGCGCAGGTGCGCGGTGGTGAAGCGGCGGCGCGATTGGTGCACATTGGCGCGGAGGCCGTGGGCGAGGCGCGAGGTGAGCTCATCGGCGCGCTGGCGCTGCTGGCGGAGAAGGTCGAGAGGGCGGCGGAAACCGCGGCGGCTTCCGAGTTCGTGAACGCGACGGATCAGGACGAGAATGCGATAGCGCATCTGCTCGGTAAGGGCGTCGCGAAGATCGGCGATGTGCTTGTCGAATTCGCGGCGGGTCTGCACCACGAGCTCGGCGGCTGCGGAGGGTGTGGAAGCGCGCACGTCGGCGACAAAATCGGCGATGGTGAAATCGGTTTCGTGGCCTACGCCGGAGATTACGGGAATTTCGGAATCGGAGATAGCGCGGGCGACTTCTTCTTCGTTGAAGGCCCAGAGATCTTCGAGCGAGCCGCCACCGCGCGCGAGGATGAGCACATCGACCATTTTCTGGCGATTGAAGAATCGTACAGCGCGGACGATTTCGGTGGACGCACCGTCGCCCTGGACGCGTACGGGATAGACGGTGAGGTGCACATTGCGGAAGCGGCGGCGCAGAATGCGCACCACATCGCGAACGGCAGCGCCGCGCGGCGAGGTGATCAGGCCGATGCGGCTGGGGAGAAGCGGGAGCGGCTTCTTGCGGTCTGCGGCGAAGAGGCCTTCGGCATCGAGGCGCTTCTTGAGCTGCTCGAAGGCGAGTTGCAGAGCGCCGAGGCCGACAGGCTCGATGTGCTCGACATAAATCTGATACTCGCCCCGCGATTCGTAGACGCTGATGGAGCCGCGCACGGTGACATGCAGTCCATCTTCGGGGCGGAACTTCATGGTGCGAAGCTGATTCTTGAAGCAGACGCAGCGCACCTGGGCGCGTTCGTCTTTCAGGGTACAATAGATGTGGCCGGACTGGGCTTCGTGGCAGTTGGAGATTTCGCCGGTGACCCAGATGTCGGTGAAGTTGCGCGCGAAGAGGTCGCGGATTTTGGCGGTCAGCTCGGTGACCGTGAAAGCGCGGCGCTCGGGCATCAAGTTGAATTGAAGCTGGCTCATGCCTCCCCACCCCCCGGCATTTTCGTAAGGCAATTATCCCTTGACAACAAGTAAGCCCTCTGGTAGTCTGTACCTACCATGAAGCCCAAACAGAGCATTCCTAAACATTTGCGCTACACCGTAGCGGATTTCAACGTTGAGTTTCCGAACGATGACGCCTGCCTTGAGCACATCAAAGAGCAACGCTGGCCGAACGGCGTTACCCACTGCGAGAAGTGCAGCGTCGAGCGCAAGCATTACCGCGTGACTGGCCGTACTGCCTACGCGTGCGACCATTGCGGGAATCACATCTACCCGCTCGCCGGGAGCATCTTTGAAAAGACAACTACCTCGCTCAAGACTTGGTTCTACGCAATGTACCTCATGGGTTCGACTCGTTGCGGAATCTCCGCGAAGCAAATTCAGCGAGAGACTGGCGTCACCTACAAAACTGCATGGCGCATGTTCCGGCAAATCCGCTCCTTGCTCTCCGAAGATGGAGTGCAACTGGAGGGATCGACGGTGGAGATGGATGAGATGTACCACGGCGGAAAGAGGCTTCGGCAAGGACGGCGCGGACGGCCTTCGGGCGACAGCCACAAGGTTGCAGTTGTGGGAATGGTCGAACGCAGCGAAAACGGTCGCATCGGGCGCGTGGTGGCTCGCGTAGCGCCAGACTCGAAGAAGGCGACCTTGCACAGTTTTGCGAAGGAATACATTCTTCCGGCCAGCACTGTGTACACCGATGAGTTTGTCTCCTACGATGGACTGGAAGCGCAGGGATACACTCATCGCCGGATTAACCACAGCGCGAGAGTCTACGTCTCTGGCAACATCCACACTCAAGCGATTGAGGGATTTTGGAGTCTTGTAAAGCGTGGAATCGGCGGCGTGTACCACAGCGTCAGCGCGAAGTACCTGCAAACCTACCTCGACGAATACGCTTTTCGCTACAATCGGCGGGACAGAGGGAATCTGCTTTTCAGGGCGATTTTGGAGCAGGTTTCGCAGCGGGCGTCGTGATCGCCCGCTTGAGCAGCGAGTGGAATGCGTCTCGCGTATAAGGCCGCATTTTCTTGCGGCTCTCATTGCGTGGACTTACCTTTCGCGTTCGCGTCATGATTCACCTTACCATCAAATGCTTTGCGGAAGTTTGACAATATCAAATCCAAGCCTTTTTTGTTGAAGAGTTTGAGGTCTTGGCTCACGTCCTTTGCATTCTTTAATGCACGAGCGAGAACATAATCAGCATCGCATTTCGCGTGGAGAGACCCATTCAACCTCTGCTGTGCGTGCAAATTCAGATGGTAAGCGAGCAGGTCAGCAGCCTGTAGTGGCGGGGCTTCATGGCTGGTTGGGAATGACAGGTCGCCCAGTCTTTTCCAGTATCGTAACTGCATTTCTTCCAGAGTCTTGTAATAGTCCAGTGCGTATCCGCTGTAAGTCTCGTTTCTGTCGAACGCGAAATGAATCTTTAGGTGCTCTGCACAATAGCTTGCCATCTTCCCTATGTTCCGTATAAAAGGCAGAAAGTAAGGCTTGTTTGGCGCTCCACTTGTGCGGAGTTTTCCTCGGCGGAGCCGCGCACCAGTTAGGTAACGTCGCTCCGGTTCTGAAAGTGCAAGCCAATCTTGCATTACGAGGGCACAACCAATTGGAAAGATTCGGTATGAACCGATAGCCTCAAGAAGCTGTGCCAGAAAAAGATCGGCTTGCTTGTCGGACCAATCCTCGTACTCGTCAACGCGCTTGCCCTCTGGCGTTCTTGCCCAGAATCGCTTTGAGTGGAACTCTTCGACGCCAGCCTTGCCCAAAATATGTCGCCACTCACGCTCAAAACGCGCCCATTGCCGCACTCCGCCAAAATATCCAGCAAGCACGCATATGGGTGATTGCTTATGCGTACCGCTGTCGTCCATATAGCCTTGTAGCCCTTGTAGCACTACAAAAACCTTTCGATGGCCGTTCTTTGGGTGAACGAGTATCTCCCACCGCTCGCTAAAAGTAGCGCGAGCACGGTATACTTGTCTAGAGGGGATAATTGCCTTTCGTAAAAGCGGATTCTAAAGGGGTTACGGGCGCGTTTGGCGTAAAAGCGGATTCTAAAGAACTTAGAGCGATGAGGGGTTTGGGCGGACCGGCGCGGCGGGTTGAAGCAGGGCGGAAGGACCGTGCCGACATAACTAAGCTGTGATAACACAAGAATTACTAGTTGTCAATGAATTATTTTAAGTGGTTTGAATTGTTGGGGATAGCGTTGTGCTCGTCGATTAGAGAAAGCTCGAACCGTAAAACCGTGCGCCGCACCTGCGGCACTTTCAATTTTCGCGGCTTTAGGTACCCAGCGCTCACGCGCTGGGCTAACCTGTGCCGCCCCTCTGGGGCCGCCAATTCGGAGATTGGCATTCCCGGGGGTAGCGTCCTGCCGCGGGACGAGTTATCCCACAAGCGGACGGTCTCGGGCTGTAAGAGGGAATGTTGGCGCTGGCTTTTCAATGACTTGCGATTGATTTAGCGATGGTAAGCTGCTTGCGATCTTGGCAGACACTATGAACAACTTTTTGCGCGATCTTCGTTACGGTTTGCGGACGCTGGCGCGAAATCCTGGCTTTGCCGCGGTGGCGGTCTTGACGATTGGGATCGGAATCGGGGCTAGCACGACGATCTTCAGTTGGATGCGGTCCATGCTGCTGAACCCGCTGCCGGGCGCCACGCAACCGGAACGCGTCGTGGCGATTGAGAACACGGCGCCGGATGGCGAGCCGCTGACGACGTCTTATCTGGACTTCCGCGATTTCCGCGACAATCTACATCTCGTCGATTTCGTGACGGTAAGGGTGGGGAACGTGTTTTCAGTCGGGGAGGCCCCGAACACATTCCAAGTTTGGGGTGAAATGGTTTCGGGCGGCCTTTTTGACATGCTAGGGGTGCGCCCCGAAGCCGGTCGCTTCTTCTCTGACGCGGAACGCGATGACGCGCAGAACGCGCATGCGGTGGTGGTGATCAGCCACAGCTATTGGAAAAACCAGTACCACTCGGATCGTTCCGCCATCGGGGCGAGCCTGCGCATCAACCGGACACCGTTCACGATTATCGGAGTGGCCCCCGAAGGTTTCCACGGCACGCGATCGGGCTTCGATTACGAGATGTGGATGCCGCTCACAATGTATGGGCAGTTGACGCACACGGGGACTTGGATGTTGCGCGACCGAAACACGCGCAACTTTATGTTGATGGCGCGGCTAGCGCCGGGCGTGACGATGGAGCAGGCGCGCGGCGAAGTACAGTCGCTGGCAAACCGCATGGCGGTGTCGGACGCGGACTCGAATCAGGGGATTGGGGCTACGGTGCTGCCGGTGTGGCAATCACATTTCGGGACGCAATCGGTACTACTGACGCCGATTACGATTCTGATGGGCGCCAGCGGCGTAGTGTTGCTGATTGTTTGCGCGAATCTGGCAAATCTGCTGCTAGCGCGCGCGACCGGGAGGCTGAAAGAGTTCAGCGTGCGGCTGGCGATGGGGGCGCGGCCGGTGCGACTGACCCAGCAAATTTTGACGGAGACACTGCTGATGGCGGTGGGCGGATCGGTATGCGGCTTAATGCTGGCAGGCTTGCTGGGCGGCGCGCTGCGCTGGCTGCTTCCCGGAGTCGCCAGGCCGGCGATGTTGCAACCGCCGCTCGACGGGCAGGTCCTGGCGTTTACGACCGCGCTGGCGTTTTGCGTAGCGATACTTGCGGGGCTGGTTCCGGCTCTGCACGCATCGCGAGCCAATGTCAACGAAATGCTGAAGGAGGGTGGACGCAGCGGGAGTTCCGGCGCTCATTCGCACCGGTTACGCGGGCTACTGGTCACCTCTGAGGTGGCTCTCGCGGTGGTAGCGCTGGTGGGTGCAGGACTATTTCTCAAGAGTTTTCAGACCGCGCGGGCCATGGATCCCGGCTTCAAGCCGGAAGGTGTGGCATTGGCGCGATTCGATTTCTCGACGGCCGGCTATGATGCGCGGCAGACGGATAGTTTCTGCCGGCGTCTTCGCGAGCGGCTGGAGCAGCAACCTGGTGTGACCGCGGTCAGTTACGACGATTCCGCGCCGTTGGGATTTAGCGGAGGCAACTGGGAAACGCTGCAAGTGGAGGGCTACGTCCCGGGCCGGAACGAGAACATGAAGATCTACCGGGATTTGGTGTCGCCCGGGTATTTCGACACGATGAAGATACCGTTGGTAGACGGACGCGATTTCGATTTGCACGATGACGTCACATCGCTGAAGGTGATGATCGTTAACCAAGAGTTTGTGCGGCGCTTTGTGGCCAATCGCAGTGTAATCGGACGCAAGGTGCATGGATGGGGCCAATGGTTCACCATCGTGGGAGTGGCCAAGGACAGCAAGTATCACCGGGTTACGGAGAGCCCTCAGCCATACTTCTACATTCCCATGCGGCAGATTTTCCGGCCGGAGTATGGATTGACGTTCAATGTGCGAACCTCCGGATCGGTGAATGAAGCGATTTTAGGGCTACGGCGCGAGTCGGCGGCGATTGATCCAGCGCTGACGATCTTCGACGCCGAGCCGATGACGGAATATGTTGCGGCGTCGCTCTTCGGAGCCAAGGTGGCGGCGAGTCTGTTGAGCGTGCTGAGCGGGCTGGGGTTGCTGCTGGCGGCGATCGGTCTGTACAGCGTGATGGCTTATTCGGTGGCGCAGCGGACTGGCGAAATCGGGATTCGCGTAACGCTGGGCGCGCAGCCGAGGGACATCATGCGGCTGGTGATTCGCCAAGGCATAGCGTTCGCAGTGGCGGGTTTGGTTGTGGGTTCGTTGGTGGCTGCGGCGCTGGCGCGCGTGGTGTCGGCGATGTTGGTGGGGGTGGGGCCGGCTGATCCGGTGGTGTATGCTGCGGCGACCGGGTTCACAGTGCTCGTCACACTGGCCTCCGCGGCGATTCCTGCTTGGCGCGCACTGCGCGTGGACCCGGCGGTGGCGCTGCGGTGGCAGTAGAGCTGGAGAGGGCGTTCAATCCGACATGAAACCGCGGTTTACTGCGTGAAAGCGGCGGCCCCTCGCAGCTACTCCATATCGGACCGCCGCACAACATATTCAATCATTTGGCGGGTGTGGCCAGATCTGGCGGTAACGGATTGGTGGGGAATTCTTCGTCCCAAAGGATGCTTAGGATCCACCAGCGGGAGCCGTCGTCGAAAAGCTGAATGCTGTTGACGCCGCGGGCGAAGGGTTTTTCGTTGGGGGCGCTGCGGGATTCGTAGCTGCTAAAGACCTGGGCGATGTTGCCGAATTTTTGCACTCGATTGGTGATAGCGCTTTCGTAGAAAGCGTGCGTCCTGAAGAAGCCTCCGGCGCCGCGAACATATCCTTCGACATCGAGAAGGCGGATGGGGCCGCCGTCTTTTCTTGTGGTTAGGCGCGCTTCGGGGACGAAGAGCGAGTGGAAGCTGTTCCAATCACGATCGCCGGCGGGGCCGGAGATAACGTTGACTATGGGCATGGCATGCCTTCGGAAACGCTGGATCTATTTCAGAAGAGAGGCGGCCAAGCTGGCATTGGGTTATCGGGGATGCGGGAGCGAGTGAACCAGTTGGAGGGACGTCTGGAAATACGTTCCGATAGCGAGGGGACGCTCGTCAGGGTTGTGATTCCGGTCTCCTCAAAATTCAAATGACATCTCACTGTGTAGCGATGACGAATTGAGCCTTCACTGGAATGCGAGCGACGGCCAAAACCCGAATGGCTTGACAGGGATTTGGCGTGGAGTGCGTGGTAAGATATAGGTCACGCAGTGGCGCTATGGTGCAACGGTTAGCACGTAGCCCTTTCAAGGCTAAAATACGGGTTCGATTCCCGTTAGCGCTACCACTTCTCTGCTAGTGATCCGCAAAATTTCGTTATCTGTATCAGCTTTGGACTTTCCATGAGCTTCGAGTGTGATTTGCTACGCGAATCGGGCGAGCATAAACTCGGTGTGTAACTACGAGGAAACCAAACATGGCTGCACCATTGCGTACGTCCAATCCCGCTCTCAACGAAAAAGCATTTCGCGGCGAGGTAGCTCTCGGCGGCGAGACGATGACCTTGCAGGGCACGGTCAACAAGACTGGCTTGCTGCTGCTGTGCGTTGTGGCGACGGCGGCGTGGACGTGGGGCTTGGCGCATTCGGAAACGCCGGAGGCTGTCAGGCCTTGGATGATCGGCGGGATTTTGGGAGGGTTCGTCACTGCGCTGGTGACGATATTCAAGAGGAGCTGGGCGCCGGTTACCGCGCCGCTCTACGCGCTTTTTGAGGGACTGGCGCTTGGCGGCATCTCGGCGTTTTTCGATAAGTCTTACCATGGCATCGCGGCTCAGGCGGTAGGCCTTACGTTTGGCGTGCTCTTTGTGATGCTAGTCGCTTACAAGACCGGGATCGTTCGTGCCACGGAGCGGTTTAGAGTAGGCGTAATCGCGGCAACAGGCGGGATCGCGGTGTTTTATCTCGTGGTGATGGTGCTGGGTCTTTTCCACGTTAACGTGGGCGCGGGCGTCCTATACGGCCACGGCCCGTGGTCAATCGCTTTCAGCCTGTTTGTGGTGGCGATCGCAGCACTGAACTTGGTGCTAGACTTCGACATGATCGAGACCGGTGTGCGCATCGGGGCGCCCAAGTACATGGAGTGGTATGGGGCGTTTGGGCTGATGGTCACGCTGATTTGGCTGTATTTGGAAATTTTGCGATTGCTGGCGAATTCGCGGCGGCGATAGCGATTAGACCGAATGCTCAGGTAGCGCCGGCAAGATGCCGTCGCTACGACGGTGTTTTCTTACCTGATTGATTTAGACCAACATTGGGAACTTGTATTTCAACGCTCGTCCTTCAACGCGCTAGCGGGAGCGCGTGGTGAAACTTGTGTTGGCGGCGGGGACTGCGCAGGCTTGTAGCGGGGGCCAGCCGGCGTCGGTGGTGGGATTACGGCATAGGGTGGCGATTGCAGGGGTAATTTGGGCTGGCGCGACTGCGCCGTTGAGTGGCTCAGCGTAGACGGTGTAGCTGTGGCCGACGGGGAGATGCTCTAGCTCGTAGCTGCCGTCGAATTGTGCGGGGCCGAGGATGGTGCAGCTCCAGCCGGCGATGGTTCCAGCGATTACCGCGCCAGTGAATTGGTCCACCGCAACTACGTGAGCGCCGAATATGCCGGTTTGTCCGGGCGGCGATAGCGGTAGCGAAAGTGGATTCGCTGGAAGGATGCGGCCGCTGATTACGCCGATGTCTACGGCGTCCGTAGGATCCGGATACAGAATGCGGAGGCCGGTGCGATCGTCGTCGGCGAGCGGTGCGTCGGATTGCTGCGCGCTGGGGCGGGGGCCGTTGAACGTGCCCGGGGCGGGCGCGTAAGGGTACATCATGGCACTCCAGACGGCGGAGTGGCTGAAGCCGAGAAAATGGCCGAGCTCGTGGGTGAGGACAGATTCGAGGTCGTAGGCTTTGGGAGAAGCGGGGAGAGCGGCGGGAGTGGCGAAAGTGACTTGCGCGTCGCTGGGGTCGAAGTAAATGTCGGCGTCGAGAATCTGGCCGAGCTGCGTGGCGGCGGGGCTGCCGCCGATGTGCTCGCCGAGCGCGTCGGAGGTGATGACGCGAGTGAAGGCGAGGACTCCCGGAGTGAAAGCCATATCGGCTTGATCGAAGCAGATGGAATTTAGGCCGTCCGAGCCGCAGGCGGTTTGGGTTGCGACGCGTTGGGGCGGGGCTATCGTAGCGGG
>Ga0209526_10000164_pt1 | contig 40098 bp, 28 predicted proteins | sample JacPinW_OM2H0_M1_FD_188566 | JGI IMG/M metagenome (GOLD analysis project Ga0209526, IMG submission 188566) | Forest soil microbial communities from Algoma, Ontario, Canada - Jack Pine, Ontario site 1_JW_OM2H0_M1 (SPAdes) (version 2) | ecosystem: Environmental > Terrestrial > Soil > Boreal... | reverse complement strand
CGGCCGCTCCGACCCCTCCTATCCCTCCGGTCACCAGTACTTTTCCGCTGTTCAGCAACGTCGCCGTGTGCGAGACGCGCGCCGCCATCATGCTGCCTGTCGCTGCAAAGGTTTCGGTGGATGGATCGAACAGCTCCGTGAAGGCGTTGTCCCAACCGGCGACGAGCACCTTCCCGGTGTTGAGCAACGTCGCGGTGTGGCTGGCGCGCGCGATTGTCATATTGCTCTTCGTCGCGGAAAAAGTTCCCGCGGTTGGATCGTATAGCTCGGCCGTCACAAGCGGGTTACCGCTGGCGTCTAATCCTCCGGTAACGAGCACCTTCCCATTGGGCAGCAAAGCTGCCGCGAAGTGGGCGCGTGCAGCTCCCATGCTGCCGGTCGTGGAAAAAGTTCGGGTGGTTGGATCATAAAGCTCAGCGGTTGCCAGGGGCGTGCCGCTCGCATCTGTTCCCCCCGCCACCAGCACCTTTCCACTGTTGAGCAATGTCGAAGTGTGCGCGATGCGTGGGGCTGCCATGCTGCCTGTGGCCTTGAACCCATGCGCAAAAATCTGAATATTAAAAACTTGCGGTGTGGAGTCTTGCTTGAACGAATCCTCTGCAATGAGCGTGATGGAAGATGCTCCGGCCGCTGTTGGGGTGCCCGAAAGTACTCCGGCGGGACTGAGGGTCAAGCCGGGAGGTGGCGTGCCAGCGCTTACCCTCCACACCAACGGTGGAGCTGTACTGGTTGCTGTGAACGTGAAGCTATAGGGCAGATTCACCGCGCCGAAAGGAGGCGCCGACGTGGGGTTAATGACGGGCGGTGGTGGGTCGTTGATGACGATGGTGTAGGTGCCAGGGGGCGACGTCGCTTGCGGCGTTCCCGAGTCCATCACCGTCAGATTCACGGTGTAGGTGGCAGGAGAGGTGGGGGTGCCAGAGATATAGCCGTCACCCGAATTTATACTCAGCCCTAGCCCTGGGGGCAATCCCGAGGCGTTCCACTTATAGGGTGGCACTCCGCCGGTGGCTGCGAGAAGGAAACCCAATGAGACCTGCCTCGTTGAACGGCACGGATAATGGGGGTGGCGGTGGCAGAGCGGAAGTGACGCACAGGACGAAGAAGGAATACACGGAGTGCAGCCGTTAGAAGTACACCTAAAGTTTTCGGTCGTGATCGGGCCATAAATCGTCCCGAAAGTCCCTGTCGGCGGGGTGCCGGAGGAGATTGCGAGCGCGTCCGCGGCACTGACCACAACCGAACTAGCTCCCTTAAGCGAAGCCGTAACGGTGTCAGTCGCAGTGATAATTTGGTTGCCGGCGGTCTCCAGTGTGGCTGTGAAGTTCCCTATGCCGTTTGGCAGCGGTGAGTCGGCCGGCAGGATGGCTTTGCCGTCGGTGCTGGTAAAGCGGACCGTCCCGGTGTAGCTGGAGGAAATATTGTCCGCGGCGTCCAGCGCTTTGACCGGGAAGCTGATGGACGCTCGAGTGGTGGCGGTACCCGGAGTAACAACGATGAAGTGAGTGGCGGCATTGCTAACAACCGTGACCGGGCTCAAACTGCCGGTGATCGACGCGGTAACGGTATCTGTAGCCGTGATGGTTGTTCCGGTAAAAATTGTATTCAGCGTAACTGAAAAGCTTCCCGCCCCGTTCGTCAAGGCGGAGTTAGGGGGTAGTGTGGCCTTGGCATCGGTGCTCGTGAAGTGCGCCATTCCCGAATAGCTCGTCGCATTGTTGCCATAGGCGTCCAGTGCGGTTACCGTGAAATTGAATTGGAGGCCGGCTGTAGCGGCGGTTGGACCAGTTACCGAGAAGTGAGTCGCTGCTCCTGCGCTGACGGTGATCGTGCTCGAAGTGCCGGTGATAGAAGCCGTAGCCGTGTCAGTTGCAGTGATGGTTTGAGTGGCTGCGGTCTTCATTGTGGCTGAGAAGGTTCCCGTCCCGTTGGTCAGCGTTGCATTGGCCGGCAATGCGGCCTGGACGTCGGTGCTTGAGAAATGCACGGTGCCGGAGTAACTGGTAACCACGTTGTTTGAAGCGTCCAGAGCGTTGGCCGTGAAACTGAAGGAAGTGCCGGCAGCGGCGCCAGCCGGAGCGGTCACAGACAAGTGAGTGGGTGTGGTGGCGCTGACGGTGATCGTGCTCGAAGTGCCGGTGATGGAAGCCGAGTCGGTAGCCGTGATGGTTTGACTGCCCGCGGTCTTCAGCGTCACCAAAAATGTCCCCGTCCCATTCGTCAGCGTCGAGTTGGATGGCAACACGGCCTGGCCATCCGAGCTTGTGAAATGAACCATCCCCGGGTAACTGCTGACCATGCCGTTCGACGCATCAAGTGCTGTCACCGTGAAGTTGAAAGCGGTTCCCGCAGTCTCAGTCGTTGGACTGGTCACCGAGAAGTGTGTCACAACGGCCTTCGTCGTCGAACCGCCGCCGCATCCGCCGAGGATCAACAATCCGCCTAACACAATGAAGAGTACCAAGGAATTTTTCACGTTACCCTCTCATTCCGGATACAACGCAAATCAAATGGGAGTTTTTTGGCAGGGTGGCAAACTCTCGTTGGCGTTCGGCTCCAGTTTGAAGACGGTCCCGAGCATTGTCCCCTTGCGCGTTAACGAAGAGCCCAGCTGTTCGAATCGCATCTACAGCTGCGTGCCGGCTATCCGCTTGCAAATGCGCCATGATCCGATGGATGTGGTTCTTGACGGTGAATTCCGACAACTGCAAGCTTGCTGCTATCTCTTTGTTCGTCATCCCTTTGGCCACCAGTGTCATCAACTGACGTTGCCGGCACGTCAGATCATTCGCCGGACGGCCGAGCTGCTCCACTTTTTCCGAGTGCAGAAGAAGAAACTTGTTCGAGACATATTCGAATAGCGACTTGCAGAGCTTCGGAGGACAGATCGCCTCCCCTTGTGCAACACCTCGCACCGCCGCAATTAATTCCATCGATGACGCATCCTTCAAGAGGTAGCCGGACGCTCCCAATCGTACCGCTTGGAAGAAGCAGTCCGGATCCTCCTCCATTCCGAACAGGATTACCTTGATTTCTCTGAGGCATTCGGCCGCCTCGGCCCTCTGTTCAACCGCTTTTAGTGTCTCCAGCGAATCAAGCAGCAGCACATCGCATGGCGTCACCGCCAATTCCTTGAGCGCCTGTGCTCTTTCGTGGCTGGCTCCCGCCAAGGTGGCGCCCTTCGGCTTCCGAAACAACCTCACAATCACTTCGCGCAGCAGCCTGTTCCGCGCAAGAAGATAGATGTTGATCGGAAAGTCGCTTGTGCTATTCGAGTTCACTATTCACCTAGCTGAAATTCTCCACGGTACAACACCCGCACTTTGCGCAAACTTAGCGAGGTGATCAGCGAAGTTAGATTCTTTCTCACAATTTGCTCCTTCGCTTTCCCCTGTCTCTGCATGCCAAAGGTCATAGTCGCTGCGCGCATCAATTCTGGAGGTTCGCCAGCGTCACGCACGTTCTGAGTGTTCCCCGGTATCCTCTCTGCTTACTCATGCGCGAATTAGAGCGGGAATCGATCATATTGATTGACTTTTTTGGGGGAGACCTACGCTAAGCGAGACTGTGGTGCGGAGAGGAATGGGGGGTGTATAATCCGCCCACGACAGAAGTTCTGCTTTATCAACACATGAGCTATGTCTGATACCCACGAAGTAACTCTACTGCTGGCTGAGTGGCAGAAGGGTAACCAGCGGGCGCTCGATGATCTCACACCCCTGGTGTACCGCGAACTCCGCCAGCTTGCCGCCAGCTACCTGCGCAAAGAACGCCAAGGGCACACGTTGCAGCCCACGGCGCTTGTCCATGAGGCCTACTTGCGCCTCGTAGATCAGACAAACCCGAGCTGGCAAAACCGGTCGCATTTCTTTGGAGTGGCGGCGCGACTGATGCGCCAAATCCTGGTGGACCATGCGCGCCGGAAGCAAGCTTGTAAGCGTGCTGGGCTCAAAGTGCCGTTGGATGAGGCCGTAAGCTTTCAGCATGAGCGAACCTGGGACCTCGTGGCCCTGGACAATGGCCTCACTGCCCTCGACAAGATTGATCCGCGAAAATGCAAAGCCGTCGAACTCCGCTATTTTGGCGGGCTTTCGATGGAAGAGATTGCTCAGACGCTGGACGTTTCCACGATTACCGTCCGGCGCGACTTGAGGATGGCGGAAGCCTGGCTTCACCAAGAAATGCAAAACGAATAGGTGCCACTTGACTCCGGAACGCTGGGCGCAGATCGAGGGGCTGTTCCATCGTGCCGCGGAGTGCGCCCCGGAACACCGCGCCGCAGTGCTGAACGAAGCTTGCGGCAACGATCCAGAGCTGCGGCGAGAAGTAGAAGCACTGCTCTCCTGCGACGGAAACGCCGGTGATTCCGTGCAGGCTGCCGTACGCAGTGGGCTGGCTGACGTAGGGTTCCCCCTGACAGGCGAGACCATTTCTCATTACCACATCCTGGATGGGCTCGGTGGCGGCGGCATGGGCTTGGTGTACCGGGCGGAGGACATCAGGTTGGGACGCCGGGTGGCCCTCAAGTTCTTGCCCGAAGATTCCGCCAAGGACCCGGCAGCGCTCGGGCGCTTCGAGCGCGAAGCGCGCTCGGCCTCAGCGCTCGAGCATCCCAACATCTGCCCGATCTACGAATTTGGAGAGCACGAGGGACAGCCATTCCTGGTAATGCAGTTGCTCGAAGGGCAGACGCTGAGGGAATTGATCTCCGCAGCAGATCAAGGGAAACCGCCGCTGGAACTCAGCAAGCTGCTCGACTTCGCCATTCAGATTCTGGATGGGTTGGACGCAGCGCATCAGAAAGGCATCATCCATCGCGATATCAAGCCAGCAAATATATTCGTAACCCGCGAGGGCCAAGCCAAGATCCTGGACTTCGGTTTGGCGAAACTTGGCAGCGTTCTATCGGTCGAGGGGGATGACTCGGAACGCAACCCTCGCGGCGACGGCGGCGCAGTGGGGATTCCTCGCGAGACCGTGCCACTTTCAACTCCCGATATGTTCCTCAGCCGCACCGGCGTGGCAATGGGGACCGCGGGTTATATGTCGCCGGAACAAGTTCGCGGCCAGAAGTTGGATGCGCGAACGGATCTGTTTTCCTTTGGCTTGGTGCTCTATGAAATGGCCACGGGGCAACGCGCATTCGCGGGTGAAACCGGGCCTGAGCTTCAAGAAGCCATCCTCTCGCAGATGCCAAGCCCTGCACGGGGCGTGAATCCCGAGCTCCCTGCGAAGCTTGAAAAAATCATTGGCAGAGCGCTCGAAAAAGATCGCGAAGCGCGATACCAGTCCGCCTCGGAGATGCGTGTTGATCTGGAGGCATTGCAAAGAGAAAGCGTGCCGAGGCATGGCGCTCAGTGGCGAGTCATGGCGGCAGCAGGTGTCGTCTCACTAATTTTTGCGACTGCGGTCTTTTGGTTGGTACGACGACAGCCGCGATCTCTTGCGGCTATGCCGGAGATCAAGTTGCGGCAGCTCACCAGTAACTCCGGCGAAAACGGCGTGAAGAGCGGTTCCATCTCACCCGACGGAAGATACCTGGCGTACATAGATAGGGTGGGAATGCACCTCAAAGTCATCGAAACCGGCGAGACGCGGACGATACCTCAACCGGACGAGATCAAGAGCAAAAGCAATTGGGTCGACTTGAACGAAATCGGCCCCTGGTTCCCAGACGGCGCAAGATTTCTCGCCGGTACCCATCCGCTAGGGCTAGACGTCCCTCTTGTGACTTCCCAGGGCAGCAGCATTTGGATTTTCTCCGTGTTGGGTGAGCCTCCACAGAAGCTTCGCGATGAGGCCCAGCTATATTCCATTTCGCCTGATGGCTCATTGATCTCCTTCGGAACAAACAAGGGCCGGCTCGGCGATCGCGAAATCTGGGTGATGCGGCCTGACGGGGAGCAAGCGCGGAAGGTCTTTGACATCGATGAGAACGGCGCGATTGGGTGGCTCACATGGTCGCCGGATGGACAGCGGGTCATTTACGTCAAGACGACGAAAGGGGCGAACGAAATGTTCGTAGCCGGCGACCTGAAAGGAGGACCCCTGACGACAATCCTTCCGCCTTCTGACCTGAAAAGAGTGCCAGACTTCCTGTGGTTGCCTGATGGCCGGATGATTTACAAATTGGAGGAATGGGAAACCAATTTTCCTACCTGCAATCTCTGGCAGATACGCCTGGACGCACGACGGGGTGAATTCGTCGGGAAGCCTCAGCGCATCACGAACTTCGCAGGAGTTTGCGCGAATCCCCAGAGCGTGACATCCGACAGCAAGCGGTTTGTAACCTATGAATGGAGACCCCATAGCAGCGTCTTTCTGGCCGACCTTCAATCCGGCGGGATGCGCATCACTACCCCAACCCGCTTCACGCTGGAGGAGACTTGGAACAATCCGTTGGCATGGACGGCTGATAGCAAGGCAGTTCTTTTTCTTTCCAACCGCACCGGTGTAGCTGCGCTTTTCAAACAGGCTCTCGGGCAGGACACTGCCGAACCCCTCATCACTCTCAGAAAGGACGAAGGCTTGGGCAGCGCCTTCCTAAGCCCGGAAGGCTCCTGGGTTTTGTACACGGTTAGTCCGGCAGACTCAGGTCCCTCGGTGCCAGACAAGCTTATGCGGATCCCGATAACGGGAGGATCTCCGCAATTGGTGATGACGGCTAACATCGAAGAGAAGCCTCGATGCGCACGGTCCCCGGCAACTTTGTGTGCTATCGCTGAACGAAGTGCGGATCGCAAACAGCTCGTCTTCGCAGCCTTCGATCCTGTGAACGGCCGCGGACGCGAACTCGGCAAATGGAATACTGACGAGACCGCAGACTATCCGTGGGACCTTTCTCCCGACGGTACCCGCATCGCCATCCTCAAGAACCGCGAAGGACAAATCCACATTCTTTCGCTGAACGGCCGGGTGCCGCAGGAGATCACCGTGAAGGGGTGGAATATCCTGACAAGCGCGGTTTGGACGGCCGATGGGAAGGGTCTGTTTGTCTCCAGCTACACGCCGCGAGGGGCCGTCCTCCTGAACATGGATCTGCAAGGCAACGCTCGACTCCTGTGGGAACAGCCGGGCGGCTTCGATATCTACGCTGTGCCATCCCCCGACGGCCGGCACGTGGCGATGCGTGGGTGGTACGTGGAAGGCAACTTGTGGATGATGGAAAACTTCTGAGCGCAGCGCTCACCTGGGTATTTCGTCGATTACAGCATGCGGGGTCTTGCGCTTCAGGATTAGAACCGGAGCTGCACCTTCACCTGAATCATCCGGGCGGAAACATTTGCGTTGAGGCCCGATCCCAGGACGCTGGTCGGAGATTGCTCCTCATAAAATATCCGGCCGAAGGTACTCCCCGAGGTCCAATTATCAAGAAACCCGAAGTCCGCATGGTTAAAAAGATTGAAACCCGATCGTCAGGACACCATTATCCCAGCGCGGGATCTTCGTATTCTTCATGATTGCGGAGTCCGTGTTGATGCCAAATGAATTCTCTACCCACGGGCCCACTTTCCACTCGGAATGTAATTTTCAAATCGAGTGACTTGCGCTGGTCGAAGAGCAAAGCCGAGAGCGAACAAAGAGGCCCCTTCATGCAGATATCTACGGCCAGGAATGCAACTTTACCAGCTGGCGCTTGGCCGACTCGGGCTGGTCAGGTTCAGTTTGGCTGTAGGTCCTTTGGGAAGGGAACGGCTGATGTACAATCGAGCGCAAGCTTTCTCTGAACATTCGACTTGGAGAGTCCCATGAACACGCGCCCTGCGCATTTGATGTTATCCACGGCAGTCCTTCTTTTGACGGCAGTTTCTGTTTCGCATTCGCAAGCACCCGCGGCGCCCACGCCGCAGCCGGAAGCTGTTCTGAAGCCAACGGAAGTCACGCCGAAACTCCTCCCGGAGAGGGTTTTCTTTCGCGGGCAATCGGCCCCGGTGCAACAACGCAATTCCGGCGGGGTGCGCTTCGCCGATGGATTTTTTTTCCTTGTCGGCCTGGTGGACAACTCCGGATATTCTTCCAGTATTCGAGAGAAATATCAGGGGTATCTGATTACTGAGGTTCCTCTGGAAATCGCAGGGCAAACTCTGAAGCCGGGCGCGTATGGATGTGGTTTCCTGGAAGGGAACAAATTCGTGGTGATGGACTTGGGTGCGAATGACGTTCTGAATGGAACCTCCGCCAAGGATGCGGAGATGAAGCGTCCGGTGCCTCTACAGGTGCTGGCGGCTGATGCCGGAAAGTACCGGCTGTACCACGGGCGCGAGTACGTGGAATTCCAGCGCGTAAAGTAAGATTGCAAATAAAAAAAGAGGCTGGCATCCAGCCTCTTTTTCTTATTTGCGCAGCGAAAGACGCGAGCTCTCAGCTCTTGATGGTTCCGGACTTGGCATCCCACGTGACCGCACTTTTCCGGAAATAAGACTCATTGGCCATGTGACAAGCCAACGCTGCGTTCCTGCCGAAGAGCGCGTCCTCGGTGAGAGGTTTACGCGAGCGGACGGCTTGGAAGTAGTTCCACATATGCGGCCGCAAATCGTCCCAGGAATCGCCCTTGAAGTTGTAGCTCTCCGTGAGCGGTTCTTTTCCCGGCTGTGGCTCGTGGTCCTCGCGCCATTTCTTCAGATATGGTTCACGCAGTTCCCTCGGATAGGAAGAAGTGTAATAGCTAGGACTGGTATCTTCACCCGACTGCGGCAGGTACGAAATGGTGTATTCGGTTACTTCCAAAATACCTTTGGAACCCTGGAAGCGATACATTTCAGGAGTTTCGCAGCCGAGATTGAGGCGGAGGTAGGCAGGTATTTGGCCGTACTCGTAAATCGTCAGGTGGACATCAGGCATGTTGCGGCCGTCGTTCCAACGAAGAATTCCGCCAGAGGACAAAGCGCGTGCAGGCGGCTCATTCCAGCCAAGCATGTAATTCATGCCACTGACAAGGTGGACCAGCAAATCTCCGGCCACGCCGGTGCCATATTCCTTCCAGCAACGCCAGCGCGCAAAAAGTTTGGGATCGAAATCGCGCTTCGGAACCGTGCCTTGCCAAGTGTCCCAATCCACGGTCTGCGGGGAAAGATCGGGTGGCGGCGGATATTCCCATGCGCCGGTGGGATCATTGCGTCCAAGGGATCCCTCAACGAGGTTTAATTTGCCGATGATTCCCTGAGCAAGAAGTTCCTTTGCTTTTGCGCAAATGACGGAACTGACACGCTGCGATCCAATTTGCACGATGCGTCCAGATTTTTGGGCTGCGGAAAGCATGGCCTCGCCATCCGCTGCGCTATGGGACATCGGCTTTTCGCAGTAAATGTCTTTACCCGCACTCATGGTGTCGACGAAAATTTGCTTATGCCAGTGATCAGGAACGGCGGCGATGATGCAATCGATTTCCTTGTCGTCCAGGAGTTCCTGGTATCGCCGCGTCGTGCGGACTTTGCTTCCTGCGATTTCTTTTGCAAGGGTGTGGCGGCCGTCGTAGAGATCGCACGCAGCCACACATTCCGTGCCGGGCAGCGCCACGGCAGTGCCAAGCAGTCCCGAACCCTGCATGCCGATGCCGATGATGCCGAACCGCACGCGGTCGCTCGGCGAAACGGCCCATGCTGTAGGAATGGATTCCGCGCGAAGTACGATAGCCGGCGCTGCCAGCAGAGCGCCAGTGGTTTTCGCACTGGCGTTAAGGAATTCACGGCGTGTGAACTGGTTTTTGTTCATGTGATTCTCCAAAAAAATCGCGCTCCAAAAATGCGGGCCTTGCAAAAAGTTCGGGGTCAAAAAAAATCGAGAAAAACCGAGTATTTCAAGTCCTTCACGGCAACTTCTGAACGCTGACCTCTTTGAAGAATACAATGTCGTTGTCGCTGTGATTTTGCAAACCGATGTAGCCTTCCTCCGGCCTACGTCCGCGTTGCGGCTCGAAATCGAATTTCAACTCGGGGACCGGGTCACCTTCGGTGTAATCGGTCACCTTTTGTCCATTCAGCTCTACAACTGTGTGCGGGCCATCGAGGGTGATCAGCATGGTGTTCCATTCGGGCCCAGGCTTCCCCGGTTTTGACAGCGGTTTCGTCAATGAGTAGAGCGTGCCGGTGACGTGGTAATCATCCTCGTTGGACGTTTCCGGGTGGTTGTCGATCTGCACCTCATATCCGTAATGGACTGGCATCCAGGGCTCGCGTGGCTCGATGGGTATGCGGATGAACACGCCGGAATTGTCATTGGCGTCGCGCATCTTGTACACAACACGTAGACGGCAATGCCCGAGTTTGCCGCCGGTCCAGTAAAGAAGCCCCATGCCTCCATGGGTGCGGATTAATCCGTCTTCAACGGTCATATTTCCCGGGCCGACGTGCTTCCATTCGGTCAGATCCTTCCCATTGAATAGCGATTTCCACTCCGCCTCGGGCGACGCGGCGGCGACGAGTACGACCGCTGCGCACAGCAAGAAAAAGGCACCGAACTTTCTCATGTGAACCACGCTCATTTCTAACCCGCGCATCTACACCTCTCTCGACCGAACTACGAAGCAAAAACGTTGCGCATCATAAACCACAAATTTGCGGGACGCTCCGCCAGGCGCCTGACAAACCAGGGATACCAGTAGGTTCCATAAGCCACGAGGACCGCAGACCGGCAGCCTTCATTGGCAAGCCGCTCCTGCTCGGCTCGCTGAATCCCATAGAGCATCTGTACTTCGAGTTCCGAATTCGCAAAGCCTTGCGACTTACAATAGTCCACCAGCCGCCGGATAAGAGTCACATCGTGGGTGCCGAACGCAGCGCGGCGGCATTCCTTCGCATGCTGACTGTGAAGCATCTTCACGGCAAGCTGGAAGAAATTTTCATCCACATCGGACTTAGCCGGAAAAGCAATCTCCGGCGGTTCGCAGTACGCCCCCTTCACGAGGCGAATCGAAGGTCGAAGCGGCAGAAGTTCCGCGAGATCTTTCCTCGTGCGCCGCAAATAAGCCTGCAAACAGATTCCTGTGTTTGGGAATCGCCCGAGGGCGCGGCGGTAAATATCCAGGGTGGGGTCGACGTAATTGCTCGCTTCCATGTCCACCCAGACGATCGAATCCGGCTTTTCTGCCTGCAGGATGCGCAGAAGATTGTCGAGGCAGAACTCCGCGGAAAGGTCCAGACCCAGTTGGGTCAGCTTAACGGAAAATTCGGTACCGAGACCGGAAGCGTGTAGGCGGTCAAGCGCTTCCAGGTAGTGCTCGGTAACTTTTTGGGCTTCCTGGCGATCGGCGACGTTTTCGCCCAGATGCGTGAACACACTGGCAATGTTTTTTCGCCGCAAGCCTTCGGCAGCGCGCAACGCATCCTCCAGCGTTTCCCCGGGCATGAAGCGGGAGACGCTGCGGCGAACAAAAGGATAGTTGACCGCATGCTCCCGCAACCAGGCGTTTTGCGAGGCGGCGAGGAGCATGGAGCGCAGCAGCGGCATGATTCTCCGAAAGAAGGCTTTTGTGTGTATGCCCAGAGGCTCACAGACTGGGCGCTTCATTCTAGAACAAAACTGAAGAATTGGGTTTTCCGATTTATTTACCGGTGGCTAGCAGTAGAAAATGAAGAGGCAGCGAGAGACAGGGCTTCTGCGATGAGCGGTTCCACTCTGGCACGCACTGGGTTGGCTTCTAGGCCCAATCTTGCTTCACTGTCCCTGCGCGACTTACTAACGACAGACAATTGTTCAACACTCGAGTTGCTCAGGAGCTCCTCTGCCTTCAGGAAGCAAGCCAATACAAGCCGCTCGTCTTGTTTCTGGCTGTGCAGAAATTGGCCGTAATTCAGCCAGTCAATTGCCGCGGCACCGGCATCGCCGGAATTAATATCCAGATGCAGGGCTTCCTGCCAGGAACGTGCCGCATCCCCGTTGGTTCCCAATCGTTGCTGAAGATCGGCTTGGTGGGCGAGTGCCAGGCTCTGCAGGGTTGGATCGCCAAGTTTCTCGGCGAACTGGATCGCTGCGCGATAACCCTTCTGCGATTCTGCTGTCCTTTGCCCGGAGGCATCGGCGTCTGCCACCTTGATGAGCGAGGACACAACCGCTCTGGCCTCGCTGCGGTGTTCGTCCGGGTGCTTGGCAACAATTTGCAGATAGGCGCGGTAGTGGCGCGCGGCCGCCTGAATCTCGCCCACTTGTTCGAGGGATTGCGCGAGATATAGTTGGGCATTAGCCTGGCCCGGATCCGCGTCAACTGCGTGCTGCCAGCTGTCGATGGCCTCTCTGTCATGCCCGAGGCGGTGGGCGAGCAGGCCGGAATTCACGAGCGCGTTCACATTGTCCGGTGCGTGTTGGAGCAACAATTTGTACAGCGCATAGGCATCGGCGTCGTGCCCAGCCGCGATCAGGCCGCGCGCATATGCCTGCTGCAAAGAAAGATTCCCGGGATTCACGTTCGCCGCCTGGCGCAGCGCTTCCAGGGACGCATCCCGGTCGCCGGCTGCTTCGGCGGCACGCGCCAGTTTGACCTGGGCGGAACTGTCATCCGGATTGAGATGAACCGCGCGTTTCAATGAAGACAAACTGGCAGAAACATTCGCCCAGTAGAAATGCAAGCGATCTACGCCGCCCCAAAGGAGCAACAGAGTGACTGCGCTGACGCGCAAGATGCGCGCCCCTGCGGTCGATCCCGCCAACCATTGCCACGCCGGCCGGAGAGCTTCAGTTTTCTCTGCTGCGGTGGCTGCTTCTTTATTGGGGCTGCCCAGCAGCAGAGTGGAAATTCGAGAGTCGCGCAACTTCCACAGCGCACCATCCAAAATAAAGTGATGAATATTGACCAGCGCTGTGAACGTGAGGAAACTGGCGGCGAAATCCAAATGGAACAATCGGCTGACGATCCACGGCCCGGGGATGAAAAGCGCGATGCCGCCAGCGATGAGCGTCAATTGATATCGCAGGAAGCTCCAGGCCGTCTTTCCGGCCGCGGCTGCTTCTTTTTTCTGATAGTAGCTGGTGATCCAGAGATATTGCGCGGAGTGCAATACCGCTAGGATGCCGCTGCTATACCTTGTTTGCGGGACTTCCTGACCGCGGCCCAATTCAATCAACGCTGGCAGAAGAAACCACAAAAACTGAGTACTGGCAAGCACAGCGGCCGGAAGCAGTGATTTCCAGGAACTCCGGCGTGCCAGCGAAAGCAGCGCCCAGCCGGTGGCGATCAGGAAAAATGCGGCCAGCGTCGCGCGGACAGGCAAAGTGAATTTTGCAGGCAAGCCCATGGACAGCACCAGCGCGTCACCGGAGGCGCCGGTCTGGAAACTGAAGAGCAGCATCAAATAGGAGGCGATAAACGCTAGGTGTAGGGCCCTGCGCTCTCCCTCCGTCGGGGAAAGGCCAACGCGCCGGACAAACATCACGAGCAAGCCATAATTTTGGCCGGTGTAGTGCCACGGACTCCAGCAAATATAGAGTGTGAAAATCCACGGCAGCAAGGGATACCAGAGGTGAGCGATGACTCCGGCCGCGGCGAGCAGCAAGGCCACATGAACCGTAAAGAAGCGGTACTTCGTAAATTCGTCGTAGGAATGATAGGCGCGATAAATGGTTGCCATGAAATGCGGGTAATTGAACAGCAACGCAAGAAAATAGAAGGCGAAGGACCATTCTGCTGTTTTGCTGGGAGCGACGAGTACCGTGAGAAATAGAAGCGGAGCCGACCACGCGCCGCAACCTACCAGCAAGTCCAGCCACGCGGAAAAAATCCACACCCGCTTGCTGGCGGGAGACAGCGAGCCCTCTTCCGGCTGGGAAGCACTCGGCTTGGATTCTAGTGTAGCCATCTTCTGCCAGAGTATCGCAGGCCGTTGCATCGCAGGATCTGGCGAATCTTGCTATGCGGAAATGGTTACTTGTTCTTCGAAGCCCAGAGAGTTTTGGTTGGTGTCCCATGGTCCTAGCTGAAAAATCCGTTTCCGGGCTGACAATTCCGCTTGGACGTGATATGGCAAGGAAGTAAGAAACCGCCGCAGGAAAGGCCGCATCAAACCTGAAAGGAGAATTAAATGAGACTTAGACATGCCCGGAATGGGCTTTTGGTATTTTTCACAGCACTGCTGGTGCTCGCCCCAGAAATTGTTTTTGCGCAAACGCAGCGTTCTGCTGCCGGCACAGTTACTTTTACCGTGACAGTTGTACCCAAGAAGGATGCCCCTGCAAACATTTCCAAGGACGATGTGCAGCTGTTTCTCGGAAAGGAGCGCAAGCAGATAGGTGATTGGAAGAAGGATGATCGCCTATACCTGGCGATCCTGATCGATGACTCCATTGATTCCTCGGCAGCCAGCAATTGGGAGGATCTGAAGGCATTTATCAATGCCCAGCCGCCGACAACCTCCGTGGCCGTCGGATACATCGAGAACAACACCACGAGGTTGGCTCAGGATTTTACGGAAAAGCATGATTTGGCCGCCAAGGCGATCCGCATTCCGATGGGCCTGGGTGCAATCGGTTCCAGCCCGTATCTCGGCATGATGGACCTTCTCAAGCGCTGGCCTCAGACAGGTCCGCGACGCTCTATCATTCTTGTCAGCTCGGGTATTGATTATTTTCGAGGCGGAGGCTGGGGAGCGTTTTATCCCGATCTCGATCCGCTGATTCAACGCGCTGAACGGCAGAACACCAACATATGGACGATCTATTATCCGAGCTCAGGGCACCGCGGACGCGCCTTCTGGCTATTGAATACTGCGCAGAACAATTTGAGCAAACTTTCGCAAGACACAGGGGCTGAGTCTTATTATCTCGGGTTGCAAACCCCAGTTTCCTTGAAGCCTTATTTCGAGGAGATTGGCCAGCATCTTTCGAACCAGTATCTGCTGACATTTGCGGGCTCGGATGGTCCGAAGGGAAAGTATCAGAGCGTGAAGGTCAAGACCGAGATCAAAGACGTCGAACTCTTCACACCCGCTGCGGTGTTTCTACCGCCAGCGGGTCAGTGACACGTTTTCAACTTCAACTAGTCTTCATTTCAACTTGCAAGGGCGCGGATTTTCATTCGCGTCCTTTTTTCTTTTTCAGCAGCGCTTGTCAGCCAAACTTGCCCAGAGTAGACTTCCGCGAATGAAACCGGCAAAGTTCGAGCGTGTCGTCCGCACAGTGGCAATTCCCATGAATCGAACTAAAACAACGCTCTTGGCCCTCGCGCTGTTTTTCAGCACGGCTTCGAATCTGCGGTCCCAGGAGCCCGTTTCCGGATTGCAAACATTCGCAGGAATTCGTACTTTCGTCGGCGCACCGTATATTCCTCGCTGCGAGAAACTCGAGGCAGACATTGCCGTGCTCGGCGTCCCGTTTGATGAGGGCACGTGGGGCTGGCCGGGCGAGCGCTATGGACCCCGCGACATTCGAGAAGGTTCGCAGGACTATAAACAAGCAGACCTGAAGAATGGTTTCTACTACTTCGATTCCGACACCTATGTGCTGAAAGGGAAGCGCTGGGCCGATTGCGGTGATGTGGAGGTGGCGCCGACAGTTCCGGCGCTAACGAACGATCACGTGACCGAGGCTGTGAAGCGTATCCGCGATCAAAAAGCATTCCCGGTCGTCATTGGCGGCGATCACAGCATCACCTTTCCGATTATTAGGGCGCTCCAGGATGTGCCCTCCATCATGATCGTGCACTTCGACGCGCATCTGGATACCTGGACCAGCGAGCCTGGAAATATCGATCACTCGTCGCCGATCCGACGATCCGCGATGCTGCCCAACGTCAAGAAAATTGTGCAGATCGGAATGCGCGGCCTGGCAAACGATATGGAAGCGACGGAAAACCAAAGGAAAATAGGTTCGCAGGTGATCACCACGGAAGCGATCCGGCGGAAAAACGTGGAATGGGCTATCGCCCAAATTCCGAAGGCGGATTACATCTATGTCACGCTGGACGTGGACGTGATGGATCCGAGTGTCACACCAGGAACCGGAACCTACGAACCTGGCGGACTCAAGTTTGAAGAAGTGGATCAGTTGCTGATGGCCCTGCCCTCAAAGGGCAAGATTATCGGCTTCGATGTTGTGGAAGTAAATCCGCTGCGTGATCCCAGCGGCCGCACAGGGCAGACCGCTGCACGGCTCATTCTCGATTTTCTTGGCGCCATTTTCCGCTAAACCTCGCGCCACTGATTTCATAAGCGCTAAGCGCTGGTAATTCTAGATTCGCGCGGTTGAATCGCGAATCACCAACTCCGGATGAAGTTTCTGGGAGAGGGCACCCCAGTCGCGGTTTTCCTGACCAGCTTTGATTGCATCCATCACGATGTTGACGGCCGTACTGCCCATGGTTTCCAGCGGCTGGCGCACCGTGGTGAGCGCGGGCGCGGACAATCCAGAAATCGCGACGTCATCGAAGCCGGTTATGGAGCAATCCTCGGGAACACGAATCCCCGCCTTGACGAGGGCGCGCATGGCACCCAAGGCGGTTAGGTCATCGAAGGCCAGCAAGGCAGTGAACTTCTTCTTAGCGTGCAGCAATTCCTCGGTGAGACGAAAACCGTGGTCGAAGCTTGAGGTCGGATCGAAGACTTCCGGAAGTTGCAGCACTAATTCCTGATCGATCTCGAGCGTTACCGACTGCGCGAATTTCTGGATGCCCTTCCAACGGGGTGTGCTATCAATCAGCCGCTTGGGCCCGCGTATGATGGCGATCTTGCGGTGGCCGAGTTGATAGAGATGTTCGAGGGCCAACCGCCCGCCCGCTTCGTTCTCTACCATCACAGAACTCATGCGATTCCCTGGTATTTCCCAGCCGATCGTTGCGGCTGGAATTTCGCGCTTGTTCAGGTCCGCGAGCACGTGGATATCGACGAACAGCCAGTTGGCAACCACGATCAGGCCATCTACGTGGCGTTCCAACAACATTTCCAGATAGCGTTGAAAGCGATCCGGCTGGTTGTGCGCATCGGCAAAGATCGGCAGGTAACCGATAGGGTAAAGCGCGTTTTCAATTCCCCGCAAAACGGGCGTACAGAACGGATCGGTTACGTCGAAAAGCATCACCCCGATACTTAAGCTTTTTTTGCTGCGAAGAAAGCGTGCCATGGCATTCGGCCGGTAGCCAAGACGCTTGGCCGTGTCTTCGATACGTTTCTTGGTGGTGGGCGCGATATAGCGGGCCAGCGGGGCGTTGTTCAAAACGATGGAGACCGTGGCTGGAGAAAAGCCGGTGGCCTTCGCCACATCTCGCATCGTGACCAGCTTTGGCTTACCGAGGATTCTGGGCATTCGGGCTCTCTAGCGGCACTACTATGCTTCGATTGCCGTTTGTTTGGCAACCAGTTGGCGAGGCCGATCACTCTTCCGGAGGCAACTCGAACGAAAGTGGGTTTCGGAACCAGTTGGTCTTCCAAAGCCCGAAGGCGATTCCGGCGGCCATCCAGATCGAGCCCACGATAATCGCGGGCTTGCTCAGGTTCAGCCAAAGCGCAAGGCAAATGAGGAAGCCCAGGGCCGGAGGAATCAGAAAGCCAAGTTTCTTTTCCTTCGAACGCACGTAGTAACGCAGCAGAGCCGCCGCATTCACGCCCATGAACGCGATCAAGGCCCCGAAATTGAGCATTTCCGCACCGAGGCCGTAGGCTTCGCCGCCATTCAGGATTTTCAGGAACGTGGCCCAGGAAAGACCGTTGGTACCGAGAGAATAGGCTTTGTAGCCCGCGACGATTTCGAGAACGAACGCACCCACCAACGCCACGATGCCGACGACAAAAACATTGTTTCGCGGAATACGATGCTTTTCATCCACGGCGCCAAAAAATGATTTCGGCAGCGCATTACTGCGGCCCATGCCGTAAAGAAGGCGAGCCGCGCCAAGTTGCGCGCCGAGACCGGAGCCAAAATTCGCAAGAAGAAGGGTAAATCCTACTATGGGGAAGAGCGGTTTCCACGCCCGGCCCGCTACATAGGAGTACGCGGTGTTGACGTCCGGGAACGGGTCCGAAGCGGGCCAGATCAATTGCGCGGCATAGACCTCGAAGGCGGACAGGATACCAATCACCAGGCAGGTGAGAACCGTCGCAAGCAGAATGTTGCGCCGAGGATTTTCGGCTTCCTCGGAAAGCGTGGAGATGCCGTCGAAGCCGATGTAAGTCAGCACCGCGATAGAAGTGCAACCGAATAGACCCGCAAAACTGAAAGTAGCTGGATCGTAGAACGGTCGCGTGAAGTAAGCAGGATCGTGGTGCGTGCCGAAAATGTAGCGTGCGCTGGCAACGAATATCCCGACGACCACCATGCCCATCAGAATGGCCATGCCAGCATTGATTCGCGCCGACGTTTTGATCCCGCGAATGTTCAGCAGCGTGAACACAATCGCGAAAAAGATTTTCCAAATCCACGGCGCTACGCCGGGCGCGAATTGGGCGGCCTGGCCAGCGCACCATACGGTGCAGATCAGCGGGTTGAGCATGTAGTCCATCACCATGCTCCAGCCGGTAATGAACCCCACTGCGGGATTGATTTCCTGCGAGACGTAAGTGAAGGCGGAACCTGCGCTCGGATATGCGCGCGCCATACGGCCGTAGCTGATGCCGGTGAACAACATCGCCACCATTGCGATCAGAATGGCGGTTACCACGTGGCCGCGTCCGCGCTCGCTCAGCACGCCGAATACGGACATCGGGGCGACCGGTTGGATTACGATCACGCCGTAAAGAATAAGATCGGAGAGTGTGAGAGTTCGACGAAGGCGGGGAGGTGCGGCGACTGCAGCGCTGGCGTCCGTGCTCAAGCACTTCTCCTTTTTGCAGGGGCCTTTCCGTCCGGCGAAGCAAGAACCACGGCCCGTGTCAGGTTTCGCGGAGCGTCCGGGTTCACACCCTTGCGCAACCCGACGGCCGTGCCGAACAAGTGCGCTGGGATTGCGCAGAGAGCGTAGCGCGCAAATTCCGGACCGTCCAGTGCAAGTTCGATCAGCAGATCACTGTTTTTGCGAAGCTCCAGAGTGGCGTGGTTCACAATTACGCATACGGGTGATCCAAGTTCTCTCAATTCGCCTGCCAGAATGGTTTCCGCTTCCGCAGCGGCTTCCGAGACATATAGGGTGATCATTGTGTCCGGCCCGGCAATCGAACGAGGGCCGTGGCGGAATTCGAGAGAGTGATAGACCTGGGCATAGGAAGAGGACATCTCCGTCACTTTTAGGCCCGCTTCTTGCGCCAGCCAATAGTGCACGCCCTGCCCGAGAAATACATAGTCGGCAACCTTGCGCCTGGAAGCGAACTCCTGGATCTTTTCGGCATGGCTGTCCAACCAGGCTTGCCCCTTTTGCGGTAGTTGATCGAGCGCGGAAGAGAGCAGGTTGTCTCCGATGAATTGTAGGGCGAGGCGTTGAAAGGCCAGGAGGATTGAGGTGAACGACCGTGTCATCACGGTACTTTTTTCGTCGGCCCAGGGTAATGTAAAAGTGTGAGTGCAGAGGGATTGAAGTTTACTCCCGGGATTGCAGGTCACCGCCAGGGTCTGCAAAGTTTTGTGCGATTGCAGGAGTTCCGCAACGCGCAAGACCTCGCTGGTCTCGCCGGAGCGCGACATTAGCACGACCTGTTCCGCCCCGATACGGCGAATGGTCTCTTCCGGCGCGAACAGAAGCTCCGAAGCAGGTACCCCGGTCGCGGGAATATAGAAATGTTTGGTCCAGAGTGCCGCGATCAGCCGAGAAAGGTAGTAGCTGGACCCACATCCCACAAAGAGCCACGGACTGCGTGGTGAAAAGGTATCCGCCAGTGTTTGTAGCGTGCCGGCGGCAGCCAATTGACTCTCGGTTTCTGTCCAGATGGCCGGCTGGGAGAGAATCTCCGCCAAGGTATGCGCGCCGGGACGCGTTCGGGTCGCGCTCATTGCTCTGTTGACTTTCCTGACCGCAGGCTTCGGCAAAGGCTGCTCCTTATTCAATCGATTCAATAAAGGTTATTTTGCGTAATTTAAGGCTCCCGCGCAAGCGCTAATTTTTCGTGTCTCCGGCTTCGCGCTTGCTCTGTTCCTGTTCCTCCGTACAGGAATACGTTTTCCACAAACAGGTATCTCTTCGCTCACACCTGAATCCATCGGCGCAACAGAATCCTCCTTCCTCGCTTCTAATAATAGTTAGGAGATGCTCCCGCTAGGCTGCACAACACGACCACCATGGGCCAATTTACTCTGATCTCTGCCAACGGCGACCGACGCCAGTTTCATCGCATCCTTCTTCATGTAGCAGGATTCATTTTGATCTTTTGTGCGGCCAACTGGCTGAGGCAAATCTCCCCCCGGCCGGATCCCATACTGCAAGGTTACTTGCAAATCACCACCGGTTTGTTTGCGTTTTTGTTCGCGGCAGTGACGCTGGTTCGTTTCCAGGGAACGCAAGACCGCATTTCTTTGATCCTGGGCTCCGGATTTCTTCTTTCCGGCGCCACGATGATTGTTTCCAGCGTGCTGTTCTTCCAGCTCATTCATGAATCGCAAGCGTGGGTTTTGTGGGCACCCGTAGCATGGTGGATCAGCCGGTTGCTGCTGGCTCTGCTCTTTGTCGTTGCACTATTGGTCGAGCACTTCCTGCCGCGCTCCCGGCACCCGCGGATGGAAATCGCCGGCGCGCTTCTGAGCGTTCTTGCGCTGACCTATCTAATCACCGCGACGCTGCATAAACCGCCGCCGGAGGTTTCGGGTCACCCGGATTCCTTCATTCCGAATCCGCTGCACCTGCTGCCCGCGGTTATTTTTCTACTCGCGCTGTACGGTTATCGTCACCGCAGGTATTTGATGGATTCCGCGTTCGACCGCTCCATCTACTTGGCGGTGTGGCTGAATCTCGCCGCGCAATTGGCCGCCTGCCAGTCGCAGAAGCTTCTCGACGGGCCGTTCATCTTTGCGCAAGCGCTGAACGTGGCCAGTTACGCCATCTTGCTGGGGGGAGCGCTTTTTGACAGCGCCCGCGTGTTCGAACAGGTGCGCCATCTGGCAGCCAGCGATCCACTCACCGGCCTGGCAAACTATCGCAAGCTTCTGGATGTTCTGGATATTGAAACGGAGCGAACGCTGCGCACCGGCCGCCCGTTTGGGGTGTTGCTTCTCGATCTTGACGGACTCAAGAAGATTAACGATACCCATGGTCATCTGGTGGGCAGCCGGGCCCTGTGCCGGCTCGCGGACATCTTGCGATTCCATTGCCGCGCCATCGATACGGCCGCACGCTACGGGGGCGACGAATTCGCCGTGGTCTTGCCGGAGGCGCGGGAAGAAGAAACGCAACGCGTCGCTGCTCGCATTCGGGAGACGCTGGCTGCGGACCATGAAGAACCTGCGATTTCGGCCAGTATTGGGACTTCCGTTTACCATGGCGAAGGAGAGCGCGTGGAAAAACTCCTTAAGGAAGCGGATCAGAACCTCTACGAGGAAAAGGCCAGGCGTAAGGTCAACAACAAATTCACCGACGTTTCCCGGCGCAAGGCACCGAAAAAGAGCTGAGTCTCAATACACCGAACGCCTTTGAATCGTTTCCTTCGATCCGAGCGAAAAGCGCGGTTCCGCAGCACCTTCTCCTAAGAGTTGCTTCGAAAGATATTCTCCAAATGCGGGCCCATGCTTAAACCCGTGGCCTGAACCGCCGCCCGCTAACCAGACATTGGAAAGTTCCGGATGGCGGTCGATCAGGAAATCTCCGTTCGAGCTGTTTTCATACTGACAGACTCGTGTTTCCACGATAGGCGCATCTTTCAGTGCGGGAAAACGCCAAGCCACGTACTCGCGCGCCCATGCCGCTTGTTCCGCTGAAACCACGCGCGATTGCGTGTCCGGGTCCACGATTGGCCCGCGCTCGTCTCTGGCAAATTTCAATCCCCTCCACTCAATGTCTGGCATGCCATAAACTTCCTCCTCTTGAAACAGCCATGTCGGCAGGGCGGGCGGCGCAAATCGCGAATCGCCCGGCGGAGGGCCGAAGAAAAAGATTTCCTGGCGAGTGGGGAAAATTCTTGGTCCCAGAAGCTCTGGAAATATCTTCCCAAGCCATGGGCCGCAAGCAAATACAAACTGACCCGCGGAAAACTTCTCGCCCGTTAACACTTCCACGGTTTCCAAGGATTTCTTGCCGTGCGGCTGCGCGACGTGCGCAATCTGGAATCGTATACCCTTCTCGACGGCGTGTTTTACCACCGTGTCCACAGCTCGACGTGCAAGAAGCACCCCGCTTTCCGGTTCCAGCAGACCCAGAGACACAGCGTCAAAATTTACCTGCGGGTACCTGGCTTCCAGTTCTGCACGTGATAGCAATTCGAACGGGATGCCACACTGTTGCAGCGTTTCGCGGTTGTCGCGAACGCGAGATTCGTCCTTTCCCGCCAGCCACAACACCGCTGTCTTGTGAAAAAGCGGTTGATTTGTTGCTTCGAACAATGCCTTCCACTGCTCCAGGGAGTTTTGCGACCAGCGGGTGTAAATTTCGTCGCTTCCGTAACCCATGCGGATGATTCGTGTTTCACCGCCAGAGCTTGCTCGGGCATGCGCCGCACCATAGGCATCGAGAAGCAAAACGCGCTGCCCTCGCATTCTTAGGTGCCATGCCGTCCAGGCCCCGAACACGCCTGCACCCACCACGATAACGTCGAATGTCTTTTCTCGACTCATTCCGGCGCCATCCTAACCAATTTGCATCCGGTCCGCAAAGCAGCCTGCCTGATTTCGGGGAGGCAAATACCCCGCTTATCGCGTTGCGCTAACGCAAACTACTTCTTTGCCAGGATCGCCGCCCAATGGGATAGATGGTTTAGCGACTCGCCGTGCGTTGGATCGAGATGCAGCGGAGTGACCGAAACTTCGCCCGCGAAAATCGCCGCGTAATCGGACTCCGCGTCCACGTCCTGGCCGCTATCCATGCGCTGCTCGCTCAGCCAGAAATACGGGCGTCCTCTGGGATCTTCGCCTTCGCGCAGGACCGTGCGGGTGATCTTTTTGGATTGGCGGGTGAAACTTACCGTGCCGTTCCAGTTATCGGGCACGTTTAAATTCAGTAGTACCTGCTGCGGAAGGCCTTCCTTCAACAGCATCTCCGCGGTGCGCCGTGCCAGCCGGGCGGAAGGTTTGAAGTCCGAGTTCACCCGCTTCGAACACAACGAAATCGCAATGCCCGGCACGTGGTGAATCACCGCCTCGCGGGCGGCGCCGACCGTACCGGAGTAGTAGACGTTTTCGCCAAGGTTCGCGCCGTGATTGATTCCGGAAATGACCACGTCCGGCCGCTCGGTGAGTAATTTATGCAGCCCCACAATCACGCAGTCGGCGGGGGTCCCATCTATGGCCCACTCGTGCTCGGCGATCCGGTGGCAAACGATCGGCTGGCGCAGTGTCAGCGATTGTGCAGCGCCGCTGCGCTCCCAGCTCGGTGCGACGATATCCACGTGGGCAAATTCGCTGAACTCATCGGCCAGCGCCCGAAGCCCTTCGGCCGTATAGCCGTCATCATTGGTCAGCAAAACCCTGGGCTTTTTCGCCTGCGACACGCAATCTCCTACTTTTTATTGTAACCGTTCCTATACGCGGACTAGAAACAGCGCGCCCTCAGGGTTCCGAGGGAATGATCACCGGCCGCCAATCACTCTTCCGGTAAAATTACCTTTCGTGATCTCTTAAAGCTCGTTGTTCCGCTTGCGCGCTATTTGCATCCGAGATCTTTTCTAAAGCTTTCTTCCGCTTCCTGGACTGCTTCCGCGACGGTAATTCTATAGACGTCAGCGCATTGTTTCCGCCACTCCGCGTATGCTTCGTGGAAGTCAGGAACTTTTCCTTCTTTTTTCTGCTTCACCGACGTGGTGACGCTGCGCTCGAGGGCTTCGCGCGCGATAGGCACATGCGCAAAGAAGTTCGCATCCGGGCCGCCAGCGCAGTTTTCGAGCCGCACTTTATCGATTCTTATATGAACGATCGTGCCTGTCGTGGGGAGCGATTCCACCTTAAGGATGGTCAGCGTGGAAGCATCTTCATGACTCCGGTTCTTGTACTTCCAGACTTGCCCGGGGACAAATTTGGGATCTTTCACTTCTTCGGGAGAAGGACAGGGCTGGGGCTTATCTTGGCTTCCCGCCGTTGGAGTCAAGGATCCCAACAGAATAAATAGCGCGAAACTTTGAGCACATTTTCTCATGTTTATTTAGCCCCCATCGGGCCGGGTTCGCTTTCAAAATTTGGAAAATTGCAGGAGTGTCTAAAACAAATGGTCGGGACGACTGGATTTGAACCAGCGACCTCACGCACCCCAAGCGTGCGCGCTACCAGGCTGCGCTACGTCCCGACCGCATCGGCCCTATGAGATGTAGAGCCGAAAACCAACCAAATCCACGGTATCACTTGCCTTCGAGCAGCGTCAACAAACTGCGCAGCGCGTCACGCAAATCCAGCAGTGTACCGCGGCTGAGGAGCTCGATCGAGCGTTCCGCATCGCTGAACCGGCGCGGTTCTCCGCTCTCCGCTTCCGTGACTTCTCCCATGGCGTCTCGCAAATGGCGGCGTGCCCCGGCAATCGTGAAACCTTCGTCGTAGAGCAGGCGGCGTATTTTCAGCACAAGATCGACGTCTTCCTGCCTGTACAGCCGGTGCCCACTCTCACTTTTCACCGGTTGGAGCATGGGAAACTCGCCTTCCCAATAGCGCAGGACGAAAGGCTTCACGTCCGCGATCCGGCTCACGTCACCGATGCGATAGAGGCCGTGTTCTTTGTGTTCAGGTACCGTTACTGGCGCAGTGCTGCTCATTCCGGTTGCAATGCTCTGAACTCTCAAACCGCGGGGCTTTTTGTCCTAAAGCCTGCCCCGTCCCTGCTGAAGTTTAGCAGAATGAATTTGCTCCATCCAGAGAGCGCTTGCAAGAGCGCGGGTGCGGCCTGCAAGCTGATAAGCATGCCGGAACTGCCGGATATCGCCGCCTACATTACTGCACTCGAAGCACGGATCGTGGCGCAGCCCATCGAGCGGGTGCGGCTTGCGAGTCCATTTCTGCTTCGCACCGTCGAGCCACCGCTTTCCGATGTCGAAGGCCGCATGGTCGGTGAGCTTCGGCGAATCGGCAAGCGAATCGCAATTGGACTCGAAGGCGATCTCTGGCTCGTGCTGCACTTGATGATTGCCGGTCGTTTGCACTGGCGGCCGCGAGAGACCAAGCTGGGGGGTCGGCGGAATCTGGCGGCGTTCGATTTTCCAAACGGTTCTCTCGTACTTAGCGAAGCGGCCACCAAGCAACGCGCTTCGTTGCACGTTGTTAGTGGCGAGGACGCTTTACATTCGTTCGACCCCGGAGGAATCGAAATCTTTACCTGCGACCTCAGCTCGTTCCGCGAGGCACTCACGACCGAAAACCGCACTCTCAAAAGGGCACTCACCGACCCGCGCATGGTCAGTGGCATCGGCAATGCGTACTCGGATGAGATCCTGCACGCCGCCGAACTATCGCCCCTCACGCTAACGCACAAACTGAAGCCCGAGGAGTGGAACCGGCTATTCACTGCTACGCGGCAAACTCTCAAGCTCTGGGTGGACCGGCTGCGGACAGAAGCGGAGGCCGTCTTTCCCGAAAAAGTGACCGCGTTCCGCAAGGATATGGCGGCACACGGGCGATTCGGCCTGCCTTGCCCAAGATGCGGTGAAAAGATTCAGCGGATTCGATATGCGGACAAGGAAACGAACTACTGTGCTCGATGCCAGACCGGCGGGAAAGTTCTAGCCGACCGCGGATTGTCGCGGCTGTTAGGAGCGGACTGGCCGCGCACGCTCGAAGAACTCGAAGCCCTCAAGCGCCGCTGAAATCGCTACCTGCCTGAGGCGGAGTGGATGGTGCTCAGTCTTCGTTTGCCGAGGCGCGTTCGCGGTCCCCCCGCTTTTTCAGCCTTTGGATGAAGCGCACCGGCGTACCGGTAAAATTCCATTTCGCGCGCAACTGATTTTCCAGGAATCGCTCGAAATTGAAATGTAGAGGCTTCTTCTGGTTCGTGAACAGCAGAAACACCGGCGGCGCGACCTTTGCCTGAGTAATGTAGTAAATCCGCACTGGCCGGGCCTTGGGGTTGCTCGCGCGCTGCAAGTCCACGTCTTCTTTCAGCCAACGGTTCAGTTCCGGCGTCGGAATTTTTCTGTTTCGCGCAACGGCAACTTCATCGATCAGAGGGTATAGCTTCAGGGCGCGTTCGCCCGTTTTGGCGGAGAGAAATACAATCGGCGCATAGCTCAGGAATTTGAATTTTTCCTTCACCATGTTTTCGTATTCAAAGAGCAATTTGCCTTTGTCAATTTCGCGTCGCGGCCTGCCACCTTCAGCCGCTTGCTTGGCCTTGCCTCCGGTGGTTCTACCGGAAGCGTCCGCGGACTGTTGCGCCGCTTCCACGGCCAAATCCCATTTGTTAACGACGATAATCACCGACCGCCCGGACTGCTCGGCGTAGCTTGCGATGGTCGCATCGCCTTGCGTCACACCCTGTTCGCCGTCAACGATGAGAAGGGCTACATCTGCCCGCTCCAGCCCGCGGCGGGCCATCACCACGCTGAGTTTTTCTGCTACCAGGTTGGTTTTGCCCTTGCGGCGAATGCCCGCGGTGTCCACGAAGCGGTAGGTGCGACCGTTTCGCACGACATCCGTATCCACGTTGTCCATTGTGGTTCCCGGGATGGGGGAAACGATGGAGCGCTCCTCGCCAGCCAGGCGATTCAGCAGTGTAGATTTGCCCACATTCGGCCTGCCAATGATGGCGATTTCGATGGTCTTCGGTTCAGCAGGCAAGTCCTCGCCGGAATCCTCTTCCGGTTGTGAGCTGGCTTTGGGCGTAGCGCCGTAAAACACCTTGAGCACTTCGTCCAACAGATCATCCACGCCCGTCCCATGCTCAGCCGCAATGGGGAACACCGGCACTCCCAGCTCGTGGAACGGCGAGGCGTTCGCTTGCTGCAGCTGCGAATCGATCTTGTTCACTGCGACCACGAACGGTTTGCCGGTCGTGCGCAGAAGGCGTGCCAGCTCTTGGTCGAGCGGCGTCAGGCCGTCGGTGCTATCCACCACCAATACGAGCAGCGAAGCCTTTTCAAAGGCAACCCGTGCCTGGCGCAGAATTTCGGTGGGGATCACCGCTTTGTCGTCGGGGACGATTCCGCCGGTGTCTACCACTTCGATGGTGCGCCCCTCCCATTCCGCTTTTCCGTAGATGCGGTCGCGGGTGATGCCCGGCTCATTGGTGACGATGGCCCGGCGGGTTCCGGTCAGGCGGTTAAATAGCGTGGACTTGCCCACATTGGGGCGGCCGACGATCACCAGGGATGGAAGCTTCTTTGTCATGGTGAGACTGGTAATGGCAAGGCTGCTCTACAGCAAGCGCTGCGTTAACTAGAGCAATCTTTCAATGTAGCGCATCTGCGCGCATCTAGCGACTCGAATCGTCTCCTAAACCCAGCTAATGTAGGCTCTTCCACCCCAATAATCATCGATCCTTCCCATAGAAACTTTGTCAGAGGGATTTGCTTGATTCTGGGCTCCAGCCTGAGTAGTGTTCCAATTATCTGGAATAAAGGTGTCCTCAGGCGCTTCTCGGGGGAGCGGCTGAAATCTCGAAAACCGGGATGAATTCTTGGGAGTCAAGGAGAAGCAGATGAACAGGGTTTTCCGCAGCCTGAGCGCTTGGGTGTGTTTATTGGCGGCGCTCTTTGTCCTCAACTGCCATAGCATCAACGCACAAACCTTTCGCGGCACGATCCTCGGTAGCGTTTCCGACTCTTCGGGTGCTTCCGTGCCCGGCGCCTCGGTAACCATCAGGAATCTGGATACCGGCCTCACCCGGACCGTCACTACATCGGACGATGGATCTTACGCAGCGCCGGAACTCCCTATCGGGAATTACAACGTCACTGTTGAAAAGGCCGGCTTCAAGACCGGTGTGGTCACTGGTATCCGCGTGGAAGTTTCAAGCGATCGAAGAGCGGATATTGTCCTGCAGCCGGGCCAAATCGCGCAGACGGTAGAGGTGACGGGCGAAGAATTGCCCATGGTGGAATCCACCTCGAATACGTTGGGCGGCATCGTCGAATCCAAAGTCGTGACTAGTTTGCCGGTGAATGGCCGCGACTATCAGAAACTGATCTTCCTGGTTCCCGGCGTTACCGGCTCACCCGACCAGATCACCGATTCTCCCGGATCCTTCGGCATCTTCTCCGTGAACGGAGCACGGGGTCGCGCCAACAACTTCCTGTTGGACGGCACGGATATGAACGATGGCTACCGGAACGATCCGGCAATCAACGAAGCGGGCGTTTTCGGCACGCCGGCCACAATATTGCCCGTGGAAGCTATCGCTGAACTTCGCGTTGCCTCCAATTTCGAAGCGGAATATGGACGCAGCGCTGGCGGCGTCGTAAACGTTGTCACCAAGAGCGGCTCCAACACCCTGCACGGTTCGGCCTTCGAGTTTTTCCGCAACAACGCCTTGGATGCGCGGAATTATTTCAACAACGTCGGCTTGCCGCAGAATCCATTCCACAACAACCAGTTCGGCGGCTCGCTCGGCGGTCCTATTATCAAGGACAAAACGTTTTTCTTCATTGATTACGAAGCCATGCGGGAGTCCGGAGCTCAGGCCACGCTTTCCTGCGTTCCAACTGCAACGGATATAGCAAACAATACGCCGGCTGGAGGAATAATCAACCCCGTTATTGCCAGCCTGCTTGCGGCAGGGAAAGGTTGGCCCTCACCGAATGGCACAGGCTCCTGTCTGGTCCAGACAACGGATGCGCTTCAGCAAACGTTCAACCCCAGCAATACGGTTCTCTCCACGCCGTTTTCAAATAAGGTAAACGGCGGCATCATCAAAATCGATCACAACTTCAACAAAGACAATTTGTTGACCGGCCGCTATTTCATTGGCGACAGCGATCAGAGTTTTCCGCTAGCCCTGGTCGGCGGCGGAGCCTTGCCGAACTACAACACGTTCACTCCGACGCGCGTGCAACTGGTCTCCATCTCCTTTGTCTCCGTGCTCACCCCGTCCATCGTGAACGAAGTACGCCTGGGCTGGAACCGCTTCGGTGAGGGTTTTGAAGCCATTGACAGAACATTCGACCCGGCCAGCATCGGCTTGAACACAGGCGCCAAAGGCGTTGATCTAGGCCTCCCGCGAATCAACGTCGGCGCGAGCGGTTGCCTTTGCGGCGGCGGCGCTTTACCGCAGCTCGGCGCCAGTTCTACCGATCTCCGCCACCGCGTGGATTCCAATTGGCACTACATCGACAACATTTCCTGGAAGAGCGGCAAGCACGATATCAAATTCGGCTACGAATTCCGCCGCACTTCCGTTTCGCAAATTTTTGATGTGTATTTCCGCGGTCGAATTAATTTCAGCAGTCTGGCTGGTTTTCTTGCGGGCACCCCTTCCAGCGGGTTTCAATATTCGGGAGACTCCAACCGGAATACCTTTGAGAATTCGCACGCAGTTTATGTGCAGGACAGCTATCGCTGGAGCAACCGCTTCACCGTGAATCTTGGCCTCCGCTACGACTATTTCGGGATCATCCAGGAAAAACACAATGGCTTCACAAACTTTAACCCGGCAACGGGCGCCGATATCGTTGTGGGCGCAGGCCGCTTGTATCAGCCGGACTACAACAATTGGGCGCCGCGCGTGAGCGTCGCTTGGGATGTAAGCGGTCACCAAAAGACGGTCGTTCGCGCTGGCATCGGATTTTTCTACGACGCCTATTCGCAAGATATGTTCTCGGGTCATTTACCATTCAACAGTTTCTATGACCCCGGCTCGGCTTATTCCGGAGCAGGGGGTACACCGATCTTCCTCGCCGGGTTATTCGGCGGCACCCTCAATGCTGCGAACCGTGTCTATGGTACAGCTTCCCCCATGGTCGACCGTTTTGGGGTTGACCAAAAACTCCGCACCCCTTACATGGAAAACTACAACCTGAACTTGCAGCAGCAATTGGGGCGCAAGTCCACTCTGCAGATTGGCTATGTGGGATCCCAAGGGCATAAGTTGCTGCGATTCCGCGATCTGAATCAGCCCACTCTGGCAATGATTCAGGCCTACAACTACCACGCCAATGGCTGCTGCACTCCGGGCGTCTTCACGGGCGGCGGAATCTACTACAACTACGAAGAAGCTTCCGGCAACTCAATTTACAATTCCCTGCAGACCAGCTGGCGTATCGACAACTGGCACGGGCTCACGTCCACGTTGAACTACACCTGGTCCCATTCCATCGATGATTCGAGCGACGGCGAGGACTACGTTCCTAACGCAGCGCAGCCGGACAACAGTCAGGCGGCGAATAGATTCAACCGTGGCAATTCCAACTTCGATGTGCGGAACCGCATCGCCTGGAATTTCATTTATGAAATCCCGAACTCTGCGGACAGCCGCTTCAAGTTGCTGCGAAACGGCTGGGGTCTGAACGGCATCGTTACCATTCAATCGGGGCAGCCCTTCCACTTGAACTACAACTTTCAAGACGATTACAACGGCACAGGCGAATTTTTTGCCCGTCCCGACGTCGTTGGACCTATCGTCTATCGCGAGGGCGATCCGAACAACTATTTGCAACTCACTTCCTTTGCCGTTCCCTGCACGTTCGACGGGCTCGGTACTGCTGCGAAGAATTGCGCATTGATCAATCCAACCACCGGAGCCAACTGCACAGCTTCCGGTATAGGTCCGAACTGCATCAACTCGATGCATTTCGGAACGCTCGGAAGAAACTCGCTACGCGGTCCGCATTTCCGTCAGTTCGACTTCTCCATTTTCAAGAAAACCCAGCTCGGGGAACACTTGAACATGGAACTGCGCTTCGAAGCCTACAACCTCTTCAATCATCCCAACTTCGCTAACCCATATCTGCCGAACTTCATCGCCGACGCCGCTCAGAATGGAATCAATACCAACGGAACCTCTTCCGCGGCTCTGCGTTTGACGGCTACCGGCGATGTTGGCATCGGTTACCCCTTTCTCGGAAGCGGTGGACCCCGCAGCTTGCAGCTTGCGGCGAAGTTCAGCTTCTAGCCCAGGTTCCTTGCGAGTTGCAGGACAGAGACGGCCCCGAACCAGCCCCGGGGCCATCTCTTTTTTTTAAGCAGAGATAATGCCGGCGATTTAAGTCTCTTAAATGCAGAGACTTAAAAGTCGAACCTTAAGTTTACAGCTCTACGAAGGGTGAACCCTGCGGATAGACCTGAGAAGACCCTTCAAGCCTTCTCGGTCGGGTCCCTGGTTTTCTGGAAGGCAGTGCCGGAGGTCTTCTCGAGCCTCTTCCGAACTTGCCCGTGCCAGGGGTCACCCGGCACTCCAACATACGTCCACATAGCAACTTGTGATAGCTTTTGGTGCATTCCTGCGTATCAACCTATGGAACCGCTGAGACCAGGGCGAATGAGCGCGCCGGGAAAAACGGAGCCGTTGGAATTGATCGTCCGGGCCCGGACTGGGGATACCCAGGCCTGGGGCGATTTGTATCGGGAATTCGCCCCGGCGATTTTCCGTTTTTGCCGCAGGGCTATGCCCACGCGGGAGGACGCGGAAGACGCCACGATGGAAATTTTTATGAAACTGCGTGACAAACTCGAGCAATACGACCAGACCCGCTCTTTCACGGCGTGGCTCTACAGGGTTGCCGCAAACCATTGCTGGGACATGCTGCGGCGCCGCAAACTTCGCCAAGGCAAAGAGACCGAAGACGTCACCGAACTTCCTCTGGAATGTCCGGAACCCAATCAGCTGGAAAAACTGATCGAAGAACGCACCAGCGAAGAAGTGCGCAAGGCGCTCGACAAGCTGGGCGTGCGTGCGCGCATGGCTCTGGTGATGCGTTATTACTCCGACATGAGTTACGACGAGATTGCAGATGCCCTGGGCGTGCGGCGGGCATTTGTCGGTGTGGTGTTGCTGCGCGCAAGGCACGAACTGAGGCAGGCGCTGGGAGAAAACAGCGTCCTAGCAGCGGGAGGAATCCGGTGAGCCAGTCCGAACTCACTCCAAATAAGCATCTGGATGAAATAACCCTGCTGCTCTACGTCGAACGGCAACTCGACCGCGAGAGCGCGCAAGAAGTGTCTCTGCACACCCAGACTTGCACCAAATGCCTTACGCTATTGCGCGCGCTGGACCGCGAATCCCGCCTGCTCACCCGCGCGATGTTTGAGCAGGATGAGCCGCTACCTGCTCGACTGGCCGAGTTTCAGGCGACGGTGAAGCGCTCCATGAACTGGATCTGGGGAGTGGTCTTCGGCTTGGCTATGTTAGGTATTTACGCACTTTATACCGGTTATATCGAGCCTTGGCAGCAGCAATTGGAACAGGCCGGATTCGGCAGCACGAATCTTCTGAACCTTTTGTTGTTTCAAGGCGCCTTCTGGAAAGGATGGCAATCCATGTTCACGTTGCTGGAAGCGGTCGCGCTGGCTGCGACTATGGGAGTGGCCCTATTCGCGTTCCGGAGATACGTGCGAAGGGGATCCACGCTAGCAATGATGTTCGCGAGCCTGGGGATCATGACAACGTTCGCGACCCCGGCCTCGGCGACCGAGTTTCGCAAAGGTGACACCGTCGAAATCAAGAAAGAGGAAGTCGTTAAGAGCGACGTCTTCCTCTCCGGAGACCACGTGCGCATCATGGGTACTGTCGACGGCGACGTGTATGCCTTCGGCCAGCAAGTGGACATTTCCGGCCACGTCAACGGCGACGTATTCCTCTTCGCTCAGAGCGGGCGCGTCAGCGGCCAGGTGGACGGCAGCCTGCGATCCTTCGCAAACAATCTCACCATCAGCGGCACCGTCGAACACAGCGTCCTGGCGTTCAATGAAGTGATCAACCTGGATTCAAACGGTAAGATCGGCCGCAGTATCACGGTGTTCGGAGAAACCGTTACCCTCGACGGAAAAATCGAACGCGATGTTCTAGGCTTCTTCAAACAAATGGCAGTTTCCGGAACCATCGGTGGTGCACTATCGGGCAAGGGACAGAGCATGTCCATCGGCGGTGGCGCGGTCGTTGGTGGTCCGGTCAATTTCGAAGGTCCGAAGGAACCTAGCGTCGCTTCGGACGCAAAACTCGCCTATCCAGTTCAATTCAAGTTGTCGGAGCACAAGAGCTACAACGTGCGCGGTGGCGGCTACTACATTTGGCGCGTGATCTGGACGGGTGCGTACGTGCTTTTGGGGCTGGTGCTGATCAGTCTGATGCCAAAGTTTGCGGTGGAAACCGTGCGAGCGGCGGAAAATCTGGGAGCATCCTTTGGCCTGGGTGCTTTGGTATTGCCTGGGGTAGTCATCGCTTCAATCGTGGCGTGTATTACGGTCGTTGGGCTGCTCGTGGGCATCTCCGCCCTTTTCCTGTGGGTTTTCGTGCTGATCAGTGCTGAGGTCGTTGTCGGCGCCATTGTCGGAGAATGGATCATGGGCAAGACCACGGAGCTGTGGCCGCTGGTTGCGCGCATGGCGGTTGGCATCATCGCGGTTCGCGTGGTGACCTCGCTGCCGTGGGTCGGTGGATGGGCCGCGCTGGCCGTGACGCTCTGGGGAATGGGTGCAGTGTCGCTGGCGCTTTACCGTCGCCTGCAGCCGGTCATGGCCCCGAATATTCCCTCTGTGCCTATGGGACCCATGGGCACTCCGTTGCCGGCCAATACCACGGTTGGTGGCGTTTAATTTTGAGTTCAGACGCGAATCTGTAGATTTTCGCTCAAATGCAAGCGATTTTCGTTTTAAAGAGAGGGCTGGCAAAGCTTAAAGAGCCGTTTCCCTGATCGTTTCCAAAAAAAAGTACGGGCCCCGGAACTTCCGGGGCCCGTTGCCTTTTGCGGAGGCGGGAAAAATCAGTTGGCGCGTACCTTGGCTGCCAGGAAGGGCACTCCTAGCGGGGCAGTGCTTGGATTGAGTAACAATGCCCGAATCGCCACCGGCCGCGGATTGCTCAGAGTGCTTACGTTAGGCACCCCTTCGAAAATGGTGTTGTTGGGATAGGTCGCTACCAGCGGAGAGAGAGTGAAACCCAGATAGGTCGGCGCGCCATTCAAGCTGAAGTTGTTCCCGGAAACAATGTTGACAGTTCCCGAGATTCGCGAATAGCGCAAGAGAACATTCGTAGCGGTGGCATTGACCAGGGTGCCTGCAGTCACGTTGCTGAGCTTCATACGCACCATTTGTCCGGTCACGATGTCGCTGGTACTCAGAAAGCCGGTCGCCGGGTGTCCAATGGCCGTAGTCAGTAAACCGCTATCCACGGCGAAGGTAGCGGTCGGGCCAATGGTCACACAGAAGCCCGCGCCGTAGCTCAGGCCCGTGAGGACCGCATTGCCTGAGGTTACCGTGCTATCAAAGAGAATCAGGCCAAAATTGTTGCCGCCGTTGCAGGTACTTGGATAAATGAGACCTTCGACTTCGTCCGCGGCTGTGGTGGAGGTATCAATCACGTCAATTTCCGACACATGGATGGTGCCAGTAGTCGAAAGATAGGCCTGCACACTGACGATCGCGCCTGTCGAGATGCAGCCCGCGATAGAGGATGCCGCCCCGCACCTACTTTGCGGATCATCAAACGTTGTGGTGGAGGTGATCGTTGCCGCGAGCGAGCCGCGCGTTCCGGACTTTACGGTGATGCTGCTGCCGGAGGTGTACGCGGTAACTAAACCCGTAAAATCGTCGATCGAATCTACAAATCCGCTTGGTAGGTTCGTGCGCGGAGTCGTCAGCGCCTTCAGTACATTGGCCTGCGTGAAATCCACCGTGATGCCGCTGGCCGAAGTAATCACATTGTTTAAATTCACGTCCAAGCCGATCCACTGCGTCTGATTCGCGGTCAGCGTCAGAGTTATGGGAATAGTGATCGTTGTGGCCGCGCCGTTAGGCAGCGAACAGATTGCATTCGCGGCGCATGTTTTACCCGCGACGATGATGGAGCTGCCCGACGCATTGATAAAAATTCCGGTCGACGTGCCTAGAGTTACGTTAATCGCGGTATAGCTCCCCACGGGCACGGACACTCCCACGGCTATTGGCGTAGAGTCCGATTGCAGATGGGTCAACTCGAAGTTCCCGGAGGAAAACACCGAAACTTGGCTGCCAGTAGAAGGTGTAAGGCTGATTCCCGCGATCGCCATGGTAAAGCTGAGGATGCTGGTTCCTGTGGGCGGGGTATCGGAAAGGGTGAGATTGAGCGTGGCATTTCCTCCTCCACCGCAGTTTGTGGTGCAAACATTCTTCTTCAAGCCGCTACAGGAAGAGACCGCAAAAAGGACGCCGAACAGAACAAGCAAAGCAAAGGCTTTGGATTTCATTCAAATACCCCAAGGCAGAATTGAACACCCGTTCCTTAGACAGGATGGCGAGAGTTCCCCAGAAACACTCTAGCTCCGCTCGGCTTCAAAATCTCGGGTAATTACAAGCGGTGCCCAACTATTAACGGCTTTGTCTGGAGTCCGTCCGGCTTCGTTCTCTATGCTATCGTTATCCATTCAGGCTCCTCAAGGGTCAACGGAAAAATCTCTGCCTAGACGCAATTCCAAGACGGATTCTGTAGAACTAAGAAAAGGAAATTCGGGGCCGCCGATAGAGCGAGTCTACGTTTCCTTGGAGGAGGAGCATGCTTTACGGGGTGCTGCCGCCCCTGTTCTCGCCCGGATTCGGCAGGAGGAGGCGACCCTGGACGCCGAGCAAGGCACGGCGAACAAGGAAACCTCCCGTCCATCGATGTCACAGGTCTTCGGTCCAGGTGGTTTTCTTGAAAAAAGCATGTTCGGTGGCTATGAGCATCGGCCTGCGCAATTGGAGATGGCCGAAGCGGTCGATGATGCCTTCGCCAAGCATCACCACGCGATCGTGGAAGCCGGCACAGGAACGGGAAAGACCCTGGCCTATCTGTTGCCGGCGATTTGCAGTGGCCGGCGTGTGGTGATTTCGACAGCCACAAAGTCGCTCCAGGAGCAGCTCTACCAGAAAGACATTCCGTTCCTTCAGAGACATTTTGCGCCGGAACTGAAAGTAGCGGTGATGAAGGGCCGCTCAAATTTCCTCTGCCTCAGCAAGGTGCACGCCATGGCGGATCAGTCGATGTTACGCGGCATGGAAGAAGCGGACGCGTTCCGGCAGATAAAAGATTGGGCCAAGCTCACGGAAACGGGCGACCGTACCGAACTTACCTTTTTGCCGGATGATTCCGAGTTGTGGTCGCGCATCGACGCGCGGCGGGATACCTGCACGGGTCAAAAATGTCCGGAGTTCCAGCGTTGCTTTGTTACCCAAATGCATGCGCGCGCCAGAGATGCAGAACTCATCATCGTCAATCACCACCTGTTTTTTGCGGACCTGGCGCTGAAGCAGGACGACTTCGGCAGCATCCTGCCGGAATATTCCGCCGTGGTCTTCGATGAAGCCCACGAGATGGAAGACGTGGCCAGCGATTATTTCGGCCGGCAGATCTCGAACTTCCGCTTCGAGGAAATTGCGCGGGACGCCGATCAGGCAATGCGCGTGACGCACCAGGGCACGCCGACGTTGCTTCGCCGAACGCAGCGTATACGGGAGCGAAACCGTTCCTTCTTCGAGGTCTTTCCGGCGCGCGACGGCCGTTTCCCCTTTTCGCGCGCGGAACGCCAGGCATTCCTCGAGCAGAATCGCGAACCCTACGACGCGCTGCTGAATTCGCTGAAAGCGATGGAGACGGAGTTTGCGGCTCTTACTCAAAAGCCGGAAGAACTGGTTCGTATTTCCCGCCGAAGCTTCGAGCTGCGCCAGGAATTGGCATTCCTGTTCGAGTCCAACGAAAACAACTACGTCTATTGGTATGAGCGAAGAAATAAAGGCGTGTTCCTTGCCGCCACGCCCATTGATGTCAGCCAGATCTTGCGCGAACGGCTGTTTGAAACGTTCGATACGGTCATCCTTACCTCCGCTACGCTCACGGTTGCCGGCCGGTTTGAGTACATTCGTCAGCGTATGGGCTTGGATCACGCCAAGGAAAATGTCCTGCCGCCTGAGTTTGATTTCCAGGAACAAGCGCTTCTATACCTGCCGCAAAAGATGCCGGACGTGCGGGACACCTCCTTCGCCCCCAAGGCCGCCGACGAGATTGCGCAATTGCTGGAAATCAGCAACGGAAGAGCCTTTTGCCTGTTCACCAGCTATTCGCAAATGAACGATCTCTTTGAACGGCTGCGCAATCGCCTCGATTTTCCCTTACTGCTGCAAGGCACCGCTCCACGCTCCACGCTGCTCGAACGCTTCAAGAACACGCCCAACGCCGTGTTGTTTGCCACTTCGAGCTTCTGGCAAGGCGTGGACGTCCCCGGCGAACAGTTGTCGTGCGTGATCGTGGATCGTTTGCCCTTCGCCGTGCCCAGCGACCCCATCATCGCCGCCAGAGTGAAGGCCCTCGAGGAAGATGGGCGCAACCCCTTTGCCGAATTTCAGGTGCCACAAGCGGTTTTGGCATTGAAACAGGGCTTCGGCCGGTTGATCCGCTCGAAAACAGACCGCGGCGTGCTCGCACTGCTCGATACCCGCATCCAACGTATGCCTTATGGTAAAATTTTCTTGGAGTCGCTGCCTCACTATAAGAAGACGCACGAGCTAGCGGATGTCCGCCGGTTTCTGTCCCGGCCCGATCGAGAGTAAAGCTAAAGATTCGCGAGTAGGTTTTGAGCCAGAGCCCTCCGGACGTCCGGCAAGAGAAAAGGATATTATCCAGAACATGTTTCAGGTCAGTGTCGAAGAGACCTTTTCATCGGGGCACGCCCTCCGCGGGTACAAGGGCAAGTGTGAGAACGTCCACGGACACAACTACCGCGTACAGATCACGCTGGAAGGGCCGCAACTTGACAGCATCGGTCTCCTGGTGGACTTCACGCATCTCAAGCAGGTTATCCGGGAGATCATCAAGCGCCTGGATCATCAGTTCATTAACGACCTGGAGCCATTCACGAGCATCAATCCGTCCGCGGAGAATCTGGCCAAGTATTTCTATGAGGAAGTAATCAGCAAGGTAAAGGAATTGCCGCCGGGCGCACGGGTGACCGACGCGGTGATCTGGGAAACCGACACGGCCTTTGCGCGCTATCGCCCTGCAGCCGGAAAGGGCTGAGGAGCTCTGGAATCTATGAACCGCTCATTTCTCATCATCCTGATTCCGGCGTTGATCGTTGCCGCGGGATACATCATCGTGTTGCGATTCATGGGCGTCGCTCCCGGCTATCCGCGGTTGATCGTGGCGATGATCTTATTTTTCGGGGGAATTTACTGGCTCTCAAAACGCTCCGCTAAAAAGGCAAAGCCCAGCGGCCAGTAGTCAATTCTCTTTTTCCTATTCGGCTATGCACATCACCGAGATTTTCAAATCCATTCAAGGCGAGGGAACTCGCGCGGGTTTGCCGTGTATTTTCGTGCGCCTCACGGGTTGCAATCTTCGCTGCACTTGGTGCGATACCGCCTACGCCTTTCACGGCGGCAATAAAATGAGCATCGAAGAAGTCTTCCAGCGGGTAGGTGGGCTTAGCGGCGAAGGAGATCGTCGCCTGCTGCTAGTGGAACTCACTGGAGGCGAACCGCTGCTCCAGGAAGAAATCTATCCGCTGGCCGAGCGGCTGCTCGCGGCCGGATACACCGTGATGATCGAAACCAGCGGCGAGCGTTTCATCGGCAGGCTTCCAAAGCAGGTCATCAAGATCGTGGACGTAAAGTGCCCGGACTCTGGCGAGGCGGATACCTTTAATCCACGGAATCTTGCGGAGTTGAGCGCAGAAGACGAAGTGAAGTTCGTGATCTCCAGCAGGCGCGATTATGAATTTGCCCGGGAATTCACGCGAGAGCATGCGTTGGCGGAACGCACCAGACAGGTATTGTTCTCGCCCGTACATGATGACCCCTTGGGAAAATGGACCGGCCTCGAGCCGCGTGCCTTGGTCGAGTGGATACTGGAGGACGGCCTCTCCGTGCGGCTGGGATTGCAGTTGCACAAGATCGTGTGGGATCCTCTGACGCGCGGAGTCTAAAAATGGGCTTCGAACTGGAACAGCAAGAGAAAAAGGAGCAAGCAGTGACGGATTCTCGCAAAGCGGTCGTGCTTCTTAGTGGTGGCATGGACTCCTGCGTGAGTACTGCCATGGCCAGGGAACGCCATGGCAACCACAATCTGGCGTTGCTTCATGCGAGCTATGGCCAGCGTACCGAAGCGCGCGAATTGCGAGCCTTCCACGCGATCGCCGATTTCTACCGGGTAGAATCCAGACTGCAAGTCAGGCTCGAACATTTCCGCGCGATCGGTGGCTCCGCACTTACCGACGAAAGTATTGCCGTACCCGAAAACGAACTTGGCGCGCCCGGTCCAGGGGGCAGCTCGATTCCAGTAACCTATGTGCCCTTTCGCAATGCGCATTTTCTGAGCGTGGCAGTGAGCTGGGCCGAAGCGATCGGGGCAAACGCGATTTACATTGGTGCCGTTGCGGAAGACAGCTCCGGCTATCCGGACTGCCGCGCGGAATATTACCGTGTTTTCCAGGAGTTAATTCGCGTGGGAACGCGGCCGGAAACGCAAATCGAAATCGTGGCCCCGGTAATCGAGATGAAAAAAAGCGAAATTATACGTACCGGAATGCAGTTGCATGCACCCTTGCATCTGACGTGGTCCTGTTATCAGGGAGAAGAGCTTGCGTGTGGAACTTGCGACAGTTGTCTGCTTCGCCTGCGGGCATTCGCAGAGGCTGGCGCCGCCGATCTTGTCCCCTACCGTACCGTCGCTGGCAGCCGCCAATGAAATCTTGTAATCCATTGGATTCGGGCTTAAAAGAGAGATAATGGAGTGAATCCGGCCGGAGCACCGGGCTGGGCTCCTCACAAGCAAAAGGAGAATTGGGCATGTTGAAATTTTTCAAGGCGTACGCGCTCGCCGTGCTGCTGGCGTTTGGGCTTGCCAGTTTTGCGGTGCCGCAGGCGGCTGCTCAGACGGAAGGAAAAGTCGTAGGCAGCATCGTCGACTTTGACGGAAAGCCTTGGGCTAGCTTGCCTGTAAAGATCAAGAGCGAGCAAGGCACAGTGCTAGAAACGAAGACGGACGACAATGGGAAATTCCAGTTTGTTGGTCTGAAAAACGGCAAATTCACTATGTCGGTCCAA
>Ga0209526_10000163_pt1 | contig 40104 bp, 39 predicted proteins | sample JacPinW_OM2H0_M1_FD_188566 | JGI IMG/M metagenome (GOLD analysis project Ga0209526, IMG submission 188566) | Forest soil microbial communities from Algoma, Ontario, Canada - Jack Pine, Ontario site 1_JW_OM2H0_M1 (SPAdes) (version 2) | ecosystem: Environmental > Terrestrial > Soil > Boreal... | reverse complement strand
GGGCGAGTATTAACGATTTCAGTTCGCTGCGACCCGCCGGCCGCCACAACGCTTTCTTGCGCCGCACTCGCTCATTGAGCGCCACCACATGCAACTGATTCATGATGCGCGTGCGCATCTGGACCAGCCGATGCCGATGCCAGAGCAGTTGCCGTAGGTCCCGATTTTCTGCGTCGGGCACCCCCAGATCCTGGGAAAGCGATCTTCCAGCAGGAGCTTCAGTAACAACTGCGCATCCTGGCGATCGGTCTTCTGCTTCCGCACCCGCTTGGTGCGGACCGCCGCTGCATCTCCGATTCCACAACTCGAACTGCAAGTCGGCCAGCAAACGCTCGAACCAGCGTGCGTGCCCGCTGGCTTCCATCCTAACCGCACCCTCAAGCCACGCCCTTTGAGATCGTGGTAGAACTGCTCCGCTTCTTCGCGGTGGCTCAGTCGCCCCTCGCTTAACTCACCCGTCTCCGTGTTCACCCACGCAATTTGCTGCAAGCCCGGATGATAGTCACATCCTATAATCAACATGTTCGGCCTCCTTTCTCCCGAGCCCTTGGTCGTTAGCAATACCAAGTGTACTCAGGTCAGATGAGGCCGACGACTTCATGAAATCAAAGGTCGGTGGTTCAAATCCACCCCCCGCAACCAACCTTCGGGTTACATGTTTTACGCGGCCTTTTTTCTAGGCCGACGCAATCCCCAAATTGGGTCCATTGGGTCCAACAACGAGATTAAGTCCCACTTTGCTCGCAGCTAGACGTCGGTATTCAAGTTCCTGATTCGTGTGGAATACCTGTCCGTTGATCCTAGCAATCTTCCTTAAGCGACGAAGCGTTCCACCGCTGCCTCGTTCCAAGCCACGCCTGTTCCGACAACGCCTTCGACAGTGGCCATTCCGCTCTTGATCTGAAGTGGTTCGGCAAGCACTGGGCTCCACCAGTCGGCGTATTCGAGGAAATGCGCCGTTGGCGTTGCACACATCAGTTGTGCGCTGATTTCCGGCCAGAGATGATTCGAAAGCGGGATGCCGTAAGCTTCCCCGAGCGCCGCGGCCCGCATCCATCCGGTCACGCCGCCAATCTTCATCACATCCGGCATCATGTAGTCTGAAGCGCGCGCTTCGACCGCCTGCCGCATTTCATGCGATCCCCACCAGTTCTCCCCACACTGGATCGGGGTCTTAATCTCACGTGCTACCAGAGCATGGCCTTGGTAATCATGTGCTAAAACTGGCTCTTCCACCCAAGTGAGTCCTTCCTCATCAAGCACTCGGAGCCGCCGTACCGCTTCCGGTGCCGTCAGCGACTGGTTATAGTCCACCATGATGGCCATCTCATTGCCGATGGCCTTGCGCATCGCCCGCACTACTTCAAGGTCTTCTTCTACCGTCGGATAGCCGATTTTCGCTTTCACTCCTTTGAAGCCACGTTTTGCGCAATGTTCAGCAATCTCCGCCGAACCTTTCACGCCGTCGTACCCCACGGCTCCGTAAGCGGGGACCGGCTTTTCAGTACTGCCAAGCAATCGCACGAGTGAGGTATTGTGGCTTCGTGCTAAAGCATCCCACAGTGCCATGTCGATGGCAGCAACCGCCATGGCAACGAGTCCTTGCAGACCGAGAAGCCGAAAACGCTTGACGAACTTGTCTGCGATCTCGGCCGGCGCGAGAGGCTCACCCTTTACGAATGACTCCAGATTCTTGATGAGATCAGCGGTGGGTTTCAGGGCAGCGACGGCGTACGTGAAAATCATGCTGTGCCCGACTGTGCCGTCATCCGCGACGATATCGGTCAAAACCAACGGAGATTCGGAGATTGTTCCGCTCGCCGTCTTGTGGGCTTGCGCCATTGGCACACGCACGGCACGAACGCGAACCTCGCGAATGGTCGGGCACGCCATAATGCACCGGGATTATAGCTTCCACGTTATAAGCAAACAAATTCGCCCAGCGGTGGAGACCTGTTGTGCGGATTGCCAGGTGGCGGGCAATCCGGAGGGTATCAGTTCGCCCGTCGGATGAGTACCGAGAAACGCTAGTGCTGTATCGGATGGGCCCCATAGTAGGTGGGCAGGTAGGTTCGGGAAGTCGTGCGGGGCGCGTCCGATACAGCACTAGCGTTTGTGGCCCTCATCGTTCGACTTTAATTCTGAGATTTGGTCCAGTGCCCGTCCCACTCTCTAAAAAGGCCAGCAAGAAACACATTCCAAGCGGTGGCAGAGCGGGAACTAGGATAAGGTTCAGGTCGAATCGGTTTTTCTGAACTCCATACGACCTCGAATTGCCCACCCTCGACAATTTTTCCCAGTCGCATAGTCTTCCGGGAGAGAACATCACGATCGAAAGTCAGCGAGAACACTTCCCTGAGTTCAGGCACTCCGGATCGTCGCTCACGGTGAGGATACGGGATCGTGGGCCGGGGGTTCCTGAGGCGAATCTGCCTCATATTTTCCGGGCGTTTTATCGTGTTGACATGGCCCGCCAGGGAACCACCGGTGGTTTGGTGTAGGCCTGGCAATCGCCGAACGTGCCGTGCACCTGCATGCGGGGAGAATCGAAGTTTCCAATCGAGCCGAAGGGGGACTGGAAGTTCGAGTGACCTTGCCCTGTTTGGTCGGCGCACGGCTCGCGCCCTCGATCAAGACGAATGGATAAATTCTGCGAAGTCGTTACGGGTGTACAATTGGCCGCCGTTCTCGAGGCCAAGAAGAAATTTGGATCATGCACAATTGTGCCTGGGATGAGTATGGGAATCGCTATCTCGGATCCGCCGGAGCCACCCAAGATGAAATACGGTGTCAACACGCTGGCCTGGACGACGCGCGTGGATGAGAAACTCGCACCTTTGGTCGGCAAGATCAAACGGTGGGGCTTCGACGGCATCGAGCTTTTTCTCTCCCCGGGTGAGCCGGCCAACATAACGGCGGTCAACCGGATGCTTGACGCCGAAGGTCTTGAGCGCACGACATGCAGCGTCCTGCCACGCGAGGCCAATCTCGTAAGCCGCGATGCGCAGGTTCGCGCTCGGGGGGTCGAGTTTCTCAAGAAGTGTGTAGACCGCACGGCGGAGCTGGGTGCGCAACTGATTTGCGGGCCGCTCTACGCCGGCCTTGGAGTGATGACAGGAGCGCGGCGAACTCCGCAAGAGTGGGGATGGGCGGTTGACGGTCTCACCAAGGTTGCGCGCCATGCGCAGGATCTTCGAGTCACTGTTTGTATTGAACCTCTCAACCGGTTCGAGACCTATTTTCTGAACACTCAAGCGGACGCAGCGAAATTGGTCAAAGACGTCGGCGCGTCCAATGTGCGCATCCACTTTGATACTTTCCATGCGAACATTGAGGAGCAGCATCCCGCCGCCTCTTTGCGGACTATCGCCAAGGTCCTTGGCCACGTTCACATCTCCGAGAATGATCGGGGAATTCCCGGAACCGGGCATAACGACTGGCGGGGAATTCTCTCGACGCTCAACCAAATCGGCTATGACGGCTGGCTGACGATCGAATCGTTTGCGCGGCCCGAACCGGATCTGGCCGCTGCTGCCGCGATTTGGCGCGACATTGCTCCCTCAGGCGACGAACTGGCGAAGCGCGGGATCAAGTTCATCAAGCGGTTGGCCAAAGAGCTGGAGACAGAGAACGGAAGAGAGCCTATAGTTCGTGAGCGGAAGGCTGTGAGCAGAAAGAAGAAGTCCGCAAGCAGAAAGTAGAAACTCAGATCGGGAAAGGGCCAGCCTTGTCATCTTCTTCTTTGGGCAAAATCCTAGTCCTCGCCAAGGACGGAATCGTGTTTGCCCTCGTCGCCGCGACTTGCCTTTGGTGGAATGTCACCGGGTTGAAAGCCGCGGGATCGGACGAAATTCCTTTCCGCAAGCAGACGATTGACCTCGGGCGCAGCGAGAGCGTGACTGTAGCCGACATTAACCGGGATGGCAGGCTGGACATCGTGTCCGGCGAAAACTGGTACGAGCAAGCGCTCCCCGCTCAAAAAGGTGAGGGGGCCGCGCTGGATCAAACACCATTTTCGTGACCTCGGTTACACGGATGGCTATATCAAGGACTTGAGCGACGTGGCCATCGATGTTAATGGAGACGGATATCCCGACATTTTGTTCCTACTGGGAGGAGCCGCTTACCTGGTGGGAAAATCCTAGCGCCCACGACAAACCTTGGCGGAAAACCATAATTCAAACTGGCGCCCCGGTCGAATTTGTTTTCCTGGTTGACCTCCTGAATACGGGACAGGCCAAACAACTCCTGCCGCAACTCTGCGAAGGGGGCGCCAAAGTAGAGGGTCCGAGGGAAATATGGAAAGAAGAGAGGCGCTCAAATTAGTCGCGCTGACCGCGCTATCACCCAAGGTGAACGTGCTCCAGGCCGCGGTGGCGTCCCACATGGACGCTGCCCCAGCGAAACCACACCTGGCCCAATACAAATTGCAATTCTTCAGCGAAGACGAGAGCCGCCTTCTTGATCGGCTCATGGAAATGATCATCCCCGCCGACAGCCACTCATCCGCGACGGCAATCCACCGGGATATGGAGTACCTCGGCAACACTTACCTCGCTGCCTTTCCAGAATGCACTCATCGCGAACACCAGGGTTGATGCAGCTCAACGCTTTTCTATTTTTGCAGACTCGCGTCTTCCAGGCGGCCACCGCGGATCCACTCGAGAATGGTCCGGTATTGGTCGCTGGATTCGTTTCCGTGCCAGCGCTGGCCGCCGTTGTGCGTCGCCAGGTAATCACCTACGTTGCCGGCGCTGTCGGTAGGCCGGGTGGGTTTGATCAGCATCAGACTCTTGTCCGGGTTGGTGATGTTCACCACGCGCATCGCGTAGCGGTAATTTTCTTTGCTGTCCTGATCCGAGAAGACGCCCTCGGCATTGGGTGGCGCCAGCTTGAAGATCACGTGGCTGGCATGGCAGAACACGCAGGCTTTGCCGTCTGCGGCGGGTTTGGCCAGGATGGGTTCGATCTTGGTGACAAAGTAGCGGAAGTCGAGCACGGAGCCGGGTTGCACGTCCTTCAACGCTTCGCTCAGGTCCTTTCCTTGCAGCACGCTGGTGGAGATGAGCTTGAGACGCGGATTGCTGGAAGTCTTCAGCTTCTCCATCGCGGCACGGAAATCGGGCCTCTGCTCCACGCCCTTCACTTTACGCAGCGTATCCAGCGCCGCGGCGCTGATGTTGGCGTCGGGGTTCAACAGGGCGGCCATCACCGTGTCCACCACCAGCGGATATTCCAGCGGTTCCTTGATCTTCAAAGCGGCGGTATGCCGGTTTAGGTAGTCCTGGTCCTGCGAGACTGCCCCTCCTGCAACTCCAAGACGCCTCTTCAAGAATTGCGGATTGCCTGCCTCCTCCAAAAGAATGCCGAGAGCCGAAGCGTTTAGATCTGCAAACGCGGTTTTAACAGCTGGCTCGGTTTGGGGGTCTCCGAGAAAATGTTCGAACGAAACCCGTACAGCAGCACGCTGCACATCGGCGTTGAAGGAATGCAGCCCCGCCAGTACCTGTTCCTGGAGACCCGGTTCGTGCATCAGGCTCTTGAACGAAGAAGCGGCGTCCAGCACCTGCGCGTAGTTTGCCGGCCGCGGCTTTGCTTCGAGCATTGACCGCAAAGCGCCCTGCACATCCGTCTGCTTTTCCCACACGGAGTTTTCCGGCAACGCTGCGAGCAGTGGAAGCACCACCGCCTGGCTGTCAGGGCTTCCGTGTTGCAGGATCTCCACCATCTTGCTCACCAGGTGCGGATCGGGCGCTGCCGGCGTGTCGAGGTTCAGGATTCCGCGCTGGCCGCCTTCGTACACGTAGCGGACGGTCTGCCGTACCTCGTTGTTCGAGTCTTCCGACAGATTCAGTGCAGCGAGGGTGAAACGCGCGTCGCCTGCTTCACTCAGCGTGCTTCCTGCTTTCAGCACCTCGATCTTCATCGAGTCATTGGCGTCTTTGAGGCACGCCAGCAGAGCGTCTTCCAACTCCGGCCCGGAACTCTTGAAGAAGTGAATCAGATCGCTGTCGTTGCCGATGCGCGTTTGAAAGAAGCCGTTACGCACGTCGTACTTGAAGTCAACGGTCTCGCGATACGGCGAATACTCGTAGCCTGGGCGGTGCAGGTCGGGCACGCCGGTCACGTACTTGGTCAGAACCGCCGGCAGGCCGATCGAGACTGTATCTGCCTTCAGTTCCGGCAGCGCGTAGTGACGAATATGGAAATCCCACAACGCGTTCAGGATTAACTCACGGCCGAGAGGCGTCCCCTCGCGCAGCACCCTAGCCAGTACTTGCGCCTGGTCGCGCACCACCGCTTCATAGCCAGCGTTGATGCGGTCTTTGTCTTCGTCCTTGGAACTCGCCCGCACCCAGGCGGAGAGGTACCCGGTGTTTTCATCCAGCAGGTTGTACACGCTCTCCTGTAACCCGCGGCGGACCATCGGATCGGTCTCCGTGTTCAATCGAGTGGCGAGTGCTTCCAGCGTTCCGCGGCGCACCGATTGCTGGTCCACCTGCCAGTAGTACCAGCGCCATACTCCTCCAGCGGCCTCGAAACGAACGTAGGGCACCGGATCGTTGAGATCCCGCTCCAGGGCGGCCAGAAGTTCCGGATCGCTGGTCAAATCCCGGAAATGCTGATTGAAGAGTCGGGCAGCTCCCCAACGTGTGCGCGCGTTGGGCGAAGCCAGCGCCGCAGCCAGCAGTTTGCGTCCTGCCGGCGCAGCCTCCTGCCGGCGCGAGAGCACCATGCGGAGCGCATACGCCGAACTGGTCTGCACCATCTTGGTGGGATCGCCCAGGCCCTTGATCAGCACCTGCATAGCGCCCGGATCAGCCATGTGTCCCAGCGCGCGCGCCGCAGCTTCGCGGGCTAACGGTTGATCGCTTTCCGCCAGCACGTTGCGAATCTGCGCCAACACCGGCTCCGGCGCCAGATCCCAGAACTGGTCGAGCTGTTGCAGAAGCAGTGGCAGGTCATTCTTGGCGAGAGTCGTGGGAGGCGGGGGGTACGCGGCATCCCAGTTTTTTGCCTTGGTGGTGCCGGGGTACAAGGTTGACAGCGCCATCACGGCAAACTGCGTTGCCCTAAATGGCGTGTTGAAGCCCTGGTAGACCGGATCGCCTTCCCAACTGCCCTCCGGCCGTTGCACCGCCAGCAGCGCTTTCACTGCACGGTCGAGGTGTTCGTCGGTTTCGGGTCTGTGCCCGGCTTCAGCTAAGGCCAATACCGCGTTGTATGAGATAAAGTCTGCCGTCTTGGCCGTCTTGTCGAACGGATATGGCCATCCACCTTCGGGCGTCTCATACTCGTAAAGCTTGTCAATCAGCGTGTTAATCTGCGCGGCATATTTTTCGCGGTTCACTTCCGAAAAAAACATGATCTTCCAATTCAGATCGATCATATTCTTCGGTTCGTAGGGCAACGCCAGTTGCTCCACATGATCGCGCTCGGCGAGCCACTCCTGGTTGTGGGTCTCGTTGTACGCGAGGTCGAAGGTATGCCAGCTCTGTTGCGCAATCTCGAATGGGCTCACATCAGGTTCGCAGCCGTCGGCTTCGTCGCCCGGCATGACAGTCACGCCCTTGTAGTGGATCTTTAAAAACTCCGCGTACGGCAGATCGAAGTTCTTTCGCGGTTTGTCGTGAGTGACGTTCTGCTCAAAAGCATGAGCGATGAGGGGCAGACGGCTCGATACGGTGCGGGCGGTGTAGATGATGCGCACCCAGTTGGTGTTGGGTTCTCCGTATAAGGGTCGGGTGTTGTTGTAAATGCGATCGGTTAAAAACTCGAGACTTGCACGCTGCGTCGGGGCGTATCCCTTCTCCACTGCTTTCAAATAGCCTCGTGTCGTGAACTGCGACGGATGGCAGGCGATGCAGAGCTGGGTTTCGGAGTGCTGCATGCTGGTGCGCAAGGCGATCGCTCCCCGGCGGGGTGTATTGGAGAGCCAGGAGTCGCCCATGTTGACCAAGAAGTCCATGCCTGCGCGCACCGCATCGTGTGGATCTTTATTCGGCGGCAGGGGATATTGATACGTGTGCAACTGATAAGCCGGGTGATCCGCCGCCACCCGCACGTAATATTCCTGCCCCGGCTGAAGAATGCGGGTGCGGAACTTGTAGAGGCCGGGATAATTCTGGGTCGCCTCGACCTGATAAACAAACTGTCCGTCGTTGAATGGGACCACATCCGGCTGTCCGTCGGCGTCCTTGCCCGCCCGGAAGATGTCGACGTCGAAAGGCACGTCGCGATCCGTCACATTCAACACGAAGTAAACCAGCCGCGGTTGCGCCTCGTGGAAGGTGAACCGGAACCACTGGAACCCCTTAACCATCGCTGCGTATCCATCTTCACTCTTCGATGGAGCGTAGGGGCGCTCGTCAGCGCTGCCGAATATGGTTTGGCCCAGTTCGAACGGCTGGGCGTTTTGCCACGAACCGTTGGGCGCCGCAGCGATGAGGCCCCGCTTAAAGTCAGCTACACCGCGTGGCAGGGCAGCTGTACCCTGGAGAATCTTGCTGAGGGTCGCGCTAATCTCCGGAGTCTGCGTTCCGGAAGCTGAGGTTAGGTTGACCGTCACCGGTCCCGCGGCCCGCGGCTGCAGCGTCAGATAGAAATCGAGGTCTGCGGGGTGCAACCACTTGGACGCGACTTCTCCCTGCGCGTCGTTCACCGTGACTTTGACGGAGTCGGTCCCCTGTAGTTGCGTGAGGTCCTTCACCCCCAGGGTTAGGGCGTACAGGCTTCCCGGGTGCGCGTTGGGCAATTTGATATTCCGTGCCGAGGCTGGGGCGGTTTGACCGGCGTGGACGGATCGTCCGACGTGGACGATTGCACCGATGGTGCATGCAAGGATGGCAAGCGGAACGACGGCCCAGCTCGCGATTCGTTGACTTCTGGGTGCGCTCTCCATGATTCAACCCAGCGTGTGACCCTTGGGGGGCCGAATGTGATCTCAATGCCGTCAGGAACTATATACCGATCGGAGTTCCGCAGGCACAACTTTTTGAGACGTCCTCAATTTTCATGTCGGTTACCGCAAGGGAGGCTATCGCGGCAAAACAATTACGCCCCATGGCCCAGTTCCGGCCGGAATCGTTGCGGCCACTGTGTTGTCGGCAAGATTCACTACCGAAATGTTATTCGACGGCCCGTTGGCCGAGTAGAGAGTCTTCGCGTCCGGCGAGAGAGCGATGCCCCACGGACGCTTACCCACTGTCACCGAACCGAGGACGGTCTGAGTCGCCGTGTCAACCGTGAAGACCTGCTGCCCGCGGCCCGTGCTGACGTACAGCCTGGTCGCGTCGGGTGAAAGCAGCACAGCCGTCGGTTTGATCACGCCGGGTTTACCGAGAGGGATCGTCTTCAACGTCTTGCACTTCACGGCGTCCACCAGAACGACCATCCCGTCATTTTCGGCGTTGACGTAGGCACGAGAACCGTCAGGCATTGCGATCGAGCGCGGACGATGCCTGACCTTGAAGGTGGAGATAATGTGGCCCGCCGCGAGATCGAGCACGGCGATGGTGCCATCCTCTGCAGACGTAATAAACACCCGCTTTCCATCCGGGGCGACCCGAACTCCTTCGGGCTGACCGCCTATCTTGATCGTCTTCAGCACCGTCCCCGAGGCGATGTCAACGATGCTCACCGCCGACGTGTCTTCATTCGAAATAAAAAGCTGTTTGCCGTCTTTGCTGACATCAAAGTTCTCCGGATCTGACCCTCCGGGAAGAACGCGAACCACCTTGTTCTGCGCCGCATTGAAAACTCCGATACCGTCTGCGCTCTTGTCGCGGCAGCGTGCTTTCGTCCACATCAGGGCCAGCGATCGGCGAACCGCTAAACGCAACGTACAAAGTCTTTTGGTCGGGCTGGCGTGAATCCCACGCGGGCGTTTACCCAGCGGAACCGTAGCGATGACCTTGCGGGTGCCGGAGTCAATCACGCTGAGATCGCCCGACACTTCGTTGGTCACGTAAATCCGAGGAGCCGAAGATTCGGCAGCGGTCTCCGGAGCAGGGCAGGCCGGCGGTTTCGCGGAGTTGCAGCCTGCCAGAGCCAGGCAAACACCAAATGCCAGCAATATGAAAAATCTCTTGCGCATCAATTCGTCCCCTTGAACGTTAACGTCCGCCTGCGTGTTCGAATGCGGAGCCACCGTTACCTGTTGCTCCTGCGTTCCCACTCCCAGTTTTTCTTGCCCTATCGCGACGGTGTAGGTGCCAGGCGCCAGGTTTCCGATGCGGTAGCTGCCGTCTTCCCCGGACACGACGGCGAAATAAGGATTATCCACGACACCGATGTAAGCCTGCATCCAGCTATGAATATTGCACTTCACGTGGATCATGACCTCCGGCCTGGCGAACCTTCGGGCAAGCGGCGGCTCTCCCGCTCTCTGACTATGCTTCCACTCCTGCTTGATCTGCGCAATGGGGTGAATACTGTGCGTGACCGGATCGGAGTTCGTAATCTGCGGGCCTGGTTCGTCTGAATACCAAGAACGCGCGGCCTGAACCAGCAGCCATTCTAATCAATCGCAACCGGCGTTGAGGGCGTCGCAAAGGTTTTTCCCTCCGGCCCGGATTTCACATATACGAAGGCGTTAGCCAACCCGCCTTTGGACGACACAACCAGAGACTCATCCAACGCGTTTCCGTGGTGCGCTTCGACGCACGCGGGATCTCCGCTCATGTCAATTTTCTTCGGCAAGGGCCTTTTGCCGATATAGCGAATCATTCCCGAGATAGATCCGGCCCTGAGCGGATCAACCTGGTACGCGGGAGCGGCAGCCTCTTGCACTTGCTCCGGCGGCGCAGTTTTCCTGGAATTTGGGGAACAGCCGGTGGCGATCGCCATCAAAAAGAGCAGGCAGCAGAAACGAAACGGGCAAACACGGTTCATAGAAGCAAGTCTCTTCCTGCTGTCCTGAGCGAGCAGATGTCTTGGGTGATCATACCGTGCTTCCGAGTATCACTCCCAAGGAACATAAACCGCTCGAAATCCGGGCCGCATTTCATTGACAGATGTCGAACGCGGCGACTAGTATTCTGCTCGCGAATGAGGCGTCTCATTCCCCCGATTCTCTAGCACATCCCCTGTCACCAGGCGGTGCCAGGTGAGCGCCACTCTCGTTTGAGTCGGTCAGCAAGCGGGAGCCACTTCCCGGATTTCAGAGAGCGCAGTCTTCTACCAGAGGGTGTCAGCTTCATGTCTCTCCATAGCGGTTTGAGCAGCACGCACGGCTTGAGGGTCTTGCGGGCGATTTGTCTTGTGGGATGTGCGCTAGTGACGCTAAGCCCGGCGTACGGCCAATCTACTGCCGAGTGGCTGACCAGCAGCGCGGACCCGGCGCGTGACGCCTGGCAGCGCGGCGAGTCGAAGATCACCACGAAAAACGCGCGCAAGCTGCAACTGCTCTGGAAAACAAGAGTTGAGAGCAAAACGATGGGGATGCAGTCTTTCCGGGAACCATTGATCGTTTCCGGCGTAAAGACTGCGGACGGCGCCCGAACCGTCGCCATTCTCGCGGGAGCGTCGAACGACGTTTTCGCCCTTGATGCGGAAACCGGAAAAGTAATCTGGCAGACCAAGCTGAAGTGGTCATCCGAGAAGCCGCAGGAGCCAGGCGAAGGCGCCGGCTTTATCTGCACCAACGCACTGACTGCCACTCCGGTGGTCTCTCCGATGGACGCGCCTGTCAGGCGCTTATATGTGCTCACCAGCGATGGTTACCTGCACATCATGGACCTGTCCACCGGCAGCGATACCGACCCGCCGATTCAGGTCCTTCCCATGCCCTACGGCAAACCTTACGGACTGAACCTGGTCAAGAACGTGCTCTACACGGTCACCGGTCAGGGTTGCGGCGGCGTGCCCAATGCCCTCTACGCGGTCAACCTCGAGAACCGGAAGGTTACCGTGTCCACCCCGCCACAGGCGGGCTTGTGGGGCACGGCCGGACCCGCGGTAGGCTCGGATGGAACGATCTACTTTGAGTCCGGCGATGGTCCCTACGATGCCGCCGCCGGAAAGCTCTCCACGAGCGTCGAGGCGTTCACATTTTCGAATGACCAGTTGACCCTCAAGGACTATTACTCGCCCAGCAATCACGTCTGGCTCACGCGGCGAGACCTGGACATGAACGTCACACCCGTGGTTTTTCCCTACAAAGGGCGGGACCTCATCGTCGCTTCCGGCAAGGAAGGTCGCTATTTCGTCCTCGACAGCAAGTCCTTGGGCGGCGCCGATCACCTGACACCCTTATTCCGCAGCGAACTCATCTCCAACAAGAACGTGAATTTTCAGAAGGAAGGTACCTGGGGGAGCCTCGCCAGTTGGGAAGACAAAAAGGGCACACGTTGGGTACTGGGTCCGACCGGTGGTGAAACTGCGGTGAAATTTCCGAAGTCCTACGGATCAACGCCGAACGGCGGGGTCGTTGCCTTCAAGCTGGAGGAAAAGGACGGCAGGACGGAACTCGTTCCAGCCTGGCAATCGCGAGACATGCTCACTTCCGAGCCTCCCATTATTGTCAACGGCATAGTGTTCGTCCTGGCGGCCGGCGAATACACCATGCAGGCCAACGATGCGGTGGGCGGACTCTTCAGCGCGGAGGAACGGCTCAAACACTCCGTTCCCGCGAAGCTGTGTGCGCTGGATGCGATGACCGGCAAGGAACTCTACTCGAGTGGAGATCAGGTCACGTCGTTCCTTCACCAGGCGGGCCCATCCGTCGCCGACGACAAGGTCATGTTCGGCACATTCGACGGAACGATCTATTGCTTCGGACTGAAATAGATTCAGCATGCGTTCGTCTGGCGTTCGGTTTAGCGGAAACGGATTGGGGACGGTGGACGTGAAGAAAAAAATCTTAGGGCGGGCGATCGGGGCGTGTTGTGCCGGCGCCTTTCTTTTTGCCGCTGCGGCAGTTGCTCAGCAACAGAGCGGCGACTGGAGATTGACCGGTGCAGACGCGGGACAGACTGGCTGGCAAAAGGGCGAAATAGACCTCACCCCGGAGAACACCGGCGCCAACTTCAAATTCCTGTGGAAGATCAAGCTCGGGCAACCGTCGAAGGCGGCGCGGTCCTTCAGCGAGCCGCTACTGGCAGGCCGGCTGATCAATGCTCAGGGCTTCAAAGACATCGTCTATTGGAGTTCCGCGGACACCCTCTACGCCGTGGACTCGGAGTTGGGTTCGATGGTTTGGACGAAGGAGTTCAAATCATCCTCCAGGCCTGCGCCGGGATGCGCAGTTTCCAGCCTGCCGCTACTGATGGAGCCGCCGATGGTAATCAATTTCAACGCCCGGCGGCGGCGCGTTCCAGGTGCTGCGAGGCCACCTGAGGCACCCCCGGCGGCGCCCAATGAGCGCCGCCTCGGCGTCGCGCCGGGAGGAGGCTACTTCGGGTTGAAGGGCATCTACGTGTTGACCCCGGACGGTATGCTCCACGAGCAGGTGATGACCACCGGCGCTGATTTCGCGCCTCCCGTGAAATTTCTCCCGGCCGCGGAAGCAAGCGCGTTCGGCTTGAACTTCGAAGACAAAATGATCTACACCGCAACCGGCCACGGCTGTGGCGGCGTGCCCAACGGTCTGTGGGCGATCAACTTGGCTTCACCCGACTACACTGTCGCGAGCTATCCATCCCAGCAGGTCTGTCCTCTCGCGCTCTCCGGTCCGGCAATCACACCCGACGGCAACTCGATTGTCGTCACCGGCGCCGGAACCTCGGATTCAAATTCCGGCGTCTATGCCGGCAGCGTCGTCTCGGTCGCGAAAGACATGAAAGTTGCGGACTGGTACACTCCCGCCGGCGGAATGGCCAGCTACGAGAGCGTTTCTCCAGTGACTTTCACGTACAAGGAAAAGCAGTTGGTGGTGGCCGCAGGAAAAGATGGGAGTCTAGCCCTTCTGGACGCCGCGTCGCTGGGCGGCGCGGATCACCACACCCCGCTCTTCGAAACGCCTCCCGTCGCCAAGGCTGGCGAAAAGCACGGCTGGGATGGGTTCGCGACTTGGCAGGATAAGGAAGGCACATTCTGGGCATTCGCCTCTATCTCTACCGGCATCACTCTGAATGACAGCGCCGTCAAGCTGAATGGTCCCACTACGCACGGTGGGGTCGTGGCATTCAAAATCGCCGAAACCGATGGCAAGTTCGCTCTCAACCCCGTATGGGTCTCGGAGGACATGGTGAATCCAGCGCCGCCACGGATCGCCAATGGCGTTGTGATCGCTCTGTCCGGCGGCAACCCCTCAACTCACGCCAAGCTGTTTGTACTGAATGCCGCGACCGGGGCGGAACTCTATTCCAGCAAGGATGAGATCCCTACCTACGCGGATCTGTCCGGTGTTTCCGTAGGTGACAGTCACGCGTTTTTTACGGATCACGATAACGTCCTCTATTCCTTTGGGATCGGATTAGAGCACTGAGGAGCCGAATCGCGGCAGGCTAACGTTTTGCCACACCGCAAAATGAGCGGCTAGGAGATTACGAGAATGCTGAATCGAGCGACTGTTCAGGAAGCTGTCAACGCAGGCAAGGGTGTGCTCCGGTTGGAGCCGTGCTGGGTGCCGCGTTCTTTCATGATTCCCGGAAGCCGGCTAAAACTTCATCCTGACGATCTGTACGCCTTCGGCGCGCACAGAGGCGGGATCAACGAGCGGTGGTTTTCTTCGACCACAAAAGCCTCGAACGGCCTCGCCACCACGCCCGATGAAGGCCTCAGCTATGTTCACGCTTCTGCGGGAAGCAAATTTCTGCTCAAGGATGCGGTTGAAACCGCCGGCGATCTACTGCTCGGTTCTGACGTCATGGAGCGTGAAAAGGGCTGGAATCTGCTCTGCAAGTTTTTCGACAACATGGGCCCGATTCCGCACCACATGCATCAGAGCGACAAGTTCGCCAAGCTGGTCGGACACAAGGGCAAACCCGAAGCCTACTATTTCCCTCCGCAATACAACCAGATCAGCAATAACTTTCCCCACACCTACATGGGCCTGGAGCCCGGAACCACAAAAGAAGACATTCACCGCTGCCTGGAGAACTGGAACCGCGGGGACAACGGAATCATCTTCCACGCCCGCGCCTACCGTCTCGAGCCGGGCAGCGGATGGCAAATAGACCCAGGCATTCTGCATGCTCCCGGGTCGCTGGTTACGTATGAGCCCCAGGTCAACAGCGATGTGTTCGCGATGTTCCAGTCGGAGGTCGAGGGACGCATCGTGGATTGGAGCCTGCTGACCAAGGACGTGCTCCCCGAGTACCATCACGATCTCGACTATCTGATCAGCATGTTGGACTGGGACGCCAACGTGAACCCGGAGTTCGCCAAGAGCAACAAGCGGCACCCGGTGCCGGTTCGTCCGATCAAGGAAACCGAAGAAGCGGGATACCGCGAACTGTGGATCACCTACGGCGGCGGATACTACTCCGCGAAGGAACTCACCGTCCTGCCCGGCCGCACCGTCACGATCAAAGATGCGGCTGCCTACGGGTTGATTCTTACCCAGGGATACGGCAAGCTCGGCGGAACTCCGGTTTCCACGCCGTCCATGATCCGCTTCGGTCAACTGACAGAGGATGAACTGTTCGTGACCGCCGCCGCAGCGAAGGAAGGTGTGCGCATCGAAAACCCGAGCAGCACCGACCCGCTGGTGATGCTGAAACACTTTGGTCCCGGCAATCCGGACGCCGAACCGTTGCGCCAAGACCGCTGAAAAGGGCATCCGCTATGAGCACCTCTAAACATAAGTCCCCGGCCCTTCACAACGCGATGTGGCCGGGCATTGTCGGGAAAGGCCCTGACTCCGAGCCTTTCATTGACCTCGACACCATGCTGAGCCTCACCGCTGCGGCCGAAGTAGATGGGACGAAGTTCGACGGCGTGGACCTGTTCCTGTCGCTGCCTCACACAGCCATCGATTCAACGGACGACGATCTCAAGCTACTCGCGGAAAAACTGGCTGCGCACAACCTCGTAGCCGGCTCGCTGGTCGCGCCGGTTTGGCCTCCGGTCGGCGGAGGGTCCGCCATGGGATCCGAGGAAGAACGCAGCGCCTTTCTCACCCAGGTTCGTAAAGCCTGCGCCATCGGCAAGAAGCTTCGAGACCTCGGCGTTCGTAAGTACGGAGTTGTACGCATTGACTCCGCCGTGGGCCCCGCATCCTGGGCCGAAAATCCAGGCGCAAACACCAAGCGCATTGCAGACACATTTCGCGAGGCGTGCACCGTTGCCGAGGGATACGGCGAGCGGCTCGCCGCCGAAGGCGAAATCTGCTGGGGCGGAATGCATGGATGGAAGCACATGGTGGAGCTTCTGGAACAGGTCGGACGCCCCAAGACGCTTGGCTTTCAGGCCGACATGGCGCACACCATGCTCTATACGCTGGGCTACAACTCTCCCGAGAGCAGAGTCCTTCCCGCAGACTATGACTGGTCGGATCGCGGCGTTCTGGTCGAAGCGCTTCGTCAAGTCGCCCAGGCATTGCGTCCTTGGACGATAGACTTCCACGTCGCGCAAAACGACGGCACGGTCAAAGGCTCGGGCTCGCACGATAAGACCGGACGCCACTGCCCGCCCGACGATCCCAACGGCAAGATGGATATCGTCAAAATTGCCGGCCTGTGGATGCGCAACGACGATGGAACTCCGACTCGGGCCTACGAACATATCTGCTGGGACGGCTGTATGTTCCCCAACGCCATGATGATCTCGCCCGAGACATGGGTGAAGATTCTGGCGACTCTGATTCGCGTGCGCGATGCGCACGGGTGGGACTAACACGCGGAGGCTACAGCTGTGTCGAAGAAGGCCGTGTCGAAGAAGAAAGACTTGAATGTCGGGATCGTCGGCTACGGATTCATGGGGCGCACCCATTCGAATGCGTACCTGCAGGCCCCCCGTTTTTTCGATGTGGCCTACCGTCCGGTGTTGAAAGCAGTCTGTGCGCGCAACGCTGACCGGGTAAAGGGATTTGCTGAGAACTGGGGCTATCAATCGGTAGAGACCGACTGGCGCGCTCTGGTTGCGCGTAAAGATATTGACCTCATTGATATCGCCAGTCCTAATGACACTCACGCCGAGATCGCGATTGCCGCGGCCAAGGCCGGCAAGATGGTCCTCTGCGAAAAGCCCCTCGGCCGAACCGCGGAAGAAGCCAAAGCCATGGTGGACGCGGTAGAGAAAGCGAAAGTCCCGAACATGGTCTGGTACAACTACCGGCGCGTTCCCGCCGTGGTGCTGCTGAAAAAGCTTCTCGACGAAGATCGCTTCGGCCGCATCTTTCACTATCGTTCCCAGTTCTTGCAGGATTGGACCATCTCGCAGGATCTGCCTCAGGGCGGCGAGGGTCTGTGGCGATTGGACAGCGCGGTGGCGGGAAGCGGTGTCACCGGAGACCTGTTGGCCCACAACATTGATATGGCGCTGTGGCTGAACGGCCCGATCACAGAGGTCTCCGCAATGACCGAGACGTTCGTCAAGCGGCGGAAGCATAACCTCACCGGCCAGGTCGAGCCGGTGAAGATTGACGATGCCAGCGCCTTTCTATGCCGCTTTCAAAACGGATCGCTGGCGCTGTTCGAAGCCACCCGCTACGCTCGTGGCCATAAAGCGCTCTTCACCCTGGAGATCAACGGTGAGCGCGCCTCCGCTGCGTGGGACCTACACGACCTGCACCGGCTCAATTACTTCGACCATCGCGATGAGGGGCAACTCCGCGGCTGGAAGAGTGTTCACATCACGGACGGCGACCATCCGTACATGAAGAACTGGTGGGTTCCGGGACTTCAGATCGGATATGAACACACCTTCATTCATCAGGTAGCCGATTTCCTGGTCGCCCTGGATGGCAATCGCACCGCGGCCCCGAGTTTCCGCGATGGATTGGCCACCGACTACGTAACCGACGCCGTACTGAAATCAGCAAAGACCAAGAAATGGGAAACAGTACCGGCCGCCTGAGAATCAGCCGCGGCGCGCTTCAAGGAGGAGATATGCCGTTTGGACTTCGTGGTCAGAACCGGCCCGTGCGGACAGGTTCTTTGCTCTCAGTTGCTGTGGCTGCAGCGCTTTTACTCTGCCTATTCTCCTCGCTGGCCATCGCGCAGCAACCGGCCGCGAAGCCCCATCGCCCGGCGTTCCACGGCTTTGTGCAGCCCGAGCCGATCAACTTTGACGATCATGACGGCTGGACGCAGATCTTCGACGGCAAAACCCTCAAAGACTGGGATGGCGACACGGACATCTGGCACGTCGAAGGCGGCGCGCTCGTTGGAGTTTCGACCCCCGAGCATCCTTCCGGCACTACAAACATCATCTGGCACGGAGGCGAGCCCGCAAACTTCGAACTAAAACTGGAGATGAAACTCGAAGGAACCGGCGCCAACGGCGGCCTGCAATATCGCAGCTATCACGTTGAGCCGAATCTTGGTCCGCCGCCCGCGGACTTTACTCCCGAGCAACAAGAACAGTGGAAGGAACGGCAGGAGCTTGATCGCAAGCACGCCAAGTGGAATCTTGGCGGCTACCAGGCGGACTTCGACTACAACAACAAATATACCGGCCAACTCTACGAGCAAAGTTCGCCTCGTGGGATCATCGCCTGGCGCGGCCAGGTGGTTGCCACCGAAGCGGGAAAGAAGCCAACTCTGCTCGCTAACCTGGGCACCTCGGACGAACTCAAATCGGTTATCAAACCCGGCGAGTGGAATCAGGTAGAGGTCATCGCGGACGGCAACACTCTGATCAACATCATCAACGGGCATATTCTGTCTGTCCTGGTTGATACGGATCCCGAATTCAGCCGGACCAAAGGGTTGATCGCCGTTGAAATCGAGGGCTCCGGCAATGTCAAAATCTCGCACCGCAACATCTGGTTGAAGAAGCTTCCCTAGCTGCGGCCGATTTTGTAGGAATCGCGATCTTGACCAACGCCATCTTTAAGGGCCGTCGGGCCGCCCATCTCGAAAACGACTTCTTACGTGTGACGGTCCTCGAGGAGGGCGGCCACATCGCCGAGGTCCTCGATAAGCGCGCCGGCGTCAGCCCCCTCTGGATCCCGCACTGGACGTCGCTCGAGCCTTCCGACTTGTCACCCGACCAACACAGCAACTTCGGAACAGGCGCCGATGCCAAGCTCCTGGCAGGCATCATGGGCCACAATTTGTGCCTCGACTTGTTTGGAGGGCCCTCGCCCGAAGAAGCTGTCGCGGGCTTCACTGTTCACGGCGAAGCCTCGGTGGATCGCTACGATATCACGGAATCTTCCGGCCAACTGCTTCAGCGCCTGACGCTTCCCATGGCTCAACTCAAGTTCGAGCGGTCCGTTCAACTGCACGGGCAGTACGTCAGGATTCGCGAAGTCGTGGAGAATCTCGGCGCGATGGACCGTCCCCTCGCCTGGACGCAGCACGTCACGCTGAGCCCGCCCTTTCTCGATCCCGCGACAACGCAGTTCCGCGCCTCTATGACCCGTTCGGTCGTCTCGCAAGCGGATCCAGGCTTCAACGCTTACCTGACTCCGGGGAAAGAGTTTTCATGGCCAATCGCTCCTCGCCGAGATGGTGGGGAGTCGGACCTGCGTCAGATGCACAAGACCACTCCCGCCAGCGGCTATACAGCCCATCTCGCTGACCCACAGCGCGACCATGCGTACTTCCTCGCTTTCACGCCACAATTCCGGCTGGCCTTCGGCTACGTCTGGAAGCGCGCGGATTTCCCCTGGCTGGGTATCTGGGAAGAAAACTGCAGCCGCCCGGCTTCTCCGTGGGACGGCAAGACCGTAACCCGCGGGATGGAGTTCGGTGTGTCGCCCTTTCCTGAAACCAGGCGAGAGATGGTGGATCGCAACCGGCTACTGGATGCCGCTGCTTACAAATGGATCGCGTCCCGCGGACGGCTGGACGCTGAGTACTGGATCAGCAGTCAGGTTACGGATGTGATTCCGGAATCGCTCACCTGGCCTAAGGTTTCGTGACTCCGGCTCCGAAGACAAGTTGATCTTTCTTGGCATCAATCTTCTTCGCATCCACGTTGGGAACCGCCTTCATGTCTTCGAGAGACTTGAATCCCTTGACCTTATCGCGGTAGGCGACGATCGCCTTCGCATCGTCCAGGCTGATTCCCAGAACGTCCGAAATTTGCTTGTCTGTAGCCATGTTTACGAAAACTTTCTTCACGGCAGACGGAGGGAAATTTGCCGTGAGATAGTCGGCGATATCGGTGAAATCTTCATCCGAGCCCTCGGCCCCCTGCCGCGCCATCTTGGTAATGGTGTTCTCCCAACCCCTCCGGTCCTGTCCGGAGGCCAGAATGATGTTCGGAGAATGGCACTTAACGCACAGCCGAAGCACGGCCTCTCGCCCCTCGCCGGGAGGAAATTCGGGGTGTGCGTCAGCAGCAGCGCTCGAGTCCGCAGTTTGAGCCGCTGAAACGGGCGTCTGCGTGGACATTGCGATCGCAATCACACCCACGCAAGCAGAGAGAAGAATCAACGAGTGCAGACCGCGAAAGATAACCGTTTTATTTGGCCCAGGCTTCACGTGTTCTCCTGAATCAGTATGACGTAATCTGCCTTCTCAGCAAAAGATCTCAGCGAAGACCCGGAGGGGCGACTGCCAATAGCCCGGCGCTTCAGCGCTGGGAAAGTGGAAGATCCGCACAAGTCCCGTAGGGACGATTGCAAACAATCCCACGCCTGCATTCTCAACCTGCCTTGCGCTGTGAACCACGCGATCCTCGAACTCACTCCGACTAAACCGCGACTCGCGTCAACTTGGTAATCCTGCCGACGTGATTCCAATCAGACACGTAAATATTCGCCTCGTGGTCTATATAGCACCCATGCGCTGCACTGAAAACGCTTGCGGAAATATTGTCGGGACTGAGCTGGTAATTCGCCCACTGGCTCTGCTGCGGGTTGTCGCCGATAAACGCGACCGGCACATTGTTCTTGTCGAGGATCGTAACCCTACCCTGCAACTCCGAGACGATGGCGTAGTCCCCATGAAAACTAACCTGGCACGGACGCCGCAAATGCTGCGTGACGTGGCCAACGAACTTGCCGTCAAAGTCAAAGTGGCTGAGGCGAAAGTTTTCCCGATCGCAGACAAGCAGCAGCGGCTGATCGTAGCGCTTGTCCACGGCTAATCCGTGACTGCAATCGCACTTCCCGTCCTCGGTGCCCTTCCCTGAGAAGCTGGATTGGTAGTTTCCGTGTTTATCGAACCGGAAGATGCGGGAGTCACCGTAGCCGTTCGCGATATAGATCGAACCGTCAGGTCCGGGCACAACGGCTGTCACTCTCCACTCATTTGCCTGTTTGAATCCCGCTTCGCCAGGCGCGGTGATTTTCTGCACTACCGTGCCGTCCGTCTTCATCTTCAGGACCAGCCAGTTCTCCGCCGGAGTTCCCTTCTGCACGGTGGCGTAAAAGAATTCCTCGCCACCTTCGGCGCTCCAGTGCAGTGAGTGGACCTCGGGATATTCCATGGCAATGGTCTTTACGAGACGTCCGCCAGGTTCGTACACGAGAACGCCAGTTTCACTCTGGGTGCTTACATACACATTGCCGGCCTTGTCGCTGGAGATCGCGCCGTGGGTTCCGCCGAACTGCTTGCCTGCCGGAAGCTTTCCCCACTGCGGCACAACGTCATAGGTCCAGGCGCCGTTCCCCGTCCGATACTGGGATCCGCAAGCGCTGTCGTCGGGGCTCTCGGCTCGAACAGGCGAAGCGCCGCCCGCAAACGCGACAAGCGCAGAGACCGCGGCCGCACTGCCGAAGGCGCGCCGATTCAATTTGGTGAGCTTCGAGGTCTTGCGATCGGGTTCCATAATGTCTTCTCCTAAAACAAACCGCGGGCAAGCTGGTTACGCCGAACTTGTAATCGAACGCGAGTTCAGCCGAATCGTCCGTTGGTTAATTCAGCTTCTTGATCCAGATATTACGCACCGAAACCTTGGTAGGCGTACCCTCGATTTCGATTCCTACCAACTCCGGCTTGTTGTTGGACGAATCCGGATTGTCATCCACGCAGACCGCCATCAACTGCCCGTTGATTACGTGGATGAATTTGCCGCCCCTCGCCATGATCAGGTACTGGTTCCAGTCGTTGACCTTAACGTAGCCCCCGAGCGCGTCGCGATTCCCGATGTTGCCTAACAACTTTGGATGGCTTCCCGGCGCTGATTCAACCACCTGTCCCCGCCAAGCGAGGAGGCCAAGAGGCGTGTTCTCCGAGTAAAACTGCCCGGTCCACTCCGATTGCCTGGGTGTCACCGGGAACCAGAAATCGGCCTGCGGGCCGGTCATCATCCACTTCAACTCCGGGATCGTCCGGCCCGGCGGCGGCTGTCTGCGCCACGGTAAACCAACCTGGCTTCGATATTGGATGCCACTCCCGCCACCGTTTTCCACCCTAATTTTAAACTTCAAATCGAAATCCTTGGCCTCGAACCCGTGGAAGGAGACATAGCTGTTCGCGACCGGCTTTTCCTTGGTAGATTCGCCGACGATCGCTCCGTCTTCCACGTGCCAGGTATTCGGATCACCGTCCCAGCTCTTGAGGCTGACGCCATCGAAGATCTGCACGTAACCCTGATGGTCATCAAAGTCGAGCGGCCCAGGCTCATAAAAACCATAATCCCGCTTGATTCGCTTGTCGGGCTGCGAACTTGCGGAGCCTCCAGACTGCTCACCAGAGACAGCGGTTCGCTTGGAAACGGGTTCGGCCGCTCTGTTTTCGGCTGCCGCCGCTCTTCCCGTGAGCCCGATAACTACCACGGCGAGGACAGAAGTGATCCCGCTCGTCCAGAGCCAACTTCGCTGGAGCATAGTCATGCTGACGCCCTTTCCCTACCTGTTATATCCTTTTATATCCTTACTCTCTTTCATAAACTTCAGGCCGTCACCTGAAAGGGTTGCTGCTCCTGGATAAAGGCATGGATAGCCGTTTCAGGGCCCAAATTCCCGACAGCAGCGCTCAAATGAGACGTCTCAATTGCGGATTCAATCTATGAGTTTAAGATGAGGCTGTCAAATTCTTCTGTTTCGTTTTCCGGCCCGGCATTCGCCGAATTCAGGCGCACGCTAGAGTTGATCCAGTGGTGACGCAAAGAGAACTCGCGAAGCTCGCCGGGGTTTCCGCCGGAACGTTTTCCAATGTGATCAGCGGTTCGCCACGGGTCAGTGAGAATGCGCGCCGCAAAGTATTGGACGCAATCCGCATTCTGAAATATCAGCCCAACCTCATCGCCCGAAGCCTGCGAACCAATCGTACCCACACTCTCGGCATTGTGGTTCCCGACCTCACCATCCCCTTCTTCCCCAAGATCGTGCGCGGAGCCGAATATGCCGCCCGGGAACGCGGATATTTCCTGATCGTGCTGGACTCGCAGCGAAGTCACGATACCGAGATAGACATGATGGCCCTGCTCCAGCAGCGTGTGGACGGCATCCTGCTGGTCACAACCGGGGGCTACAAGTGGTCAGCTGAGAATGCGGCGGCGATCGCCTCGGGTCCGCCGGTTGTCTGCGTGGACCGTCTCCCGGAAGGCTTGAATACCAGATTCCGTGTGCGTGGACGACAGCGGCGCGGCGAAACTCGGAGTCAAGCATCTGCTCTCGCTCGGGCATCGCCGCATCGCAATCATTACGGGCCCTCTGACGCTGAGAAATGAGTAGGAGCGCCTGCGCGGCTACCGTCGCGCACTGAAAGACGCCGGACTGCCTGTGCACCCGTCGCTCATCTGGTCCGCGAGCTTTGAGATGGAGGACATCCATGCCGTCTGCCAGCGTGGGCTGCTGCGTCAGAAGTACAAGCCGACAGCCCTGTTCGCCACCAACGGAGTTACGGGTCTGTGCGCGCTGAAGAGCTTGTACTCGTTGGGCTTCACGACTCCGGACAGCATCGCCTTCGTTACATTTGACGAACTGATTGCGGAAGATTTCTTTCAACCGCGCATCACCTCGGTCGTGCAGCCGACCTATGAGATCGGTCATCGAGTCGTGGAGGTGCTCTTTGATCGGATCGTGCATCGTGGCGCCACCAGCGTATCGAAGGTGCGCCTGCCAGCGACGCTCGTCGTCCGGGATTCGTTGCTCACGCGCATAAGCGGGCATCCATTGTGAAGTGAGGACACGGCCAACACGGCGCCGTCAATTTCCATGAAACCGGTGCACAACCCGTCAAAGGCGTCGAAAGCCACCTCACACATGGAATTGGCGCCGATGCTCCGTTTGGCTCTCGTGCTTGTTTGGGCCCTCTCCACTTCCGGTCAGAGCATCAGCGGGGAGTTGCGCCTCAAGGTCACCGATCCGTCCGGACGCGGCCGCGAGAGCAGGGTTGAATTGACCAGTGAAGCCAATAACTATCGCAAGACGTTCGCCACCGATGAGCGTTTACGCCGCCGGCATTCCTGCGGAGTACGGAAGAAAAATGGGCGCATTGTCGAACTCAACACTGTGCGCGATACGCGCACCGGCCTGCACGGGCAGGTGGACCTTTCCGGCGGCAGCTTCGACACAGGTGGCGCTTCCGCACAAGCGCAATACGGCTGGGGCAGAAAGCGGGAGAGTTCGTGGCGCACGCTGACGCTAATTGCACGACCGGAAGGTTCAGGTAACTTCACCAACCCCGGCACCACCGGAGCGGTCAGCGGCAGGACCGCGACAACTTCGAAACCATGGGCATGGTTTCCCATCAGCACGTCTTTTCTCCGAATGCGGTAGGAGATTTTTCCGGAATGGTTCGGGACAACGCCAACGATCTGTCCTCGAATCCGAACTCCACGCCCGTGATCGCGTTCCAGAGCAACAGCTTGCGTGAGGGATACTTCAAGGCGACCGTCTCGGTTCATCACGGCCGGCAGGAGTGGAAGGCTGGAGTTGAGTCAGACAACATATTCCTCCATGAGCGCTTCAACGATACGATCACCGACTTTTCGCAGTTCGACGAGGACACACCTGCCACTTCCAGTTTCGCGATCGTCCTGACCTCGAACAGTCCGCATTTGTTCAGGACCTGATCCGGCTGGACAAATGGACAGTCAGCGCGGGCCTGCGTTGGGACCACTATCAACTGCCGGTCAATCAGAACGCTCTGAGTCCAAGGCTCGGAGTGTCGCGCTATTTTCCGGGGGCGGAGTTGGTCGTGCATGCGTCTTACGATCGGGCTTTTCAAACGCCGGAGTTCGAGAACATTCTGCTCTCCAGTTCCCCCGATGTTGTTTCACTCAGCGACCAGGTCCTGCGCCTGCCGGTGAAACCCTCGCATGGAAATTACTACGAGCTTGGCTTCACCAAGGGCTTTTTCCGCAGGGCCAGGCTCGACGTGAACTACTTCGATCGCCGCATGGACAACTTCGCCGCCGCCGACCAGTTGCTCGACACCGCCGTCAGCTTTCCCATTGCGTTTCAGAAATCCAATATCTACGGCGCGGAAGGAAAATTGGACCTTCCGCATTGGGGCCGGCTCTCAGGCTTCGTGAGCTACTCCTACATGGTTGGCTCGGCGTTTCTTTCGGTGACCGGCGGACTGTTCCTGGGAGATGATGCCGCCGATGCACTCAGCGATAAGCGCGGGCGCTTCTGGGTCTCCCAGGACCAGCGCCGCACTGTCCGAACGCGCCTCCGCTATCGTTCCCCGAGTGTGGGTCGCGGGCGGCGCCGAGTACGGCTCGGGCCTGCCTTTCGAGTTCGAGGGGATCCAGAGAGGATGCGACCGCACAGTTCGGTCAGGCGATTGCCGATCGAGTGAATTTCGGCCGGGGCCGCGTCAAACCCAATCTGTCGCTCGATGCCTCAGTCGGCGCGGATTTGTGGAAGACGGACAGATTCACTGCGCGGCTTCAAGGTGATGCAGAGAACATCAACAACCGCTTCAATCTCTTCGCCGGCCTCTTCTCCGGCACCGCCATCGAACCTCCGCGCAGTTATGCCCTCCGTCTGACTAACACGTTCTAGAAGCATGACAGGTGGGTCCGGCGAACACGGAAAGAGCCATCGTGAAATCATCACCCAGGCCGAAATGTTGGAAAAGCGGACGTTTCGGCCGTCTTTGCTGCCTCTTGGTCTCAAGCCGATCATCATTCCAACTCCAAACCAGATGACGCTAATGCGAACCCACCATCCGGTCGCTATACTTCATGTTGCCGCCGTTGAATTCGTCTGTCATATCTTGGAGCGTTGACCGAAGAAGATGAATGTGGCCAGGCACGAAGTGATGTCCGGCTCGGACCTTCTCCTCAAGGCTGAGGGGATACAAAAGTCCTACGGCGGTGTGCTGGCGCTGCATGACGGCTGCATTGAGCTGGGTGCGGGCACCGTTCACGCCCTGTGCGGTAGTAACGGCGCCGGCAAATCGACGTTCCTGAACATCCTGATGGGGCTGGAGGCGCCCAATAGCGGGCGTATCTGGCTCAACGGGAGCGAGACCCGATTCGCCTCTCCGGCATCCGCCTTAGCGGCCGGCATTGCGATCATTACGCAGGAGCTTAGCCCCGTTCCCGACATGACAGTTGCCGAGAACATCTTCCTTGGGCGTGAATCCCGGCGTGCCGGATGGTTCGTCAACCAGACGGTGATGCGGCGCAAGGCCGCAGAGCTTCTGGAGCGCCTCAATTTCGCTGTCGATCCGCGCGCCAAAATGCGCAGGCTGTCGCTGGGGCAGATCCAGTTAGTCGAGATCGCCAAGGCAATTGACCAGCGCAGCTCGGTTCTCATCATGGATGAGCCGACATCTGCGATCGGAGAGAAAGAAACCGCGGTCCTGTTTGACGCGATCCGGCAGCTAAAATCCGCAGGCGTCGGCATCATTTACGTTTCACATAGGTTGTCAGAACTGTTCTCAATTGCTGACGAATACACAGTATTTCGCGATGGCGGCTTTGTCCGGACTGGCTTAATGAAGGACATTGATCGCGACGAGTTGATACGCCTGATGGTAGGGGGAAGCCTTATTGACCAACAATGCGCGGCCACTGAGTCTGAAAAGGCGACGCTGCTCGAAGTGCAAGGGTACAGCCGTGCTGGCGAGTTTGAGGACATCAATCTTTCTTTAAAGTCTGGAGAAATTGTCGGATTGTACGGACTCATGGGCGCAGGACGGAGCGAATTTGCGAGTTCGCTATATGGAATCTCCCGTCGGAACCGAGGCCGGTTGGTGATGGACGGCGCAGAAGTTGAAATCAATTCGCCAGGCGACGCATTGAAGTTTCGCATCGCGATGATCACCGAAGACCGCAAAGCCTCGGGGCTATTCCTGAGTCAAAGCGTACGTAAGAATATCTCGCTGACGTCTTTGTCGAGTCTTTCCCGCTGGAGTTTCATCAATGAACGGAAAGAGAAAGCCGTCGCCGAGCGAATGATCGAACGCTTCCATATCAAAGTCCGTACCCGGGATCAACCAGTCCGGCAGCTAAGCGGGGGCAATCAGCAGAAGGTGCTGTTTGCCCGTTCATTGACGACCTCGCCCCGGATCCTGATCTGTGATGAGCCAACCCGTGGCATCGATGAGGGTGCAAAGCGTGAGATTCATGCTTTTCTGGCGGAGTTTGCCGCTCAGGGGAATGCTGTGCTCATGATCTCCTCGGAGGTCCAGGAGATTCTCGCGAGTTGTAATCGTGTCGTCGTCTTTCGCCACGGCCGGCAAGTTGCAGAATCACCGGTTACGAGGATCACGCCGGAGCACCTGCTGCATTGGGCCTCGTAGTGTAGGTTGATTGAGCGAGACTACAATTCTTACCCGCGATGATGAGCACTTCTACCAAGCAAATGGGTCGGGCCGGCGCGAGATCAAGGACTCTCGGATCGCTCGGACAACTATTCGCACGCTATGGAATCGTGATAGCCCTGGGGCTCATCGTGCTCGCGCTGAGCGTTTTGAGCGACAACTTTCTCACTAGCGGCAATCTGACGAACGTCCTGCGCCAGGTTTCGATCAACGGCATACTCGCCGTCGGGATGACGTTCGTGATTTTGACCGGCGGAATCGATCTTTCCATCGGTTCCGTCCTGGCGCTCACTGGCATGGTCGGCGCCAGCCTGGTCGTGGGGAGCAAGCCCCACTCTCCTATCCTAGCCATCCTGGCTGCCTTGGCGGTAGGCGTAGTCGCCGGGGCTTGCAGTGGCATTTTCATTGCGTGGGTTCGATTGCCTGCGTTCGTCGTTACGCTCGGCATGCTGAGCGCGGTGCGTGGGCTCACGCTTATATACAGCCAAGGAATGCCCATTTCTAATTTGAGTTCCGGTTTTAAGTTTCTTGGCCAGGGAACATTCCTTGGAATACCGGTGTCGGTAGTGCTCTTTGGAGCGACTGCATTGGCCGCGTGGGTCGTGCTCGCATACACCGTCTATGGCCGGCGTGTTTATGCGGTTGGCGGCAACATGCGCAGCGCGCATACTTGCGGCATCAACGTGCGGGGAATTATTTTCTCGGTTTACGCGTTGATGGGCCTCCTAAGCGCGCTGGCTGGGGTAACGCTCACCGCACGCACGACCGCTGCCCTTCCGCAGGCAGGTGTCGCGTACGAGTTGGATGCGATTGCAGCCGTGGTGATCGGCGGCACCAGTCTCACCGGCGGTATCGGCGGCATCCCGCTCACCGTGGTAGGCGTTCTCATCATTGGTTTGCTTAACAACGGACTCGACCTTCTCGGTATCTCTTCCTACTACCAGCAGGTAATCAAAGGATTGATGATCGTCGCGGCCGTTCTCATTGACAAAGCGAGGCATGCCGATGCGGCTTGAGGTGTTGGCCACTACAAGATCACCTAAACCGGCGGTGACCAGTTCCTTGCTGACGCGGCGCCAGATACTGAAAGCCGGGCTGGCAGTCACAGGGCTCGGCTTCGTGACCGGATGCCGCAATAAGAGCGGTAAGTCCGTTCATCGCATCGCAGTCCCACTTCAGGGCATGACCGCTGAATTCATGCAGTTGTGGGTTCGAGGCGCGCAAGCGCACCCGGCGATCAAGAACGGCCTCGCAACCTTTACCGTCTTTGATGGCCGCATGGATGCGCTGACCCAGGCGAATCAGTTCGACACCATCATCACCCAGCGCTATGACGCGATCATATTTATTCCCGTGGACGTTCAAGCCGGCGTCGGCCCGGCCACGCAAGCCAAGGCCGCCGGCATTCCAATGATCGGCTCGAACACGTTGTTGGCAGACCGTTCCCTCTATGTTTCATATATCGGATCAGAATCCGTGATCAGCGGCGAATATGTGGCCCACGGTGTGATTGACAGGCTGGGTGGCAAAGGGAATGTCGTTGTCTTGGAGGGGTTGATCGGCCAATCGGCGCAGGTCGAGCGGCGCCAGGGGATCAACAAGGTGCTGGCCCAGTCGCCAAACATAAAAGTCCTGGAAACAAAATCCGCCAACTGGTCACGGGCTGAAGCACAGTCGCTGATGGAGAACTGGCTGACATCGCATGGCAACACAATCAACGGGGTAATTTCCCACAACGATGAGATGGCTTTGGGCGCGATCGAGGCAATGAAAGCACGTGGAATCGACTTCGCAACTCATCCCGTGGGCGGCATTGATGGGCTCACCGATGCCCTGGAGGCGGTCAAACGCGGCGAGATGTCCACCACTCTTCAGGATGCCAATGCCCAGGCACAGGGTTCGATAGACCTGGCATTGAAAGTTCTGATTGGGCCCTCCTATAAGCCAATGTCCGATATATGGAATCAATATCCCGGACAGCTATCGTGGGATGACGGGAAGAAGACCGAGTATCTCGTCCCTTGGACGCCCGTGACTGGTGAGAACGTCGATCGCTTACTGGCGATTCGACGAGCAGGATAGGTGCTAACAACCGCGGGGAACATGCTTAACGACGCCCTCAGCACCTACACCTACGATGCCGAGAACCGCATTGCTACTGCGCCTCCCTCTCCTCCCGCACGTGCTGTTTGTGCCGGTTGACGGCGGGGAGCGAGACCTGGAACTGTCTGGCGGTTTGGTGATGGCCGCGGCCTGGGGATGGGAGCAGATGGTGCACCTGGGCATTTGAGGGTGAGTATAGCGCGGCGGGATGTTTGTATGAGCGAGGGGGTTCGAGGGATTCAAGAGCCGTCCCGGATTTGGAGTGGGCGAGGTTTCTCCCGAGCCGCAATGAATGATTAGCCTTCTTCGTCTGTCGACCGCGAAGCGATTCATGCGGGTGGCGCAAGCCTTCGGCAAATCGGTCACGGTGACGGCGCTGAATGAAGCGCTCACCACGGTGAAGGAGCAGGAGCAGTCTCCGCCGCACCCTTCCTTTGCGATGAAGAACATTGAGCATCGTCTGCACCGTGGTGTACGCCAGTTTCGGCGATCCGCTGAGTTTCTCTTGGACCGATTGGACGTTGGAAGGACCGCTGTCCCACAGTACATTCATGATCTGCAGCTCCAGCGGCGTGAGCTGCTGTTGGGATCTTCCTTTACTACCCATTGCTAATCTCCTAAAGTGTTAGGAGATTAGCTCCGAGCTTCTCAAGCTGCCGGCCTGAAGCAAGTCACGTCGGTAAAAGTTCCGTCCCCCTTGTTGCGATAGAGGACGTTCTGTCCCCAGTAGGTGACGAACAGATCGTCAAAGCCGTCGTTGTTGTAATCGCCCACGCAAACGCCGCAAGCCCAGCCCGCCTTCAAAAGACCCGCACGCTCGGTGACATCGGTGAATGTGCCGTCGCGATTATTCCTGAACAGGCGATTGCTAGCGCCAGAAGGAGCGTCAGTGAAGCGGGTGCCGGATAGCAGGAAAACGTCGAGCCAACCGTCATTGTCGAAGTCGAGAAACGCACAGCCACAGCCGAGAGTTTCGACAATGTATTCCTTGCGATCGCTTTCACCGTACACCGTGACCGCCCGCAAACCGGCTTGTGCGGCCACATCGGCGAAGCTTAAAGAGAGGCCCCGACGGCTTGCCCCTCGGCTGCGCCGCGGCCTTATGAGCGGTGACACCTTGACCAAGACAGGCGGTGGCTGTAGCGCCAAACAGCCCCGTTAGAAAAACCCGCCGTGAAGTTGCCATGCCAGAGCAGCCCGCTACTCCATGTAGAAAACTTCTTTCATCATAGCGAACCGCTCGCCGGGTTGCAGACCTGGCACGGCCTCAAAATACTTGGCCATCTCTGCCTGCCAGCGCAAATTCACCGGATCGTCAGCCAGCGCGTCCCAGGCCGCGTCAAAGTCTTTGACTCGCATGACCAGGACCAGATCCTGCTCGCGGCGAAAGATGGAATAATCCGAGATGCCGACCGCTTTCAGCTTCGCCAGCAATTCAGGCCACACGTTGGCATGATCTTTCTCGTATCCTGCGATGGCGTCGGCCTTGATTCGCAAGCGAAAAGCAACCCGTGGCATACCTGAACCTCTGTCTGCAGCCCCATACCCAATGTGGGGCGATATTAGGGAAGTGTGACCACAGCCACCGAGAGTCCCTTGAGCGTGACCGTGTCACTGGTCAGCCTGGCCGTGGCCGGCGGATCAAACGCCGTCGTCTGATCAACGTACTCCTCCTGGCCACCGGTTGCACCGGTTATCGAGACATCGAACGGACGGTCACGTTTGTTGACCAGCAAAACACGCCGCTTGCCGTCGGGTTTCACCACTGCCAGGGAATAAAGATAAGAATCTACCGATCGGTTGAAAGGCTCCGTTTCCACAATCTTGTCACCCGGTCCAAAGTTCTCTCGGAGGAGGCTCAGCACCCGGATGCGCGAGTTGGGCTTGCCCGTATTCCAATCCACCATAGAAACCGAAGGAAATTGCGTCGGATAACCCACTAATTGCGACTCGCCTGCGACTTCGATTCCCGTGCGGGTCAGCTCCCCGAAGATGTAGGCGTACAGGGCGCAGGTCAGATTCCAGTAGGAGTTCGGGATCGGCTGGGTCACGTGGCCGGGCTGGTCCTGCATCACATCATCCGCGGAGATGGCTCCAATCTCATCAACAGTCGTCTTCGTCTCCGGAGAAAGTCTCTTTCGGATCGCCTCCACATAGCGCACAGTATTGAGGAAGCCGTCCGCATACGCGAAGAAAGTGTAGGGCTGCACCGCCGGGTCCTGATCGCCTGTCGGCACTGCATAAAAATGATAGGAAATGAAATCGAGCGGAATGCCGGGCTTGTGATTCTTGGGGTTGAGAAAATATTCGAACTGTTCCGGATGCTCCGACGGAGCCGCCAGCGCCAGGCCCACGAACTTGGTTTGAGGCGCCACGCGCCGGATCGACTCGACCACCGAGTCATAAATCTTCGTGTACGTTTCCGGCGTCATCTTGTGCTCGAACTCGATTTCGTTCAGCACCTCCCAGTAGGGAATGGAGTAGTGATATCCGGACTCATGGCGCTTGCCGAACTCATCGGTAAATCCCCCTTGCGTATACCAGGAAAAAAGACGGCCGTAGTAGTCGCCAATTTCTTTCATGCTAGGATCGCGAGGCTCGGTGCCTTGCGTGTAATCCCATACCGGCTGATCGGGATCGGCAGGATAAGTGACGGGCTTGTCGGTCTTGAACATCCACGCCGGAATCGTGCTGAAGTTCAGAATGACGGAATGACCTTTGGTAGCGTCGAGAAAATCGATAGTCATAGGATCGATCAGCGAAAAGTCCCATGACGTCTTGCCGTCCGCTGGCGGCTCAAGTTCGGCAATGCCGAGCTTCGGATACGGCAGCCAGGGGACATAGCGAACGTAGTCGGCCTGAATATCGCGCAGCGACTTGAAAGCATTATCGTGGATTGTCGACCCGCGGCGCAGCGGCGGGTTCACCACCACTTGAAGAGTTGCAGTTGTCTTGGAGACGCTCGTTACTTTGTCCCAATGGGCGGCGACCTTCGCCGATTGATCCTGGGCAAGAGAGGTCGAGACTGCTATCAAACAGAAAAACCTAGCCAGCAACCGGGATGGCTGATGTCGATTCACACGAATCCTCCGTCTGAAAGTACGCAGCATTGTGCTGGCATCCTGAGTAAAATTCAATAGGAAAATAAACTTACTATTGACAACGGCGGTTGCAGGGTACTACAGTTCAGCCCTTTGAAGCGAGTAGGATTTGTGCCAACAGTAGGATTTGTGCCAGTAGGATTTGTGCCGATACCCATTCGCCACTCTATCCATCAATGGACAAGCCTAGATCACAGGCCGAGTTGAAGATTGGGCTCTTTGGAATCGGGCTGGATGCGTATTGGCCGCAGTTTCCCGGCCTGGAAGATCGTCTGAAAGGATACGGCCGGCAAGTCGCCGAGCGACTCGGCAGCACTGGTGCCGAAGTCGTGAACCTGGGGCTGATCGATACTCCCGAAAAGGCCCTGGCCGCGGGCCATGAATTCCGGCGGGCCGACGTTGATCTCATCTTTCTTCATGTCACAACCTACGCGCTCTCCTCGACCGTGCTGCCGGTGGTCCGCCGCGCCAAGGTTCCCGTAATCATCCTGAATCTCTCCCCGTCCGCGGCCATCGACTATGACTGGTTTAATGGCCTGGGCGACCGCAGGAAAATGACCGGCGAATGGCTGGCCTACTGCCAGTCTTGTCCGGTGCCGGAAATCGCGAACGTTTTCAACCGCTGCCGAATCCCTTTTTTCCAGGTTACAGGCATGCTCGAAAATGATCCGGTTGCCTGGAGCGAAATCTCTGAATGGGTGGAAGCCGCGCAGGTGGTTCACTCTATGGAGCACAATCGCCTCGGCGTAATGGGTCACTACTACGGGGGAATGCTCGACATTTATTCCGACCTCACCCAGCAGTGTGCTTATTTCGGCGGACACATCGAAGTCGTCGAGGTTGACGAGCTGGCAGCGTTGCGCCGGCAGGTGCAAGACGCTGAAATACAGAAACGTGTCGCCGACTTCCGCCAAAGCTTCGATGTCCAGCCCGATTGCGCTCCCGAGGAACTGGACCGTGCCGCGCGCACGTCGGTGGCGTTAGATCAACTGGTTGAGATTCACCAGCTGGGCTCTTTGGCGTACTACTACCAAGGGACAGGGAATGCAGAAAACGAAGATGCCATCAGTTCGATCATCCTCGGTACTAGCCTGCTTACAGCTCGCGGCGTTCCCGTGGCAGGGGAATACGAAATCAAAAACGCCCAGGCGATGAAGATCATGGACGGCTTCGGCGCGGGCGGGTCTTTCACTGAATATTACGCTGCGGACTTCACGGATGACGTAGTGCTCATGGGACATGATGGCCCGGGCCATATCGCCATCGCCCAAGGCAAGACCAAGGTTCGGCCCCTCCAGATCTATCACGGTAAAGTGGGCCGGGGACTATCGGTGGAAATGTCAGTCAAGCATGGCCCTGTGACCTTGTTGTCAGTAGTCCAGACCGTGGATGGAAACTTGAAGCTGCTGATGGCCGAAGGCGAATCGGTCGCCGGTCCGATCCTCGAGATTGGGAACACCAACAGCCGATATCGATTCTCTCTTGGGGCAAGAGATTTCATGAACGAATGGAATGCGCATGGCCCGGCGCATCACTGTGCTGTAGGTGTAGGACACATTGCAGGCAAGCTGAAAAAGCTCGGGGCCTTGACCGGTATCGAATGCATCCAGGTGTGCTGAGCGAGTCCAGATCTTGAGGATGATATGAATCCAAACCCCGTAATTGGCGTGCTCTACCACTGGCTGGGCGGTCTAGCTTCTGGCAGTTTCTACGTGCCTTACCGCGGAGTGAAGCGATGGGCATGGGAAACCTTCTGGCTCGCAGGGGGTTTCTTCAGCTGGATCATCGCGCCCTGGTTTTTTGCTCTGCTCATGACTAGGGACCTGTTGCCGGTCCTGCATGAAACGCCAGGAACCGTTATTTTCTGGACATTTTTCTTTGGACTTCTATGGGGAATTGGCGGCCTCACTTTTGGCCTGACCATGCGTTACCTGGGATTGTCGCTGGGGATGGCTGTGGTACTGGGTCTTTGCGCCGCCTTCGGCACACTGATCCCGCCTATTTTCCGGGGTGAATTCATGACCCAGGTTGTGGGAACGGCTTCCGGGAGGATCATTCTGCTGGGCATTTTCGTTTGCCTGCTCGGCATTGCGGCAGCCGGTTTGGCGGGCATCTATAAAGAGCGAGCCATGTCGCCGGAACAGCAGAGAGTGACAATCAAAGAATTCGATTTGAAGAAAGGCGTCGGCGTGGCGACGCTCTCGGGAGTGATGAGCGCCTGTTTTGCCTATGGCCTGGCAGCCGGAGACCCCATCAAGGCTCTCACGATCAAGCACGGAACGCCGCATTTGTGGCAGGGACTGCCGGTGCTGGTCGTGGTGTTGCTGGGAGGATTCACGACTAATTTTATTTGGTGCGTGATCCTGAATATCCGAAACAAGACGGGGTATCAGTACTTCACTTCGATTTCGCGTGAGCCGAGTAGCCCGGCTCAAGATGAGACGATCATCGAAACCGCCGTTGACGCCCCGAGCCGGGAAGTGGTCGAACACATGACGTCCGCCCGCAAGGCGCCTCGACCACAGTCGTCGGTGGCGGTCGTGGAAGAATCGCTCACTTCGAGAAACAAGAATGGCACGCCCGTTCCGATGCTGGCGAACTATTTGTTCTGCGCCCTGGCGGGCACTACTTGGTACTTTCAATTCTTCTTCTACTCGATGGGCGAAACCCAAATGGGCAGGTATAAGTTTTCCAGCTGGACGCTACATATGGCCAGCATAATCATCTTCAGCAGCCTGTGGGGCATCGGGTTGAAGGAATGGAAAGGCGCGGGAGTGCATGCCGGCCGACTGCTCGCATTGGCTTTGTTGTTACTCGTGGGGTCAACCGTGATCGTCGGTTACGGGAATTATCTGGGGCTGGCTCAATAGGTCCGGATGTTGCCATGCGTGCTCGAAGCTGAACATCTCAGTTCTGCTTTTTGGATTGGGAATATGGATTGGTGGAGCAACTTAACCGGGACGGCACTCACGGTTTTTCGACCAGCATTCGATGAACGGCCGTCCCGTGATTACGAAGGACAAGACGGTTGTCTGGTTGGCCAGACCATCAGCGAACCGACAGTACTTGGCAGTCTTCAATGCCGCCCCTGACGCTCAGAAGCTTCACCTCGACTGGAAGGACTTGGGCTTGGAAGCAACGCAGTACCAAATTAGAGATCTATGGAGCACAAAGATCTTGGCCCGGCGCGGTCGCTGACTTGACGCTGCCCTCGCACGCCTGTGTGCTCTACACTCTGACAGTTCAGTAGCTGGCTGGCCGTTATTCAAGGCGGAGAGCGCGCGTCAAGTGTGAGCTGGTGGTAACGCTTAGCGTTATGAATATTCGTGAAGTTGCCCGTCTAGCTACGATTAACCAGCATGGTATCAGGCAGACGGTGCAACACTTGGCAGCCCTCAGACACGTGCGCATTGCCTTCCTTGCAGGACCACTACACCTCAAGTCCGCGTTGGCGCGGGAAGGGCTTTCGCGCAGTCCATGCTGGAAATTGGGCTGGATTTTCCTCCGGAATTGCTGGTTGTCGCTGGAAGGCGGTATACGCGCCTTTGCGGCGCTTGCCGCGTCATCTAAACCCACAACTGCGGTGGTGTCTTCAAATGATATGACAGCGATCGGTGTGATGCGGGAAGCATATCAGCACGGGAGCGCTATCCCCAGCAGATCTTTCCGTTGTGGGCTTCGATGACGTCCGACTCTCTCACTTTACGATCCCGCCACTGACGACCGTACAGATGTCCCAATCCGAACTGGCGAAGCTTGCATTTAAAGAGCTGATCGACAACTTGGAGGGTGGCTGCGTTCTGCCTGAAAGAAACGAATACGAGGGCGTGACGCAACTCCATCTCGCGCACGGCTCCCAGCGACGCAGCGCGCTCACGGCCCATGTTGTTGTGCCCGGCTTCTCCGTGAGTCAGGTAAACGGCAGCAACGCGTTACCCTGATCCAGTAGCTGAGCCAAATACGCGGAAACTCCGGTTTCATCGTTCAGCCTTGAACCGGTCGTCGAAACTCGGGGTGGTGCGCGCATTACCCTGTTGCGCGACCACCCTCAATGAAAGCATGAGCACGAGCGCTAAGACGCGCTGGGTATTCATTGATTCTCCAGAAGATTGAAGCCGCCCTGGCTCACGCCTCGCGACAGCGCAGAAGGACGAGAGAGACCGACTTCAGATTTGGAATAGAGTCTCCAGACTGCGGTAATCGACTTCACTTTTTGGGCCGCGATTCCGGCGGCACGAGGCCAGCTAAGCGGTAGTAGACGACGAGTTGACCGTAGTGTTCTCCATCGTGCTCAATCAGACCATAGGCCAGATCGGCGACGCGCACCTGCTGATGACGATCAGTGTCGGTCACCACCTGAGCCATACCGTCATCCCCCTTTTCCTTGATGGCCGCGGTGCCGTCTGCAAATGATTTTTTCATGAACGCGACTACGTCGGCCTTGGTCTTGTACTGATCACGCTTGGGATCCTCCTCGGCGGGCGGCTTCTGGCCGCGCGCCACGTTGGTGAAGAAGTAGTTCGCACCCGCGGCATGGAGCAGTTGTTCCGCGAAGCTACGCTGGGCTGGGGTCGGTTTCAAATCGTATTTGTCCTCAGGAAAATCTTCCGCCATCGCGATGAGCTTCCGCCCAACGTCATTCCACGAATCGAGCACTGCTTGTGACGGGCTGGGCGCGGGTTTGATTGTGGCTTCTTTTTTTGAACTATCCTGCGGGTGCGCCGGCAACGCCAGGATGCACAACACCAGCGCAAGCGTAGCTACTGAACATCTCTTGTTCATTGCTGAATCCTCCCAAAATTTTGTACTCGAGAACTTGGATGGTTCTGACGACTCTTACCGCTGACGCTACGCGGTGCGCATGGGAATCATCAAATAGTCGAATACTCCATGTTTATAGACGATAATTTGGAACAAACGTGTGCAAAAAAGCAGTTGCCGGCCGGGAGGGTGATACGCAAGACCTTGTTCATGGTTGCGAAATCAAAGTTTCTCGATCTTCAGTGGGGATGAGATATGGACCAGGGGGCTCAAACACGGTCCCCTGCTCCAGACCTCTAATACTTACGAGCCGCCCAACTTCATGCGGATTCGTTGAGCCCGGTGCAATGCTGGGTGTTTGCTGGATTCTTGCTGGCTCTGGTACACAAGGTGGTAGCAATGTCGACAGCCGAATTCGATGCTGCAACCGCATAGCGACGATCCAGGGCTAGGAGTGCAGCTTGCCATTCCAAATGAGAGGACAAGAGCGAAGGTGAAATTCCTCCGTCGCACAGTCAAGCTTGTTTCCAGGGTTCGATGGCCTGGAATCCCGAGCCGTCACTCTGTCTTCGGAAGGCAAGGGCAAGATCGGATTTGGAGATGAGACGCTAGAAGCCTCGCGAGCAATATCCGACCCCATTCAGGCTCTTGTTGCTCCACAAGGTTTGCGAGGATACGCACCTCCGTCATTTCCGATCATATTGAACGGCGAGCCAGGAACCTGCAGGCCGTCGCCGACCCACGCGCATTTATCACCAATCTCCCAGCTCTGGTAATCGAACCACGCACCGTACTGGACCAGACCAGCTCGCGACTCGGCACCCGGAGCGGTCACAGTCTCTGCGATCTCGTGCCCCAGCACAATGGTCACCCCATCGAGATCGCCAGAGGGGGCGGGATTGACGAAGTCCTTCCCGCAACCGCCACCGGCGTTGAGCACATAGGGCATGTTGACGAACGCGATGCCCGGTGCCACACCGGGATAGGATACCGGCGTTGTGTAATCGTGCCAGGCGCAGTATAGGACTCAGATTTGTTCCCAGGCGTATTGGAATATTGCCTCCTCGCGGGATGTGGCTCGCCGTTCAGCCGGGGACAGGCCACACCGTTCGGTCGTGCTCTGGAAGCCCCGATCTACCGGGGATCGGTTGGGATCCAGTCTCGGTCGGCGCCGCGCTCTACTGCACCGTCAACCTAAGGGGGGTCGCCGCCGTCGTAGAACCCAGAGTCGCCTTCACGGTTAGAGTATAGGTTCCGGATGGGGTTCCCTTCGGGATCGGCGGCTGACCGCCAATACTGCCGCCGCCTCCGCAGGAGATCGAGAACGACAACAGCACCAACGGCGCGAGCCAAAGATATCGGCATGCTGACCGCTTGGACGCGCGTATTCCGGGCGGAATTACCATTCCCAGTGCAGCTATCGTCCACAACCAGAGCATGGGCGTGGAAACGGGTGGGCGCAGTGCCCCGCTCGTGCGCGCCGTGGTCGTAACAGTGGCACTAAAGTTTGTCGCGACGGTGGAACTAAACGAAAGGCTTGCAGGTACCGAGCAGGTTGCTCCGGTCGGTGCGCTCGCACAGCTCAGTGAAGCCGTTCCACTTATCCCGTTCCCCCCGATAAAAAGAGTGTAGGAAGCGCTCTGCCCGGCAGCCACAGTGACCGAACCTGACTCGGGTAGCACACTGAGACCCAAGCCGGGATTTCCCGGATTAGTCGCAGTATAGGTATAACCATTAGCCAATGTGCCGCTCTGGCTATCGTTATTGGTGACCACTATGCCCACCGCGCCGGCTGCATGGGCCGGAGTAGTCGCTGTGATCGACACGCTACTCACCACCGTTACGTTCGAGGCAGGTGTCCCGCCAACGCTCACTGTGGCTCCGGTCAGGAAATTCGTGCCCGTTATCGTCACCCCCGTTCTACCCGCGGCAGGCCCCGTGTTGGGTGCGATCGAAGTCACCGTCGGCGCCGGATTGGTCACCGTATAGGTATAGCCATTGGCCAAAGTGCCGCTCTGGCTGTCGCTGTTGGTCACCACTACGTTCACCGCACCCGCTGCGTGGGCCGCCGTAGTCGCCGCGATCGACGTGCTGCTCACCACCGTCACACCCGTCGCTGCCGTCCCGCCCAGGCTTACCGTCGCTCCGGTCAGGAAACCCGTGCCCGTTATCGTCACCCCCGTTCCACCACCGGCAGGCCCCGTGTTAGGTGTGATCGACGTCACCGTCGGCGCCAGATTAGTCGCCGTATAGGTATAGCCATTAGCCAAAGTGCCGCTCTGGCCATCGCTGTTGGTGGCCACTATGCTCACCGCGCCGGCTGCATGGGCCGGGGTAGTCGCTGTGATCGACACGCTACTCACCACCGTTACGTTCGAGGCAGGTGTCCCGCCAACGCTCACTGTGGCTCC
>Ga0209526_10000162_pt1 | contig 40142 bp, 35 predicted proteins | sample JacPinW_OM2H0_M1_FD_188566 | JGI IMG/M metagenome (GOLD analysis project Ga0209526, IMG submission 188566) | Forest soil microbial communities from Algoma, Ontario, Canada - Jack Pine, Ontario site 1_JW_OM2H0_M1 (SPAdes) (version 2) | ecosystem: Environmental > Terrestrial > Soil > Boreal... | reverse complement strand
GCCTGCACCACCCGTCCGAGCCGTGCCCAAGCCGACGGTGATCTCGCCGGCGGCGCCCTCGCCCGTGCCTGTGCTATCTGCGCCTGTGGTGTCGGTGCCGGGGCTGTCCGTGGCGTCTTGCGAGCGAGTGCCTTGCGGACCGGCGCCAAACCCGGCTGCCCCGCCCCGCCGAGCACGGGATCGGCCTTGGGCGCCGAGCAAGCGATGCAGCGTGGTCGCTGGCGCTCCGGCCAGCTCTTCGAGCCGCTTCGCGGCCCGCCCGGTGGGCGCGGCAAGCGCTACTCGTAGGCCGCGCCCGGCGGCCAGCGACACCACAGCCGCCACCGTGCGGCTCTTGCCGGTCCCCGGTCCGCCGCTGAGCACACACACCCCGTGCTCCGCCACCGCCCGGACCGCGTCGAGCTGGGCCTGATCGAGCTGGGCCTGATCGAGCCGGGCCTGATCCGTCGGCGCCTGCTCGGCCGGTTCCTGGGGCTGATCGGCCGGGAGCGGTTCGGCCAGGGCCGCCAGCCGTTGCAGGCCTTCGGCGACCGCCTCCTCGGCGAGCGCATATCGGGTGAGTGCCAGCAGCACGCCAGTCTCGGCGGGCGGATCCGCGCCAGCAGTCGCGTCCGGAGAGACAGGCGCGTCCGGAGAGACAGGCGGGTCCGCAGAGTCCAGGCCTGCGCCGCCTGAGCCTTCGCCGGTGTGCGGGCCGGATTCGCTGAACGGCAGCACGGCACCCTCGTCGACGGCGGCCCCGATCGCCGCCGCCGGATCGCTGATCCGGAACCTGCTGAGGGATCGGGCCACGGCCTCGGCGGGCACCGCCGTGTGCCCATCCCGGGCACCGCGTGCGAGCAGGTACGCCACCAGGGCGCGGCCACGCCGCAGATCCTGGGGATCCGCGGCGCCGCCGAGCATCTGCCGGGCGAACCAGTCGGCCTGATCGGGCCGTAGCTGCGGCAGCGAGAGCAGCCGCCATGGGTCCTCGCGCAGCTGGCGCGCCGCCGAGGCGCCGAGGCGCGCGACGGCAGGCCCCGCGTAGCGGGCGGGCACCCGGCACGCCACCAGTAGCTCAGCCACCTCGTAGCTGGGACGCGCATCCTCGAAGGCGGCGGCGAGCCGCAATGCGCGCTTGCTTCCCACTCCTTCGACCAGTTCCAGGCGGGCCGCGGTGACTAGAGCAGGCGCAGTGATACCGGCGCCTGCGAGCCGCGCGGCCAGGCCGGTGCCGAGCCCCGGCCAGAGCCCCGCTGCGCAGAACTCACCGAATACATCCAGGGGCGGGCCGCTCGCCCCGGTGCTCTCTCGCTCAGTTGCGGTGGACATCGCAAGCCAGCCTAGTGGTCTGTGAGGACAGACCACTGGAGCCCAGGATCGCGCACCGCGGTTGGCGCACCTTGTGCCTTTGGCGCCCGGCACCGATACTCGGGACCATGGCAGGGAACGCGGGCGGTGCCGCGCCCACGGAAGGCCCCTTCGCCCCCGCGCACCAGCAGTGCGCCGAGGACGGCCTGCGCGTCTCTGACGCCGATCGGGACGAGGCGATCAGCCAGCTCGGGGAGCGTTTCGCCGAGGGCATGCTCACCCATGACACCTTCGTCCACCGGGTAGAGGTGGCGCTGAAGGCTCGCGACCGCCGTGACCTCGCTCAAGTTCTCGCCGACCTGCCCTCGCGGCGCCGGTTTGGGAGCACGCTCCTGGCTTACGGCCAGCGTGGCTGGGCCGCGGTGAGTCGGGGGATGCCCCGGGCCGTCCAAGCGGCGTCGCCTCCGTTGCTCATGTTCCCCTCCAGCGACCGGCCCCGGTTCACCATTGGCCGCGACGCAGCCTGCGATCTGGTGCTCCCCGACCCCTCCGTGTCCCGCTGGCACGCTGGGCTGAAGCGTTGCGCCAGCGGCTGGCTGCTCGACGACCTCGGCTCCACCAACGGCACCCGGCTGAACGGCTGGCGGGTCAGGGAACCCGTCCCGGTGCGGCCCGGCGACCGGGTCAGCTTCGGGGCGGTAACCTTCGTCGTCGCGCTGCCTGGCACGGTCGCGGCCCCGAGCGCCGGCTACTGACCCGGGGCGAGCGGCCGCTGCGCCGGGCAAGACCAGTCGGCGCCTGAACCGTCCGGGCACCGTGGTAGGACGATCTCGTGATGACACCACCTTTCGGCGATCTGCTGGCCCTCATCGAGGACCGGTCCGCCGCACTGCGCGAGGCTGCCGCCGCGGCGGCCTTAGATGCCCGGGTACCCGGATGCCCGGACTGGTCTCTTGAGGACCTCGTGAGCCACCTGGGCAGGGTGCAGCGCTTCTGGGCTGCCGCAGTGGCGGCTGGGCCGGCAAGCGAACCGCCAGACGGTAACGCGATCGAGGACCCGATGCCCGGGCTGGACCTGCTGGCCTGGTCGGTCGATTCGACTGCGGCCCTGCTGGCGGCGCTGGACGCCGCCGGGCCGGACCGCGGGTGCTGGACATGGTGGGGTGATTCCGCCGCTCCCATGACCGCCGGGGCGGTGGCCAGGCATCAGGTCCAGGAGGCGGCCGTGCATGCCCGCGATGCCCAAGACTCGGTGGGCCGGGCCGGGCCGTTGCCCGCGGTCATCGCCAGGGACGGAGTCGCCGAGTTCGTGACGGTCGGGCTGGGCGCCGCAGGACCCTGGCCGCATGCGCCAGGGCGGATCGCGCTGTATGGGGACGAGGGTGACACCTGGCTGGTGGACCTGGGCGAGACCGGTGCCGTGCTCGTTTCAAGCGCGGCAAACGCACCGGCCGGGGCGGTGACCGGCGCCGGACCGGAGCCAACTGCGGCCGTGCACGCGCCAGCCAGCGATCTCGTGCTAGTGCTGTACCGGCGGAAGGCGCTCGAAGACGTCCGGACCACCGGTGATCGCGGCCTGGTCGAGCGGCTGGTGGCCTGGAGCCCGACCGACTAGCCCGATGATCGCAACGATGGCGGGATGGTAAGGCCGCCACGCATTGCCGAGTACGACTCCAGACCCCTTAGAGTCGAGGCGTGACGTTGGTTCTCCTGGTCCGCCATGGGCTGACCGCGGGGACAGGGACCGTGCTCACCGGCCGGACGCCCGGCATCGCGCTCGACGATCGCGGCCGGGAGCAGGCTACGGCCCTGGCCGCGCGGCTCGCTGGCGTGCCGCTGGATGCCATCGTCACTAGCCCCCTGGAACGGTGCAGGCAGACCGCGGATGCGATCGCGGCGGCCCGGGACGGCCAGCCGGTGGCCGTCTCGGAGGAGGAAGAGCTTGCTGAGGTCAAGTACGGAGACTGGACCGGTAAGTCCCTCAGGCGGCTGGCCAAGGAACCGCTCTGGCGGGTGGTGCAGACCCACCCCAGCGCGGTGAGGTTCCCCGGCGAGGACGGGGAGTCCATGCTGGACATGCAGCACCGCGCCGTCGGCGCGGTGCGGAAGTGGAACGCCAAGCTCGGGAAGGACGCCGTCTACCTGATCTGCTCGCACGGCGATGTGATCAAGGCGGTGATCGCGGACAGCCTCGGCATGCATCTCGATCTGTGCCAGCGGATCCAGGTCGACCCGTGCTCGCTCAGCGTGATCCGCTATACGCCGCTCCGCCCGTTCCTGTTGCGGATGAATGACACGGGCGGGGCAGTGACCGGGCTGGCCCGGCCGGCACATGCCGGAGCCGGCCAGCACGCCGCTCCGGGGGACGGACATTCCGGGGGAGGACATTCCGGGGAAGGACATTCCGGGGACGGGGTTTCCGGGGACGCGGCTTCCCGCAACGGGTCCTCGGGGAACGGTACGCGGCCCGGGCGCACCACCGTCCCACCAGCCGTGTCCCGGCCCCGGCGCGGCGAGGGTGACGCCGCCATCGGCGGTGGAGCGGGAGGATAGGGTCCATGCCGGTCTATTCCTACGACCCGCCGGAGCGATTCGTCGCGGGCACCGTTGGGCAGCCTGGAGAACGCACCTTCTACCTGCAGGCCAGCGCCAGCGGCCGGGTGACGAGCGTTGCCTTGGAGAAGTTCCAGGTGAGCCTGCTCGCCGAACGTCTCGATGAGCTTCTTGACGAGGTGGTGCGCCGCACCGGCACGCCTTCCTCGCCCCCGTCGTCCGGGCTGGGCGGTCTCGCCGATGATGGGCCGCTCGACCTGCCACTGATGGAGGACTTCCGGGTCGGGGCGATCGCGCTGGCCTGGGATGGCGAGGAAGAGCGCGTGGTCATCGAGGCGCAGGAGGAGACGGAGACACCGGTCGAGCCGCTCGCTGAGGAGGTCCCGGAGAATGGCCCTGGGGTGCTGAGAGTCAGGATCACGGTGGCCACCGCCCGGGCCTTCTCTCAGCGTGCGCTGCAGATTGTCGGCCAGGGCCGGCCCCCCTGCCCGCTGTGCGGGCTCCCGCTGGACGCGGAAGGGCACATCTGCCCACGGCAGAACGGTCACCGGGTCGCCAATGCCTGACGCATCCCCTGGCAAACGCGCACAGCGGCCGAGACCGCCCAGGGCAGCGAAGGCTGCGCGGCCGACCGGGCACCTGGCGCAGCCCGAAGACAACGCGGCTGCGCTCGAGTTGCTCAGCCTGGGCCGCCTGGAGGTGGAGGGCAGGCTCGTTGTCGCCTCGAACGCCACGATGTACTGCACGGTCCGTCATGACGGCCAGGAGGCCGCGTGCGTGTACAAGCCGGTGGCCGGGGAGCGCCCGCTGTGGGACTTCGCCGTCGGCTCGCTGGCCGGCCGCGAGGTGGCCGCGTATGCGGTGTCCCGGGCCGCGGGCTGGAATCTGGTCCCGCCGACCGTATTTCGCGACGGCCCGTTCGGGCCGGGCATGTGCCAGCTATGGATAGATGCCGACACCAGTGTTGACCTGGTGTCCCTGGCCCGGAGTTCCGATCACCGGGCGCTTCGTGACATGGCCGTGTTCGACGCGGTGGTGAACAACGCGGACCGCAAGATCGGCCACCTGCTGCCGGTCAGCGATGGCCGCCTGTACGGCTGCGACCATGGCGTCTGCTTCGGCGAGGAGTACAAGCTCCGCACCGTGCTGTGGCAATGGCGCGGACGGAGCCTGCCCAAACGAGCCGTCGAGGCGCTGACGAGGCTCCAGCGGGCGCTCGCCGAGGACCTCGGATCGGAGCTTTCGGTACGACTCACCCCGAGCGAGGTGAACGCGACCAGGCAGCGCGTGGAACTCCTGCTGGAGCACCGGGTGCATCCGTACCCGCCGGAGGACTGGCCAGCGGTCCCCTGGCCGCCGATCTAGGCCAGCGGCCGGGGCAGCACGGCGGACCGGTCAGCGGCCGCCGGACTCGCCGGGGTGACCGCGTCGGCGCAGGTAGCGCTCGAACTCGCGGGCGATCGCGTCGCCGCTCGCCTCCGGCAGGTCGGTGGCGTCTTTGGCTTCCTCAAGCGTGCGCACGTACTCAGCGACCTCGGTGTCCTGCTCGGCCAGCTCGTCCACGCCGCGTTCCCACGCCCTGGCCTCCTGGGGAAGCTCAGCCAGCGGCAGGGAAGTGTCGAGCACGTCCTCCACGCCCCGCAGCAGCGCCAGGGTCGCCTTAGGGCTTGGCGGCTGGGCAACGTAGTGCGGAACGGAGGCCCACAACGAGACCGCCGCGATGCCCGCGTCCGCGCAGGCATGCTGGAGCACGCCCAGGATCCCGGTCGGCCCCTTGTAGTCCGCCGGCTCCGCGTGCAGTTCGGCGGCCAGCGCGGGATCCGAGGCGGCCGCGGTCACCGGCACGGGACGCGTATGCGGAGAATCCGCCAGCAGGGCGCCCAGAAGCACGACCAGTTCGACGCCCATCTCGGTGAATGAGCGGATCAGCTCCTCGCTGAAGGCCCGCCAGCGCATGTTGGGCTCGATCCCGTGGACCAGAACCACATCGCGGTCCAGCCCGTCCGGCCTGGCCACGGACAGACGCGTGGTTGGCCAGACAAGCCGTTCGGCCCGCCCCTCGGCCACCTCCATCACCGGCCGGGTCACCTGGAAGTCGTAGTAGTCCTCCGGGTCGATCGCGCCGACCGGGGCAGCTTTCCAGGCCATGCCCAGGTGGTCGATCACCCCGCTGGCGGCCTCACCTGCGTCGTTCCAGCCCTCGAAGGCGGCGATGAGAGCTGGCGAGGTGAGCTTGCCAATGCCGTTGAGCTCGATCTCCTACCACCTCTCTTATACCCGGTGGGCCGGGGGGTGTCCCCCCGGGCCAGTACTCATCCGGCCGCCTCCGGCCCGCCGATGACACCAGGTTACGTGGTGGGCCATGATCACCGCGTCGCCCGGCCGGCGCCTTCGTGGCGCGGGCGGCGTTCCGGCGGCGGCCCTAGAATAGATCCCCTATGACCACAACCGGCCGTCCGCCCCAGCTAGCAAAGCCCACTGATTCGCTGAGCACAGCCCTCAGCGAACGGGTCGTCGTAGCGGACGGAGCCATGGGGACCATGCTCCAGGCTAGTGCCGCCACCCTCGACGATTTCGATGGGCACGAGGGATGCAACGAGATCCTCAACGTCACCCGCCCGGACATCGTGAGCTCCGTGCACGAGGCGTACCTCGACGCCGGCGTGGACTGCGTGACCACCAACACATTCGGCGCAAACCTTAGCAATCTCGGCGAATACGGGATCACGGCCCGCATCGGCGAGCTGTCGGAGGCAGGCGCCAGGATCGCCAGGGCCGCGGCCGACCAGTGGTCCACACCCGAGCGCCCGCGCTGGGTTCTGGGCTCTGTGGGCCCGGGCACCAAGCTGCCCACGCTCGGTCACGTGAGGTTCGCGGAACTCCGCGACGCCTACCAGCGGAACGCCGAGGGCCTGCTGCGCGGAGGCGTGGACGCGGTGGTGGTCGAGACGTGCCAGGACCTGCTCCAGGCCAAGGCCGCCATCATCGGCACCCGCCGGGCTATCGCCGCGGCGGGGCGGCAGATCCCGCTGATCGCCCAGGTGACCATCGAGACCACCGGCTCCATGCTGCTCGGCAGCGAGATCGGCGCCGCCCTCACCGCGCTTGAGCCCCTCGGCATCAGCCTGATCGGCCTGAACTGCGCGACAGGTCCCGGCGAGATGAGCGAGCACCTGCGTTACCTGGCGGGCCATTCCCGCATCCCGCTGTCCTGCATGCCCAATGCCGGCCTGCCCGTGCTGGCCGCCGATGGTGCCCGCTACCCGCTGACCCCGGATCAGCTCGCGGACGCCCACGAGATGTTCACCGCGGAATTCGGCCTGGCCCTGGCGGGGGGATGCTGCGGCACCACGCCCGAACATATGGCCGCCGTAGTGGAACGCGTGCGCGGCCGCGAGGTGGCCGGGCGGAGGCCCCGTCCTGAGCCCGGAGTGGCATCGCTCTACCAGCACGTCCCGTTCCGCCAGGACACCTCGTTCCTGGCCATCGGTGAGCGGACCAACGCGAACGGATCGAAGGCGTTCCGTGAGGCGCTGATCGCCGGCCGCTACGACGACTGCGTCGAGATCGCGCGTGCGCAGACCCGCGATGGCGCGCACCTCCTCGACCTGTGCGTGGACTATGTGGGGCGCAGCGGCACAGCCGACATGATCGAGGTCGCCAGCAGGCTGGCCACCGCGGCGACCCTGCCCCTCATGCTCGACTCGACTGAGCCCGAGGTGATCCAGGCCGGCCTCGAACTGCTGGCCGGGCGCGCGGTAGTGAACTCGGTCAACTATGAGGACGGCGACGGCCCGGGCTCCCGGATCGCCAGGGTCATGCCGCTGGTGGCCGAGCACGGCGCGGCCGTGGTCGCGCTCACCATCGACGAGCAAGGCCAGGCGCGCACCGCCGAATGGAAACTCGCGGTGGCCACCCGGCTGATCGAGGACCTCACTGAGAACTGGGGCATGCGCACGTCCGACATCATCGTGGACTGCCTGACCTTCCCGATCGCGACCGGCCAGGAGGAGACCAGGCGCGACGCGATCGAGACGATCGAGGCGATCCGCCAGGTCAAGCAGCGCTACCCGGAGGTTCAGACGACGCTGGGGGTGTCCAACGTCTCGTTCGGCCTGAACCCAGCCGCGCGTTCGGTGCTCAACTCCGTCTTCCTCGACGAGTGCGTGCGGGCCGGCCTTGACTCGGCGATTGTCCACGCGTCAAGGATCATGCCCATCGCCCGGATACCCGACGATCAGCTTCAGGCCGCGCTCGACCTCATCTATGACCGCAGGCGCGAGGGGTACGACCCGCTGACCCGGCTGCTCGAGCTGTTCGATGGCGTGGACGCCGCGGCGGTCAAGGCCAGCCGGGCCGCGGAACTCGCTGGCCTGCCGCTCTGGGAGCGGCTGAAGCGGCGGATCATCGATGGGGAGCGGGTCGGCCTTGAGGCCGACCTCGACGAGGCGCTGACGCAGCGTCCCGCCCTGGAGATAGTCAACGATGTCCTGCTCGACGGCATGAAGACAGTCGGTGAGCTATTCGGCGCCGGGCAGATGCAGCTGCCCTTCGTGCTTCAGTCTGCCGAGGTGATGAAGAACGCGGTCGCCTACCTGGAGCCGCACATGGAGCGGTCCGCCGACGGCGGCAAGGGCAGGATCGTGCTCGCCACCGTCAGGGGAGACGTGCACGATATCGGCAAGAACCTGGTCGACATCATCCTGACCAACAACGGCTACGAGGTCATCAACACGGGCATCAAGCAGCCTGTCTCGGCCATCGTGGATGCCGCGACCGAGAACGATGTGGATGTCATAGGCATGTCGGGCCTGCTGGTCAAGTCCACGGTGGTAATGCGGGACAACCTCGCGGAGCTGAATGCCCGCGGCCTGGCCAGCCGCTGGCCGGTGCTGCTCGGCGGCGCCGCGCTCACCCGGGCCTACGTGGAGCAGGACCTCGCCGCCGTCTTCGACGGTGAGGTCCGCTACGCCAGGGACGCGTTCGAGGGGCTGCGCCTGATGGACGCCTTCATGGCGGTGAAGCGGGGAGAGGCCGGCGCTCAGCTGCCCGCGGTCCGCGAGCGCCGGGTGAAGAGCGGGGCACGGCTCACGATCACCGAGCCGGACGCCATGCCCCGGCGTTCGGACGTGGCCGCGGACAACCCGGTACCGGCTCCCCCCTTCCTCGGGGACCGGATCGTCAAGGGCACCCCCCTGGCCGAGTACGCGGCATTCCTCGACGAGCGGGCCACGTTCATGGGCCAGTGGGGGCTCAAGCCGTCCCGCGGCCAGGACGGTCCCTCGTATCAGGACCTCGTCGAAACGGAGGGGCGACCGCGGCTGAGGATGTGGATGGACCGCGTGCAGACCGAGGGCCTGCTGGAGGCCGGCGTCGTGTACGGGTACTTCCCGGCCGTCAGTGACGGCGACGACCTCATCGTCCTGGACTCCGCCGGCGCTGAGCGGGAGCGGTTCACCTTCCCGCGCCAGCGCCACGACCGGCACCTGTGCCTGGCCGACTTCTTCCGCCCTCGCGAGTCCGGCGAGACCGACGTGGTCGGTTTCCAGCTCGTCACCGTCGGCTCGAAGATCAGCGAAGCCACCGCGGAGCTCTTCGCCAAGAATGCCTACCGTGAATATCTTGAGCTGCACGGCCTGTCCGTCCAGCTGACGGAGGCGCTAGCCGAGTACTGGCACGGCCGCGTGCGCGCCGAGACCGGCCTCGCCGGGTTCGATCCGCCCGACCTGGACGGCATCCTCAAGGTTGACTACCGGGGCTGCAGGTATTCGTTCGGCTATCCCGCCTGCCCGAACCTGGAGGACCGCGCCAAGGTGGTCCGGCTGCTTGCGCCGGAGCGGATCGGGGTGACGCTGTCCGAGGAATTCCAGCTGGCTCCCGAGCAATCCACGGACGCGCTGATCGCGTTCCACCCCGAGGCAAGGTATTTCAGCACTTGAGCAGCCTTGGACCCGGCAGCCTGCAGGCTGTCCTGTTCGACATGGACGGGCTCCTGGTCGACTCTGAGCCGCTCTGGTTCGAGGTGGAGACCGAGATCATGGCGCGGATGGGCGGCGCCTGGAGCCACGCTGACCAGCAGCACCTGGTGGGCGGCCCGATGGACCACAGCCTCGGCTACATGCTGGCCCGGGCCGTCCGGCCCGCGCCGGAAGAAACCGTGGCGCGATGGCTGGCCGAGGGCATCACCGGCCTGGTCCGCGAGCACGGCGTGCCGATGCTGCCCGGGGCCCGGGAGCTGCTGGCCGAGGTGCGCGCCGCAGGGGTGCCGTGCGCGCTGGTCACCTCCGCGCAGCGGGACTTGATGGACGCGGTGCTCGAGACGACCGGCGTGGTGTTCGACGCGACCGTGTGCGCGGCGGATGTGCGGCTCGGCAAGCCCGATCCGGAGCCCTATCTGCTCGCGGCGGACCGACTCGGCGTGCATCCCGGCGGCTGCGTGGCGCTGGAGGACTCGCCGAACGGCATCGCCTCCGCCGAGGCGGCGGGCTGCGGGGTCATCGCGGTGCCGAACGTCGCGCCGGTGCCGGCCCGGCCCGGCCGGGTCATCGCCGCCTCGCTGCGTGAGGTGGACCTCGCCAGGCTGCGGGAAGTCGCGGGTAGCCGAGGGCGCTCCGCTGTGACAGGGCCGTGACGAACGAATCGTAATTCGGTCACAATCCAGGCACGACCCATCCGCAGGGGTGGCGTTGACCAGGCATCGCGGTAGATTCTCCCGTGAGACACCCGCGTATCATGCTTCGGCACCGCGCAGGCCGCGATCGCCGGGCGATCTTATCGTGACTACCTGGGCAGGGAGCAGCGCCTGATGGCAGCACCACTCGACGTGTTCCCGCCGTCGGCGGATGCTACGCCGGATGCGTTGCTTGCCGGAGTCAGCGGCAAAGCCATCGAAGGCCGGTCACTCGGCCAGATCGCCTGGATGCGGCTCCGGCGGGACAAGGTGGCGATGGGCGGCGGCGTGGTCGTCGTGTTCCTGATCCTGGTCGCGATCATCGGCCCGCACCTCGTGCAGAGCCCGAACACTTATCACTCCGACCTGATCAACCCCACATTTCTGCGCCCCAATGGCGCGTTCGGCGGGATCAGCCTGGCTCATCCGCTCGGCGTCGAGCCGGAGACCGGGCGGGACGTGCTCGCCCGGATCGTCGACGGGGCCCAGTACTCGCTGCTCATCGCGTTCCTCGCCACCCTGCTCGCGGTCACCATCGGCACCTTCTTCGGCGTCGTCGCCGGCTACTTCGGCGGCTGGCTGGACTCGCTGATCGCCCGGGCCATGGACGTGTTCCTCGCCTTCCCGCTGCTGGTGTTCGCGCTGGCGCTGGCCGGCGTCATCCCGAATACGGCGTTCGGCCTATCAGGGAACACGCTGCGGATCGCCGTCCTGATTTTCGTCATCGGCTTCTTCGCCTGGCCGTACATGGGCCGGATTATCCGGGGTCAGGCGCTGTCCCTGCGCGAGCGCGAGTTCGTCGACGCGGCCCGCAGCCTCGGCGCGCGCGGGCCCTACATCCTCTTCCGCGAGCTGCTGCCCAACCTAGTGGCGCCGATCCTGGTCTACGCGACGCTGCTGATCCCGACCAACATCCTTTTCGAGGCCGCCCTCGACTACCTCGGCGTCGGCCTCTACGTGCCCACGCCCACCTGGGGCCAGATGCTCTCCAGTGCGGTGCAGAACGGTTTTTACTCCATCGATCCCGAGTACATGCTCGTGCCCGGGCTCGCGATTTTCATCACGGTAATGGCATTCAACCTATTCGGCGATGGACTGCGTGACGCGCTGGATCCGAGGACCCGGTAACTAGCGGCACACGGCCCTGACGTGAACGAAGTAACAGGAGGCGTTTCACCGCATGAAGAGACGCAACACCATCGCGGCGACAGCGGTCGGCGCGATCGCGGCACTCGTGATCAGTGCCTGCAGCAGCAGCGGTAGCAGTGGCAGCGGCAGCGGCGCGACAGCAACCACGGGGGCGGTGGCGTACAACGCCGGCATCACCACCGTGGTCAACCCCTCCAGTGCCAAGGGGGGGACCCTGATCTACGACAACAGCAGCACGCCGGACTCATTCGACCCAGGCAATACCTACTACGCGTGGGTGCTGAACTTCGACCGGCTGTTCGCCATGCCGATGTTCACCTACAAGTCCTGCCCGGGATCGTGCGGCCTGACGCTCGTGCCGGCCCTGGCGACGGACCTGGGCACGGTTAGCAACAAGGGCCTGACCTGGACGTTCCATATCCAGCCGAACATCAAGTTCGAGGACGGCACGGCCGTCACCTCGCAGGACGTGAAGTACGCGGTCGAGCGCACCTACGACCGGTCGGTGATGGCCAACGGGCCGAGCTACTACAAGGCGCTGCTCGCGGACCCAACGTACCCGGGCCCGTACAAGAACCGGACGAAGAACCTGATGGGCCTGACCTCGGTCCAGACCCCTGACGCGACCACGATCGTGTTCAACCTGCAGGCGCCGTTCGCTGACTTCCCCTACGTGCTCGCGTTCCCGAACAGCGCCCCGGTCCCGCCGAGCAAGGACACCGGCACCAACTACCAGCTGCACCCGCTGTCCACCGGCCCGTACAAGTTCCAGAGCTACGTGCTGAACAAGCAGCTCACGATGGTGCCGAACACGAACTGGAGCGCGGCGACCGACCCGAACGCCAAGCAGGCGGCCAGCAAGATCATCGTTAACCTGAACGTGAACCAGGCCGACATCGACAACCGGCTGCTCGCCGGCGACATCGGCGTGGACTCGGCCGGAACCGGCGTGGCGGCCGCGGCGCAGGCCAGGATCTTGTCCAGCCCGACGCTCAAGGCAAACGCCGATGACCCGATCAACGGGTTCTTGCGGTTCGCCTACCTGGACACCAAGGTAGCGCCGATGACCAATCTGCACTGCCGCGAGGCGGTGGAATACGCGGCGAACAAGGTGAACGCGCAGACGGGGTACGGCGGCCCCGTCGCGGGCGGGGCGATCGCGAGCACCGTGATGGTGCCCAACATCGTCGGCTACCAGTCGTTCGACATGTATAACGCGCTGACGAAGCCGACCGGTGACATCACCGCGGCGAAGCAGCAACTCACGCTCTGCGGCCAGCCGAACGGCTTCAGCACGAACCTGGCCTACCGCGCTGACCGGCCGAAGGAGGTCGCAGCCGCCACCGCGCTGCAGGCGTCACTGGCCCTGGCCGGGATCAAGGTGACGCTGAAGGGGTTCCCGGCGGGTAGCTACTACACCAACTTCGCGGGCGCGCCGGCCTACGTGCACGCACACCAAATCGGCATCGCCATGGGCGGCTGGGGCGCCGACTGGCCGACCGGGTTCGGCTTCCTCGACTCGCTCTCGGCTGGGAACACGATAGTGGCCACCGGCAACACCAACATCGAGGAACTCAACGATCCGGTGGTCAACAACCTGTTCACCAAGTCCTCGACGGTCGCCGGTGCGGCCCGGACGGCCCTCTGGGCGCAGATCGACAAGCAGATAATGACCGACGCGGGCATCCTGCCCCTGGTTTACAACAAGTCGCTGCTTTACCGGTCGTCGAACCTCACCAATGTCTACGTGCAGGCGTACTACGGCATGTACAACTATGCCGTGCTCGGCGCGAAGTCCTGACCTGAAGGCCCGAGCGTAGAGAGCAGGTGAAGACGCCGCCGCCGGACGGGGGGCAACCACCCCCGTCCGGCGGCGGCGTCGCACGCGATGATCTTGTTCATCATCCGGCGCCTCGTGACGACGGTGTTCCTGCTGATCCTGGTCAGCATGATCACGTTCGCGATATTCTTCCTCGTGCCGCGGCTGGCCGGGCAGACCGCCTACCAGCTCGCCGCGCAGTACGTGGGCCGCAACCCGATCCCGTCGGAGATCAAGGCGGTCGAGGTGAAGCTCGGCCTGAACGACCCGCTGTACCTGCAGTACGGCCGTTACCTCAAGGGCATCGTGTTCGGCGTCCACTACAGCAACGGCACCGATGTCAGCTACTGCCCGTTCCCGTGCTTCGGCTACTCGTTCCGCAACCAGCAGCCGGTCTGGCCGCAGCTGATCAGTGACGCCCCGGTCACGCTGTCACTGGCCATCGGGGCGGCCGTACTCTGGCTGACCGGCGGGGTGGCCATCGGCGTGCTGTCCGCGCTGCGCCGCGGCACATTCTTCGACCGGTTCTCAATGGGCATCGCGCTGGCCGGGGTGTCCTTGCCGGTATTCTTCACCGGGCTGATCTCACTCGAGCTGTTCAGCTACAAGTGGCCGATCTTCCCCAACGTGCACTACGTGGCCATCACTTCGAATCCTCTGCTCTGGGCACGTAACCTGGTCTTGCCCTGGGTAACCCTCGCCTTCCTTTACGCAGCGCTTTATGCGCGGCTGACCAGGGCGGGGATGCTGGAAACCATGGGGGAGGACTACATCAGGACCGCCAGAGCCAAGGGCCTGCCGGAACGGCGGGTGGTGGTAAAGCACGGGCTGCGGGCCGCGCTGACACCCATCGTCACGATCTTCGGCCTGGACCTTGGCCTGCTGCTCGGCGGCGCCATTCTCACCGAGACGACATTCTCCCTGCCCGGTCTCGGCCAGTTCACCATCCTGGCCATCCAGAATCAGGACCTGCCCGAGATCCTGGGCGTGGTCATGCTCGCCTCGTTCTTCATCGTCATCGCCAACATGATCGTGGACATCCTGTACGCGGTCATCGATCCGAGGGTGCGGTTCTGATGACGGGCTCCATGCTCGAGGTCCGCGATCTGCGGATTCACTTCCAGACCGACGACGGCCTGGTCAGGGCCGTGGACGGGATTTCGTTCACCCTCGATCGCGGTCGGACGCTGGGTATCGTGGGCGAGTCAGGCTCAGGCAAGAGCGTCACCAGCCTGGGCATCATGGGACTGCACCATGGGACCAAGGCCGAGATCACCGGCGAGATCAGGCTGGACGGCGAGGATCTGGTCAACGCGAGCCAAGCAAGGGTGCAGGAGCTGCGCGGCAGCAAGATGGCGATGATCTTCCAGGACCCGCTTTCCTCGCTGCATCCCTACTACACGGTGGGCGACCAGATCATCGAGGCGTACCGGGTCCATAACAAGGTGAGCAAGCAGGCGGCCCGCCAGCACGCCATCGACCTGCTCAACAGGGTGGGAATCCCGCAGCCGGCGACCCGGGTGAACGATTACCCGCATCAGTTCTCCGGCGGGATGCGGCAGCGCGCGATGATCGCGATGGCGCTTTCCTGCGATCCCGAGCTGCTGATCGCGGATGAGCCCACCACCGCTCTTGACGTCACGGTGCAGGCGCAGATCCTCGACCTGATCTCGGACCTTCAGGAGGAGTACGGCTCTGCGGTCATCATCATCACCCACGACCTGGGGGTGGTGGCCGAGCTGGCCGACGACGTCCTGGTGATGTACGCGGGCCGGTCCGCCGAGTACGGCACCGCTGAGGACATCTTCGACCGGCCCGGCCACCCGTACACCTGGGGGCTGCTCGGCTCGATGCCGCGGCTGAGCGCCGCCCGGACTGAGCGGCTGATTCCGATCAAGGGCACACCGCCAAGCCTGATCAACGTCCCGCCCGGCTGCCCGTTCCACCCGAGGTGCGGCTATACGGCACTGACCAGCGGGAAGAGCAGCACGGAAGTACCAGAGCTGCGCGAAGTCGCGCTAGGCCACCTGGTCGCCTGCCACCTCTCCGCGGGGCAGCAGCGGCAGATCTGGGCCGAGCAAATCAAGGTGAAGCTATGAGCGAGCCGGAGGGGCGCGGCGCCGCCTGGACTGAGGAGCGAGGAACGAGCGACGAGGGAAGGCGGCGCCTTAAGCGCCCCGCAGGCGAGCGGGAGGCGCTATGAGCGAGCCGGTGAGTGCGGAGCAGACCACGGAAACCACGCCGGCCAGCACCCTGCTCTCTGTCACCGGCCTGACCAAGCACTTCCCGGTCACCCGGGGGGTCATCCTGCGGCACCAGGTCGGCGCGGTGCGCGCCGTCGACGGGCTGGACTTCTCCGTTGCCGCCCGGGAGACCCTTGGCCTGGTCGGTGAGTCCGGCTGCGGCAAGACGACCGCCGGCCGGCTACTGACCCGGTTGCTCGAGCCCACGGGCGGCCGCATCATGTTCGACGGCCGCGACATCACGCACCTGCGGATGGGCCAGATGCGGCCACTGCGCCGCGATATTCAGATGATCTTCCAGGATCCCTACTCGTCGCTGAACCCGAGGCACACGGTCGGCACCATCGTCGGTGCGCCGTACCGGCTGCAGCATGTGCGCCCCGAGCATGGGGTCAAGCGCGCGGTCCAGGAACTGCTGGAACTGGTCGGGTTGAACCCGGAGCACTACAACCGGTACCCGCACGAGTTCTCCGGCGGCCAGCGGCAGCGCATCGGGATCGCGCGCACGCTCGCGCTGCGGCCGAAGCTGATCGTCGCCGACGAACCTGTCTCGGCGCTGGACGTGTCGATCCAGGCCCAGGTGCTCAACCTGCTTGAAGACCTGCAGGACGAGCTCGGGCTCACCTACGTGGTCATCGCGCACGACCTGTCGGTGGTGCGGCACATCAGCGACCGCGTCGCGGTGATGTACCTTGGCAAGCTGGTCGAGATGGCCTCCCGGGACCAGCTCTACACGCTGCCGCGGCATCCCTACACGGTCGCCCTGATGTCCGCGGTCCCGGTGCCGGAGCCGGTGCGCGGTGAGGACGGCACCAGGCAGCGCCGTGAGCGGATCCGGCTGACCGGGGACGTGCCCAGCCCGCTCAACCCGCCCCCGGCCTGCCGCTTCCACACGCGCTGCTGGAAGGCCCAGGAAGTATGCCGGACGCAGGAACCACCGTTCGTGGAACTCATCCCGGGCCACCAGGTCGCGTGTCACTTCCCGGAGAACACTCCGGCCAGCTGACCGCCCGTCGCACTCCCCGGGGTGTGCGACGATGGGGAGAGAGAACGCTGCCGAGGGGAGGCGGCTATGTCGACATATAGCCAGATCGCGTGGTTTCCGCTGTGCGGGGGCCTGACCGCCCTCGGGCTCGTCGCGAGCTGGTTCGCGTGGCGGCGGCGGGGTGTCGCCGCCGGGCTGCGGGGCGCCGCGTGGTCCCTTCTGCCGCTCGCCGCCTACCTCACCGGTGCGGTGGAGATGCTGTGGAAGATGGGCACCGCGGTGACCACCTTCGCCGCGTCGTTCATCTTCTCGCCCAAGGTCTGGTCCGGCGTCATCGTGGCCGGTGTCTCCGCCTTGCTCTTCGCGGTCTCCGGCGGGCTGCGCCGCCGCCGGGCCGGCCGGGCGCCATCGGCCAAGCCGGTCGCGCAGCCGGGTGCGGCGGGGCTGCCGGCGCCGGTGCCAGGCAAGGCGGTCAAGCCAGCCAAGGCCCGGGACAGCAAGGGCAGCGACGACGACGAGTTCGGCGATGTGGCGCAGATCCTGCGCCGCCACGGCATCAGCTGAACCCGATAGCGGCGATCAGGCATTCTCCCGCGTGAAGGCCCGCCCGGCCAGCCAGAGGCAGACCGCGGCGAGCCCGATGGCCACCCCGATGCCCTCGACCATCAGGTTGTTGAAATAGTGGCCGGCGTACGCCTCGCGCATCGCGTTGATGATGTAGCCGAACGGGGTGGCCCGGGAGACATCACGCAGCCAGTGCGGCCCGAGCGTCATCGGCAGCATGATCCCTGACAGCAGCATGAGCGGCACGACCACCATGTTGATGGTGGGCGCCAGCACGTCCTCGCTCTTGGTGAGCAGGCCGACCGTGTACGAGATCGCCGACAGGCTCACCGCGACGACAGCAATGAAGGCCAGGCCGATCAGCACCCCGGTGACCGGTGCGCGCAGCCCGAACGCGACCCCGGCGAGCACCAGCACGATCGCCTGGACGAGCAGCGTCACGGCATCGCGCAGCACCCGGCCGGACAGGATGGCGAGCCTGCTCACCGGGGTGACCCGGAGCCGCTCGATCACGCCGAAACGCCAGTCCGCGATGATGCTGAATCCCACGAAGGCCGCTCCGAACAGGCCAAGCTGGATGAGCAGGCCGGGCACGAAGAAGCCGTAGGCATTGGCCGACGCCGGCAGGCCCGGCGCGCCCTGGCTGAACACCCGGTTCAGCAGCGGCCCGAAGAACGCGAGGTAGAGAACCGGCTGGACCAAGCCGATGATCACCCACGCCGGGTTACGCAACGACAGGCGCATCTGCCGGCGGAAGATCAGCAGCGTGTCACGGGCGAAGGACATGACGGGACTCCCGGTGGGACGCGTTAGGTAGAAAAGTGCCGGAGCTGTGCCGCGGGCTCATCGCGGTGAGCCCGCGGCCGCAGGTTCCGTCGGCTCCGGCGCTGAGGCGGCCGGTGAGTCGTCGCGGAGGGAACGGCCGGTGACGGTGAGGAACACGTCATCCAGCGTCGGCCTGGCGAGCTGGATGGACTCCATCGATATCCCGGCCGCGTCCAGGGTCCGCAGCAGCCCGGGGAGGGCCTCCTCGCCCTGCTCCACGGCCAGCCGGAGGGACCGGCCGTCGAGCGTGATGTCGCGGACGCCCGGATGCGCCGTGAGCACGCCCTGGGCGGCGTCCGGGTCACCGCTGACAGTGAGCGTGATGACGTCGCCGGAGATGCGCCGCTTGAGCTCCTCCGGAGAGCCCTCAGCGACGATCTTGCCGTGGTCGATGACGAGGATCCGGTCGCAGAGCGCGTCCGCCTCGTCCAGGTAGTGCGTGGTCAGGAAGACCGTGCTGCCGAGTTGCTCGCGCAGGGCACGGATGTGCTCCCAGAGGTTGCTGCGGCTCTGCGGGTCCAGCCCGGTGGTGGGCTCGTCGAGGAACACGAGCCGCGGCGAGTGCACGAGGCCGAGCGCGATGTCAAGGCGGCGCCGCTGCCCGCCGGACAGGGTCTTGACCAGCCGCCCTTCCAGCCCGCTCAGTTCCAGCTGGCGGGCCAGCAGGGCGCTGCGTTCCGCGGCCTGCGCCGCCGGCACCCGATACAGCCGGGCCTGCAGGGTGATCTCCTCACCGACGGTTGCGTTCGGGTCAGAGCCGCCGCCGGTCGCCCCGATGGCCTGGGGCACGTAACCGATCCTGCGCCGCACGCCAACCGGGTCGCCGAGCAGGTCCGCGCCCGCCACCGTCGCCCGGCCGGCCGTGGGCCGGAGCAGCGTGGTGAGCATGCGGAGCGTCGTGGTCTTTCCCGCGCCGTTGGGGCCGAGGAAGCCGACGATCTCACCCTCGGCAACGTCGAGGTCTACGCCCCGCACGGCCTCGACCGTGCGCTTCCGGCTCTTGAACGTGCGCGCCAGCCCACGCGCCTCGATGATCGCCATGCGATTGCCTCTCCCTGTGTTGGCCCGGCCATGCCATCAGTGCGGTTCCGGGCCGCGGGCTGCCCCTCGGTCAGATGGTTCGTCGGCTGGTTCGTCAGGCGGTAGCTCAGCCAGGATCTCGGCAAAGTCGTCGTGCCAGCGCACCTCGGTTTCCGCGTGCAGTTGCGCCCGGCGCATCACCTGTGCCTCGAGCGGGCCCAAATATCCCTTGGCCACAAGTCGCTCGCATTCGGCGCCGATCTGCTCCGCGGTGATGGCGAGCACATCCCGCCGGGCCCGCAGCCAGCTGGCCAGTTCCTCCCGGTCCGCGCCCGGCGCCGCGAACGTGATGGCCACGGCCAGAGGGTCCTGACCCCAGTGCACGTTGCGGATAGCCTTCTCCCGCAGCATGGCCAGCTCCAGCCGGCCCTCGCTCGTGATCTCGTACACGGTCCTTTCCGGACGGCGGCCAACCTGCTCCGTGCGGACGGCGTCGACCAGTGCCTCCGCCTCCATCGTGCGCAGCTCCCGGTAGAGGGCACCGACGCTGACCCCGCCCCACTCGCCCACGTTGGTCACTTCGGCGATCCGCCGGATCTCGTGGCCATGCTTCGGGCCATGGCGGGCCAGGGTGCCGAGCACCATCAGCCGCGTGAGGTTCATGAGATTAGTATCACGAGACTAATCTCATGTTGTCAACTTACGAGCTGGTCAATGTGCTGCTGGCAGTCCCGGTTCAGGTGCTGGCAGTCCTGGCTCGAGAGCTGGCCGTTCCGGCTCGGGGGCAGGTGCCGCCAGCCCCGGCTCGGGGAGCGGCGGGGGAGTGCCACCGAACGCCGGGCAGATCGCCTTGAACGCGCACCAGTCGCAGATCCTGCCTGGCCGGGGGCGCCAGTCGCCAGACTCCCGGGCGCGCTCGATGGCCTGCCAGAGCGCCTCGATCTTGCGCTCGGTGGCGAGCAGATCGGACTCGTCCGGCTCATAGCGCACAATCTCGCCGCTGCCCAGGTACATGAGCTGCAGCAGCCTTGGCACCCGGCCCTCCGCGCGCCAGAGCACGAGAGCGTAGAACTTCATCTGGAACAGGGCGCGCGCCTCGAATGCCTCCGGCGGCGCAGTGCCGGTCTTGTAGTCAACGATCCTTAGGTCACCCCCCGGCGCGACGTCCAGCCGGTCGATGTAGCCGCGCAACTGCAGGCCAGAGGCGAGCACGGTCTGCACGGACAGCTCACGGTGCTTGGGCTCGAGACGCCGCGGGTCCTCCAGCCTGAAGTAGCTGTCCAGCATGGCGGCGGCCTCGCCGAGCCACGTGACACGCTCGGCGTCCGACTCGAAGAGGCCGGCCACCTCCGGCTCCTCTTCAGCCAGGCGGTCCCACTCCGGCCCGAGCAGCGATCGCGCCGCCTCGGGGGTCCGGTCCGTGGCCGGCCGGTCGAACAGATGCTCAAGCACGGCGTGCACCAGCGTGCCACGCACGGCCGCCGGGCTTGGCGGCTCCGGAAGACGGTCGATCACGCGGAACCTGTAGAGCAATGGGCAGGTGAGGAAGTCCCCGGCCCTGGACGGCGACAGCGAGTGCCCGCTCCCAGGCTCGACGGTAACCTCCGGGCCTGCAGTCCGCTCGCTCATGTTCGGAGGGTAGGGGACGGGTACGACAGTCGCTGCGCTTTGCCGGGTCTGCGCGCCACGCCCAGCGGCCATTGGCCGGAGCGCCGACGCTGGCTCCCGCAGCACGTAGCATCAAGCGTGTGGCAGGCATGACGCCAGAACGGCCTCCCCCGCAGGCATCAAGCCCCGGGCTGAGGATCGCGCGGCCCTTCGGGATACCGGTCTACATCTCGTCGTACTGGTTCGTGATCGCGGGCCTGTTCGTCGTTCTGTACGCGAACAGCGCGGCACTGGCCGGAGCCGGCAGCCTGCGCTACGTGGTGGCGGCGGCGTTCGTGGTGCTGCTTTATGTTTCCGTCCTTGTGCACGAGCTCAGCCATTCGGTGGTCGCCAGGGGATTCGGCCTCCCGGTGCGCCGGATCTTGCTCTACCCGCTGGGCGGTTTCTCCGAAATCGAGCAGGATCCGCCGACCCCAGGCAAGGAATTGCTGGTGTCCGCGGCTGGCCCGCTGATCTCCCTGGTACTGGCGGCGGTTGGATACGCGCTGCTCGCCATCGCTCATCCGGTCGGCCTTCCCGGCCTGCTGATCAAGCAACTGGTCTGGGCCAACCTGCTGGTCGGGATCTTCAACCTGCTGCCCGGCCTGCCGCTGGACGGCGGGCGGATGCTGCGCGCCGTCGTGTGGAAGATCACCGGCAAGCCCGGATCCGCCACAGTGGCCGCCGCCTGGGCCGGGCGAGTGCTCGCCATCGCGGTGCTCATCGTCCCGTTGGCCATGCTGTACAACAACAAGGCCGGGGGTAACGCCCAGATCTTCGATGCGGCCTGGCTGGCGGTCATCGCGGCATTCATCTGGGTGGGCGCCGGGCAGGCATTGCGCGCCACCCGGGTACGTGAACGGCTGCCGGGACTCCAGGCCAGGACCCTCGCCCGGCGGGCGATCCCCATTCCGGCCAGCCTCCCGCTCGCGGAGGCAATCAGGCGTGCCGACGCCGCGCAGGCCCGCGCCCTGGTGATCGTGGACCATGAGGACAAGCCGATAGCCATCGTCAACGAGACGGCGGTGATGGCGACCCCGCCACAGCGCCGGCCGTGGATCGACGCCGGATCACTCTCCCGGAGCATCGATCCGGGCCTGGTGCTGCCAGCCGACCTTTCCGGGATGGCGCTGATCGAGGCGGTGAACCGGCACCGGGCAACGGAATACCTGCTCGTCGAGCCCTCCGGGCAGGTGTACGGGGTACTCGCGGCCAGTGACCTCGACCAGGCCTTCGCCGGCACCTGAGCGCAGGCCGAAGGGGCGCGGCGCTGCCTGGACTGACGCGCCGAAGGGGTGCGGCGCTGCCTGGACTGACGCGCCAAAGGGGCGCGGCGCTGCCTGGACTGAGGAGAGACGAGCGAGGAACGAGCGAGGAGCGACGAGGGAAGGCGGCGCGCTAAGCGCCCCGGAGGCGAAAAGCAAGCAGAGCGCCCCGGAGGCGCAAGCAAACAGAGCTACCCTGGCGGGCGTGACCCGACAGCGCCGCGGACCATTCGCCCCTGGCGACCAGGTGCAGCTCACTGACCCCAAGGGCCGCAAGCACCTGGTCCTCCTCGGCGAGGGACGCACGTTCCACACGCACCGTGGCTCGCTGGCCCACGATGACCTCATCGGCAGCCCTGACGGCAGCGTGGTGCTTTCCTCGGGCGGCACCCCCTACGTGGCCCTGCGCCCGCTGCTCGCTGACTTCACCCTGTCCATGTCCCGGGGGGCCGCGGTCGTGTACCCCAAGGACGCCGCGCAGATCGTCGCGATGGCCGACATCTTCCCCGGGGCCAGGGTGCTGGAGGCCGGGGCCGGCTCGGGCGCCCTGTCCTGCTGGCTGCTGCGCTCGGTGGGCGTGGACGGGCTGCTGGTCTCCTACGAGCGGCGGCCGGACTTCGCTGAGATCGCCCGGGTGAACGTCGAGCGCTTCTTCGGCGGCCCGCACCCCGCCTGGCAGCTCAGGGTGGCCGATGTCGCGGAAATCACCACCAGCATGCAGGCGGGCGACCCTGACGGGAGTTTCGACCGGGTGGTGCTGGACATGCTGGCGCCATGGGAACTTACGCGTATGGCAGCGCAGGCACTCATACCTGGCGGGGTGCTCTGCAGTTACGTCGCCACGGTGACACAACTCTCCAGGATCGTCGAGGCCACCAGGGAGCAGGGCAGCTTCGACGAGCCCGCCGCCTGGGAGTCGCTCGTCCGGGGCTGGCACGTCGACGGGCTGGCGGTCCGCCCGGAGCACCGCATGATCGGTCACACGGGCTTCCTGGTGACCGCCCGGCGGCTCGCAGACGGTACCGTGCCGCCACCGAGGCGGCGCAGGCCCGCGAAAGGCGCCCGTGAGGAGCCCGCCGAGCAGCCCGCCCAGCAGCCGGCCGGGGGGCCTATCGAGGAGTCCACGCAGTGAGAAAGTCCCGTCTGGACCTGGCACCGGATCATCCGGCGAGTCGGGAAAGGTTACGCCCGGGCCTGGGATAGGTAGGGTCTAAGTGAAGTCTGCTCTCGGAAGGGGGTGGGGGCGTGGCCACTCAAGACGAAGGCTCTCGCACCGCGCGGCACGATGACCAGGTTCAAGGCCTCACCACTCAGATCTCCTTCCTCGAGGAGGAGGTGGCGGTCCTGCGGCGCAGGCTCGCCGACTCGCCCAGGCACGCCCGGCTGCTTGAAGAGCGGCTGCGCGAGACTGAGGCGAGCCTTGCGACCGTGACCGGCCAGAACCAGAGACTGGCCGATACCCTCCGCGAGGCGCGCGATCAGATAGTCGCGCTCAAGGAGGAAGTGGACCGGCTGGCCCAGCCGCCGTCGGGGTTCGGGGTCTTCCTTGAGGCATGCGAGGACGGCACGGTGGACGTGTTCACCGGCGGCCGCAAGATGCGGGTGAGCGTCAGTCCGGCGGTCGATCTCGACTCGCTCCGGCCCGGCCAGGAAGTGGTGCTGAACGAGGCGCTCAATGTCGTGATCGCACAGGGCTACGAGACGATCGGCGAGGTCGTCATGCTCAAGGAGATCCTTGAGGACGGCGCCCGGGCTCTGGTGATCTCGCATGCTGACGAGGAGCGAGTGGCGCGGCTGGCCGAGCCACTGCGCAGTTCCACTCTGCGCGGTGGCGATTCGCTCCTGCTCGAGCCCCGTTCGGGCTACGTCTACGAGCGGATTCCCAAGGCCGAGGTCGAGGAACTGATCCTGGAGGAAGTGCCGGACATCACTTACTCCGACATCGGCGGCCTCGGGCCCCAGATCGAGCAGATCAGGGATGCCATCGAACTGCCCTACCTGCACGCCGACCTGTTCAAGGAGCACCAGTTGCGTCCGCCGAAGGGCGTGCTGCTCTACGGACCGCCTGGTTGCGGCAAGACGCTCATCGCCAAGGCCGTTGCCAACTCGCTGGCCAAGCAGGTCGCGGCCAGGACCGCGGCGCTGGCCGGTGAGGACGGCGTGGCTGGCGCGTCGGGGGCGGCCGGGGCCAAGGAGGGCAAGAGCTTCTTCCTGAACATCAAGGGCCCGGAACTGCTGAATAAGTATGTCGGCGAGACGGAGCGGCACATCCGGCTGGTCTTCCAGCGAGCGCGCGAGAAGGCCAGCGAGGGCATGCCGGTCATCGTGTTCTTCGACGAGATGGACTCGATTTTCCGCACCCGCGGGTCAGGGGTGTCCAGCGACGTCGAGAACACGATCGTCCCGCAGTTGCTGAGTGAGATCGACGGCGTCGAGGGCCTGGAGAACGTGATCGTCATCGGTGCCTCGAACCGTGAGGACATGATCGACCCCGCCATCCTGCGGCCCGGAAGGCTCGACGTCAAGATCAAGATCGAGCGGCCAGATGCCGAGGCCGCCAGGGACATCTTCTCCAAGTACGTGCTGACCGGCCTGCCGCTGCACCCCGACGACCTCACCGAGCACGGCGATTCGCGCGGGGCGACGGTCGTCGCCATGATCCAGCGTGTCGTGGAGCGCATGTACAGCGAGACCGAGGAGAACCGCTTCCTCGAAGTGACCTACGCCAACGGGGACAAGGAAGTCCTCTACTTCAAAGACTTCAACTCGGGCGCGATGATCGAGAACATCGTGGCTCGCGCGAAGAAGATGGCGATCAAGGAATTCCTGGAGACCGGGCAGAAGGGCCTGCGGATCGCGCACCTGCTGACGGCCTGCGTGGACGAGTTCAGCGAGAACGAGGACCTGCCGAACACCACCAACCCGGATGACTGGGCGCGCATCTCCGGCAAGAAGGGCGAGCGGATCGTCTACATCAGAACCCTGGTTTCCGGCAAGCAGGGCACAGAGGCCGGACGCTCCATCGACACGGTGGCCAACACCGGGCAGTACCTGTAGCCCGGTGAGGGTCGTCATAGTCCCCGCCAGCCCGGCACTAGGCTTTCTGACATGAGCGTGCGCCGGGTCATGGGAACCGAGACGGAGTACGGCATCTCGGTGCCTGGCCAGCCGGGAGCAAACGCGATGGTGACGTCGTCGCAGGTCGTCAACGCCTACCAGGCGGCGACCTCGGCGCGAGCGCGCCGTGCGCGGTGGGACTTCGAGGAGGAGAACCCGCTGCGGGACGCCCGCGGGTTCGACCTGACCAGGGACGCGGCGGACGCGACCCAGCTGACGGACGAAGACCTCGGGCTGGCCAACGTCATCCTCACCAACGGGGCCCGGCTCTATGTAGACCATGCCCACCCGGAGTACTCCGCGCCCGAGTGCACCAACCCGCTGTCTGGCGTGATCTGGGACAAAGCCGGCGAGCGGGTCATGGCGGAGGCAGCCGCCCGGGCCGCGACCGTGCCAGGTGCCCCGGGCATCCAGCTCTACAAGAACAACACCGACAACAAGGGCGCCTCCTACGGCTGCCATGAGAACTACCTGATGCGCCGGGCTACGCCGTTCGCCGACATCGTCCGGCATCTGACCCCGTTCTTCGTGTCCAGGCAGGTCATCTGCGGCGCCGGCCGGGTCGGCCTGGGGGCCGACGGCCGCGACGAGGGCTTCCAGATCAGCCAGCGAGCGGACTTCTTCGAGGTCGAGGTGGGCCTGGAGACCACCCTGAAGAGGCCCATCATCAACACCAGGGACGAGCCGCATGCCGACCCGGAGAAGTACCGCCGGCTGCACGTGATCATCGGCGACGCCAACATGAGCGAGGTCAGCACCTACCTCAAGCTCGGCACGACCGCCCTGGTTCTCGCGATGATCGAGGACAAGTTCCTGGACAGCGACCTCTCGATCGAGGCGCCGGTCGCCGAGCTGCGGGCCATCTCCCACGACCCGTCCTGCCGCCATCTGGCCACGCTGCGCGACGGCAGGAAGATGACCGCCATCCAGCTCCAGATGGAATACCTGGAACTGGCGCGGAAATACACCGAGGACCGGTACGGGTCCGACGTCGATGACATGACCGCGGATGTCCTGACCCGCTGGGAATCGGTGCTGACCAGGCTGGCCGAGGATCCCATGCTGACGTCCAGGGAACTTGACTGGGTGGCCAAGCTGCAGCTGCTCGAGGGTTACCGGACCCGGGACGGGCTCGGCTGGGGGCACCCGCGGCTCCAGCTCGTTGACCTCCAGTACTCAGACGTCCGCGCGGAGCGCGGCCTGTACAACCGGCTGGCTGCGCGGGGCCGCATGGTCCGGCTGGTCACGGAGCAGGACGTGATCAGCGCCATCGAGAATCCGCCCGAGGACACCCGGGCCTATTTCCGCGGCCGGTGCCTGCGGCAGTACCCCGAGGCCGTCGCCGCCGCCTCGTGGGACTCGGTGATTTTCGACATCCCCGGCCATGAGTCCCTGCAGCGGGTACCCACCCTCGAGCCGCTGCGCGGGACCCGCGCGCATGTCGGAGGCCTGCTCGATCGCTGCCGGACGGCCACCGAGCTCGTCGCCGCGCTGAGCGGCCAGGGCTGATCGAGGTCACGAATCAAATGTGATGTCCCGATCCAGGGTTGGACGAGCAGCTGACAGGCGAGGATACGGTTGAAGCTGCGAAGGTGCCCCTGGAGCACGGAGGTTTCGGCATGGCGACATCTAAGGACACCGGTGGTCAGCGGCAGACTTCCAAGCGCAGCGAGGAGGCCGAGGAGACCGCGCCACAAGCGAACGAGGACGTCAAGGAGCGTCAGGAGAAGCTCGCCGATGACGTGGACGCGATCCTCGACGAGATCGACGAGGTACTCGAGGAGAACGCCGAGGAGTTCGTCCGGTCTTACGTTCAGAAGGGCGGCGAGTAACCGCGGGCCTGGATCCGGACCGGTTCGCCGTGGGCTGACAGCACCGGGAAGCCCGCGTGCGCGCCGACCGCTGTCCCGGCAGTAGGGTCAGATCAGGTACCGGATCCGCACTACCGGAAGGATTCCCGTGGGGTCTGACTTCTTCGGCGGGCAGTTTTCCGCGGCGTGCATGAGCGCTGGCACCTCGTCCTTCGCCGACTTCTTGTCCTCCGTCGCGCCCGAGCTGCTGCCGGGCGGCGGCGCACAGGCCGCGGCCGGGCCGGCCGCCCCCCGTGACCTGCCGCACGCCACGACGATCGTCGCGCTCGCCTTCGACGAGGGCGTGATGATGGCCGGGGACCGCAGGTCCACCGCTGGCAGCATGATCGCCCAGCGGGACATCGAGAAGGTTTTCCGCAGCGATGAGTTCTCGTGCCTCGGGATCGCTGGTGTCGCTGGGATCGGGCTCGAGCTCGTGCGGCTGTTCCAGCTGGAGCTCGAGCATTACGAGAAGCTCGAGGGGCGCACGCTGTCCCTGGAGGGCAAGGCGAACAGGCTCGCCGCATTCGTCCGGGGCAACCTGAGCGGCGCCATGCAGGGGCTGGTCGTCGTGCCGTTGTTCGCCGGCTTCGACGAGGACTCCGGCCGGGGCCGGATCTTCAGCTACGACGTCGCCGGCGGCCGCTACGAGGAACACAAGTTCCACTCCATCGGGTCTGGCTCGGTATTCGCCAAGAGCTCGCTGAAGAAGCTCTACCGGGACGACATGCCGGTCCGGGATGCGGTGCTGGCCTGCATGCACGCCCTTTACGACGCGGCCGACGACGATTCAGCCACCGGCGGGCCTGACATGACCAGGCGCATCTATCCCGTCGTGGCCATGGTCGGCGCTGACGGCTTCCAGCGGCTGTCAGACGCCGAGGCCGGTGAATACGCCGGAGCGGTCGTCGACGAGCGGATGCGGGCCCCCGGGGGCCCGGTAGCGCCGCTCCTGACAGGCGGCGGGCCGAACGGCTAGCACCCGCGCCACCCTCCAGCTTCCGGCTGGCAGCCTCAATAGCCCGACAAGCCGACCACACGATTAGGGGTCCCAGCGGTGACGATGCCGTTCTACGTGTCGCCAGAACAGTCGATGAAGGACAAGGCCGACTACGCGCGCAAGGGCATCGCACGCGGCCGAAACAGCGTCGTGATCCAGTACGACGCGGGGATCCTGTTCGTCGCGCCGAACCCGTCCCGTGCGTTGCACAAGGTCAGCGAGATCTACGACCGGATCGCGTTCGCGGCGGTGGGCCGGTACAACGAGTACGAGAACCTGCGCATTGCCGGGGTCCGCTACGCCGACATGCGGGGCTACCAGTACGACCGGACGGACGTGACAGCCCGCAGCCTGGCCAACTGGTACGCGCAGCTCCTGGGCACGATCTTCACCGACAGCCCCAAGCCGTACGAGGTCGAGATCGTCGTCGCCGAGGTCGGGGCGGCTCCGGACACCGACCAGATATACCGGATCACCTTCGACGGGTCGGTGGCGGACGAACACGGCTTCGTCGCCATGGGTGGCCAGGCCGATCAGGTGACAGCCGTGCTCAAGGAACGCTATGCCGAGGGCCTGCCGCTGGCTAGTGCGCTCGGGGTCGCCATCGCCGCGCTCTCTGGCCAGGACGGCAATGGCGAGCGCGCGGAGATCGGCGCCTCCCAGCTGGAAGTAGCCGTGCTGGCCCGGGACCGGGTGCACCGTACCTTCCGGCGGGTGGGCGGGTCCCGCCTGGAGAACCTGCTCGCCGAGGCGCGTCCTGGCCAGGTGCGTCCGGTCGGCGAGCCGCCGGCCGCGGAGCCAGGCACGCCGACCGGCCCGGACGGCGACGCCACGCCCTGAACCACAGACCGGCGGGCCCAGCCAGCCAGGCGGGGCCCAGCTAGCCAGGCGGGGCCCAGCCAGTCAGGCGCGGCCCGGCTTGGCGTGCACGACCACCCAGATGGCATGCACGTCTTCGGCGGAAGCGTTCCAGTACTCGTGCGGAATCGAGGAATCGAACGCGATCGAGTCCCCGGGCCCCAGCAGGTAGTTCTCGAACCCGACGCTGGCATGGAGCGTTCCGCTGGTAATGAGGCCGTACTCCTGGCCATCGTGACGCAGCGGGCGTCTTGCGTCCGTGGAGTGCCCGCTGGGCTCGTAGATCACCTCAAGGAAGTCCACCCGGTCGTCCGGCCCTGGGGTCAGCCGTTCCCAGCGCACACCGCTGGCCAGGTCGATCGTGCGCCGCTTCCCGGCCTGCTGCACAATGGCCTGCACAATGGCCTGCTGCGCGACGTCCCGCGGCACGCCGTCCCGCTGCATGACGTCCCGCGCGGCGATGCCGTGGCCGCCCGTGCCGTCCGCGCTGGCCCGGGCGTGCCCATCGCCGTGCGCGGTCATCAAGACGGCGTCACCGGGCAGCGCCACCCCGAACAGGAAGTCGAGCGACGTCCTTAGCTCGCTGGCCAGCGCGTACAGCATTCCCACGGACGGAGCCGAGATCCCCCGCTCGATCTGCGAGATCAGGCTGGGCGAGCAGTTGATGCGACGGGCCAGCTCGCGGGCGGACAGGCCGCGGTCCTCCCGGACCCGCCGCAAGCGCGGTCCGAGTTCCGCACCCGGGTCAAACGATCCGGCCACCGGCAGCACCTGTCATGATGGGCTATTGACAGCCACACTGTACATACGTTGAATCGTGCTGTACACAGTGCGCCCGAAGCACGGGGCCAGCGATTGCAGGCCTTCGACGTCAGGAGACCCTCATGGCCACACCTCCCCTTGCGGTAGCGCCTGCCCCGGGCCGGATGAACGTCGACTTCGAGGAGCGGGTGGACTTCTCCCGGCTCCGTGAGTACCGGCTGCGCCGGGCCATGGGGGCGATCGAGGCGAGCGATCTCGGCGCCCTCCTGGTGTTCGACAACAACAACATCAGGTATCTCACCGGGGTGGCCATCGGCGAGTGGACCCGCGACAAACTGTGCCGGTATGCGCTGTACACGCGCACGGGGGAGCTGTTTCTCTGGGACTTCGGATCGGCGGCGGTCCACCACCGGCTGTACTGCCCCTGGCTGAAGCCGGAGCACTGTATCGCCTCCTACACCACGATGCGCGGGGCCGCTCCGCCTGAATCGGGCCTGGTGGCGCGCGCGGTGACCGAGATCAAGGGCTTCCTGGCCGACACCGGCGTGGCCGGCGAGCCGGTGGGCGTGGATTTCGCCGAGATACCCATGCTCTTCGAGTTGCAGCGGCAGGGCGTCGACGTCCGCGACGGCCAGCAGGTGATGCTGGACGCGCGGCAGGCGAAGTCGCGCGACGAGATCACCCTGCTGTCCACGGCGGCCGCCATGGTGGACGGCGTCTACCAGGACATCACCGACGCCCTGAAGCCCGGGGTGCGGGAGAACGAGATCGTCGCGCTGGCCAACAAACGGCTGTATGAGATGGGCTCCGACGACGTCGAGTCGATCAACGCGGTGTCCGGCGAGCGGTGCAACCCGCATCCGCACAACTTCTCCGACCGCATGATCAGGCCGGGCGAGCAGGCCTTCTTCGACATCATGCACTCCTTCAACGGCTACCGGACCTGCTATTACCGGACCTTCAGCGTCGGCCGCTCGAGCCCGGCCCAGCGCGACGCGTACGCGCGGGCACGGGAGTGGATGGAGAGCGCGATCGCGGCCATCAAGCCCGGGGTGTCGACCGATCAGGTCGCCCGGCTCTGGCCGACCGCCGAGGAGATCGGCCTGGCGGATGAGAAGACCGCCTTTGGCCTCCAGTTCGGCCACGGACTAGGGCTCGCGTTGCACGAGCGGCCGATCATCAGCAGGCTGACCTCGCTGGATGCCCCGATGGAGATCCACGAGGGCATGGTGTTCGCGCTGGAGACCTACTGCCCGGCCACCGACGGCGTCTCCGCCGCCCGGCTCGAGGAAGAGGTCGTCGTGACTGCGGACGGCGTGGAGATCATTACGAAGTTTCCGTCCCAGGAATTGTTCGTCACCAACCCATACTGAACGAAAACACGTCGGTACTCCCGTCACCCCCGCGGGACGCCGGGCCCGTTGATCGACAGACCTACGAACAAGAGAGCTGCGAGGCGCCATGGACGAGGTAACCGCACTCGACCTGTACCGGACGATGACCGAGATCCGGCTCTTCGAGAAGCGCGCCTACGACCTTTTCCTGCAGAACCTGGTCAAGGGAACCACGCATCTGGGGACGGGCCAGGAGGCCATCGCGGCCGGCGTGGCCAGGGCTATGCGCAAAGACGACTACACGTTCGTCACCTACCGCGGCCACGCGCACGTGCTAGCCCGCGGTACCCCGATGACCCCGGTCATGGCGGAACTGCTGGGCCGGGAGAACGGCCTGATGCATGGCAAGGGCGGCTCCATGCACCTGCTGGATGTGTCCAGGGGGGTGCTGGGCTCCTACGCGATCATCGGGGCGCAGCTCGTCATCGCCAACGGCAGCGCGTGGTCGGCCCAGTACCGGGGCAGCGGCCAGGTGACAGTCTGCTTCTTCGGTGATGGCACCACCAACATCGGGGCCTTCCACGAGGCGCTCAACCTGGCCGCCGTGTGGTCTCTGCCGGTGGTCTTCGTCTGCGAGAACAACCAGTACATGGAGTACACGCCGATCGCCGACGTGACCGCGGTGAAGCGCCCCGCGGCGGACCGGGCTCCGGCCTACGGGCTCAGTTCGCTGGTCGTGGACGGTAACGACGTCGAGGCGGTCTACGGCATGGCCCGGGACGCGATCGACCGGGCCCGGCAGGGCGGCGGGCCGTCGCTGATCGAGGCGCTCACCTACCGGCACGGCGGCCACTCCCGCGCCGACCCGGGCAAGTACCGGCCCGCTGAGGAGGTCCGCGAGTGGATGGCCAGGGACCCGATTCCCGCCTACCGCAAGGTCCTGCTGTCCCGGGGCGTGGATGAGGCGGTTCTCGACGGCATCGACGCGCGGGCCAAGGAAGCCGTCGATCTGGCGACCGAGGAGGCGAAGGCGGGCCCGGAACCCCGGCTGGAACTCGCCTCGACCAACGTCTGGAGCGACGGAACCAGTGGGTGGAGAAACTCATGAGCACTGATGTGGTGATGCCGAGGATGGGCGAGACGGTGGACGAGGGGACCGTCAACGTGTGGCACAAGGCCGAGGGCGACGAGGTCACTGAAGGTGAGCCGCTGCTGGAGATCGGCACGGACAAGGTCGACTCCGACATTCCCGCCCCGGTCAGCGGCATCCTGGCCGAGATCAAGGTGGCCGAGGGCGAGACCGTGCCCGTGGCGACCGTCCTGGCGGTGATCCGGTGACCGTCATCACCTATCGCGAGGCGGTGGCCCGCGGCATAGCGCAGGAGATGCGCAGGGACGACCGCGTGGTTTTCCTCGGTGAGGACGTCGCGGCGGCCGGCGGGGTGTTCAAGGCCACGGTCGGCCTGCTCGACGAGTTCGGGCCGCTGCGGGTGCGCGACACCCCGATCAGCGAGCAGGCCATCCTCGGCGCCGCCATGGGCGCGGCGATGACCGGCCTGCGGCCGATCGCCGAGATCATGTTCAGCGACTTCTTCGCGGTCTGCTGGGACCTGATCGCCAACGAGATCGCCAAGAGCCGGTACATGTCGGACGGCCAGGTCGCCTTCCCGCTGGTCATCCGCTGCGCCAACGGCGCGGGCGTGCGGTTCGGGGCCCAGCACTCGCAGTCCGTGGAGAACTGGGCCATGGCGATCCCCGGCCTCAAGGTCGTGGCGCCGTCCAACCCGCGCGACGTGGTCGGGCTGCTGGCCGCGGCCATCCGCGACCCGGACCCGGTCGTGTTCTTCGAGCAGAAGTCGCTGTACGCGCTCAAGGGTGAGATCGGTGATGAGGCGGAAATCGTCGAGCCCCTCGGCCGGGCCGCCGTGCTGACCGAAGGCGGGGACGCGACGATCCTGGCCCTCGCGGCGATGGTGCCGCGCGCTGTCGAGGCCGCCGGGCGGCTGGCGGCCGACCACGGGATCCGCTGTAGTGTCGTTGATGTGCGCAGTTTGGTACCGCTCGACACGGAAACCATCCTTGCGGAGGTGGCCAAGACGGGCCGGCTGTTCACGGTGGAGGAGAACCCGCGGCTCTGCGGATGGGGGGCTGAGATCGTCTCGATCGTCACCGAGGAGTGCTTCGGCGCCCTGCGCGGGCCGACGGTGCGGATCACCACGCCGCACATCCCGCTGCCGGCTGCCGATGCCCTCGAAGATCACATGTTGCCTTCGGTCCCGCGGATCGTCGAGACGGTACGGAAGACTCTGGAGGATTAGTGACCGGCACAACAGCGGATCTGGCCGCCACCACCGGTATCGACGTGCCCACCGGCCTGCTCATCGGCGGGCAGTGGACCAAGGGCCGGGAAGGCGGGCTGATACCGGTCACCGACCCGGCCACCGAGGAAGCCATCGCGGAGGTGGCCGACGCCACGGCCGAGGACGCCCTCGACGCGGTCGCGGCCGCTCAGGCGGCCCTGCCCGGCTGGGCGGCGACCCCGCCCCGCGAGCGCGCCGAGTGCCTCCGCCGCGCCTGGGAACTGATGATCGAGCGGTCCGAAGCGCTGGCCAGGCTGATGGTCCTGGAGAACGGGAAGGCCCTGCGGGACGCGCGGGGTGAGGTCGCCTACGCCGCCGAGTTCTTCCGCTGGTACGCAGAGGAAGCGGTGCGGATCGAGGGCTCGGTGGTCACCGCCCCCTCGGGCGCCAATCGCATCCTGGTCCAACGGCAGCCGGTGGGGGTCAGCGTCCTCATCACGCCGTGGAACTTCCCGGCGGCGATGGCCACCCGCAAGATCGGGCCGGCCCTCGCCGCGGGCTGCACAGTGGTCCTCAAGCCCGCCCGGGAGACGCCGCTCAGCGCGCTGGCCGTGGCCGCCCTGCTGTCGGAGGCGGGCGTGCCCGACGGCGTGGTCAACGTGGTGACCACGTCAGCGTCCGGGCGGGTGACGGGCGCGATGCTCGCGGACCCGCGGGTGCGCAAGCTGTCCTTCACCGGGTCAACCGAGGTGGGCAGGCTGCTCCTGCGCACGGCGGCCGACACGGTCACGAACTGCTCGATGGAACTGGGCGGTAACGCGCCCTTCCTCATCTTCGGCGACGCCGACCTGGACGCGGCGGTGGAAGGCGCGCTCCTGGCCAAGATGCGAAACGGTGGCGAGGCATGCACCGCCGCCAACCGGTTCTACGTCCATGAGTCCATAGCGGACGACTTCACGGCCGCCTTCGCCGCCCGGCTGAGCAGCCTCGCAGTCGGCCCGGGCCTGGATGACGGCACCGAACTGGGCCCGCTGGTCAACGAGGACACCCGCTCCAAGGTCGCCACCCTGGTCGACAAAGCGACCTCTGATGGCGGGCGCGTGGTCACCGGAGGCCGCGCCCCGGACCGGCGTGGGTACTTCTACCTGCCGACCGTCCTGGACAGACTGCCGCCTGATGCGGCCATCCTGAATACCGAGATCTTCGGCCCGGTGGCACCCATCGTGCGCTTCTCCGCCGACTCCGAGGCGATCGCCTGGGCGAACGACACCGAGTACGGGCTGGTCTCCTACGTCTACACCACCGACCTGCGCCGGGGACTGCGGGTGGCCGAGGCCCTGGAGACGGGCATGGTCGGCCTCAACCGGGGCATCGTGTCCGACCCGGCCGCCCCGTTCGGCGGCGTCAAGCAGTCCGGTCTCGGCCGGGAAGGCGGGCATGAGGGGCTACTGGAGTTCACCGAGACCAAGTACGTCGCTGTCGAGTGGTGACCAGGCACCGCCGCGGGCCAGCCGCGCCCGGGACACGCGCCGCCGCGCGGCGCCAGGCGTCGCCGTTGCTTCGTGCGTGGCATAGGGTCTGGTGAGCGCACATGGACAGACGAATCTTCGGTCTCGAGAACGAGTACGGGGTCACCTGCACGTTCCGCGGCAGCCGGCGGCTGTCGCCCGATGAGGTGGCCAGATACCTCTTTCGCCGGGTCGTCTCCTGGGGCCGGAGCAGCAACGTCTTCCTGCGCAACGGCGCACGGCTGTACCTGGACGTCGGTAGCCACCCGGAATACGCCACCCCGGAGTGCGACAACATCGTGGACCTGGTGGTGCACGACAAGGCCGGGGAGCGGATCCTCGAAGGGCTGCTGGTGGACGCCGACCGGCGGCTGCGCGAGGAGGGCATCGCCGGGGACATCTACCTGTTCAAGAACAACACCGACTCGGCCGGCAACTCCTACGGCTGCCACGAGAACTACCTGGTGGGCCGGCATGGCGAGTTCGGCCGGCTGGCCGACATCCTGATCCCGTTCCTGGTCACCCGGCAGGTGATCTGCGGGGCGGGCAAGGTGCTGCAGACTCCGCGCGGTGCGGTCTACTGCGTGAGCCAGCGGGCCGAGCACATCTGGGAGGGCGTGTCGTCCGCGACCACGAGGTCCAGGCCGATCATCAACACCAGGGATGAGCCACACGCCGATGCCGAGCGGTTCCGGCGGCTGCACGTGATCGTCGGCGACTCGAACATGAGCGAGACGACCATGCTGCTCAAGGTGGGTGCCACCGACCTGGTGCTGCGGATGGTCGAGGCCGGCACGGTCATGCGCGACCTGACCCTGGAGAATCCGATCAGGGCGATCAGGGATGTCAGCCACGACATGACGGGCCGCCGCCGGGTCCGGCTCGCGAACGGCCGGGAGGCCAGCGCGCTCGACATCCAGCGCGAGTACCTCAGCAAGGCCCGGGACTTCGTTGACCGGCGCGGCGCGGACGCCACCACGGAGCGTGTGCTCGACCTGTGGGAGCGGTCGCTGCGGGCGGTCGACACCGGCGACCTGAGCCTGGTCGATCGCGAGATCGACTGGGTGACCAAGTATCAGCTGATCGAACGCTACCGGGCCAAGCACGACCTGCCGCTGTCGTCACCCCGGGTGGCCCAGCTCGATCTCGCCTACCACGACGTGCACCGCGGCCGGGGGCTGTACTACCTGCTCCAGCGGCGTGGGGCGGTAGCGCGGGTCGCGCGCGACCTCGACATCTTCGAAGCCAAGTCGGTCCCGCCGCAGACCACCAGGGCGCGGCTGCGCGGCGAGTTCATCCGGCGTGCGCAGGAGAGGCGACGCGACTTCACGGTGGACTGGGTCCACCTCAAGCTCAACGACCAGGCGCAGCGGACCGTCCTGTGCAAGGACCCGTTCCGCTCGGTGGACGAACGAGTGGAGAAGCTCATCGCGGGCATGTGAGCCGACGCTAGGATACTGGTCGACCCCCGGGCCGATACGCCAGGGTTTCCCAGTTCTGGACCGACCGGAGGTTCTGCTCGGTGGCTGAATCACTCCCTTCTCACCGCTATGCGCGGGACGTGGTCGTGATCGGCGGCTGCGGTCATGTTGGCCTGCCGCTGGCCATCGCCCTCGCGGACCGTGGGGCGACGGTGGGCATCTATGACGTCAGCTCCGAGGCCGTCAGCATGGTCAACGGGGCGCAGATGCCGTTCGCTGAGCCCGACGCCGCACCCGCGCTCAAGCGCGTGATCGCGGAGGGACGGCTCGAGGCGACCGCCGATCCCGCGATCGTGGCCAGTGCCGAGCACGTCGTCGTGGTGATCGGCACGCCGGTCGATGAGCACCTGAACCCGGATCAGTCCGCCATCCCGCGGGCGCTTGAGGGCTGTGCGCGCTACCTCAGCGACGGCCAGCTCCTCATCTTGCGCAGCACTGTCTACCCTGGCGTCACCGCGCTGGTCGAGAAGATGATCGCGGGCCTGGAGATCTCGATGGACGTGGCGTTCTGCCCGGAGCGGATCGCCGAGGGCAAGGCCATGACCGAGCTCTACGAGCTGCCCCAGATCGTGTCGAGCCGGACCGAGCGCGGCAGTGCACGGGCCAGCGCGCTGTTCCGGCGGCTCACGGACAAGATCGTCCTGATGTCACCCGAAGAGGCGGAGCTCGCCAAGCTGTTCACCAACGTGTGGCGGTACATCAAGTTCGCCACCACGAACCAGCTCTACATGATGGCCAACGACCAGGGGCTCGACTTCGAGCGCATCCGCGAAGGCCTGGCCGCCGACTACCCGAGAGCCGCCGACATGCCCGGCCCGGGCTTTGCCGCCGGGCCCTGCCTGTTCAAGGACACAATGCAGCTCGCGGCGTATAACAACAACAACTTCGCGCTCGGCCACACGGCGATGACCATCAACGAGGGCCTGCCGCTCTACCTGGTGCACCGCCTGGAGCAGCGATTCGACCTGCGCTCGATGACGGTGGGCATCCTGGGCATGGCGTTCAAGGCTTCTTCCGACGACATCCGCTCCAGCCTCTCCTACAAGCTCAAGCGGATCCTGGCCTTCAAGGCGGCCGCCGTCGTGTGCACCGACCCCTACGTCACCACCGATCCCAATCTGCTGCCGCTGGACGAGGTCCTGGCCCAAGCGGACCTGCTGGTCATCGGGGCCGCCCACCCCGAGTACCGGGGCCTGCAAACGACCACGCCGGTCGCGGACATCTGGAACATCCTGGGCCAGGGCGTATTGATATGACGGTGGCGGACGCCCGGGTTTCGGTCATCATCCCCGCCTACAACGAGGGGGCGCTCGTCCTGCCGGTACTGGACCGGCTCTTCGAATCGGTGAAGCTTCCCTGCGAAGTGCTGATCGTCGTGGACAGCGAGGACGACACCACGGTGCCCGTGGTCGCCGAGTACGCCCAGAAGGAACCACGGCTTCGCTACCTGGTCAACACCTATGGCCCGGGCCCGGCCAACGCGATGCGCTTCGGCATCGACGCGGCCACGGCGCCAGTGGCGGTGGTGACCATGGCCGACGGCTGTGACGACTCCCGGCAGATTGACGACCTGACCCGGCTGATCGAGCGGGGCGTGGCCGTGGCCGCGGCATCCCGGTACATGGCGGGCGGGCAGCAGGTCGGCGGACCAGTGCTCAAAGGCCTGATCTCCCGCCTGGCCGGGCGGTCGCTGCATCTCCTCGCGCACGTCGGAACCAGGGATGCCACCAATTCGTTCAAGGCGTACTCGACCGAGTTCATCAGGGAAGTCGGCATCGAATCAAGGGACGGTTTCGAGATCGGCATCGAGCTGACGGCCAAGGCCAGGCGGCTGCGCCGCCCCGTGGCCGAGATACCCACCATCTGGCTGGACCGGCAGGCCGGGATGTCGAACTTCCGTGTCGCCCAGTGGATTCCGAAGTACCTGCGCTGGTACCGCTTCTCGTTCGGGCGGCGGCTGCCTGCGGAGAGGATCAGAGCCCGGGCCGGGCACCGGCCGGGGGAACCGGACCTCGACGCCCGCCGGGCGGGGAACGTGTGATGGGACGGACTCGGCTGCTGGACAAGGCGATGGGAAGGCGCGTGTGATGGAGAAGGTGCTGGTTACCGGGTCAGCCGGTTTCATCGGCGGATATGTCGTGGAGGAGTTGCTTCACCGCGGCTACGCCGTCACGGGTGTGGACAACTTCTCCAAATACGGGAGAGTGCGCAAGTCCTACGACGACCATCCGGCCTACCGCCTGGTCGAGGGGGATGCACGCGACAGCGAGATGCTCTCCGGCCTGCTGGCGGATTGCGATCACTTCATCGTTGGCGCCGCCATGATCGGCGGCATCTCCTACTTCCACACCTACGCCTACGACCTGCTCGCCACCAACGAGCGGATTACCGCCGCATCGTGCGACGCCGCGATCAGCGCGCACCGTGCGGGCAGGCTGCGCAAGGCTACCTACCTGTCATCATCGATGATCTTCGAGAGCGCGGACTCCTGGCCGTCCTATGAAGGCCAGGAACGCCAGATACCGCCCCCGCTGTCCTCGTACGGGTTCCAGAAGCTGGCGGTGGAGTACTTCGCGCGGGCCGCGTGGGACCAGTACCAGCTCCCCTTCACCGTGGTGCGGCCATTCAACTGCGTGGGCATCGGCGAGAGCAGGGCGCTCGGCGATGAGGACATCCTGTCCGGGAACGTGAAGCTGGCCATGAGCCACGTCGTCCCCGATCTCGTGCAGAAGGTGCTCAAGGGCCAGGATCCGCTGCACATCCTGGGCTCGGGGGAGCAGGTCCGGCACTACACCTACGGCGCCGACCTGGCCCGGGGGGTCGTCACCGCGATGGAACATCCGGCCGCGGTCAATGAGGACTTCAACCTGTCCACAGCGCAGAGCACGACGGTGCGCGAACTCGCCGAGCTGATCTGGCGGAAGGTCAAGGGGCCCGGTGTCCCGCTGCGGGTGGTCCAAGACGAGCCGTTCGCCCATGACGTTCAGCGGCGGATCCCCTCGACCGAGAAGGCCAAGAAAATCCTCGGCTTCGAGGCGACGACCACCTTGGACGAGATGCTCGACACGGTGATCCCCTGGATCGCCGAGGCGGTCGAGGCGGGGACCATCTGACCGGGACTGCCGATGTCAGTCTGGCCGCGGGCCGAGCCGGGGGAGATACCGCCCGGCGCGCCGGTGCGCCAGTCACGCGTGGCGGGCCAGCCCCGGCCGGCCCGCTGGGCGGCCGTCGCGGCCTGGGCGGTGGCCGGGCTGATCCTGTTCGCGTGCTACTGGCGGCTGTCGTGGACCGTGGCCGTCAACTCGGACGGGGCCGGCAACGCCCTGCAGGCCTGGGACATGCTGCACGGCAACCTGCTGCTGCACGGCTGGACGCTGTCGGACGTGTCGTTCTACACGACCGAACTGCCGGAGTACATGCTGGTCGAACTGGCCATCGGGCTGAGTGCCAACGTGGTGCACGTCGCTGCCGCCGCGACCTACACGCTGGTGGTCGTGCTCGCGGCGCTCCTGGCCAAGGGCAGCGCGACCGGCCGGGCCGGCCTCATCCGCGCCGCGATCGCCGCGGGCATCATGCTCGCCCCGCAACTGGGCGACGGCGTCTACACACAACTCCTGTCACCGGATCATGTGGGTACCGCGGCGCCGGTGCTGGCGGCGTGGCTGATCCTGGACCGGGCCAGGCCCCGGTGGTACGTGCCGGCGATCATCGCCGCGCTGCTGGCCCTGGCGCTGGTGGCGGACACGCTCATCCTGTACATCGCGATCGTGCCGCTGGCCCTGGTCTGCGCGGTCCGCGCGTACCAGGCAGTCGTGCAGCAGCGGCGGCCGTGGTCCTCGCAGTGGTACGTGCTCTCGCTGGGCGCGGCGGCGCTCGCGTCGGTGGGCGCCGCGAAGCTGCTG
>Ga0209526_10000161_pt1 | contig 40254 bp, 19 predicted proteins | sample JacPinW_OM2H0_M1_FD_188566 | JGI IMG/M metagenome (GOLD analysis project Ga0209526, IMG submission 188566) | Forest soil microbial communities from Algoma, Ontario, Canada - Jack Pine, Ontario site 1_JW_OM2H0_M1 (SPAdes) (version 2) | ecosystem: Environmental > Terrestrial > Soil > Boreal... | reverse complement strand
CGAATTGACGCACGTCGGGCGCATGAGCGAGGCCGTGAATCTTCTCGTGGCGAGTGCGTTTGACATTATTCTCCTCGACCTCGGGTTGCCCGATGCAAAAGGACTAGAAGCAGTGCGCCAGTTGCATGCAGTTGCGCCCCGCGTCCCGCTGGTTGTGTTGACAGGCTCGGAAGATGAATCGTTGGCCACTCAGGCTTTGCAAGAAGGTGCCCAAGACTACCTCCTCAAAGGCCAAATCGATACACAGGGCCTTCTTCGAGCCCTGCGCTACGCCATCGAGCGCCAAACGGTGGAAGACACGCTGTTCGTAGAGAAGGAACGCGCCCAAGTCACGCTCGACTCGATCGGCGACGGCGTACTGAGCACCGACATCTCGGGTAACGTTACCTATCTGAATCTAGCGGCGGAAAAAATGACGGGCTGGTCGCGGAAAGACGCGGCAGGCCGCCCCCTGGCCGACATTTTCCGAATCCTTGACGGCGCTACGCGCGAACCCCTCCGGAACCCGATGGAGTTAGCAGTTGAGCAAAACAGAACCGTACACCTAAGCGCGAACTGTATGCTCATCCGGCGTGACGGGTTTGAATCTGTCATCGAAGACTCCGTCGCCCCCATCCACGACCGTGAAGGGAAGGTTACGGGCGCCGTGATCGTATTTCACGACGTGAGCGAGGCCCGAGCGATGTCGCTGCAAATGACCCATTCGGCCGAACACGGCAAGCGGGTTGAGGAGGAACTGGAAGTAAACTCAAACCTACTGCGCAACCTCATCGACTCCTCTACCGATCTCATCTTTGTCAAGGACCGCGAACTTAAAACGATCCTCTGCAACGAGACCTTTGCCCAGGCAGTCGGGAAACGCACGTCCGATCTATATGGCAAGAGCGATATCGAGAACGGCTGGAACCCTGAAATGGTCAAAGGCAACCCGGCAAAGGGAATTAAGGGCTATGAAGCCGACGACCGGGCGGTGCTAAACGGGAAGGCTATTCGGAGTGAAGATTATGCAGCCAATGCCCAGGGAGGGCTCCGGGTCTTCGATACCGTCAAACTTCCCTTTCGAGACGGAAGCGGGGAAATCATCGGCATGTTTGGCATTAGCCGTGACATCACAGCACGCAAGCAGGTGGAAGCCGATTTGCAGCGGGCCAAGGAAGCGGCCGAGGCCGCCAATCGGGCGAAGAGCGAATTCCTTGCGAACATGAGTCACGAGATTCGTACTCCCATGAACGGCATCATCGGCATGACTGACCTTGCGCTCGATTCCGAGCTCACTCACGAGCAGCGCGAGTATCTCAGCATGGTCAAGAATTCGGCCGATTCTCTGCTTTCTCTCCTCAACGACATCCTGGACGTCTCCAAGATCGAGGCCGGGAAACTGGACATGGAAGCAATTAATTTCAGTTTGCGCGCCGCGCTCGATGACACCGTGAAAATCCTGAGGATTCGGGCCGAACAGAAGGGTCTCGAGTTCGCCTGCCACGTCCTTCCCGATGTTCCGGATGATCTGCTCGGCGACGCCACTCGGTTGCGTCAAATTCTGATCAACCTGGTGGGGAACGCCATCAAGTTCACCGCAAAGGGTGAAGTGGTAGTTCGCGTCGAAACAGAGTCAGAGACCGACGCCGAAGCAGTCCTCCACTTCTCGGTTACAGATACCGGCGTCGGTATCCCCAAGGAACATCAGCAGACGATCTTCGACGCCTTCACCCAAGCCGACAGCTCTACGACCCGGAAGTTTGGCGGCACGGGCCTGGGACTCACCATTGGTTCGCGTCTCGTGGAGCTGATGGGTGGCCGCATCTGGCTCGAAAGCGAAGTAGGCCGCGGCAGCACGTTTCATTTTAATTCGCGCTTTGCCCTTCAGAAGATCGCGCCCGCACAGGTCGCGCCCATCGAGATGGAGATGCTCGGCGACCTCCCGGTTCTGGTCGTGGACGCCAAGGCCGCAAATCGCCGCCTCCTTCAGGAAATGCTGAACGGGTGGCACATGAAGCCCGCCTGTTCTGATAGCGGCCAGTCGGCCCTGAACGCCCTGGAACAGGCCCGGCAGTCCGGACAGTCTTTTAAACTGGTTATCCTCGACGCGCAGATGGCGGACATGGACGGGTTCACCGTTGCCGAAAGAATTTCGCGCGATCCCCAACTCGCCGGAATCGTAATCATCATGCTGACTTCGGCAGGCTCGCGGGGAGATGCGGCGCGATGTCGCGCAGTTGGCATCCAGGCCTACCTGCACCATCCCATCCAAGCATCGGATTTGCTCAAAGCGATCAAAGAGGTGCTCGGATCCCCAGGCAGAAAACAGGAAAACCGCAGTTTCGTCACGCTCCACACGCTCCGCGAGAATCGAGGCCACCTGAAAATTCTTCTAGCCGAGGACAATGCCGTGAATCAATTCCTGGCTGTCCGCCTGCTGGAAAAGAGAGGGCACGCAGTGGTTGTGGCGGAAACGGGCAAAGCCGCTCTCGAGGCCCTGGAGAAGCAGACGTTCGATCTGGTCTTGATGGACGTTCAGATGCCGGAGATGGATGGATTCGAAGCAACCGCGGCGATTCGAGAGCTGGAAAAGAAGAGTGGTAAACACATACCGATTATCGCCATGACCGCTAACGCGATGGCAGGCGACAAACAACGCTGTCTCGCGTCCGGAATGGACGCCTACCTCACCAAACCCCTCAATGTCGGGGACCTTTTCGCCGCCATCGAATCTTCTCAGCAAGCTCCTGTAGAGACTCTGTGATGGACGTGACAGCGGGCTTGTGACCCAACTGAAGTTTCTGGTTCCACATTTGCCGGTCCTAGAACAGTTCGAGAAACAGAAGGCAACGGGCTGGCACACCTGCCTCGACATGCTGGGTGCAGCGGTGCGCCGCCCGAATCATGTAAGGTTTACATTAAGCGTGACGCCACGCACTAGTGCGTTGATCTCTCCCACCTCGTGAAATAAGGAAGGCATGAGCGAAATCATCGCTGACGAATTCTTCTATTGGGGATGTATCTGTTTACCGGAAGGCGTCGGATTCGCTCTCATCCGCGCCTTCGTTATCACTGGAACGGCGGCGAGAGAAATAATACGCCGAGCGTCCATGGGTACGAAACGTTCGGAGTAGAGTGCGCTAAGCCCGACAGTCTCAGTCCGGCTGTCGCGCAGGTTTCATCGCTTGCACGTCCCAGGGCTAGGCATCCTCGGTATCAATCGAACCAATCTACTGCCCAGAAAGTGAAACTAAATGTCCATCACCACCACTACTACTGGGGCAGTTGAGGAGACGTCGGCCAAGGGGGACGAGTTAAGTTGTTCCATCTAAGAACCATGCATCATTCGCTATCAACAGCGGGTTTTTGGTATTGAGACTGCTTCTCAATGCTGGGGCCAGGTTACACGCTCAACGAATTCGTTAATTGAGTCGCGACGAATTCCATTATCGTCACGCACAACCCAAACAACATTCCTGCAACGTCCACGGTCGTGCCGTGGTGTGCCGACCGTGGCGAGCCCGACCGGCTCGACAGACGCATTCTGCCGGAAGCTGTGAGACAAGACCGACTAATAGCAGAAACGGAAAACGATGAGCAACAGTGAACTCCACCGGATCTTGTTGAGGGGGGGAGCTCAAAGATGGCGATCGATGATGCTCACGCGGCAGAACCTAAAAACAATTTTGAGCGCGGTGAATGGCGCGCAGAACATTCTGGGTCTGCGAATGCCAAACTACATAGGGGAACAACGTGAAACCCGTAAACAAATTCCAATGCCCGAGTTGTGGCTTTGACGCCCGAGATCTGTTTGATTACACAGGCCGGAAATGTGTGAATTGCGGATTTGTGTACACAGATGCCAAGGCCAAAGACATTATGATGCACGCCGTCAGCTCGAAGAAGTTTAACTAGGCCTTGCAGACTTTGCTTGAGGCGTGACACCGCGCTTCCCTAGCAAGCTGATTCTGATTGTTGTGGCGGTAGTTTCCCTCAACCGTGCGGTACGCCCAGATACATTTAGCGGCGATGCCAATGCGCGTAGTCCGTGCCACAACCCACACCTGAGCCAAACAGTCTTTTTCTTGCTGGGCAGCGGGATCGGCGCGTCGGGATGGATGAAAACGGAACAGGATGGCCACGGCGAGCGCGGGCTTACCGCGCCGCGCTACATGCTGACGTGTGCAGGAATTAGCTGGGAGATTTGATGGGAGAATTTCTGATTATCATGACGAATGCGGAGGTGCCATTGTGGGGGCATTTTAACTCATTGCGCAGGCACGCAAGTTCGCCCTTTTCGGCAAACGGCTTGCTGTCTACCAAGCGGTACAAATTTCGCTGTGTCCATTTTAGGGAAAGGCTACAACCAGTGGGAGCTAGTCCTCAACGAAGACGACTCACAACGAAGGACGAGGTTCGACGCGGTGGTTGAACCTCCAGGATATCCCACCAATAGCGAGTTCCTGCAGTTGCAAGATTCGGTGGAGCAGGCCGAATTCCTGATCTTCCCTAGTTCAAGGAATTTGAAACCAGGCGAAAAACATTGGGGACTGTGCCCGATGTATCGCTGGCCCACGGGACATCGATCCGGGACTAGAGAGAGGGCGATATGAACACGAACAGGGAGGCAAGCTCCCTCGTTATAGCTGAGACAACCGCCAGGGCTTGCGATCGTTGTGGTTCGCCCAAAACCCGTCTCCCATATGTAAGATCTTGGGGGCCTCAATCTGTGCAATATTGAACAGGAACAAGGTTCGAGTTCGCGATTCCGCCACGATTCCGCCTCGTGCTTGACGCGGGACTAGGGCGGGGTGTATACGTCTCACGACACTCAACCACTCAACCGGTAGTCTCCAATTCTCGCTAACATGCTTAAATATGCCGGAGGTAGTCCATGCTTCCTGGTGTTCCAAAGAAAATGCGGGACAGTTTCTTGGTACTCGTGGCGTTCAATGTACTGCTGTTTATGCCCGGTCCGGTATACCCGCAAGTTGCCGGCGGAACAATTTCCGGGACGGTGACGGATGCATCTGGTGCCGTTATTCCTAACACACAGATCTCCATCAAAAACGTTGCTACTGGACTGACGCGGGCTGTTACGGCAGACACAGCCGGATTCTACACAGCCCCGAACTTGTTGCCGGGAAGCTATGAGGTTACGGCCACGGCCCCGGGATTTGCCACTGAGGTTGAGACTGGCATGACGCTGACGGTGGGAGCTCAACAAGTCCTGAATCTGAGCATGCACGTGGGGCAGGTCACCCAACGAGTTGAAGTAACTGGGGCGGCTCCAACCGTGCAGTTGGCCTCGTCGACGATCAGTGCTGTGGTGGACTCCACTACGGTTCGCGAGCTGCCCCTGAATGGCCGTTCCTGGACTGACCTGGCGGCTCTACAGCCAGGGGTCGCCCCGGTTGAGACGCATGTGCAGGGCGATAATCTGCGCGGCTATGGAGATGAAGTATCGATCTCCGGCGGTCGCCCTCAACAGAATAATTACCGCCTCGATGGTGTCAGCGTCAACGACTTCGCAAACGGAGGACCGGGCAGTGTTCTAGGCGGAAACCTGGGAGTGGACGCCATTCAGGAGTTTTCGGTCTTGACGAGCAATTATTCGGCCGAGTACGGCAAGACCTCCGGCGGAGTCGTGAACGCCATAACGCGCTCAGGCACGAACCAGTTCCATGGCAGCGTCTACGAGTTTCTGCGCAACAGCGCCCTGGACGCACGAAACTTTTTTGACGGGGGCAGCATCCCGCCTTTCAAACGGAACCAGTTCGGGGCGGCGGCGGGAGGGCCGATCCGCAAAGATCGCACGTTCGTTTTCGGCGATTTCGAGGGAATCCGGCAATCGCTGGGCCTCACATCGGTTGTTACCGTGCCATCGCTGGCTGCCAGAGCGGGCAACCTTTCGACAGGCAACGTGACCGTCGACCCAGGGGCGCAAAAGTATTTGGTGTTTTTTCCCCTCCCTAACGGACCGCTCCTCGGCAACGGAGATCAGGGAATCTACACCGTTCCGGAACAACAGATTACCACCGAGAATTTCTTCACGACCCGTGTGGACCACAAGTTCTCGGAGAAGGACAGCCTGTTCGGGACGTACATGTTCGACAAAACCCCGCAGACGGCACCCGATGCCTTTAACGACGTTCTGCTGGGCGATCTAACCAAGCGCCAAATCTTCGTCCTCGAAGAGGACCACATCTTTAACCCCGCTCTGATTAATTCTGTCCGCTTCGGCTTCAATCGAGACTTCGTAAACCATAACACGAACATCCGAGCGATCAATCCGGCGGCTGCTGACCCGTCGCTGGCGGCGGTGCCTGGGCAGAATGCTGCCGCGGTGAATATCGGGGGACTCTCGCCGTTCCTGGGAGGTCTGACCGCGGCGTATCTCTACCAACGATGGAATTCCTTTCAGGGTTACGATGATGCTTTTCTCACCAAAGGCCTTCACTCCTTGAAATTCGGCGTGGCTTTCGAAAGGGATCAACTCAATCAATTGTCGAAAGGCTCCACCGCAGGGGAGTTCCATTTCGGTACGCTCGCTGACTTTCTCACTAACAAACCTAAGCTTTTCATCGCAACATTCCCAAATCTGTTGACGCCGCGGGGGATTCGACAAAGCATTTTCGGTCTGTACGTGCAGGACGACTGGCGTGTCCGTCCGAACCTGACGCTGAACCTTGGGCTGCGCTATGAGATGTCAACCGTGCCAACGGAGGTTCAGGGCAAACTGTCAAATTTGTATAACCTCACGGATGCGAAGCCTCACCTCGGCGACCCGTATTTCTTGAACCCGACGCTTCGGAATTTCGAGCCCAGGGTTGGCTTTGCGTGGGACCCGTTCCGCAAGGGGAAAACAGCGGTGCGGGGAGGCTTCGGCGTTTTTGATGTACTACCATTGCCTTATGAGATCTCCACTATTACCGGCACATCGGCCCCGTTCATTGAGCTAGGCAGCGCAAGCAAGTTGCCTGCAGGGTCGTTCCCTGGCGGGGCATTTGCCCTTCTAGCTCCGACATCGAGTCTCTCGATTGGTTCCATTGAACGCAAGCCCCATCGCAATTACGTGCTGCAATGGAATCTGAATGTGCAGCACGAACTCACCCCAAGCGTGACAGCTCTGGTAGGCTATGTTGGCTCGCGGGGCGTTCACCAGCCGTTCCACTCCGAGGATGCCAATATAGTACTTCCCACCCCGACATCCCATGGCTATCTATGGCCATCGCCTATCGGCAGTGGTACGACTATTAACCCTAATGTCGGGGAGATTAGGTATTTGAATTGGGGCGCGAACTCTTTCTATGATGGCCTGGAATTCGGGGTCACGAAGAGGATGACCCATGGTTTGGAGGTCCAGGGTTCCTACACCTGGGGTAAGAGTATTGACACTAGCTCGGCTTCTGTCGCAGGCGACATGTTCACAAATTCGATCTCGAGCCCGCTTTGGGTGAATTTAAAATTGAACCGCGCCATATCGGATTTCAATGTGGGCCGAACCTTGGTGGTCAGCGGTACTTGGCAGGTCCCAGAGCGAAAGTCTCTTTCTGGGCCGGCAGCCTGGGCCGGGAACGGCTGGGAGTTGGGCGCGATTTACAAGGCCAATGACGGATCGCCGTTCACAGCTACCTTCGGCAGCGATGGAGACCCCCTCGGATTGAATAGCAGTGATCCCTGGGACTTTCCCAATCGTTTGACCGGCCCGGGTTGTGGGTCGCTTACTAATCCGGGGAACCCGAACTCCTACATCAAAACCCAGTGCTTCGCGATCCCGACGGCGCCTTCTGCTGCTTTCTATACGACAAATTGTGATGCCAGTGTCGGCACTGCTCCGCAGTGTTTTAATCTACGCGGCAACGCCGGGCGCAACATTCTGACGGGGCCGGGCCTCTCCAATCTGGACTTTTCGGTATTTAAAAACAACCCCGTTAAAAGGATCTCGGAGAGTTTCAACGCGCAGTTCCGAGCGGAGTTCTTCAACATCCTCAACCGGGCCAACTTTGCTGTGCCAGTGACTCCGGACAATGTCACGATTTTCGATTCAACCGGAGCTTCAGTCGGCGGGGCGGGGTTGCTGACTTCAACCACAACAACGGCGCGTGAGATTCAGTTCGCGCTAAAGCTGACCTGGTAGATCCAGGGATGGCGAAATCGATTACTGCACGCCGCGGGCGTCTTGAGAAGCGACTGGGCGTAATAACTCCCGCGGCGAATCACGGCAACCCTTTCATGGCGAGCATCGACGCATCTCTCAGACCCGCCCTTTCCATGACCACTCACCTCGGACCCGAAGGGAAAACAAAAAACATGACGTTCCCGGTCGACAGGGAAGTGAAAACGGAGATCCCAGCTCAGGAAGGCTGAAACGGATGCGCGACGAAAAATTCGGTCGCAGTCTGACGAGCGCGGATGCATAATCTGCACATCCAAGGTGGCCAAAGTCCTGGATAAGAGAATTTTTTCGGCGCAATGGCGGGTTCAGGCGGCCCTACTCGTCGGCGATGGGGGGCAGGAGCAGCTTGTTGCGAGGACGTCCCGAATGCGTGCCTCGCGTCGACTAGTTGTTCGACCAGTGGGATGTCGAGCCGGACGAGAAGAACACGAGGGACGACGGTCGTCGGTTCCTCCTGAAGGGAGGCATGTAGCCATGAAGCGGAAGGTTGGAGCGGGTATCGCCTCGCTGATGCTCGGTGCCACTGTCGTCGGATTGGGCCCACGTGGGGTGGGGACGACAGCAGCCGCGCAGGCCAGCCAAACGCCCGCGCGCGAATTGCCGACCTTCCAAGTGGATCCCTCGTGGCCGAAGAAGCTCCCCAACAACTGGGTCATGGGACCGGTAAGCGGCGTCAATGTCGATGCGCAGGACCACGTGTGGGTGATCACTCGCCCGCGCGAGGTGAAATCAGAGTGGGTCGTCGGACCAGGGACAGCGAACGGATCAGATTTGCAAGTGAACCCATCATGGAAGGCGCCATCGGTGATCGAGTTTGACGGGGAGGGCAACTACATCCGAGGCTGGGGAGGACCAGCCCGGAACAAGCGAGTCCAGGTGTTTACGCTCGACGGCAAGTACGTCTCGCAAGTTTTTGTTAGCCGAGGCAAGATGGCTCCGAGTACCGCCACAGGGACGCTGTTCGGGTATCCTCGCAAAGAAGTCGAGGACAAGGTGCTCAAGTCCCCAGAGGCCGCGTCCAGGACGACTTTCTCACCAGATCCGCAACAGCGCTTCTTGTACGTGCTCGACCGGCGACATCAGCGAATCCTGATCCTCGACCGCAAGACGCTCGAGATCCTGGGTTCATTTGGAGGAGGGGTGGGCGATCAGCCCGGCCAGTTCTACATTCTCCACGACATGGCGACAGATTCACACGGCAACTTCTACACGACGGAGATCAATCAGAACAGCCGGGCCCAAAAGTTCGTGTTCAAGGGAATGGTGTCGGTACCGGCGAAATGACGCGACACTCTTTGTTGCCTTTCGCCTCAGAATGAAGCCTGTTTCGGGAACCGCTTCCTCCAACGATGGGGACGGCTCGATTGCTGCCGAAGGCTCGCTGAGCTAGAGAGCGGGAACTTAGCTAGAATCGCCTGCTAGCGTACGACTTCTATAGCTGGGTAGTTCGGAAAACCTGGATGGTCATCGGCAAGACGACGTGAGCGCCCTTGCTTGGCCATCAGCTAGGCACCGAAGAAGATCGTGGCGGCAAAGATGTCCTGCACTATGGCAAAGCAGTAGAGAGTGCGCAGGTAGACGATCTGATGGACGAGCTCGGAACGACAAGCGGGGACGCGGAACACGACCCAATGTTGAAAGCTTGCATGATTTAAATCGCTATTTCGGTGTCATGCTGGTCTAGTCTGTGTTTGACTGGTTTCTGTGGTCTATTCTTAATGAGAAGATCTAGAAGGGCAAGGAGCGCAGCCATGAAGCAGACGATTTGGGCGGGTGTCGCGTTGCTGGCGTTCGTCACCGGCGTCATCGGGCTTGGCCAGCTTGGTCTGGGGAAGACTGCGGCCGCGCAGGCCCGCCAAACGCAACCGCGCGAGGTGCCGAAGTTCGAGGTGGACCCATCTTGGCCCCACATCCCGAACGGGTGGACGCTGGGCCAAGTGTCCAGCGTGGCGAGTGACCCCGATGGCAACATCTGGGTCTTTCATCGCCCGCGAACTGTGAAGCCCGGTGTGAAAACTGGGCCGCCGGTGATGGAGTTCGATCAGGCGGGCAACTACATCCAGGGCTGGGGTGGGCAGTCGGGGGATGGCTATACTTGGCCCTCGACCGAGCACGGAATTACCGTGGACTACAAGGGGAATGTCTGGATCAGCGGCAATGGGAACGACGATCAGATCCTGAAGTTCACGAAAGACGGGAAATTCATAATGCAAATCGGTCACCCGAGCCAAAAGAAGACCAACGCGGATACGATGAGTCTTTGGAGGCCGGCGGACGTCTTCGTCTATCCCAAGACCAACGAAATCTTCGTTGCCGACGGTTACGGCAACAAACGCGTCATCGTGTTCGATGCGGAAACGGGCGCGTACAAGCGCATGTGGGGCGCGTTCGGCAACACTCCGATCGACGATCCCCCGCGTCCCCCGGCTTTGACAGGTGAGGCCGCAAGAGCTGCAGCAGCTGAAGAGGAAGCCAAACGCACTCTGGCCACGGAGTTTGATCCCAAAGACCCGGGGCCTTCGCAGTTTGTACCGCCCGTGCACGGCGTCAAAGTCTCGAATGACGGGCTCGTGTATGTCGCCGACCGCGGCGGTAAGCGGGTGCAGGTGTTCACGACCGATGGCAAATACATAACCCAGGTGTGGATCGACCGCTGGTGCCTGGTAGTTGGAGGCGGGTGCAATAACGGCAACACAGCCGCCAGCGTGGCCTTCTCGGCGGACCCGGGGCAGCGCTTCTTGTACGTCGCCAGCAGGAGCCCTGCACGCATCTGGGTGTTCGACCGCAAGACGCTGCAAGCCCTGGACTCGTTCGGGCGGCCCGGCATAGCGCCGGGCGAGTTCGACACACTCCATCACATGACAACCGATAATAAAGGCAACCTCTACAGCTCAGAAGTCGAGGACGGCAGGCGAGTCCAAAAGTTCGTGTTTAAGGGACTCGTTTCGATGCCCGTGCCAGGGAGCTGAACAGACTAATGACACGGCCGAAGCGTGGAGAAGAGTCAACGACGGATTCGGCCGTGTCAGCGTGAACTAGAAATGTCCTTTCAAACCTCTTTTCACAATTGAGCCCTGACCGGATTGACCAAACCTCCCTGGCTGAGCCAGCCGAACGCAGCAGTACGCAGAGGTCCGATCCGAGATCACATCTCGTTGCGCCAATAGGAAAAGGGCCGTGGTGCATCCGGGACCCTGTGGCTTTGAATCTATCCACGGTGACTACCAGATGAGTTTCAGGCCCAACTGGATCGAGCGGCTACCTCCCGTCCCGAGCACGGGATTGGGAGAGGCTTGGTCAGGCGTGTTACAGCCGCAGCCGAAATTACCGGTCTGGCCTGTAGAAGGATCGTTGAAGCCGGCGCCTGCCGGCCCGTTGGGGTTAGAGAAGATCGGATGGTTGAGAACATTGAAAAACTCTGCGCGGAACTGGGCGGTGAGGCGTTCCTTGAATTTCGTCTCCTTGATCACGGACACATCCCAGTTTCTGAGCCCCAAGTCGCGGAAGATGTTGCGCCCCGCATTGCCGATGGTTCCCAACGCGGGAGGAATCAGGACCGACTTGCCGTTCGTGCTTAGGTAACAGCCGACATTGTTGAGCGCGTTCACCGCGCCGGGAGTAGTTGCGGCCCTCAAGCACGCTGCCGGTTCGGTCCCAATGCTACAGCCTGCTATCGCAGACGCGCCTGACCCGGACCAACAAGGTATGGGCACTGCTCGACCAGCCTTGAAGTCGCTGTGGCTACCGAAGAAATTCCAGGGTTGGCCATAGGTATCAAGCTCGTTCACCTGGTTGGTGCCGCTGAAGTCGTTGGTAAAGTCTTGCACGCCCCAAGGCGACCCAGATTGCAGGGTCACGACAGAATTGAGTTCCCAGCCTTCGAGGAGCTGTCCCAGCCCTTTCCTCCCGGGGAGGGCATAGGTAGTCGACAGGGTGAGGCGATGCCGGATGTCGAATATACTGTTCCCGTAAATCCCCGCAGTCGGGTGAGAGCTATCCGGAGGCAACAGATTGTCGTTGTCATTGTTCGAACTGTCGTCGAAGGCGTGGGAGTAGGTGTAACCCGCCAGGAACGACAGCCCATGAGAAGGCCGCTGGGTAACGGTCACCTGCAGGCCGTTGTAGTTGGACTTGTCCAGGTTCGACAGGCGGTCGATCTCCCCCAGGAACGGGAACTTGCGAAAGAACGGCCGTTGCAACTGCGCCGCGCCTATACTCGCCTCGCTGGGGTCGCAGGGGAAGCCGCCTGGATTCCCCGCTGTGTTGCACGACAGAACCTCGTTCACCATTGGATCGTTGGACCCGAAGCCCGGATATGAAGCACCCAGGGGTGGCTGGTTGAGGTTCCTGAAGCCCAACAATTTAGTGCCATGGTTACCAACGTAGGCAACCTCCAAGGACAAGTTGTTCGTGATCGCTCGTTGGATGGTCAGGGTCCAAGTGCTGATGTAGGGGGTTCGCAGATTCGGATCCACCGCCTCCGTGTTGCAGGGTGCCGGATCTGGTTTCGCTGCTCCCGGAACGGTCAGCCCGTCGCCGCACTGGAGCGCGAAAAGGCTGGTGGGGAAGATGCTGCCGCAGACAGTAGTCCCCCCTTTCACACAGGCAGCGGTTTGACCCTGCCAGCCCGGTGTAAGCAAGCCGCCGTCCACGCCGTTATCGAGTACCCCCATGTTGCCGGGGCCCGGTCTGGTGATCCGAGTGCTGCCACTCACGCAGGGGTTCGCTGAACAGAAAATCTGGGTCGCGCCAGTGGGCACCTGATTCAGCCCGAGCTGGTTGCCCACGGCGGTGAAGGTAACAAGGGGCATCTCCTCGTACATGATGCTGCCGCCGCCGCGGATGACGGTCTTCCCGTCGCCGCGCACGTCCCACGCAAAGCCCACGCGGGGCGAGAAATTGTTGTGATCGCCGTGAAAGGGCGAAGTCAACCCGAAGCCAACCTGTACAAGTCCCGTGGGGGAGCTCGGCTCGAAGTTGGCGAGCTTGTTGTCGCGATCCTTGAGCACCGTGCTAAGTTCGTAGCGTACTCCGAGGTTCACAATAAGCCTCGGCGTGACCCGCCAGTCGTCCTGCAGGAAGGCCGCATACGACTCATTGTGCAGATGTCGCTGAGGATCGCCAGCGAGAAGACCAGAACCGCCGGGCTTCACATTGCCTTTCAGAAAGTCTGAGATGGTCGCGAATTTGATCAGCCCCTTGCCGTTCAGGGTGATGAACGGATCGGCGGTGGATTCAATGACTTCCCCGCCGAACTTGAAGGCGTGCTTGCCGCGCAAAACCGAGACGTGCTCCAAAATCTGCAAGCTGCCGTCGGGCCCGATGTGTTTGGGGAAATTGCCCCCCAGACGGAAAGTGGAACCGTTGAAGGAGCTAATCTGTATGAGCGGGAAGCCGAAAAACCGCGGATCGGTCACGCCCGTGTTAATGCCGTAGGCGAGCGGATTCACGTGGGAGTCGTTAGAATCGTCCCACTGGCGGTAGTGGACGTAGCCCACCCGGAATTCATTCACCAGCGTCGAATTCGGGGTCCAGGTCCAGCCCCCTGAGCCCACCTGAATGTAGCCCCAGAGGCTACCCATAAACGGGGAATTACTGGTCCCCGGAAGCCCCACTTCCCAAGCACCGTCATGCCAGGATCCGCCGCCTACGCCGTGGAAGTACATGCCGGAGAAGGAATGGCGATCGTTGATGTGATAGTCAATCTTCGCTACGCCGTTGTCTTGCTTGTTGACGCTAACCAGACCCAGGATCACACCGCTTGGGTTCGTTCCGTCGTTTGTTGGGAAAAGAGATTCACTAGCACCGGGAGTGTAATTGGGGCGCTTAATCGAACAATCCTGGTTGAGGCCTGCAATGTGCGCGCTAAGCAGTGTCACATTCGCAAACCCGACAGCATTGCAAGCATCCACAAGGCTGGCGCCTGCGTCGGTCGTGGTTAGCCCGCATCCGGTCGACCCACCGGCGCATGTGACCGGGGGGGTTGTGTAGAGCGTGTCTCCCACACTGTAGCGCTGCCCCTCGTAGTTCACGAAGTAGAACAGTTTGTCTTTCTTGATGGCTCCGCCAAGGCTGGCGCCGAACTGCTCCAAGCCGATTGCCGCCTTCGGCAGCGGCGCCGGGTCGAAGAAGTTGCGCGCATCGAGCGCGGTGTCTCGGCCAAACGCAAACGCGGTGCCGTGAAGAGCGTTGGCACCCGACTTCACCCCCGCGTTGACGATGGCGCCGGGCTTCCAGCCGAATTCCGCCTTGGGATTCTCTTCCGTATTGAATTCCTGAATCGCATCGATCGGCAGCGACGTCGACGAATCTCCTGCAGGGATGGGCGCATTGAGAACGCTCGATCCCGTGAATGAATCGTCGTTCCTCAAACCATCCAGCAGATAGCCAATGTCCTCCGCGCGGGTTCCATTGGCGGAGCGGGTTTCATTCCCGCCGCCGGCGTAAACCGTCATGCCCGGGCGCAGTGTGAGCAGGTTGATGTAGTTACGGCCATTCAACGGCAAATCGTTAATCGTCTCGTTACTGAGCGTTCCACCCAAAGTGGCACTCGTAGTCTCCACCATCGGGGGCTCTCCGGTGACCATGATCGTCTGCGATTGCTCACCGGGCTGGAGTGAGAGATCAATTCGAACGTCCTTTCCCACCTCCAACAAGATGTTCTGGCGCTCCACTACCTTGAACCCCTTGGCCTCGGCGCGAACCGCATACGTGCCAGGAAGCAGGTTGGGAGCGTTGTACTCTCCGGAGTCGCCCGTGGTCAGAGTTCGCGAGACGCCTCGTTGCACATCCTTAACGGTCACGGTGGCGCCGGCGATGACGCCACCGCTTTGGTCAGTTATCGTTCCCGTGATACGGCCTTGATTGCCCTGTGAGAACAGGGGAACACAAGTCAGAAACACCCCGATACTCAAACACAACGCCTGAATCGCTCTCGCTGCATTGGAACGGAGCGATAGACTAAACAGTGGCTTTACAGAATTCATCTTTGCCCCCCAAAGCGATTTGCCATTCAAGCGAAAACGCATTCAGCTCCGGTCGAGATTAAAAACATCGCGGACGTTAGGGTGTATCTTTGTCAGCGCAACAGGGGGTCTAGTATCAGTGCCTCAATGGCATGGTTAGCGCCCTCTCTGCGGTTACGCTCCAACCCCAGTTCGCGACAGCACAGTAATGGAAGACTACAGCATGTCTGGTTAAGCCATCCTATACCTGGAGCCGCGTGGCGCATTTCCGGTAAAAGAGTAGATGTAGCTTAACGGCGCTGGGCAGTTTCTATTGAACAGCACAAGATCACGGACCGGTTTAATGGCGATGAGGGTATACGAAACACCGCAGAGCGTCAATGGGCCTGAAGGGCCGGAAGCAACCGCGCGGGTCCTTTGTGGCTGTTCCGGTGGTCGGTTGTCAAATGCGACGTGAAAAACGCTCTCGGTATTACGAATTTCTACGTGCTTGGGCTCGCGAGCCGAATTCATCCCTGGCACCTGGGACCGCCTGGTGGCAAATTTCGTTATGTCGAGGGCAGGAGAAGCGTACGATATGCGAATCAGAGGCGGAAATTCCGGTTGAACACTGTGGGGACGCTTGAGCAAAATGGTATCCGTTCCGACCAAAGCAGCATCTCAGAAACACGGGGCATTAATAGAGAGCTGTTCTCGCTGTGTATGCCCCCGGACCGATCTGTTGTGCCGCAGCTTGTCTGGAGGTATTCGACATGTCTCCTTGTCGCTCGGTTCGCAGAAGCCTTAGCCGCAGAATCCTAAGGAGTCTGTTGTGCTGCTCAGCTTGTATCTTTTTCGGAGTTCCGGCGATCGCCCAACAAGCTCCCACGGACGCGTTGAAAAGGATGAACGAGATCGACGAATCGGTAGAGGCTCTGATCAAGAAGGTTTCACCAAGCGTGGTGCAACTTCAGGTCACGGCCTACGGCCCGGTGGACCAGGGCGGTCAGGACGCTGCTGGCATAGTGCTCGGACGTCAGAGTGTGATCGGCTCAGGGTTTGTCATTGATTCGAATGGTTACATCGTGACTAATGCGCACGTAGTGAAATCCGCGCAGCGAATCCAAGTGATCGTCCCGCCTATTGACACAGAGAAAGCCATTGCGACGGCGATCTCTGTGAAGACCAACAGCGTGCCCGCGCGGATCATCGGGGTAGCCCCAGAAGCCGATCTTGCGCTGCTGAAGGTGGACAACCTGAATCTATCATCGTTGGCTCTGGCGAACTATCGGGACCTCCGGCAGGGCGAAACCGTCTTTGCGTTTGGTAGTCCGCAAGGGCTACGAAACTCTGTGACTCATGGCATCGTGTCCGCTGTTGCGCGTCAAACAGATCCAGACTCGTTCATGCTTTATATCCAGACCGACGCGCCGATAAACCCTGGGAACTCAGGTGGCCCCCTTGTGAACTCGAAAGGCGAAGTGGTGGGATTGAATACCTTTCTCCTGAGCCAATCGGGGGGCAACGAGGGTCTGGGGTTTGCGATTCCGAGCGTCATGGTGGATTTGGTCTCTCAGCAGCTCAGGAAATACGGGCACCTCCATAAATCAGACATGGGAATCATCATTCAGACTCTTACGCCGCAGATGGCAGCAGGGCTGGGTCTGGAGCGAGACTGTTGCGTAATCGTTTCAGATGTCCTGCCTGGCGGCCCTGCGCTCATAGCCGGACTAAGGGTTGGGGATATCCTGTTATCCGTGAATGGGGAAGCCGCTGTAAACTTGCCTCGCGTGTCATTCATGTTCTTGACATTGGAGGAAGGCCGAGCCGTACATCTTTCTGTACTGCGTGGGAAAACTCGAGTAGAGATGGATATTCCCGTTACGTGGCCAAAACACCAGATGGATAACATATCGGTGATGGCCGATCCGACAAAGAATCTCGTCTCTGAATTGGGAATTGTTGGCCTCGAGATTGACAGCCGAGTGGCTTCGATGATGAGTAACCTCAGGGATCCCTTCGGGATCATCGTCGCTGCCCGATCGGCGCGGGCAACAATCGAAAACTCATTAGCTACTGGGGATGTGATCCGCACGCTCAACGGCCAGCCCATGACGACGCTTGACCGCTTGCGAACTGCCTTGAAAGCAGTTCCCCCCGAAACACCAGTTATTCTGCAAATTCAACGGGCTGGGCAGCTGATGTTTCTATCAGCGTCGTCTGAGTAGCTGAGAGCATTGACCGCTGCGATTAAAGACATCGGACGTGGCACTGCCCGGAGTTAGTTTGGACATGGTGGCGAAGATTAAAAGGGGGATTGTGATCCCGATCCCTAGCAAGCGCAGCCCGCGAGCATAGTCTCGAACAGGCCCAACCACGCTAGAAGCGGGCAACGCACTGTTGGCCGAATTGAACTAACAAGTTGTCGCGGGACCGTTTCAGTGACCACTTGACTGTAAACGCCTGCTAGACTGTTGGCACTCCGTTGGCAAGATTCTCTGGAAACAAGCGGTGAGACCTCCGTGGCGCAAATCCGGCAGGTCTCCGGAATCGTGCCGGAATGAGGGTTGTCAGCAAATTCAACGGCCGAGAGCCCAGGTCATCGAGGAAGACCAGACCGTGAAGGCCATCACCATTGACCGCTACGGCGGACCAGAAGTCCTGCAGAAGCGAGACATCCCAGTGCCTGAGCCCGGCCCCCAAGATGTTTTGGTAAAGGTCGCATGCGCGGGCATCAATTTCATGGACATTCACACAAGGCAGGGCAAGTATGCGTCATCGAAGACATACTCCGTTCAGCTGCCCTGCACGCTGGGTATGGAGGGTGCAGGCGAAGTGGTAAAGGTGGGCCGGGCGGTGACAAACGTGGCTAGGCGAAATCGGGTGGCTTGGTGCATTTCCTGGGGCAGCTATGCAGAGTACGCTCGCGTGCCTGCAGCATTGATCGCGAAGCTACCCGATGCGATCAGCTTCGATGTGGCTGCGGCGAGTTTGTTCCAAGGCTGCACCGCACATTACCTGGTGCATGACGTTGCACGCCTGGCACCCGGAAGCTCCTGCCTCATCCATGCTGCATCGGGCAGCATCGGACAGCTGCTGATTCAATTGGCCAAACGCTTGGGCACAACCGTCTTCGCCACCGCAAGCTCTTCCGCGAAATGTGATGTCGCTCGCCGGCTCGGCGCCGATCACACGATGCTGTACGATAATGGGCGCTTTGCCAACGTCATTCGAGAAGCCACAGACGGGCGCGGCGTTGATGTAGTTTTTGACTCCGTCGGCCGGGCGACGTTGCGTGACAGCTTTCGCGCAACACGCGTGCGGGGGTTGGTGGTGAACTACGGGTCAGTGTCCGGCTCACTCGACGACCTGGACCCCCTTGAGCTGGGCGAAGCCGGTTCGCTGTTTCTCACTCGCCCCCGACTGGCCGACCATCTCCCCGATGCGGCGACAGTGCAGATGAGGGCCGACGATGTGTTTGCCGCAGTGCTCGAGGGTGCGCTGCAGATCCCGATAGTGGCGCGTTACACGCTCGACGACGTCGAACAGGCACACGCGATGATCGAAGGTCGCGAGCAGATCGGCAAGTCGATCCTCTGTCTTCCGGCCGAACTTCACCGATGACCGCACCAGCCCATCGTCGCATGCCAAACGCATTCTGGAACTATCCTTCCAGAATCTTGGCGTGACCGCGATCCGTATCCGACTTAGAATCAGATCTGTTCATGTGAGGTTTTTGCTCCTGAGCGTGATCGGGCCATAACGTTACCGTAACAAACCAGCTAACCGCTTACTGCCATGTGTAGCTTGCACTCGGTTCTCCGAAACGCGGAACCGCGTCATCTTGCACGGCGCAAATCACTTGAGCTGAATCTCACTACCGCGATTGGGCCCGACTAATCTGGCAGAAGTCCAGTCTCAGACTCGAACTGGCATTGAGCGGCGGCAGCCGGACAAGCATTCCCACATTTTCATCCGCGCGATCGTTACGCGCTGACCAGCACGAAGGATGCGGTACCTCCGAATCGCTTCACATAGCTATCGACGTGAGCAGATGTTTCCTGCCGGTCTGAGCCCCCCCAAGCCTCGAAGTCGACCTAGGACTGCGGCGGTATCGGTCGATGGGGCAATACGTTGAGCATAGAGGTCGAGAGAATCGGAGTTTTTGACTTCGTCCATCACTTGTTCATTGACAACCCTGGGTACCGCATTGGTGGTCCGGTCTCTGTTTGATATTTGGTGTGATTGTCGGAGGGTTGCTGGCTGTGCGCCTGGTGAGGCGCTCTAACCTTTCGCTCAACCCGGACGTGCCGGATCGGCGCACCGGTTAGCTCAAGCGTTAGGCCCTGTGTCGAGCTCATTGCAGTCCGTAGCACGCATAGAATGCCAATAGGCTCCCCACAAAAAGAACAAGTGCGCCGATGATTGCAAAGTACTACCGAAGATTATGGATGAAGAAGCCTGGGGAATACCATATCGTCGGACCGCGAATCTGAAGAATGCCTTCTTCATGGGCTACAGTCGATGCTGGAGCCCTTGAGGTACCCGCGGCCTACTGCGCCGAAAATGCCAGCAGCACGTTCCCCGGCGTGCCTCCGCCAAACAGGTAGCCCGACCCCACGAAGAGCACGCCGCCCACGATGGTCGGCCCCGGCGCCGCCATCGACCCGCCATTTGCCTTCGCGCCGTTCACCGTCGTGTAGTCGTGCGCCGTGGTGATCTCCCAGATCTCGTGCCCGTCCTCGGCTAAAAATGCGCGCAGAATGCCGTCCCACCCCCCCGAGAACACCACGCCCGGAATCACTGTCAGCGCCGCTGTCTGCCCCTGGAATGGTCCCCCCGGGCGTTGCCCCGGGAGCGGCGTAAACCATTTTTTCTCACCCGTCTTTAGCGACAGCGCCGCGACTCCTCCACTCCGCAATCCGAAGTACGCGTTCTGATCGTCGGCCGCGCCGCCAAACGTAATCATGCCCAGCGCCAGCTTGTCGACCAGTTGTGTCTTCCACAGCACTTTTCCCTTCTGGTCCGGATCGTGCGCCCACACCATGCCGCTCTTCTGCCCCGCGATCAGAACCCGGTGCCCGTCCGGCAGCGTCCGCAAGATCATCGACGATCCAAAATCGAAATCCGGCCCCAGCGGCTTGGGGCAGTTATCCGAAATTCCGTCCGGATTGTTGGCGCCGCCGCCCCCGCATCCCGAAAGCCAAGCATCTTCCTCGGTGTCTTGCACCGACCACAGCACTCTGCCCGTGTCTATATCCAACGCCATTACGGCGTCGGTGTTCTTGTCCGCCGGTTCCGTATAGGCGTCGCCCGTCCCGATGTAAAGCGCGTGCCGCCGCACGTCGACCGTCGGCGCAGCCCACACCGCGCCGCCCGCTGGGGCGTAATGCTGGACGCCCTTGGCGCTCTTCACCGTGGGCTTCGGCGGATCGGGAATGATGTACGACTTCCAGATCTGCTTGCCAGTCTTCGCATCGAGCGCCGTTACGCTGCCCCGAAATGTGCAGCACGGATACGTCATGCCCAAGCCAGCGGCGCGCTCCTCCGCCGACGCCATCGGGACGTACAGCCGCGCCTCGTATAGTGTCGGCGACCCGGTGATTTGCGCAACCGGGTGCTCGTCGACCTTCACTCTCCACAGCACTTTCCCGTTCTCGGCGTCGAGCCCATACATGTTGGCTCTCTGGTCCCCGAAGTACACGGCGTACTTCGTCGAGCCCAACCCCTTCACCGGCGCGATGCTGATCGCTACGCGCATGGCCCCGTCCGCCTGAAACGACCAGTAGACACAGCCGGTCGCTGCATCCAGCGAATAGACTGTCCCGGCGTCGGAGCCCATGAACACCCGCCCCCCGGCGACGGTCGCCTGACTGTGTGGATCCTCGGCCAAAGGCAAGACGAACGCCCACTTCAGTTTCAACTTCGGTACCTGTGCTGCGGTCAAGCCCGCCGCGCTGACCGGCTGAAAGCGCGCATTCGTCGATGGATCGCCCCCCCACCCGTTCCACATCGGCCCGGCCGCAATGTCGTTCATAGGCGGATTGCTCGAGCACCGGTTCGGCATCGACTTTGCGTCGGCGATCTCCGTGACCCCGAGCTTCCGCCCACCCAGATACGCCGCAACCATCTTCTTATCGTCCTCCGACAGCCCCTGGATCTCCGTGTGGGGTGCTTTTGAAAACGCCGTGTACACCGCTTCCGCCGTCATTTTCCGCAGCACCGAAGCGTCCGGCGCCTTCTGGTCCTCAGCGCTCTGGTGGCAGCTTGCGCATTTTGTCTCGAACTCCCGCAGTCCCACCGTCGACTGCGCAAGCGTCGAATCGGCCGTCGCCGCAAGCATCACGAGCGGCGCGGCTGCCATCAGCACGAATATGAACTGTTTCATTCGGGAACCCTCCTATCTGAGCTCCTTACGTGATGCGCCAAACCTTATGCTTACCGTCCCGAAGCGTCAAGATCAAGGTTTTCTGGCACCCTGGAGACATAACGGATCGTCGCCTACTCTTCACCTATCAAATTGCGAATAAGTTGGCCAGCTTTCGACGGGAGTCAGCGCGGGCGAGCAATAGCTCCACGAAGAGTGCGGATGAAAGCGGGGCGATTCGGCGATGGTGAAACTCGCGAATGGATGCGGGAACCTATGCGCCTCCCTCTGGTCGGCGATCAGCGATTTTTTGCTGGAGCGATTAAAAACCGGCGTTGACAGCAGCGGCCTTCTCATGGAAGTGCGCCATCATTCGCCAGGAATGGACGTCTTACCGACTGCTCGGCCCCATATTTGCGAAAGGGCCACGGCGGACAGAATCCATCAAACCGGACGTGCCCGGCACCGTTGACACCCCTATACAACTGGTCGCATAATTTCGCGCCTAGAGGCTAGGGGTTGCGTAGCGCTGCTAGAACTCTCTTCCACCCGCTGAAGTGGAGGTTCCAGCTCAGTCTAGTCTTTTCCGGGCGAATTCAGTTGGGGAGGCCAACGCAACTCGATCTAATCTGGAATTCGGTGAGGAGGGCTGACATGGCCGTCGACATGGACAAACTAAATGCTTTTCTCGGCCGGTTCGTCGCGGATCTGGGTGCCGCCGTACATGCTGGGATGGTTGTGATCGGCGAGAAGCTTGGATTGTACAAGGCACTCGCGGGCGGGCCGATGACCCCGGCGGAACTTGCCGCCAAAACCCAAACCGATGAACGCTACTTGCGTGAATGGCTGGCCTCGCAGGCGGCGGGCGATTACGTTACTTACGATGAGAAGACAAACAAGTTCAGTCTCACCGAGGAGCAGGCGTTCGCGCTCGCGACGGAGGACAGCCCGGCGTACATTCCTGGCGCATTCCAACTAGCGCTAGGGTCGCTGGCAGCAGTTCCGCGGATCGCTGATTCCTTTCGCACTGGTGCCGGGATGGGCTGGCACGAACATGATGACGGCGTGTTTCACGGATGCGAGAAGTTCTTCCGTCCAGGTTATGCCGCGAATCTTGTCAGCTCATGGATCCCTGCACTCCACGACGTGCAGCAGAAGTTGGAAGCAGGCGCGCGGGTGGCGGACGTGGGCTGCGGGAAAGGCGGTTCCACGATTCTGATGGCGAAAGCGTATCCCAAGTCTCGGTTCTTCGGATTCGACTACCACGATAAATCGATCGAAGCAGCTCGCGATACTGCCAAACATGACGGCGTCGCCGACCGAGTCACGTTCGAGGTGGCCAAAGCCAAGGAATATCCTGGGAAGGACTATGATTTCGTGGCTGTATTCGACTGTTTGCACGACATGGGCGATCCAGTCGGAGCGTCGGTGCACGTCCGGGAATCGCTGCGCAAAGACGGCACATGGATGATCGTCGAGCCATTTGCGAATGACGAGTTGAAGGACAATTTGAATCCTGTGGGCCGTGTCTACTACTCTTTCTCGACCCTGCTGTGCACGCCGTGTTCGCGATCGCAGGAAGTAGGACTCTGCTTGGGAGCGCAATCCGGCGAGGTACGAATGCGACAAGTAATAACATCGGCCGGATTCAGTCGTTTTCGGCGAGCCACGGAAACGCCGTTCAACATTGTATACGAAGCTCGTCCATGAGCTGATTTCCTCACGGTCCCCGTGTATCGGAGTGGCGCTGGGCACTGTGACGATTGCGTTGCGACACCCACACTCGTCCTTTTGTACGAATCCGTTGGATGTTGGGCCAAACACCCGATGTCCTCTACTTTCCTTTATCGGCAGAGCGAACTACATGCAAGGGCCGCAGGAGCCGATAGAGCAAGAACATGGGGTCAAGCGTTCTTGGGTTCTCGAGAGCTGCTCTGAACGACGGTGTCGTTAGTGCTTCTCCAACGGCTTGAGGATTCGAAGATGCATACCAAAGGGAGCTGCACGACCAGCTTCCCAGCGATTTAATCTTGAGTACCTTGCCCAGAGAAACCGCGCGAATTCCTGCTGTGAAGTGCCCATCGCTTTTCTGATCTTTCGCACTCGGCTCGGAGTAATCCTTGTCATCGTTACACCCTCACGCTCTACGATAAATCACTTTTGGCAGAATGACTTTCGTAAAGCGGTTCTCAGAGCCGATAGAGCAGAAACATGGGATCGCTTGCTCGTGGATGTCGGAGAGCGGGTTTGAACGATGAGTTTGCCAAAGCTCTCTCCCATAGAACGAGAAATCGCTGATGCATCCCAGCAAGGCGTCTATGTCCAGAATCCCAACGTTCGACGGTTGCCACAGCCGCCCAGAGAGTGCGCCCAAATTCACTCTTCGAAAGGCCACTGCGTAGACTTCTGTCTACTGTAACCGAAAATGGACGGGAAAAGGGCGTGATAAATCGCCGCAGGCAACCATGAAAGGGTTCCGCTTTTAATCCTCTGCTAGACTACCTTTGCCGACGTTCAAAAACCTATGGTACGAAAGTAATGTGCTTCTGGTGCAGCAGAGTTGAACGCGATGGTGCGGCAAAATTAAAGACGAAGGCACTTTACTATAGAGGAGAAGTCTTGTGGGTCCACCCCAGTCTCAGATCTAGAATTCTATGTCCGCACGCGGTCATTCTAATCGGTTTAACTAGGGTTACGCGGTTGGAAAATTTGGTATTTAGATTGCCCTGATTTATCACGTGAAATCATCGCTCAAAAAGAGGAGAAAGATGAAGACAATCCTTGTACCTTTTCTTGGTTTTTTTTTGATGTTGGCAGTACCAGCATTTGCGGACACGACTTATACGTACACCGGCAACCCATTTGATTCGTTTTCGGGAAACTACTCATGCGGCTCTGAATGCGCCATCTCGGGTTCATTCACTGTAGGGAATCCATTGGCCTCCAACCCTTCGTTAGCCGTCCTTGAGGGAGAAAACTCCATATTGGCTACCGGTTTTCCCGTTTCGTCATCACAAGTCGAATCGTTCAGTTTCACTGACGGTAACACCACGTTTGACCAGAACAACTCGTACTTCCCGAACAGTGCTATTTTGATCGGTACGGATTCGAACGGGATGATCAATGATTGGACGGTGTTTCTTCAGTTCGGGCCATATACGAATTACCTTTACACTACCAACACTCCAGGACGGGATATCTCATCGAATCAGGTCGGGTCTTACCCATACGCAACTCTGGGAACCGCGTTTAACAATGACAATCCGGGCACATGGTCGGTTACCGATACGCCGGAGCCATCCTCGCTGCTGATGCTTAGCAGTGGCTTGATCGGGCTCGGATTCATTCGTCGCCGGATCGCCTAGCCTGGAGTAATCTACGTCTGGAAACTAGGTGCAGCTATGCTTTGTCAAATCCTCAAACGATAGATAAGGCCGCCAACGCCAATAAACCCCGTTGTGGTTGGTACAAGAGTCCGTTTTTCGAGGGACATTGCGGACACCAATGATATGGAAACACTGAGGAGAGCAGCCACACCGCGGATGATCCTGGGCTTCCGTTGTGCTGCCCATCGGGGATTCTAACTCGCCGTTGCGAGCCATTCCTGAGCTTCTGCGCCCGGGAGGTATCATCGCGCATTGTTAAACGCCCCGGCTCCACGTCACTTGCTTCCGGCAGATGGCTCAAAAAGTCCCAACATTGGCGAATAAGTTGCAAGGAGCACCGAGCAACTTCCGTGGGTAGAAATTCGGACAAGAATTCCTCGATTCGAGCCGATTTCGTTGATTTTTGTTATCTGAGGGAATTCACGAAGAACCAGTAACGGTTTCCGAAAGGCGAGATTGCCGAGGCCGTTTTCAAGTATTTCCCGGCGGTATATGACAGCAAAGAGCACGCTCCTCGGGGAGATACGTGATGATGAAAAGATCGACACATTCCCGGATACGTTGTTAGCATAAGAATGCGCTGAAGGAAGTCGTGCATTGGCGTTGGGTAACAGGAGTCGTTATGACAATGAGAGTTACGGGAAAGCCCTTCACTTTTGGTATAGCCGTCGTGGTGCTGTTAACCAGTCTCGGCCTGGTCGCCAGGTCCAGCCACAGTCAATCAAGTCTGGAAGCTGAGGGCGCGCGACTGCTCCAGGGAGCCATCGACATGCACTTTCACATGGACCCATCCCTCGCTGACGGGTCCCACGAGGAGGCAGTTATCGAAACTATCAGAGTCGCGCGCTCGCGCGGTATTCGAGGGCTGGTGATTAAAAGCCATCAAGAACCTACTTCAACTTTGGCTTATCATCTTCGATTGGAAATACCCAACATGGATCTGTTCGGCGGTGTCGTGATGAATCGATCGAATGGTGGGATCAACGTCGCGGCAGTGGAGCATATGGCGACGCAGATCTACGGAGCACCGGGAAAGGTCGTTTGGATGCCGGCCTTTGATTCGGAAATCGAGTCGAACCCGCCGTACCCGAAGAAGCCTTTCGTGGCTGTTTCGAGCGGCGGCAAACTGCTACCCGAGGTGAAGGACCTGATATCGGTGGTCGCCAAGCATGATTTGATATTGGCATCGGGTCACATCGCCCCGGAGGAGGCCTTAATGGTGTTCCGCGAGGGTCGCAGTCAAGGGGTGCACCGCATGATCGCCACGCATGCAATGGATTTGGCGGGAAAGATGAATATGGACCAGATGCTGGAGGCTGCAAAACTTGGGGCCATTGTCGAGTTCGACTTTAGAAATATCTTGGACGAGGGCGGCGTGCGCATGGATGCGATCCGCAAGATTGGGGCGGAACGCTGCCTCATTTCGGAATTTTGGACCCACAAATCACCCCGAGTGTATGCGGGGCTAGAGGGCGTGGGTGAATTCGTGGAGGCCATGCATGCCGGGGGTTTTACCGACCGCGAACTCGATATCATGCTCAAGGAGAATCCGGCACGACTACTTGGACTATCGAGGCACTAAGCCGTCCTCAAGACGAATTCTACCGGAGAATCACAGAGCTGTTGTGGACGCAAGGCGTCAGCCTGCAGGTACGCGTTTCTATCGTTCGCAAAACACAATCCGGGCAGATACGCTGTTTCCACCTGTCTAGTTGCTGGTCGGTCAAGCCCGAGCGTATACAACTGCGGAGACTGCGCTGCTACGTCCTAATGATCTCAAAATCAAAGAGTTCAAGCCTGGAATTCGGTGGCAAGATGAATTTTTGCTTATCCGCACTGGATGATTTGTGGCGCCACCGCAAAGACCAGCCTAGTATCGGGCTGATTCTTTGTAAAACGGAATAGGTCTTGGTGGTCGAGTATGCCTTGCGCGACATGAGCAAGCCTATGGGAGTTACCCAGAACCGCTTGACGCCGGCATTACCTGAAGGATTGAAGTCCGAACTGCCTACGAACAAGCACTTGGCTACAGAACTGCCGCTACTTGATCTGGTTTCCCTGCGCATCCAGATTGAACGGAAGGTCGCCGAGATGGCGAAGGCGCATGATCTAAAGCGGGAACATGAAAGATGGTGCTTTCAGATGTTCTCAACCCTGTCGTACACGGGCAGAGAATTAGTCGCGAAGAGGTCCAGCGGGCGTAAGGGAAAAATCAGCAATTGGTGACAAATACTTACTCCTTCTTTATCAGTTTTAATCAGGGTTTTTGCCGCAATTTGTCACAGTTAGTATGACATTTTGTATGACGGTAGCTGCGTCGTGAACTAGTTCAGCAACAGGGGGGAGCCGCAAGCAAAATCTCTGAAGCGAATTGAAGACATCCATAGCCACAAGACACAGAAGGTACTGACAGCCACCGAAGCAATCAGTCTTCCCCGTTCAACGGATCGCTCTCAATCCGACTTGCATCCCGTCCCCTTAGCTCATTCCTCCGTTGCAGAGTTGGACAATGCTAAACTTGCTCCGCCCGCGTCAATATTGGTATTTCACTCATTCTGTGCATGAGTTCCTTCAATGGAGTTATGCCCTGACGCCACGTCGACGGTCCTGAACCCGATCGCAGGACTTCTCTGTGAACTGAAATTACCAAATCACCTTCAATCCGAACTGTATTTCTCGCGAGGGTACTGCCAACTGATCGACAGAGCCCGCTCCTCCGATGGGAGCGCCTGTACTATCAAAGAATGTACTGTTGTTTATGGGCGCCAGAAAGGAAGCGTGATTGAGCACGTTAAAGAACTCTGCCCGAACCTGGACATTGAAGTTTTCGGAGATCGCTTTGATATAGTTGTTCTTGAAAACCGAGAAATCGAGGTTAAAAAAGCCTGGCCCGATCACGCTATTTCGTCCCACGTTGCCCAGTAGATTTGAACAGTAGACCTGACCACTCGGTGCAGGCGTGGCTGCGCCCGGGAAATCTGCGCATCGACCCGCGAAGGACACGGGAGCTGATGGCAGGGTGAAACAGTTGAGGTTGATGTAGTTAGCAACACTGCCGGGATTCGTGGTCGCGCAGCCCGGGGTAGTGTTTGGGAAAGCCCATGGGTCCGCGCTGTTAAGTCCGAGCGGATCGCCTCCAATTAGAGGAGTAAAGGGCTGGCCGCTTTGGGCCGTGAAGATACCTCCAACCTCCCATCCACCTAACAGGTGCGACGTTACGCCTCCCAAATCCTTCGGTGTGGGGATATCCCATATGTAATTTAGGACAAACGTGCGAGCAATGTTGTAATCGCTCAACCCTCGGCGGCCCGGCCAGAAGTTGAATGGGCTGGCAATGGAGTTAGTAAACGGGTCACCGATGGCAGTGGCAGATCCGGTATCAATGCCCTTGCTCCAGGTGAACGAGGCTTGGGCCTGGACACCGTGGTTAATGTTTTTTGTGAAACTGGCTTGGAGCGCGTCATACAACGATGTGCCGCCCCAGTACCCACCGCGGATTTCACCGACGTGGGTATTAAGCAGGTTGCCGCCGAGTGGGAATAGTAGGCCGATGGAGGTCTGCGCGGGCAGGACGGTGTTAAAGTCGTCCTCGCGGTTGTACATATGAACCCCGTGATGACCAACATAGCCGACCGAGGCTGACATGGAGGAGGTGATCTGCTGCTGAATGTTTAAGTTCCAGATCATTATGTAGTTACGCGGGGGATTCTGCTGTATCCAGGCATTCTGAAGCGTTGCCGGATTAGCAGAAGCACCGTTAAGCCCAGAGGGGAACGAGCCTTGCGGCAAGTTTCCGACCGCAATGTTTATTAAGAACGGAGCCGTTTGCTCCTCCATGATAAAGAACTCATCAGTCAGAGGCAGGACGTCGAAGACCCCGAAGGCCGCACGAACCGCTGTCCTGCCGCTGCGGAATGGATCCCAGGAGAGGCCAACCCGGGGTTCGAAATTTCGCAAGGTAGGATTGGCGAACAAAGGCGCTCCCAAAGTAGACGTAGCAGCCGTTAGAGAAGCAAGGTGCGCAAGCTTGTTATTCGCTTCGGTGGGGACCGTTGCCATTTCGTAACGCAACCCCAGATTCAACGTCAAGTTAGGGCGTATCTTCCAGTCATCCTGGACGTATGCGCCCGCTATGCTTTGACGAAGCCCCGCGACTGCTAGTCCTGAAGGCGACCCGGAAAATGTCTTAGGCCTGTTCGTAAGGAATTCATAGAGGGAACCGAAGACGAAATTTGCATTTTGCTGCAGCGCGAAATGGCTATTGTGCTGATCTCGCTCAAAGCTGAAACCAAATTTAATGGAGTGATTTCCCCTGACGAGGAAACCGTCGTCATACCCCTGAAATGAGTTCCAGAAGTGGAAAGGGTGGGAGAGAGCATTTATTCCACCGGAAAATACGGTAAGCCCTGCCACCGCAGTATTGGAGGCCTGGCGGCCAAAAGCGCCTAAACCCATCTGAGCGGCGAGCGGATTGATGGCGACAATGGAAGCATTCGATAGGGCCGCCACCCTGCTAAATCCAAACCGAACGGAATTGACTAGTGATGGAGTGAAGGTGTGGGTTTCTTGTATGGCAATCGTTTGCCGCTTGGACGTGTTACCAGATAATACTTGATCAAGTACATCCGGCTGATCATTCAGCGCCTGATCATAAAGATAAGTGCCATACAAACTGTCTTTTGCCGAGAACTGGTGGTCGATTCTTGTTGTCACGAAGTTGTCATGCACCACATTGTTGATTGCAACGTTGTAAATCGCGGTGTCTGGTCCCAGAGCCCCTCCGTTGGGAGCTGGCCAGAAATTTAGATATTTCGCAGCTGTCGGATCAATTGCGGTTAACTGGCACGCGGTTGGATCCGCCGGATTGTTGGTGGAGATGCAATCTGGCGGGAGCGTGCCATTTATGTGGATGAGACCATTGCGTGCTGCTGCATTTGGAACTTTGTCAATTGCCGTATTTCCTCGCCCTTGACGAAATGCTTCATAGTCAACAAAAAAGAAGGTCTTCTCCTTCCGAATGGGCCCCCCGAGCGATCCTCCAAATTGGTTACGATGGAACGGAGGTGGAGCGCCAGCGTCGAAATAGCCTCGCGCATCGATCCTGGCGGCGCGCAGGAATCCATAAGCATTTCCGTGAAGCTGATTGTTCCCCGCACGCGTAATGGCGTTGACTACGCCACCGGAGGTTCGTCCGTATTCGGCTGAATAATTGCTCGTTATGACGGAAAATTCTGCAACTGCGTCCACACCAAGGGTATACCCCGACACACTACCCGGCCCGCCTCCTGAATAGTCCATCACGCTAACCCCGTCGATCCGATAATTATTGTTTTGTGGGCGGGTGCCTGTTATGGTCAGCTGATTTCCGTAACCGCGATTCCCTCTGACCGAGCTGGCGCCAACTGGCTGTTGAGTCCCAATTGTATTGACAGACGGTTCCAGAGTTGCCAAAAGAGTCCAGTCTCGTCCATTCAGTGGGAGCTCGACCACAGTAGTTGAGTTCACAACGCCGCTGATGGCTGAAGAAGTGAGTTCTACCGCTGGCGCTTCTCCGGTGACCTCTACCGTCTGCGTGATCTGTCCGACTTGCAGAGAAGTATTCAGGACTTGCTGTGCTCCTACGGTGAGAACTACCCCGGAGCGCACGTTAGTCGCGAACCCAGTGGCCGAAGTCGTGACCTGATAAGTCCCCGGTTGGAGGTTCGGCGCGGAGTAAAAGCCGTCAGAATTCGCGTTAACAGTTACGGAAATCCCAGTCCCGGTATTCTTGGTGGAGACCTGCGCCCCGGCGACCACTGCACCGGATTGATCCGTTACCGTCCCCGAAAGCGTTGCCCCTGCCACCTGCGCGTAAATCCGAGGTGAAACAACAAGCACGCACGCCAACAGGGTACACGCACAGACAGTAATCTCTTTTCTTAGAGAACCCACTGGATGCGTGAATTTCCGGAAGCATCGTCCTGTTGGGATCGGCAGGAGCATTAGTCACCTCCAACTTAACAAAGTTAGGAATCAGGAGTGAAAATCTGCCCGACTCTACTATGCCACAATCTCAAAGTCAAACAATAATACAGCTATGGAAGAGCCCTGTCACATCATATCCCCCGGGCGAGGTAGAAATCTTTGGGTGAGCAGCGAAGGAAAGAATTTTATTTTTGTTTGGACTTGGGATCTGCCGTTGCCGATGGGAAGGGAATGATTTGCGACAACAATCAAGACACGAGTGAGGGAGTGGCTGTCGATTCTCGCACACTCACGATGAAGGCGCGGTGGTCGGTCGCTCCAGCTGGAGCACCCACTGCAATGGCAATGGACCGGGAACATCGGCGGCTGTTCATCGCGGGCCGCGACCCCCAGTTCTTCGTAGCTATGGATGCAGACAGCGGAAAAGTTGTGCAGTCGTTCCCAATCAGCGGCGGTGTAGACGCCGACGCTTATGACCCCTCGACGGGTTTGCTGTTCGTGTCCACCCGGGACGACATGATTCATATCTTCCACGAAGAATCGCCGGACAAGTTCACCGTTTTCGACCCTATCAAGACACAGTATGGCGCCAAGACCATGGCGCTCGATCCGAAAACGCACAACCTCTACCTTATTACGTCTGACTTTGGTCCTCCTCCGGCCCCTACTCCGGAACAACCCCATCCGCAGCAAATCCAATGGATCGAATCCCGGGACGTTCCGACCGTTGGACTACGGGCGATGATGGTTCTGATTAATTCTGATAGAGAAAAATGGGATCGTCTTTCTAAACAGTGTTAGCATTCCTCGTGAGTAGGCAGTGTTAGATCGCTGCGGTGAGTCCTTTACGTTCTGAAAGCCGAAGGAATGATGACTTAGCTCAGGAACCTGGAGGCTTTTGTATGAAATCCAAAAGAGTGAAGCCTGAAGAGCGTAAACCATCGAAACAACGCCTTACTCGTCGCGACATGTTGGCTGGCATCGCGAGTTCCCTTGTCGTATCTGCCGTGCCGCTTGGCAGTAAATCAAATCCCCCCACCACAGAGGACGGGCTCGGGACACCATATGACCTGCTGATCAAGGGCGGTAAGGTGATTGACCCCGCTCAACACACCGAAGCGGTGCAGGACGTGGCTATAAAGGGGGACAAGATTGCGCGTGTTGATAAAGATATTCCTGCAAATCAGGCACGTCAAGTCTTAAAAGCCGACGGCAAGATCGTGACTCCAGGTCTTATCGATCTTCATGTGCACGTTTTTCCCTATGTAGGATATGGCGTAGCACCTGATCCCTATTGCGTGACACGAGGGGCTACGACCGTTGTCGATGCCGGTACTGCGGGCGCATTGAGTTTTCAAGCTTTGCGGCATTTCGTCGTCGAGCGAGCGGAGACGCGGATTCGCGTGCTTCTCAATGTAGCTGCGATCGGAATCATTGCAGCAGGCGAACTGCTGTATATTGGTGAGCTTGAAGATCTGCGATACTGTGATCCTAAGCTTGCCGCCAAGGTAGCAACGGAAAACAGAGACCTAATTGTGGGTCTGAAAGTCCGCATTTCCCGAAAGAATACTGGGCCTGGGACTAACGACATTGAGGCCATGCGGAGGGCGAGACTAGCGGCAGATGAAGCGAGAATACCGCTCATGGTCCACATTGGGGACTCGAACGCACCGCTAAGAGAATACTTGGCACTAATGAACCAAGGCGATATCGTAACACACGTTTACAACCCCAAGGCGAACACACTTTTAGATACTAACGGGAAACTCCTGCCAGAAGTTCTTGAAGCTCGAAAACGTGGCGTGCTGTTTGATCTTGGACCTGGCCAACCCAGTTTTTCATTCGCTGTGGCCGAGAAGTGTCTCGCGCAAGGGTTTGTAGTTGATACGATTTCGAGTGACACCAACAGTCTTACCCTAAGCGAGAAGCCTCCAAATGATCTGGCTACAGCCGCCTCGAAACTGCTTCTGCTAGGTATGAGTTTGAGTGACATTGTTGCGCGTACTACTATCAACCCGGCACGCGCGCTCGATTTCGGGGTTCAGATCGGCACACTGAAGGTCGGTGCAGAGGCGGACGTGGCTGTTTTTGACCTCCGGAATGGGGATTATATGTTCACAGATGGAGAAGGTAAAACGCGAAAAGCTCGGCAGATGTTGACGCCCGTGGCAACCGTACGTGGTGGGAACCTATTTCACCCGGAGCCGCCTCGAGCTTAGTTGATGTGGCGGCGTGTCTTCGACGTTGCACGTTACTTGACATGGACCAGCGACTCTATTCCATCCTGTTCACCAGCGTCAGAGAGTGCTTTCATTTAATTCGGTTTCAATCACCAACAAGATCTTAAACAGAAGTCGTCGTTGATGAAAGTGCTCGACAATCTTCGGTCCTTAGTGATATAAGCCCCGATGAAAAATACGCGGAGGGTCCAAAACTCGATTCCACCGGTATACGCTCGCGAGACGCACCTAACACTATGCCTGGAGGGAAAATGGGAAAATTAACTGCGGTTATCTTGATCGTCTTCGTCCTATTCGTGCGCACGGCAAATTGCCAAGTGGAGGAGCCACTGAATCTGATACAGACCATTACCCTGCCTGGGCTCCACGACGGCGATTTCGACCACTTTGCATTAGACCTTCAGGGCCAGAGATTATTTCTTGCTGCGGAGGAGAACTCGGCAGTTGAGGTAGTCGATCTGCGAACCAATAAGGTGCTCCAGACCCTTAAAGACATTAAAACTCCGCATTCGATGGCTTATGACGCCGATTCCAAGAAGCTTTTTGTAGTAAATGAGGGCCCCCCGAACGAAGTCGACATATTTGATGGCACCTCCTTCAAGCTCTTGGGTGCGATCCCGATGGATGCTCACGCTGATGCCAGCATCTACGATATGGCTAACCACTTACTTTACGTTGGTAATGGGGGGAGGCTGGCCCACGAAGACTACTGTATGCTAAGTGTAATTAATACAGTGAGCGGCGAAAAGGTGGCCGACATCAAGCTTGATGCCGACCAAATAGAAGCAATGGCACTGGAAAAGTCGGGACCGCGGTTATTCGTTAATCTTAGATCCAAGAATGCTGTAGCAGTTGTTGATCGGGAGAAACGAGCCGTGATTGCAACATGGTCCAACGCACAGGAGGGTCGGGCAAATGGACCAATGGCGTTTGACGAAGTGAATCATCGGCTATTTGTCATCTCGCGAGATCCGAACAAAGTAATCGTTATGGACTCCAATTCCGGCAAGATAGTTGCCACGGCGCCCTGCATAGGCCAATATATTTCAGATGATGCGGTATACGATCCTGGATCCAAACGCCTATATGTTGCAGGCACTCCTTTCATTGAAGTATTTGCGCAGCGCGGGGCTGATAGTTATCAACTATTGGGACAGCTTCCAAGCGCCTATCACGCCGATACGGCAATTCTGATACCTCAGCTGAATCGATATTATGTGGCCGTTAATCATCACGGGAATGTCGACGCAAAAATTCAGGTTTATGAAGTTCTGCAGTAGTCGTTAATGTAATTTTCACGCCAAACCAGGCTGGTAGTAACGCTTGCAATCGGCATCACTTCCGTGGTTCCCGCACGGAAGGGGAAAGGGAGATAAGAGCGCGAAAAGGTCAGTTGACCTGATGGACATTCTCTGATTTTTCGGAAGTTAAGAAAGGATCACGTGATGGAATGCAGATTGAGGGCAAGGGTGACAGCAATTACTATAGCCTTTGGCCTTGTAACGGGAATAGGTCAGGCATGGGGGGCGCAGGTCAAGGCTCAATCCGTAAAACAACACGTGGAACTACCGACCTTTGAGGTCGATCCTTATTGGCCCAAGCCGCTTCCCGATCGTTGGATTACGGGGGAATCTGGCGGCGTATGTATTGACGCCCACGACCATGTATTCATTATCAATCGGGGGGACCTGTCTCCCGCAGAACAGAAAACGTCCACGGCCTCGCCGCCCATTATTGAGTTTGACCCAGCGGGCAACGTCATCAATTCGTGGGGAAATCGTGATGCACTTCCCAAAGGCCTTCACTCCTGCACTATAGATTTTGAGAACAATATTTGGATAGGTGGCAATCAAGACGGAATCGTTCAAAAGTATACTCATGATGGCAGCAAAATGTTGCTGCAGATAGGGACTAGAGGATTATTAGACACTTCAGATGGAACGATCACAGGCGCCCCAATGAATTCGAGCCATACTCTCCTGAATCTTCCAGCGAGCATCGCCGTAGATCCAAAGAATGGCGACGTATATCTCGCCGACGGATATGGAAATCGTCGGGTGGTAGTCTTCGATCAAACTGGTCATTACCTTCGTCAGTGGGGGCGCCAGGGAACTACTGCTGAGGCAGACGCGGGAGTGGGCGGAGTATTCCTAAAGGTCGTGCACTGCGTGGTTATAGGTAACGATGAATTTGTCTACGTATGTGATCGACTCGGCGACCGCATTGAGGTTTTCGATAAAATGGGTAACTTCCAGCGAAATATTTTTGTCGAAAGCAAGACTGGACGGCTTACGGGGGTTGGCTCAGCATGCTGGATCGGGTTTTCGCCGGACCCGTTGCAAAAATTCCTGTATGTGGGTGCTTGCGTGGATGGCGAAATACGAGTGTTAGACAGGGCAACTGGACAGGACATCTCCCGGTTCGGTCGACCAGGCAACCAGCTTGGTGAATTCGGGAGCGTACACACCCTTGCGATGGACTCGAAGGGCAATATCATCGTGGCTGATTCGATTGGAAGAAAAATACAGAGATGGAAACTAACAGTTGAATAATTTATTCCCGATAGATATCCGTAGATTGAGTCGCAACGGGACGGTGTGAACAAGTATTTTTGATTAAACCACATCCCCTCCGGACATGACATTCACGTCGAACTGTCCACCCAGGCTTGGGAGCTTATGGACTAAACGCAACCAGCAACTTGTGAAGGCCGTAATCAAGTGAACGTGCGTGCCAGTCGAGTAATCCTCTCGGCTGGCATTGTCAACTTTCCCATAAAACTGAACGATCTATACTCTTAATTGATGGACGACCAGCGAGTGCCATGGCGTTCTCGAACTCGGCTCGCAAGAGATTAACAACCCGGGTTACGCCATCAGACCCACCAAGCATCAGTCCGTACAGGTACGGCCTCCCAATCAGGACTGCGGAGGCTCCCAGTGCGAGCGCCTTAAGCACATCGGTTCCGCGACGAATTCCTCCATCCACCAGCACAGGTAACCGCCCTGCAACTATCTCGACAACACGAGATAGAGCGTCAATGGTCGCCGGCACCGTATCCAGTTGACGCCCTCCGTGGTTTGAAACGATTAATCCCGCGACCCCAGCTCGCGCGGCCTGGTCTGCATCGTCTGGATTCAATATTCCCTTGAGAAGCACGGGGATACGAGCAAAAGAACGGAGCCAATCTATACCGTCCCACGTTACTTTGTCAGGAACAAGCGGGGAATAGCGTGTCCCGGGCGGTTCGAATTTGGCGCTACTTGACCCGGGCCCATTTGGTCGGTCGAAACGCGGTAAAGCCGCTTCATCGCGCCGTACCCAGTCGCGAACCGCGGTTATTGGATCATCGACAGTTACACATAGCGCTTGGCAACCAGAAGCCTCGGCACGCTGCACGAGATCTTTAGTCGACGCACGGTCCGGTTTGACAAAAAGCTGAAGCCAAATGGGACTCTTCGCATTTTTGGCGATTTCCTCTATCGGAAAGGTAGAAGCAGAGCTCATAACAGCCACGGCGGATGCTGCGCCGGCTCCCTGTACCGTCGCCAGTTCTCCTTGAGGATGGAAAAGCCGGTGGCCTCCAGTCGGTGCAAGAAGGATAGGAAAGGGAAACTCCCGACCAAGCAATTCGATACGAGTGTCAATCTTGGAGACATCAACCAACACGCGAGGTCGCAACCGAATGCGGCCGAAGGCCTCACGATTCCATCGTACCGTGTTTTCGTCACCCCCACCGCCATTCAGCCACTCGAAAAGGCTCTGATGTCCCTGGGCTTTGGCAATAGCCTCGATTTCATGCAAGGAAGTGGCAGTACCTAGCGTGCCTGGAGGTTCGGACGCTGAACTAAGATTATCGGCCCTTAAAGGAATTAAACCCCCCGCAGCCATTCCGGCGCTGATCACCAAAGATTCTCTTCGTGTGATTCGGCGAGACATGTCCATGTCCTCCAATATTAACTATGAGTTTGTTACATAAGTGCAATAAAGCGATGCGTTTGGTCACGATGTCCAATCAAGCTGAACCATAGATTTCTACCGGGGCGTTGCTCACCGATCCAGAATTTCCGTTTTTTGATCGCCAGGAGGACATGTTTATACACCTGAAACCCTTCCGATGATAACTTCTTTCGCTGCTGGCTCCTATCTCTGGTAAATGGGAATGGACGCAGGGATTAAGGTCTGGTAGGTCATTCTTAATATTCGCACTTTTGCGCCGATGTTGGTAAGCAAAAACGTAATCAACACCACCCCCATGGTTGGAGTGGTCGCGTAATCAACCGTCGCGCAAGACTTCCCTACGTGCCAACCGGATAAAAAATGTTCCCGTTTCGTACAGTCGCAACGGGTATTATCTTTTGCTTTCCTACACGTGTCTCGTTTTCAGCGTCAGTCAATTCAAATTTCCCTTCACGTAGCTCGAAAACAGCCACATCTGCTTCGGCCCCCGGCTTTAGTGTGCCGATCTCAGCACCGAAATTAAATGTGCGCGCTGCGTTCGCGGTAGTGCGTGCGACTACCTCCTGCATACTAAAACCTAGCAGCAGAAATTTTGACATCGTTGTTACAAGGTCATAGACTGGAAACTGCCTGCTCCTTGCGCCAAGATCACTTGAGATTGTATCTGGAAGAAACTGCTGGCTCAGGCACTGCTCGGCTATTCGAAACGAGAAATTTGTTCGGCCGTGTCCGATGTCAAACATGACGCCACGTTTGCGAGCGTCAAGCACCTCCGGCAGCAGCCTCCCGTCTTTATCTAAGACGCTGTTTGAACGAGGGTTATACATATGAGTAACGATATCGCCTTGCTTCATTAACGCCAGGAATTCTTTCAAGGGAGTGTATGATCCTCCGATATGAATCATCAAAGGCAAGTGTGCTTCGTCCGCAGCAGCTCGCACTCGTTTCATAGCCTCGATATCGTTAGCCCCAGGAATGCTAAATGTCCGCTCAATACGAATCTTAAACCCTAGAACAACACCCTTGTTCTCGCTGGCGACCTTCGCAGCGAGTTTAGGGTCGCAGTACCGCAGGTCCCCGAGCTCCGGCGTGTTTGGTTGGCTTCCAACCATCCCGATCGCTACTATGTGAAGAAGTGCACGAACTCTAGTTTTTACCCTGTCGATGACAAGGTGTTGGAAGGCTGGGAACGAAAGTGCTCCCGATGTTCCGGCGTCGACAACACTAGTGACTCCGCGTGTTACACAAGAGGGGTCAGGGTCAATTCCAGTTCCCACGTAAGGAAAAGCGTGGAAGTGTACATCGATCAGACCAGGAGTAACAAGCTTTCCAACAGCGTCAAAGACTTGGCGAGCCTGGCTTGCAGGAATGTCTTCAGCAATGCGTGCGATCTTTCCTCCCTGGATTGCCACATCGAGCGGTGTCTCAATATTCTGAGCAGGATCGATCACCTTCCCGCCTTTAATGAGCAGGTCATATGACGATCCGCTCGCTTCCTGTGGAGCAGGATCGCGTGAAATCGCTGGGATCGCCCGAGCCGGGATGGCAGAGAAAAGGAGGGCGCTTGACATAGTCGTAATCAGCTCGCGACGAGTAAGCTGCGCCTCTGCATGTTCTTCCTTGCTAAAGTTCTTGGATTTGGACTTCAAGTGAACACCTCCAGGAGGTTCAATATTACACGGACAAGCGTGTCTGCAAAATTGGGTTGCGCCTACCAAAACAGCGATCGAATTCTAGCAGGTTTGAATCGGGATCGTAACCTCAAAGCAGCGTCCAAAGGATGCTCCGGTCATGACATGGTACGAGGGTCGAAGCAGCCGACGGTCCGATTCGCGCGACGGGTACTACGAGTGGGTATACGTAATGCGGTTCAACGAGGAATGAAGTAACCACACCATTGACGTTTATTTGCAATAATAGGTTGAGGCGACCTCCGCGAAGAATTGCTTTGTTTTTGAGGTCGGATTGCCTGTATAAATACAAAGTTCGTGCACGTATCGGGGGGCTTGAAGCGTTGTGCAGTAATTTGGTTTGTCGACCTGAGCATGGTGGATCTTATTAGACTCACTGGATATTCAGCTCAAGGCCAGATGTCGGGTGTCCTCAACCGTGGTTAATTTCACTTATCAACTGGTATGCTGTCCGGCAGCCTTACCCATGTGTATTTACTGTAACTTGGAGACGTAATGACAAAGCTCAGCTGGTTCGCATTCTTATTCTTGTCACTCCCTCTTTGGGCTCAACAGAACTCGACGCCCGAATTACATTATCAATCCATACGGAATTTTTTGAAGCTTCCGCCGCAAATAAGTATTGGTCCCGACCCCGGAATTACCGTGAATTCCAAGGGCCATATATTCCTTTTTAATCGAGGGGACTACCCACTCCTGGAATTTGACGCTAATGGGAACTATCTTCGGAAGATCACCTATGGAACGTGGGATTTTGTTTTTGCGCACAGTTTGCGAGTGGACTCGGAGGATAACATATGGGCGGTCGACGAAGGGATCAACCAGGTGGTGAAGTTAAGCCCGGAGGGTAAGGTACTGCTGGTGTTGGGCAATAAGGCAGATATTGTTGACACCCCTCCACCAGGTGAGCCGCTTTCGAAGCTAACTCGGCTGTTCAATAGGCCAACAGACGTTGCTTTTGGACCTTCCGGCGACATCTTCGTCAGCGACGGCTACGGTAATGCGCGGGTTGTGAAGTATGATAAGAATGGCAAATTTCAAAAGGTTTGGGGCAGACTTGGCACAGCGCCAGGAGAGTTTCACACACCACATTCCATTGTGGTCGACGCAAAAGGACTTGTCTATGTTGCGGACAGAGTGAATAAACGGATTCAAGTCTTCGATTCGGACGGAAATTTTATGACTAAATGGGATCGCATCGGATCCTCTACTGGCCTAACCCCAACAGCGCTGTGCATTACTCCAGGGCCGGACCAAGTTATCTTCATGACCGACGGCGGTGTCAATAGGATCCTAAAGTTGGATTTAAATGGTAACGTACTTGGTGCCTTGGGCAAGCCAGGCACCGCACTCGGGCAGTTCGCAGATCCTCACGGAATAGCCTGCCCAACTCAACACGAACTTTATGTCGGCGAAACAGTGAATGCGAGGGTCCAGAAATTGATCTTGGGCGACGCGCATTGACTATCCAGCAGTTAAATCCGACATTTTTATTAAGCACCTCGCTAAGGGTTCGCGACCGATGTGGCGAGCTGAGCGGGGCT
>Ga0209526_10000160_pt1 | contig 40463 bp, 43 predicted proteins | sample JacPinW_OM2H0_M1_FD_188566 | JGI IMG/M metagenome (GOLD analysis project Ga0209526, IMG submission 188566) | Forest soil microbial communities from Algoma, Ontario, Canada - Jack Pine, Ontario site 1_JW_OM2H0_M1 (SPAdes) (version 2) | ecosystem: Environmental > Terrestrial > Soil > Boreal... | reverse complement strand
ACCGGCGGCTATGGCCGCCGCGAGCTGGCGCCGCGCTCGGACATCGACCTTCTCGCGTTGCTGCCCGACGGCCGCGACGGTCCGGCGCGCGCCCGCGCGAACCTGATCGCCGAGCACCTGCACCGCGCCGTCTGGGATGCCGGGCTCGAGGCCGGGTACGCGGCGCGCACGCTCGACCAGTGCGTGGATCTCGCGCGGGAAGACCACACCATCCGCACCGCGCTGCTCGACGGCCGGCTGGTGGCAGGCAACCCACAGCTCTTCAAAGGTCTAGAGCGGGCCACCGTGACCGAGCTGGAGCAGCGGCGGGTCGAGGAGTTCATCAGCGACAAGCTGGAGGAGTTCAACGAGCGCCGGGTGCGTTACGGCGGGTCGATCTGGCTGCTCGAGCCGCACCTGAAACAGGGCAAGGGCGGCCTGCGCGATCTGCAGGCGGCGCTGTGGATTGCGCGCGTGCGCCACAAGGTGGCCGGTCTCGGCGAGGCAGGGGAGCGAGGCCTGTTGCCTCACCGCGAGGTGACGGCGGCGCGGGCGGCCCGCGACCTGCTCTGGCGCTTCCGCAACGAGCTGCATTACGCGACCGGCCGGCGGGACGATCGGCTCACGTTCGACAACCAGCGCCGCCTGGCGGCGGCGCTCGGGTACTCCGACGACCGGGACGGCGAGCTCGGCGTCGAGAAGCTGATGCGCGACGCGTACATCGCGCTGCAGGAGATCGCGCGCGCGTCCGACGCGCTGATCGACCGCTGCGCTATCGAGGACGCGCCCCGGAGCGCGCTCAGGCGCGTGCCCCGCCCGCAGCCGATCGACGACGCCTTCAAGATCTGGAACGGCCGGGTGACGGTGAACGACAAGGAGGTCTTCGCCCGGCGGCCCGCCGACCTGATCCGCCTGTACGCCGTGGCGGAGACCTGGGGACTGCCCGTCTACAGCTACGCGCGGGATCTGCTCGTGCAGGAGCTGCAGCGCATCGGGCCCCAGCTGGCCACGGACCGCGAGGCTCACGTCGAGCTCTGGCAGCTGCTGGTGCGGGAGGGCAGCGACGGGAGCGCGCTGGTCCCTCTGCACGAGCTGGGGGTGCTGGGAGCGCTGTTTCCGGAGATTGCCCGGCTGCGGGCGCGCGCGCAGCACAGCATCTACCACGTGTACACGGTCGACACGCACACGGTCTTCGCGATGGCGCACATGATGCGACTGCGCTCCGGCGCGCTGGCCGAGTCGGAGCCGGTGCTGACGCGCGTCGCCCGGGCCCTGCAGCGTCCCCTGGTCTTGATGCTCGGGTTGCTCTTTCACGACCTCGGCAAGGGCATGGGGCCCGACCATTCGACGCGGGGAGCGGAACTGTTCCGCGCCTACGCCCAGCGCATCGGCCTCGATCCCGCCGACGCCCGCGACGTGGAGTGGCTGGTGCTCGCCCACCTGCGCATGAGCCACATCTCCCAGCGCCGCGATCTCGAGGATGCGGCCCTGATCCAGTCGTTCGCCCGGGAGGCAGGGACGGCCGCCCGGCTCGAGATGCTCTACCTGCTCACCTACGCCGACATGTCCTGCGTCTCGCCGGAGAATTGGACGCCCTGGAAGGCGAATCTCCTTCGCACCCTCTACGAGAAGACGCGCGCCACCATGCTCGCCGAGGGCCTGGGCGCCCCGGAGCACGCCCAGTCGGTCGAGGAACGGCGGCATCGGCTCGCCGACCGGCTCGCTCCCCTGGCAGGCGAGCTGTCGCCCCTGGTTCCCAACTTCGTCAAGGAACTTCCTGAAAGGTACCTGACGAGCGCTCTTCCGGAAGCCGCAGCCCGCCACCTCAAGCTCTGGGCCGTCGCCCGCAAGACCGGTTTCGCCGGGGAGCTGCATCGATCGGCGGTCGGCGAGGCCGATCTGACCCTGCTGGCGGCCGACCGCCCAGGACTGCTCGCGGTATTCACCGCCGCGCTGGCCGCGAACGGGATCGACATCCTCGGCGCCGAAGTGAACTCGCTTGCGAGCGGGATCGCGCTCGACACGTTCGTGGTGCGCGAGTCCGGGGGGGCGGCGCCCTCGCAATCGCGCTGGGAGGCGGCCCGCGGCGACTTGCTCCGGCTGCTCTCCGGAGCGGAGGATCCTCACCGGCTGGTGCAAAAGCGCCTGCGCCGGGCTACCTGGGCGAGCTCGGCCGCTCCCTCGGTCGAGACCAAGCTCCGGGTGGACGACGTCAGCAGCGAGACCATGACGATCCTCGACGTCCTCACCCAGGACCGACCCGGACTTTTGCACACGATTGCCGATGCTTTGCACAGGGCAGGGGTGAGCATCGAGGTCGCTCGAATCGCCACGGAAGGGAACCGCGCTACCGACGCATTCTACCTACGCGACCTCACTGCGCATTCGCCGTCTGCTGTCGGCAAGATCACGGATCCAACCCGCCGGGCCGCCGTGGTGGAGGCGGTGCAGTCGGCGATCGCCTCCCTCGCAGGAGGGGGCTGAGCCATTTCCTGAGCAGTCCCGTACGGTTGGTAGCTTGCGGGGCTGCGCCCGCCGACCTAGCTTCCGTTCGTCAATGTGAGGTGCGCGACACCTGACGTGCGCGAAGGTAGGTGCGGGTGGCAGGTCGGTTGCAGAGCAAAGCCCCCGTGACGGGGCGGCGGAAGGCTGGCAGAGGTGCGGGCAAGCGGCCGGCATCCAAATTGAAAACGCCTCGTCGCGAGGGGGGTATGACCGTCCGCGAGGCGGGACGGCTGGGGGGACTCATCGGGGGCCGCAAGGGCGGGTTGACCGTCAAGGCGGCGCGAGGGGTCGAGTTCTACCAGGAGATCGGAAGGCTCGGCGGGCAGCGCGTGCGCGATCTGATCGCGGCGGGCCGCAAGGCCGAGCGCGGCTCGCGGCGCGGGACATCCCGGCGCGGGCGAAACCAATTTGCTCCGGACAGGGGCGTGTGAGGGGGGCGGGAATGGCTGACGAGAATACAGGCAAGAAGAAGGGCTCGATGAGCGTATCGGAGGCCGGCCGCAAGGGCGGCCAGACGGTGCGCGACAAGTACGGGCACTCCTTCTACGAGGAGATAGGCCGCAAGGGCGGCGAGACGGTGAAGGCAGAGCGCGGCCGCGCGTTCTACGAACAGATCGGCAAGAAGGGCGGCGACACGGTCAAAGCGGAGCGCGGCGCCGGCTTCTACGAGCAGATCGGCAAGAAGGGCGGCGAGGCGGTCAAGGCGGAGCGCGGCACTCCTTTCTACGAGGAGATCGGCAAGAAGGGCGGGCACCGGGTCCGCACGCTGATCGAGGAGGGCAAGAAGGCGGCATCCGAGAGCGCCGCCAAGGCCGCCGAGGACAAGACGGCGGCGCCGGGCGGCGAAGTCCCACCGGAGCCCACGCAGGAATAGCTGCGGGAAAGGAACCTAGATGATCAAGACCCGCGGTAACGGAAAGGGCGGCATGACGGTCTCGGAAGCTGGACGGAAGGGTGGCGAGCGCGTTCGCGACGAGCGCGGCGTCGGCTTCTACCAGGAGATCGGCCGCAAGGGTGGTGAGCTCGGGGGGAGAAAGGGCGGCGAAGCCGTGCGCGACAAGTACGGCCCCTCGTTCTACGAGGAGATTGGACGCAAGGGAGGACAGAAAGTTCGCGAGCTCATCGAGCAGGGCAAGAAACGCATCCTTTAGGTGCGTTCTTGAAAACTGAAGGAGCGCCCGGGGCCCAACCCCGGGCGGGAGCCGAAGGCGGAGGGGAGGGGGGTTCCTTCCAACCACCGGAGGCAGGGAAATGGCAGAGGAAAAGAAGGGCGGAATGACCGTTGCCGAGGCCGGGCGCAAGGGCGGAGTGAAAGTCGCCCAGGAGCGCGGCCGCGCATTCTACGAGCAGATCGGCCGCAAAGGCGGTGAGACGGTCAAGGCGGAGCGCGGGCACGAGTTCTACGAGCAGATCGGCAAGAAGGGTGGCGAGTCCGTCCGTGCGTCGCGCGGCCCCGAGTTCTACTCGCAGATCGGCCACAAGGGCGGACAGAAGGTCCGCGAGCTGATCGAGCAGGGGAAGAGGATGGCCCGAGAGGCGGCCCAGAAGGAAGGCAGGCTCGACGAGATGGGGAACCTCAAGGGTGGCGGTCGCGAAGAGAAGTAAGCGGTAGCCTTCGGCGGTTCTCTGACAAAGGGGCGGGGTCCTGCACGGGGCCCGCCCCTTCGTGTTTCCGGCGGGGATTGGGCCGGAGGCAGGCCCCACATCCGATTTTTTGCTCTCGACGAGCCGCCGTCGGAACATACGGGTCGTGTCGAAGAGCGCGCCCATCCAGCCGATCGATCCGCGGCACCCGCAGCCGCGGCACATCCAGCGCGCCGTGGGCGTGCTGCAGGAGGGCGGGATCGTCTCCTACCCGACCGACACGTACTACGCGCTCGGCTGCGACGTGTTCCAGAAGAAGGCGATGGAGCGCCTCGCCTCGCTCAAGCGGCGCGATGACCGGAAGCCCTTCGCGTTCCTCTGCGCGGATCTGGGCGAAGTGGCCAAGTACGGGATCGTCTCCAACGAGAGCTATCGGCTGATGCGGCGTATCCTGCCCGGCCCGTACACGATCATCCTCGATGCCACGCGGCTGGTTCCGCGTACCGCCCTGACCCGGCAGCGCCAGGTGGGGGTGCGCGTTCCCGACGCGCCGGTCGCCACCGCGCTGGTCCGCGGTCTGGGCCGGCCGCTCGCGACCACCAGCGCATCGATTCCCGGCGAGCAGCCGCTGATCGACGCCGCGGACATCCAGCAGCACCTCGGCCACGACGTCGACCTGATCCTCGACGGCGGGATCACGCTCAACGAGCAGTCCACGGTGCTCGACCTGACCGGGCCCGCGCCGGTGGTGCTGCGCGAAGGCAAGGGTCGCGTGGAAGGAGTGGTCGCGTGACCGAAGCCCTGCTCGCCGGCCCGTCGGCCCTCGACGAGGCGCTCGATCGTTACCTGGCGCATCTCCGCGTCGAGCGCGGCTTGTTGAACGCGACCCTCGAGGCGTACGCCCGCGACCTGCGCGAGTACGCGGACTGGCTGGCGCGGCAGGGGATCTCGCGCCTCGGGGACGTGACCCAACCGATCATCCTGCAGCACCTGGCCGCTCTCCAGATCCGCGGACTCTCGCGGGCGTCGCAGGCGCGCCATCTCGCTTCCGTGCGCGGGCTGCACAAGTTCGCCAACGCGGAAGGATTCGCGCCCACCGACCCGTCGGAAGGCGTGGGCGCGACGCGCGGCTCCCGGCCGCTGCCCCATTTCCTCGGGATCGAGGAGGTGGATCGCCTGCTGGCGCGCCCGGACAGCGCCACCGCCGCGGGGGCGCGGGACAAGGCGATGCTGGAATTGCTCTACGCCAGCGGGCTGCGCGTCTCCGAACTGGTGGGTCTGCCGCTCGGCGCCATCGACGCGCAGACCGGCGTGGTGCGGGTGCGCGGCAAGGGCGGGAAGGAGCGCATCGTGCCGGTGGGTGAACGCGCGCGAGAGGCGCTCGCAACCTATCTATCCGGCGCGCGGCAGAAGCTGCTCGGCGCCCGGCACTCGATCGATCTGTTCGTCACTCCGCGCGGCGGGCGGATGACGCGCCAGGGTTTCTGGAAGCTGCTCGCCCGCCATGCCCGCGCCGCGGGCATCGAGCAACGCGTCTACCCGCATACGCTCCGGCACAGCTTCGCCACCCACCTGCTCGAGCGCGGCGCCGACCTGCGCGCGGTGCAGGCGATGCTGGGCCACGCGGACATCGGAACCACGCAGATCTACACGCACGTCGATCGCGAGCGCCTCAAGGCGGTGATCGCCAAGCATCCGCGAGCGTAAGTGATCGACTCCTCCATCTGTCCTTCCACTGCATCCCCGGATGCCAGCCTGCGCGCGAGATGACCGCTGCCTTGATCCTCGCTCTCGCCTTCGCCTGTCCCGAGGACCAGAAGCTTCGGCTGGACCTGAAGGAATGGAAAGCGGCGATCCTGGCCGCGAAGCCCGGATCGGACGAGCAGCACTACGCTCTCGCCGCCCTGCGGTTCCAGAGCGTGCCGGGGGACAACACGACCGAGGCCGACTGCGCGGACAAGCCGGTGCTCGAGGGAGTGGATCTCTTCGACGCGAACTTGACCGGCCAGAAGGACAAGCTGGTCCAGGCCCGGTTCCGCGTCTGCAAGGGTGACAAGGCGAACGAGACGCAGGTGTTGCGGATCGCGGTGCTGGTGCCGCTCGCGGATGGGCAGCTCTGCAAGCTCGAAGGCGAGGACCTCTCGCTCGATCAGCGCGCCTCCGACAGGCCTTGCGAGAACCCCGGCAAGCTGCCGCGCACGCTGACCCTGATCGAGCTCACGCAGCAGGGCCGCAAGGTGGTGCAGACGAAGGATCAGAGCGGCTCCTGCGACGATCCCGCCGGCAATACCAGCGCCGTCAAGACTGCGTTCTTCGAGGCGCAGGGTCCCGGCCTGAAGAAGATCTTCGAGACGCCGCTCTCCGATTCGACCACGCAGGCGCAGGGCCGCCAGCTGATCGCGCGCTGGAAGCTGTCGCTGGGAAAGACGGTGCCGAAGGAGATCACGGTCCAGCGGTGCGTGGAAGGCGCCTCGGAGTGCGAAGCGCCCGAGGTGTACGTGTACGCCAGGGCAGGCGGCAAGTACGTGCGCAAGTAGCCCGGTTTTCGTGGCCGGAGCCCCCGCGGATCCGCTACAGTCCCGCCCTCGCGCGGCGGGAGCCGCCCGGAAAAGCAGCCTTCATGACCGAAGCCGCACACACGCCCGCACAGCGCCAGCCACGCCGCGTGGTCTCGGGCATGCGCCCCACCGGGCGCCTGCACCTCGGGCACTACCAGGGCGCGGTGAAGAACTGGATCGAGATCAGCCGCAAGGCCGAGTGCTTCTTCTTCTCCGCCGACTGGCACGCGCTCACCAGCGAGTACAAGGACACCTCCAACATCGCCCAGGCGCAGCGCGAGATGTTCGCCGACTGGATCGCGGCGGGGCTCGACCCGGAGCGCTGCACCCTGTTCATCCAGAGCCGCGTCAAGCAGCACGCGGAGCTCTTCCTCCTCCTGGGGATGGTCACGCCGCTCGGCTGGCTCGAGCGCGTGCCGACCTACAAGGAGCAGCAGGAGCAGCTCAAGGAGAAGGACCTCAACACGTTCGGTTTTCTCGGCTACCCGGTGCTGCAGACCGCGGACGTGGCCCTGTACGGCGCCGATGCCGTGCCGGTGGGCCAGGACCAGGTCTCGCACCTGGAGGTGGCGCGCGAGATCGTCCGCAAGTTCAACCATCTTTTCGGCAAGCCCCACAAGCCGATCCTGGTGGAGCCGCACCCGTACCTCACCGACGTGCCCAAGATCCTCGGGCTCGACGGACGCAAGATGAGCAAGAGCTACGGAAACGCGGTCGAGCTGGGCGAGGATCCGGAGAGCGCGCGCAAGCGCATCATGGTCGCGGTCACCGATCCGGCGCGGAAGCGGCGCAACGATCCCGGCCATCCCGAGGTCTGCCCCATCTACTGGCTGCACCGCGCCTACAGCCCTCCCCAGACCGTCGAGCTGGTCGACCGCGAGTGCCGCACCGCCGGCATCGGCTGCGTCGACTGCAAGAAGATGTTGCTGGAAAGTCTCATTCCGGCGCTGGAGAAGCACAGGGCCGCGCGCGCCGAGCTGGACCGCAATCCCGGCCGGGTCGATGAGCTGGTGCAACTGGGCACGAAGAAGGCCACGGCGGTGGCGGAGCAGACCATGACCGTGGTCCGCGACGCGGTGAAGCTGAGTTGAGAGCCGAGGTGGAGACGCAGGCCGCACAGAATGGCGCATTCGCCGTGGCGTTGCCCGTGTTCGAAGGGCCGCTGGATCTGCTCCTCTCGCTCATCCAGGACCACAAGCTCGACATCTTCGACATCCCCATCAGCTTCGTCACCGACCGGTACCTCGAGTACATGAACACCGCGCAGGCGCTGAACATCGACCTGGCCGGCGAATATCTCCTGATGGCCGCCACGCTCGCGCACATCAAGTCGCGCATGCTGCTGCCGCGCGAGCAGGGGGCGGACGCTCCCGACGGGGAGTCGGGGCCGGATCCGCGCCAGGAGCTGGTCCGCCGGCTGCTCGAGTACCAGAAGTACAAGGACGCCGCGCTGCGGCTGAGCGCCTTGCCGCAGCTCGGACGGGACGTGTTCGTGCGACGCGCGAAAGAGGAGCTGCCTCTCGCGCCGGAAGACGCCGCCTACTTCAAGTCTCCGGAGATCTCGGTCTACCGGCTGATCGAGCTGATGGCGCGCGTGCTGAAGGAGCGAAAGATCGAGATCCCGCACGAGGTGTTCGTCGAGCGGCTCTCCATCGGCGACCGCATCTCGGTGATCACCGACCGGCTGCGCGGAGACGACCGGATCACGTTCACCTCCCTCTTCGTGGATCTGGGCGATCGCGACCGGCACCGGGTGGTGCCCACCTTCCTCGCGGTCCTGGAGATGGCGCGGCTCAAGCTGGTCAAGGTGCACCAGCCCGAGCGCCATTCGGAGATCTACATCGCGCGGACCGAGGCCCTGCTCACCTCGACCGCGGAAGGAGCCTCGCTTGACTACCGGGGGTGAGAAGCAGCCGGACCTGCCGATCTCCGAGCCGCCCGCTGCCGCGGTAGAGGCCGAGGGCACGCCCGCGGGAGACGAGCAGGAGCTGCGCGAGGCCGCGCAGACCGAGCTGCAGCAGCTCAAGGAAGCAGCCCGATTCGCCACGCCGGAGCGGGCCGTGCAGGTGCTGGAAGCGATGTTCTTCGCGGCGGAGAAGCCGCTCGATCTCCGCGCCCTGGAGGAGACCACGCAGTTTCCCAGGGAGGTCCTGCAAGCCGCGCTGACCGAGCTGCAGGCCACCTATGCGCCCGGATCCGGCGGCGTGGCCCTGGTGGACCTCGGGGGGCGCTGGCAGCTTCGCACCGAGCCGCAGGTCGGCGCCTACGTCCGGCGCATGCTGCAGGTGAAGCCGCTCCGCCTCACCCGCGCGGCGCTGGAGACGCTGTCGATCATCGCCTACCGGCAGCCGATCACGCGCCCGGAGATGGAGGACCTGCGCGGCGTGGACTGCGGCGCCGTGACCAAGGCGCTGCTCGAGCGCAAGCTGATCCGCATCCTGGGCAAGAAGGACGAGCCGGGAAGGCCGCTGCTGTTCGGGACGACGAAGGAATTCCTCGAGCTCTTCAACCTGCGCGACCTCACGCAGCTCCCCACGCTGCGGGAGTTCCAGGAGCTGTCCGAGGAATCGCGCAAGATCGTGGAGGACGAGTCCAAGCCGCCCCCCGCGGTCGCGGGCCTGACGGATCTTGCCCACGACCCGGCGATCGCCGAACGCATGATGGAAGCGACGGTGGAGAGCGAGAGCGCGCTGGCGCAGCTGGAGAGCGCGATCGAGCATGCCGAGACATCCGTCAAGACCACGGCGGCGGTGCTCACGCCGCCCGCGCCACCCGATCCGGCGAAGGGCGAATGATGGGTGCGGAGCGGCTGCAGAAGATCCTCGCCCACGCTGGGGTCGCCTCGAGGCGGAAGGCCGAGACGCTGATCGAGAGCGGCCATGTGACCGTCAACGGGAAGGTCGTTCGCGAGCTGGGAAGCAAGGCGAACATCGACGAGGACCTGATCCAGGTGGACGGACGCACCATCCGCGAGACCCAGGACAAGGTGTACTACGTCCTCTACAAGCCGGCCGGCTGCGTCACCACCCTGAGCGATCCGGAGGACCGGCCGACGATCAAGAGGTACCTCGAGCACGTTCCCGAGCGCGTCTACCCGGTCGGGCGGCTGGACTACGACGTCGAGGGAGCGTTGATCGTCACCAACGACGGCGATCTGGCGTTCTCGATGATGCATCCGAAGTTCGGCGTCCGCCGCACCTATCTGGCCAAGGTCCACGGCGTGCCTTCGCCCGAGCAGATCGAGCGGTTGCGCAAGGGTGTCCGGCTGGAGGACGGGCGCGCCCGCGCGCTGGAGGCGGACCTCCACTCGCGCACGCCGAAGAACACCTGGGTCCGGGTGGTGGTCGCGGAAGGGCGTCAGCACCTGGTCAAGCGTCTGATGGAAGCGGCCGGCGCGCCGGTGCAGAAGCTGCATCGCGCCGATTACGGCGGCATCGGCGTCGCCGGGATGCGCCCCGGAGAGCTGCGCGAGCTGACCCGGGCGGAAGTGCAACTGCTGCGGTCCCAGGCGGGCAAAAAGGCCGAGGCGAGCGAGCGGCCGCGGCCGGTCGCGCTACCCGCGCGGCGGCACGGGCACGGTCCGCCGGCATCGGGCGGCCGGACGCGGCGGGGCCGCCAGCGCCGCTGATCGTCCATTGCGCCGGCGCGCGCCCGCAAGACAGCGCCCCGCAACTAAGGTTACAAAGGATCGAATGGCCAAAACGTCCCAGGTCGACGTCCGGAAGCTGAAGGACGAGGTCGCGGAGCACCTCAAAAGATCGAAGTGGGAGAAGGCCGCCGAGGTGCTCGAGCAGTTGGTCGCTGCCGAGCCGAAGGACATGGCGCAGCAGCTGAGGCTCGGCGACACCTACCGGCGCATGGAGCAGCCGCAGAAGGCCATCGAGTCGTACCAGCGGGCGGCGAAGTTTTTCTCCGACGAGGGGCAGCTGATCAAGGCCATCGGCGCGGTGAAGCTGATCCTCGAATGTGACCCGCGCAACGCGCAGGCGCAGAAGCAGCTCGCGGACATGAACCAGCGGCGGATGGGCAACGTGCCCTTGGCGAAGGTCGGCATCAAGTCCATGCCGGCCGCGGCCGCGGCAGCGGCTCGCGCGGCCAAGGCGTCTGCCATGGACGCCGCGTCCGGCGCGGGCCATGCGTTAGACGACCCGTCGCAGATCGAGTTGCCTGAGGTCGACGAGGACGAGCCGCTCGAGCTCGACGACGGCAGGTCGTCCCAGACCGCTGCGCGCCCCCGCACCACAAAGTTGCCGCCCCGCAAGACGAAGTCGTTCGATCTCTCCGGCGGGGACGAGTTGGAGCTTGACCCGCCGGTTCGCGCCACCGCTGCTACGCCAGCCGCCAGGTCGACTCCGGTCGCGCCTGCGCGTCCGGGCCGCGAGATCGACCTGGATCTCGACCCCGACGTTCCACCGCCTGAGGCCGAGCTGCTTCCCGACGACGCGATCCTCACGCCGGAGCCCGAAGACCTGGTCGCCCCGGAGCACGAGGACGAGGTCATCTCCCGGGAAGAATTCGGCCGGCAGGGCGGTCCGATCGTCGATCTCCTGTCCAGTGGAGCGGAGGAAGAGATCGAGCTGCTCTCCATCAGCGCCGACGAGGAGGCTTCCCCTTCGCGTCCGACGGGGCCGCCGACCGTCTCCGCCGATGACGCCGATCTGGACCGCGCGTTCGGGAACATCGCCCCGGAGGGCGCGGGCGTCCCCACCAAGGTGGTGACCAAGAAGGTTCCGCTCTTCGACGACCTGCCGCAGGACGCCTTCGTGGCCCTGGTGAACCGGCTCGGCTACCACAGGCACGACGCTGGACAGCTGATCATCAGGGAAGGCGAACCCGGCCGCAGCTTCTTCATCATCGTGGAGGGCAAGGTCCGCGTCTACAAGGCGGGATCCGACGGGAAGGAGATCACCCTCGCGCACCTCGGCGAAGGCGCTTTCTTCGGCGAGATGGCGATGCTCTCGGGCGCGCCCCGGACCGCGAACGTCGTCTCGGAGGAGGAAACCGAGATCCTGGAGGTGACCGACACCGTGCTCCGGGACCTGGCCACGAAGTACCCCCAGGTGGTCAACTCGCTGAAGGACTTCTACCGGCAGCGGCTGCTCAACAACGTGATGGCCATCTCACCGCTGTTCAAGGACTTCGATCCCACGCAGCGCAAGGCGCTGGTGGAGAAGTTCCGCATGAGGCAGGCGGCCCCGGGGGAGAAGGTCATCGCCGAGGGGAAGAGCACGGACGGGCTCTACGTCGTCCTCCACGGCGTGGTCGACGTCACCGTGGAGCAGCGCCAGGTGGCGCGTCTCAAGGAAGGCGAGATCTTCGGCGAGATGTCGCTGCTCACGCGCGATCCTGCCAGCGCCACGGTCACCGCGCAGAGCAACGCCATCCTCCTCCGGCTACCGCGCGACAGCTTCCAGGAGCTGGTGGTCACCCACCCGCAGATCCTGGAGCTGGTCAGCGACCTCGCCGAGAAGCGACGGAGCGAAGTGGAAGCGATAACGGGATGATCTTCCAGTGAGCCCGGCCGCTTCAGATCAAACGCCGAGCACGCCGAGCACGCCGAGGTTTGAGGGGTTGTGATCATCTCGCCAGCTGCGGCGCTCGGAGTTGCTCCGACGGTCGGGGTTTGCACCAACCCAACCCAAAGAACGATTCCTCGAGTCTACGTTTCCGCCTCGGCGTGCTCGGCGTGCTCGGCGGTTGATCTGAAGGTTTGACGCCGCGACTCAGCGCCGCCTACTTCCTGGACGCCCGTTGCCCGAGCTCGCCGCGGCGGACCACGCCCTTGTTCTGGAGGAGGTTCACCAGCGCCCGGAAGGCGCGGCTCTGCGCGTTGACCGTGCTTTCCAGCCGGATGATCAGCGTCTTCAGCTCCTTCATGGCGTCCTGGGCGCCGACACCCGGCTCGATGGTCCCGATTGCGGGGGCATCTGCCTCGATCGCCCCGTCGGGAAAGGCGGCTTCCGCAGACCGGTTCGGGACCGACCGTGGCCGCGGGGCGGCGAGGGGAATGTCGCGCGGGATCGAGCTGAGCGGCTCGCCCAGCCGCGTCCGCGTGGTCCGCTCGCCGAAGTAGTAGCGGCGCACGGCGCGCTCGATGCTGCTCATCGAGGCCAGCACCGGCTCGAGCGTGTACTGGGCGATCTGCGCCACCTCCTGGAGCGCCTGCCGATCGGGCTCCGCCGTCGCGACCCAGAGCACCCGCTCGACGTCGTCCACCCTCAGCGGAAACACGCCGTACCGCTCGCACGCGTCGACCGGGAGGCGGCGCAGCGCGTCCGGCTTCACCTCGGCCGCATCGAGGTCGACCGTGTCGAGCCCGAGCTGCTCGGAGAGGGCGCGCAGGAGCTCCTCCTCGCTCACGTACCCGAGATCGATCAGCGTGCGCCCCAGCTTGCCGCCGAACGCGAACTGGTCGCTGAGGGCAGCGATCAGCTTCTCCTGGTCGATCACGCCGTGCGAAACGAGGATGTCGCCGAGCTTGCCGCTCATCGCTTCTCCTCCGCGGGCCTGACCTGTTCCCAGGCGGCATTGCGGCCGTGCACGGTCAGCAGCGCGGCCTGGCCGGGCACCGTGCTGCCGTCCGCCATCGGCCAGGGCGTGCGGTCAGCAGCGCCGGGGTTGAGATAGAGCCGCGGTGAGTCCGTCCTGGGCGGCACCGGCGCTCCACGGCCGTCGATGGCGCGCCCGCCCGACTCCCAGACCTGTCCAAAGATCGCGAACTGCGCTTTTTGCAGCAGCGGCGTGAGCCGGGGGTCTCCCACGTTCTGCCCCTCGCTGACGTCCAGCGCCTTCGCGTCCTGCCCCCGGGGAGGCACGGCGGCGACCAGCAACGTCGGCCGGGGAAGCCGGTCGAGGACGGCGGCCACGGCGTCGATCTCCCGCTGCGCGTAGATGCAGGCTCCCTCTGCGTGGAGCTGCCGCCGCTCGAACGCGCCGGGCAGGCCCACGACGGTTGCGTCGCCGAGGTCGACGATGCGGGTGTGCGAAAGGTCGATGATGCGCGCGCCCTTCTTGCGGAGCTCCCCTTCCGCCGCATCGAGGTCCGAACGCACCTCGCGGTTGCCGGCCACGGCGAGCACCGGCAGGCCGCTCTCCGCCACCGCCCCGAGCAGCGTCTCCTGCTCGTCCGGGTTGTCGCCCAGGTCGCCCGCTGCGATGAGCACGTCCGCGCCGCGGCCCTTCAGCTCCGCCACCAGCTTCCGGATCCAGGCGACGTTGTCCTCGTCGGCATCCTTGAGCCCGGCAAGCGCGCCGATCCTCAGCTGGCCGGTCGCTGCACGCAGCTTCTCCCGGGCCCCGGGCGCATCGAACGGCGCCGCGCACGCAACATCGGTCCGCAGCGGCGACATCTGCAACGACAGCGTCGGAGCGGGCGGCGCCGCGGCAGGCGGGGCCACCTTCTCGCGACACGCCACCAGCGCGATGAAACCCAGAACCCCCAAATTGGGACGCATGGACGCGATATTGTATCGCGGCATCAAGGCTTCAGATCAACCGCCGAGCGCGCCGAGCGCGCAGAGGTGGAAACGTACTCTCAAAAGAATCTCTTTTGGGGTTGGTTGGTGCCAGCCCCGAACGTGGGAGCAACTCCGACGGCCGCGGTTAGCGAGATGATCACCCCCCCCAAACCTCGGCGTGCTCTGCGCGCTCTGCGGTTGATGTGAAGCTTCCGCTTTCTTTACGCGGTGTGCGGGGGGAGGGCGCGGCCGAAACGGGAGCCGACCGAGGCGCCCAGGGCGAAGAACTGCAGCAGCGCGAGGATGGAGATCCCGAGCCAGGGGACGAACGCCACCAGCAAGAGGACGGCCATGCCCATGCCCAGCGCGGCGGGAGGAACGAATCGCTGCCCGGGTCCGGCCGGAAGCGCCTCGCCGATCCGGAGCGCGAAGGAGGACAGGCCGATGACGATGCTGAGGAAGATGATGACTGGGAGGAGTGGAATCAGCGGGATCCCGACGATGCTGATGGCCAGCAGCACCACCAGGGGGAGCAGCAGGAGCCAGCAGAGGAAGCCGACGGTGAAGCTGCGCACCGGGTTCTCGAACAGGGCGAACCCGACGTTGCGCACGCGGTCGGGCCACATCCGCAGCACCACCAGGCCGATCAGGTAGGTCAGCGCGAACAGCGCGATAGTGGGGAAGAGGCCGAACGGACCCAGGCTGGTCAGCCGCCCGTGGCGCCTGGAGGGCGAGAAGATCTTCCCGATCCCCAGCTGAACATGCTCCCCCATCACCTGGCCGCCCGGCTCGACCTCGACGGAGCCGAGGACGGCAACGGCCTGGCCCATCACCAGCGCGCCCTCGCTGACGTTCACGTTGCCGCCCACCGCCACTGCATCACCCTGGACGACGCTGCCGGGCTGGAGCTCGATGGATCCGCCGACGCAGACCGCGTCGCCCTGGACGATCTGGCCCTGGCGCACGGTGATGTCGCCCTGGAAGACGCGCACCACCTCGCCGCTGCCTCGCCGGGAAGAACCTGGCGCTGCCTTCACGCTTCGGCGGCGCGCCGGGGACATTTTCTCGATCAACATGCCGGCGGCGCCCTCGGCGTCGGGCGTCGCCACCACCACCAGCTTGTCGCTCTTGAGCACGCCCATGGAGCCGCTCTGCTTGAGCACCTGCCGCAGCGCCTCGCGCGGGTCCGCGTCCTTGACGTCGACATCGATCCGCTCTTTGGGAGACCCGACGAGCGTGATCGACCAGCCGGCGGTCTGCGCGATCCGGTGCAGTACATCGGCGGTGGGGACGTTCCTGGCCTTCTCCGTGAAGTGCGGCAGGTCCCGCGGCTGGCCCGAGTCCGGGTCGACATGGACCTGGAACTTCTTCACCCTGGGAACCGGCGGGACGGGCGGGATGGGAGGGACTGGCGGGACGGGCGGGAGGATCTCCAGATCGGAGCCTTCATCCGGATCGGAGTCGTTGTTGGCGTCCCCCGAGCCTTCCTCGTCGTCCGCGCTGGTGATCTTCAGGGTGATCACCTTGTCGGCGAGTCCGCCCATCACCTTGCCCATCGCGCCGTGGCCCCCGAGCCGCTCGAGGAAGAAGCCGCTGTGGGCGACCAGCAGGCTGAGGATGAAGCCGGTCATCGAATCAGGACCCCGCGGTCAAGCGCGCGTAGACAGGCCTGAGCGTGCGCGAGAGCGCGGTCAGCACCACGGCGAGGAAGAGGAAGGCCCCGATCCCGAGCGGCACGCGCACGGCGGTGAACACCGGGCCCACGGCGCTCCAGACCGTGCGGGCGACGGACACACCGTCGATCAGATGGTTCACCTGCGCGTTCAGCGCCCAGCCGACGATGGCGAAGAGGGCGAGCGCGAAGGCCGGAATCGCCGCCAAGAGCGTGTGCCGCCGGGTGACGAGCTGTGCCTCCCGCGCCTGCACGGCGGCCAGCACCGTGGCGGTGAAGTCGGTGGGCGGCTCCGGGTCCCGCAGCGTGGACAGCTGTCCGCCGAGCGCGGTGTAGATGGACAGCTCGGCGCCGCACTCAGCGCACTCTTCGCAGTGCTCGCGGGCGCCCATGCCTTCCGGGCCGCGGAGCGTGCCGTCCGCCAGGGACTGGAGCTGGGTGTCGGTCAGGTGGCTCATGACAGGTGCTCCGAAAGCTGCGCCTTCAGCTCCTTGCGCGCACGGTGCAGCCAGGTCATCACGGTGCCCATGGGGACCCGCAGAGTATCGGCGATCTCCGCGTAACTCAGGTGCTGAATGTGGAAGAGGGCGATCACCTCGCGATACCGCGGGGGCAGGGCGGCGACGGCGCGATCGAGGTCGCGCTGCGCCTCTTCTTCCTGCACCCGCTGCTCGCCGGAGACGGCGAAATGGTCCTGAAGCTCCGGGGCGACGCCGGTCTCGGGCCCGTCCTCGCTCCGGCCCTCCGCCGAAAGCGCCAGCGTGGGACGCCGCCTGCGGAGGAGGTCGATGCTGTGGTTGCGGGCGATCCGCAGCACCCAGGCCGCGAAGGGCTGGCGGGAATCGAAGTCGCGGATTCCGCAGTAGGCGCGGACGAACGCTTCCTGCGCGGCATCTCGCGCCTCCTCGCCTCCGCCCAGCAGGCGGAAGCAGAGGCCGTACACGGACTGCTTGTGCTTCTCCACCAGCCGCGCGAACGCGGCCTTGTCGCCACCAGCCGCGGCGCGCGCCCATTCCGCCTCGTCGGCGGGGCAGGCGGAACGGGCCAGCTCGGTGGAGGGCGCGAAGGGCAAGGGGAACGAGAGGGCCGTGTCCACGTGGGGTCTACGAGCGTGGGAGGCACAGTATTTCACTTCAGGAATACAATGCGCTCCAAGAGCAGGCAGGCGACCCCAAGCGCCAACGGGAGGAAGGTGCATAACGCGCCGAGCCAAAGAAATCTCAGAAATGGGATTCGTCCTTTGTCGCCAGCCAATTCGAGGACGATGAGGTTCGCGACCGACGCCACCGGCGTGAGGTTTCCCGCCAGGGTCGAGACCAGGGCCAGGGACAACCACCCCAGGTGCGGATCGGCGAGCTTCGGCACCCAATGCGCCGCCAGGAGCACGAACGGCACATTGCTCACCAGCTGGCAGGCGGCCACCGTGAAGAACCCGAACCGGATGGTCTGCTGCGTTGCGTCATGACCCAGGAAAGGGGCTAGTGCGCCGTGGATCCTCTCGGCGATCCCGGCCTGCGCCACGCCGTGCGTGACCACGAAGAGGGCGGCGAAGAAGAGCAGCAGCGTGCCATCCACCTGCGCGAACATCTCCTTGGGCGGCTGTCGCGAGAGCACCAGGAGGAGCGCCGCTCCCGCCATCGCGGTCCATGCAAGGTTATAGCCGAGCAGGAAGCCGCCCAGCACGAACGCGAGACCCCCTGCGCAGAGGATTGCGAGGGGTCGATCCAACGGCGGCGGCGCGACCTCGACGGAAAGCCTCTTCCAGGAGAGCTCGCGGCGGAAGGCGATCAAGAGCACGCAAAGGACGGCGCCGACCGAGAGCAGCGCCGGCAGGAACAGCGCCTTGCTGAACCGGGCGTAGGAAATGCCGCTCAGCGTCCCGATCAGCATGTTCTGCGGGTTCCCGGTCAGCGTCGCGACCGACCCTGCGTTCGAGGCGAACGCGAGCCCCAGCAGGTACGGGAGCGGCGGAAGCGCTGCGGCCTCGATCAATGCGACCACCAGCGGCGTACACATGAGACAAACGGTGTCATTCACCAGCAACGCCGAGAGCGCGCCCGCGACCAGCACCAGGATCGCGAGCAGAGCACGCGGGCCGTGGGCCCGCCGCAGCGCCAGCCAGGAGATCCATTTGAAGATGCCGGCGCGCGCCATCACGCTCGTCATCACCATCATCCCGAGCAGGAGCACCAGCGTGTCCCAGGAGATGGCGTCGCGGTAGACCTCCTCGGGCGTGAGGACGCCGAAGACGACCATCGCCACCGCGCCGGCGACCGCGCCGCCCGGCCGATCGAGCTTGAGGAAGGGCAGCTTGGCGCCGGCGAGAAACAGATAGGTGGCGACGAAGATGATCAGTGCGGCCAGCACTTCGCTAGCAGAAGCATGTGTGCGAAGAAGGGGCAAATGTTTCCGACCTACCCCGATTTGGAGGGCCGCACGGCCCTGGTCACCGGCGCCTCCAGCGGCATCGGCCGCGGCATTGCCCAGGCGCTGTTGCAACAGGGCGTGCGCGTTTCCGCGCAGCATCGGACGCAAGCGCCGCCGCCAGGGACCTTCCCGGTGCAGGCCGACCTCGCCACCGAGCGGGGCTGCGTCGAGGCCGTGCGCGCAGCCCATGAAAAGCTGCGGAACATCGACCTCTTGGTGCATTCGGCGGGCATCTACAACGCCGGGCCGATCGCGAGCATCTCCGCCGCCACCCTCGAGGAGATGTTCCGCATCAACGCCTTCTCCGCGTTCTACCTGGTGCGGGAGCTGCTCCCGCTCGGCCTGGGCAACGTCATCTTCATCGGCAGCACCGCCGGGCAGCGCGGCGAGCCGGGCCATTCGCACTACGCGGCCTCCAAGGGCGCAGTGCAGTCGATGATGATGTCCATCGCAGTGGAGCTGGCTCCCCGGGTAAGGGTGAACCTGGTCTCGCCGGGCTGGGTGCGTACCCCGATGGCCGAGGAATCGCTGCAGCGCATTGGCCCGGCCTTGATCCCGACGCTTCCCAACCGCCGGGTCGCGGAAGTGGACGACGTGGTGAACGCCGCGCTGTGGCTCTCCAGCGACGCATCCTCGCACTGCATCGGGCAGGATCTCTGCGTCTCGGGCGGCGCTCTCCTGGTGGTGCCGCGCGGGCAGGTGAAGCCGGTGTGAGGCTCTCGTCGCGCGAGCTGCGCGGTCGCGCCGCGGAGGCCCGGGAGCATTACGCCCGCTGCGATCTCTGCGCCCACCTCTGCGGCGTCGATCGGACCCGCGGGCCGGCAGGCGTCTGCCAGGAAGGCGACGGGCTGTGGCTCGCGGGCGCCGGGATCCACCACGGCGAGGAGCCGCAGCTCGTGCCCTCCGGCCTGGTGCTGATCGCCGGTTGCAATCTCGCCTGCCAGAGCTGCGAAACCTGGGAGTTCTCCCTCGAACGGCAAGGAGCGGTGCCCACCACGCCGGAACAGCTCGCGGCGCTGCTGCTCGATCTGCAGAAGCGCGGGGCCAGGAACGCGAACTTCGTCACGCCCACGCACGTGCTTCCTGCGCTGCTCGAGGGACTCGCGGTCGCCTCCGAACACGGCTTCGCGCTCCCTCTGGTGTGGAATTGCGGCGGATACGAGAGCGTCGAGGCCCTGCGGCTGCTGGAGGGAGTAGTGGACGTGTATTTGCCGGACGCGAAGTACGGCGACGATGCGGCGGCCTACGAGCTCTCCGGCTGCCAGCGGTACACCGCTGCCCTCGATCGGTCCCTGCGCGAGATGCACCGGCAAGCGGAAGTGATCGTGCGGCACCTGGTGCTTCCTTCGGGCGTCGCGGCGCCGGAGAAGCTCATGCCCCTGATCGCGGCAGTCTCCCCCGATCTCTGCGTCAACGTGCTCTCGCAGTTCCGGCCGGCATATCGTTCCTCGCGGTTTCCGGTGATCGCGCGGGGCGTGAACGCGCAGGAAGTGCAGGGAGCCGTCGCCGCCGCGCGGGCGGCCGGTCTGCGCAAGCTACTGGTCGACGGCAGGCCCATCTGACGCCTTGTCGATTGCGCCGGGCGCGATAGAGTCCGCGCAGATGCGGAGCCCGCTGCAGGTCGGCGATCAACCAGCACAGGCCGTACTCGACGGGGCGATCGGGCTCGGGCTCGCCACCGGAGTTCCCTTGCGCCTGCGGGGGCCGCTGCAGGGCGCGGACCTGTCCCTGATCCTCGCGGCCGTGAAGCTCGGCGGCGATTTCGACGCGGCCCGCGAGCTGCTCTCGCGCAGCGGGGAGGTCGAGCTCGCGTTGCCGCATCCCCGCGCGGGCATGCACGTGCTCGACTTCGCCCACCCGGGCGCGATCGCGCGGGCCCTCTGGACGCTGTCCTGGCCGCTGGCGCTTCTCGGCAAGCCCAGCGAGCTGCGCCTGCGCGGGCCGAATCACAGCGACGACATGCCGACGTTTCACGACTTGCGTCTGGGATGGGCGCCCTTCGCCTCCCGGTTCGGGCTCAAGATCGGGCTCGAGCTGACGCAGGCCGGATTCGGGACCGAGGAGGGCGAGATCGTCGCCACGCTCGATCCCGCTCCCGCGCTGACGCCCTTGCGCGCCGTCCACCGCGGCCTGCTGCGGCAGGTGACGGTGGTGGCGGCGGTCTGCGGAGGCCGGCACGAGGCGGCGCAGGAGGCCGCCGAGCGGGTGGTGCGCGCGATGCGCCGCCGGGGCGTGATCGCCGAGGTGGAGCGCGTCCCCCTGCCGCTCGCCGCGTCGTCGCCCGCCCGGAGCCGCTGGGCGATCACGGCGACCGCCGAGTTCGAGCACAGCGTGGTCACCGTCTCGGCGCTCGGCCAGGCGCCCGCCCTGGTCGCACCCGAGCAAGCCGATCGCCTGGCGGAGCGGCTCTCGCGATTCCTCGGCCGGCGGGGTGCGCTGGATGCCGGCACCGCGGAGCGGCTGCTGCTGCCTTCGTTCCTCTGTGCGGGCGGCCTGGGGGCGCGCGCGGGAACGCCGCCGAGCTGCCACTACACGACCAGCGAAGTGACCTCCGGACTGCTGGAGCTGGCCACCCTCGCGCGGCAGGCCCTGCCGGTGCGCGCCGTGGTGGACGGGGCGGAAGGGGAGGAGGGCATGGTGGTGGTGGCGCCGCAGGCATGATCGCCCTCCTCTGCGCGGCCGCTTTCGACCTGATCCTCTCCGGCGGCCGCGTGATCGACGGGACCGGAGGGCCCTGGTTCCGGGCCGACGTCGGCGTCCGGGGCGACACCATCGCGGCGGTAGGGGATCTCTCCCGCGCGAGGGCGCGCCGGCGCATCGAGCTGCGCGATCTCGCGGTTGCGCCAGGTTTCATCGACATGCTCGGCCAGAGCGAGCTCAACGCGCTGGTCGATCCCCGGGAGGAGTCCAAGGTCCGGCAGGGCATCACCACCGAGCTGACCGGCGAGGGCGTCTCTCCGGCGCCGATGAACCGCGCCTGGATCCGCGAGCAATGGCCCTGGCTGCAGAAGCACAAGCTGAAGATCGACTGGACGGACCTGGCCGGGTACTTCCGCCGCCTGAGGAAGGCGCGGCCCAGCATCAACGAGGCCGTTCTGGTGGGCGCCTCGCAGGTGCGAGGCGTGGTCCTCGGCTTCGCCGACGTGCAGCCCGATGAAAAGCAGCTGGCCCGGATGCAGAAGCTGGTGGAGACGGCCATGCGCCAGGGCGCCTTCGGGGTCTCCACCGGGCTCATCTACCAGCCGGGCAGCCAGGCCAGGACGCCGGAGCTGATCGCGCTGGCGAAAGCGGCGGCGAAGCACGGCGGCATCTACGCCACCCACCTGCGCAGCGAGGGGAAGCGGATCGGCGAGGCCCTGGACGAGGCCTTCACCATCGCGCGGGAAGCGCGCATTCCGGTGGAGATCTGGCACCTCAAGGTCGCTGGACGATCCAACTGGGGCCGGATGAAGGAAGTGATCGCGAAGATCGAGGCGGCGCGCGCCTCCGGGCTGGACGTGACGGCGGACATGTACCCGTGGATCGCCGCCCAGAACGGGCTCGCGACCACGATTCCCGACTGGGCGCGCGAGGGCGGCGTGGATGCCATGATCCGGCGCCTCAACGGGGAGGGCGGGGAGGGCGTGTACGAACGGATCCTGAGCGAGATCCGGTCGAGCGACTTCCACCCAGAGGACATCCTGATCCTCTCGATCGTCAACCCGGCCTTGAAGCAGTTCGTGGGGAAGCGGCTCGACGAGGTCGCGAGAGAGATGGCCGGCGTGGAAGGAAAGCCGGCCGACCCGGCCCTGGCAGTCATCGAGCTGGTGAGGATGGACCAGGGGATCCTGGTCGCCCGCTTCGGGATGCATGAAGACGACGTCAAGCTGGGCCTCTCGCAGCCGTGGGTGGCGATGGACACCGATTACGGGGCGATCGCCACCGATGGCCCCTTTGCGGCCGATGGCAGCGCGCATCCCCGGGCATTCGCGACCACCGCGCGCATCCTGGGGACCTACGCGCGGGACCAGCGCCTGTTCACGGTCGAGGAGGCGGTGCGGAAGATGACCTCGCTTCCCGCACGGCGCCTGGGACTTCAAGACCGTGGTCTGCTGAGGGTCGGGATGAAGGCCGATCTGGTGGCGTTCGATCCGGACACCGTGCGCGACACGGCGACGTTCGACAAGCCGATGGCGTACCCAGTGGGCATCCCCTACCTGGTGGTGAACGGAACGCTCGTGCTGGACGGCGGCAAGCGGACCAAGCATCGCCCGGGGCGCCCGCTCCTTCACTCGCCTTGACTTGACTCGCCACGCCGCGCACATTCCGGCGCCCTATGGCAGTCACCGCGGAGCAGGTTCTCGCTGCACTGAAAGAGCTGAAGGATCCCTCGTCCGGCCGGCCGATGTCCGAGCTGGGATACTTCAAGCATCCCGAGCTGCTCGACGGCGGCGGGGTGCGGGTGCGCGTGGAGCTGCCGACCCCGGCCTCGCCGTACAAGGCCCGCATCGAGGAGGCGGTGCGCGCCATGCTCTCGCCGTTGCAGATCGCGCGCGTGGAGGTCGCTTTCGACGCCAACGTGCGGCCGTCGCCGGCGAAGCAACACAACCCCAACGACCTGGTTCCCTCGGTGAAGAACGTGGTGCTGGTCGGATCGGGGAAGGGCGGCGTGGGCAAGAGCACCGTCTCGGCCAACGTTGCCGTCGCTCTGGCGAACCTCGGCTGCAAAGTGGGCCTGCTCGACGCCGACATCTATGGGCCCTCGATGCCGCTGATGATGGGCCTCTTCGGCGCGCGCCCCACCTCCAACGATGGGAAGAAGGTCACCCCGCTCTCGGCCTTCGGCGTGAAGGTGATCAGCATCGGGTTCTTCGTCGATCCCGAGCAGGCGATGATCTGGCGCGGACCCATGCTGCACGGCGCGCTGGTCCAACTGCTGCGGGACGTGACCTGGGGCGACCTGGACTACCTGATCCTCGATCTGCCGCCGGGCACCGGCGACATCCAGCTCACCATCGCTCAACAAGTAAGCGTCTCGGGCGCGGTGGTGGTGACCACGCCCCAGGACGTCGCGCTCGCCGACGCCATCAAGGCAAAGACGATGTTCGACAAGGTCAACATCCCGGTGCTCGGGTTCGTCGAGAACATGAGCGGCTTCATCTGCCCGAACTGCAAGCACGAGACCGATATCTTCTCCAAGGGCGGCGCGGAGCTGGCGGCGGGCAAGCTGGGGGTGCCGTTCCTCGGCCGGGTGCCCATCAACACCGCCATCCGCGCCGGCAGCGACGACGGGCGGCCGGTGGTGGCGGCCGACCCCGGACTCCCGGAAGCGCAGGCGCTCACGCGCATTGCCCAGAACATCGCGGACCGCGTCGCGCTCGCCAACATGACCGCGGTTCCACGCGGCCAGAAGCCGCTCGTGCAGCTCGGGAAGAAGTCATGAACAGGACCTCGCTGGTAGAGTGCGAGGAGCAGAACGTGGACCAGGAGGGGTTCGGGTTCCGGCGGAAGCGGCTGGGCGCCGCGGCGGGCGCGAAGGGCATCGGGGTGAGCTGGTTCGAGCTGCAGCCCGGAAAAAAGGCCTTCCCGTTCCATTTCCACCTCGCCAACGAGGAGGCGATGTTCGTGCTCGAAGGCGAAGGCGTGCTGCGGCTCGGAGAGGAGGAGCACGTGCTGCGCGCCGGCGACTACTTCGCCTTTCCGCCCGGCCCTCCGGCGCACCAGGTGATCAACCGCTCCCAGGCGCCCCTCCGTTTCCTGGCGTTCTCCACCATGCTGGAACCCGAGGTCGCCGTGTACCCGGACTCGAAGAAGGTCGGGCTGCTCGCCCGCCGTCATGGGATGGTCTCGGTGCACAAGCAGGCCGACGCTGTGGACTATTACCTGGACGAAACGTGACGCGCGCCCACGAGCCGGGGATGATGCACGTCGGAGGGCCCATGGCGGAGGACGACGACGATCTGCCGCCCGAGGAGATGAAGAAGCTCTCCGGGATCGTCCCGGACATCGTCCGGCGCGCGGTGCTCACCGGCGTGGGGGCGCTGTTCATGACCGAGGAGGGCATCCGCAACCTGGTCGGCGACATGAAGATGCCGAAGGACGCGCTCGCGTTCCTCCTCTCCCAGGCGGACAAGACGCGCAGCGAGGTGGCGCGCGTGGTCACCCACGAGGTCCGTCGCTTCCTGGAGGGCGAGACGCTGCGGCGGGAGATCTGGAAGCTGCTCACCGGCGTGACGCTGGAGGTGAACGCTACCATCCAGCTCAAGCGCAGCGGCGAGCCGGGGTTCAAGGCGAAGATCAGGCAGAAGAAGAAGGAGCCCGACGAGGGCGATGCGTAGGCTCGCGCCGCGGCTGATCTTCCTCGTGCTGCTCGGAGGGGGGTTGCTGCTCTGGTCGCACCTGCGGAAACCGCGCGATCTGCGGCTGCAGATCGATCTCACGGAAGTCCGACCCGGGGAGGTGACCGATGTCGACGTGGTGGTGCGGCGCGGGAATCGTGCGCTCGCCCGCCACGAGGTCCGATATGACGGCGCGGGAGCGCCCGCGACCGTCGAGCTCATCGTGCATGCCCGGCCGGGTCCGGCGGAAGTCGAGACGACCCTGGCGTACGCGGGGAGGCCTGCGCGCCGGATCGTGGCGCGCGTGGACCTCTCGGAATCCGGGACGGCCAGGGTGCGGGCCGAGTGAGGCGCACCGCCGCGATCACTCCGGCGTGGAGTTGTCCGCCTTCCAATCGGAGAGCGGGAGCGTGAAGGAGAACGTCGAGCCTTTGCCCACCTCGCTGCTCACCGACACTTCGCCACCGTGCGCTTCCACGATGCTCTTGACGATGTTCAGGCCGAGGCCGAGCCCCTGCTCGCGGGAGCGAGCGTCCTTGACGTCGCCGACCTGGTACAGCCGGTCGAAGATCTTCGCCATGTGGGCCGCCGGGATGCCGCTGCCGTTGTCCTGAACGGAGACCAGCACGAAGCCGCGCCGCTGCTGGGCCGTGATGACCACCTTGCCCCCGTCCCGGCAGTGGCGCTCTGCGTTCGAGAGCAGGTTGCCGAGGACTTGCATGATGCGGTCGCGGTCGCCCAGCACCGGCGGCGTGTCGGTCGGGACGCGCTGGCGGATGTTCAGGCGCCGCTCCAGGAACCGGGGGGCCAGACCCGCCAGTGCCTGCGTCACCGCGTCGCGCAGGTCGAAAGGCTGGAAGTCCATGGACTCGCGCGTGAGCTCGAAGCGCGAGAAGTCCAGCAGCTCCTCGATGAACGCGCGCAGGCGCTTCCCGGAGGAGCGCGCAACCTGGAGGCATTGCCGCTGGCGCTCGTTGATGGCTCCCATCTTCTCGGCCAGCAGCAGCTCGGTGTAGCCGATCATCGTCACCAGCGGCGAGCGCAGCTCGTGGGACACGTTGGCGAGGAAGTTGTCCTTGCGGCGGTCGGCTTCCTGCAGCCGCTCGTTCGCCTCGAGCAGGACGCGGGTGCGCTCCTCGACGGCGCCCTCGATCAGCCGGGTCTGTTCCCGCATCCGCTCGCGCGTCAGGGCCCGCTCGAGCGCCAGCGAAGCCTGCAGGGCGAAGGAGCTGAGCACGCCCAGGTCCGGCTCCGTGGCGTCCTGCGGCCCGGCGAGGAGGATCCCGAGCGCATGGTCCGCGGCGCCGCGCAGCGGGGCGGCCACTACGTGGGACAGGCGCAGCAGCTCGATCAGTCGCTCCCGGACCGGCTCGGGCGCGCGCTTTCCCCAGATGGCGCGGATCAGCGCGTGCGGGCGCACTTCGACCACCGGCTCCGGGGACTTGAGCAGGTTGTCGAGCAGAGGCGACTTCGCGGGGTCGATCGGCATCACCTCGCTCATCTTGCGGATTCCGACCAGCTTCATCGCCTCGTCGATCACCGCGCGCTTGTGCGACATGTGCGCCAGCGTCAGGCCGTCGGGGCCGGTGAGCAGAAGGGCGCTCTCGAAACCCAGCTTGCGCAGCTCGTCGGAGATGGCGTGCACCACGTCGCGCCGCTCGGTCTCCCGGCGCAGGCGCGCTGCAGCGGCCGCGAGCGCGCCCAGGTTCTGCCTCGCCCGCGCCAGGTCGGCCAGCGCCCGCTGTCGTTCCCTCTCCTGCGCGAGCTGCAAGGACGCCTCGTGCCCGACGCCGCGCAAGGCCCGCAGGAGCGAGCGCCGGGGCTCGCGATCGAGCACCAGGCGGAGCATGCCGGCGGAGTCGCTCTCGACGCTCAGGGGAACGTCAGCGCACCACAGCTCGGGTGGGGCCAGCCGCCCCAGGTCGAGCGCGTGCGCGACTTCCGGCGGGCAGCGCGCGAGGTGGACGCTGCGTTCCAACCGCGCATCGGCCAGCATGCCCGAGGCGACCAATTCCTGGAGCCCGCGCGCGGTCACCTCGCGTCTCGCCCGGGGCGTGGCGAGGACGCCACCCACCGCCGCCTGGACGAGCTGGGCCTGCGGCTCCGATCCGTTCCCCAGCAAGTCGCCGCGAAGCCGCAGCTCGGCGACCAGGGCTCCGCAGATCGCCGCGGCGTCGTCCACGATGACCTGCCAGACGCGCTGCTCCACAATCTGAAGTTACCGCATTTGACTCCGCGTCCTAAGCGGCTTATCTCCGCGCCTCCTCCGGAGGAGTGAAAATCGTGGACGTGAAGACGCTGGCGGTCGTGGGGGCCGGGCAGATGGGCGCGGGAATCGCCCAGGCAGGGGCGCAGAGCGGACTCCATGTCCTGTTGATCGACGTCAGTCCGGAGTTGGTGGAGAAGGGCCTGGCCGGCATCCGCGCCCAGCTGGACAAGGCGGTTGGCAAGGGCAAGCTGAAGGCGGAGGACGCGCAGGCGGCCCTGGCGCGGCTCAGGTCCGGCGTTCCGGACGACGCGCGTTCCGCCCAGTTCGCGGTCGAGGCGGTCACCGAGAACGAAGAAGTCAAGAAGAAGGTATTTTCCAGCCTGGCCAAGGTGTTGCCCCAGGACGCGGTCCTGGCCAGCAACACCTCCTCGATTCCCATCACCCGGCTCGCGGCCAGCGTGCCGAATCCGGAGCGGGTGATCGGCATGCACTTCATGAACCCCGTTCCCGTGATGCCGCTGGTGGAGATCATCCGGGGCAGGCAGACGAGCGACGCCACTTACGAGGCCACCCAGGCGCTCGCCGCGCGGATGGGGAAGACGACGGTGCTGTCGAAGGACATGCCCGGCTTCATCGTCAACCGCATCCTCATTCCCATGCTCAACGAGGCCTGCTTCGCGCTTCAGGAGGGGCTTGCCTCCGCCGAGGACATCGACACCGCCATGAAGCTGGGGACCAATGTTCCCATGGGGCCCCTGACGCTGGCGGACTTCATCGGACTCGACACTTGCCTTTCGATCGCCGAGGTGCTGCACAAGGGTTTGGGCGACGACAAGTACCGTCCGGCGCCGCTGCTCCGGCAATACGTCGACGCAGGCTGGCTCGGGCGGAAGACCAAGCGCGGTTTTTACAGGTATTGACCCATGGCCTACGAGAACATCCTGGTCGAGCGCGACCCGACGATCTCGACCCTCACCGTCAATCGACCAAAAGCTCTCAACGCGCTGAACTCGCAGACCCTGCGCGAGCTGACGCAGGCGGTGCGCGAGTGTGCCGATTCGCGCGTCATCATCCTCACCGGCGCTGGCGACAAGGCCTTCGTGGCCGGAGCGGACATCTCCGAGATGGTGCCGATGGGGCCCTGGAAGGCGCGCGAGTTCAGCGAGCTGGGGCACGTCCTCACCGCGCTGATCGAGGACATTCCCGCGGCCACCATCGCGGCGGTGAACGGATACGCGCTGGGCGGCGGGCTCGAGCTCGCCGTGGCCTGCGACATGATCTTCGCCAGTGAAAACGCGCGGATGGGCCTTCCCGAGGTGACTCTCGGAGTGACCCCCGGATTCGGCGGCACGCAGCGCCTGGTGCGGCTGGTCGGCAAGCTCCGGGCGAAGGAGATGATCTTCACGGGCGACTGGGTGGACGCCAAGAGAGCGTACGAGATCGGCCTGGCAAATGCGGTGCTGCCGCGCGAGAAGCTGCTGGAGCACTGCCGCTCCGTCGCCCAGAAGATCGCCCAGAAAGGACCGCTGGCGGTCGCCCGCGCCAAGCGCCTGGTCGAGCGCGGCTACGACATGACGCTGCGCGCGGCCAACCGCCAGGAAGCGGAATCGTTCGCGCTCCTCTTCGATACCGAGGACCGCCGCGAGGGCATGCGGGCCTTCGTGGAAAAAAGGTCCGCCAAGTTCACGGGGAAATAGACGATGGATTTCTCGCTCACCGACGAGCAGCAGCGCCTGGTCGACACCGCCCGGAAGTTCACGCGCGAGAAGATCATTCCCGTCGCGCAGAAGCTCGACGAGCACGGCACCTTCCCCAAGGAGATCTGCGAGCAGGCGTGGGAGATCGGCCTGATGAACGCCGAGGTGCCGCAGGAAGTCGGCGGGCTCGGGCTTTCCACGCTCGATCACGTGCTGATGGCGGAAGAAGTGAACTACGGGTGCGCCGGCATCGGCACCACCTTGCTGGGAAACAACCTCGCAGCGATGCCGATCATGATCGCCGGCACGGAGGAGCAGCAGAAGACCTGGCTCGGCATGCTCACCGAGGCGCCGATCTTCGCCGCTTATGCCTGCTCCGAGCCCGATGCGGGCAGCGACGTCGCCGGGATGCGCACCACCGTCCGCAAAGCGGGCGACGAGTACGTGATGACGGGCCAGAAGCGCTGGATCACCAACGCCCGCTATGCCCGCTGGTACACCGTCTTCGGGCGCATCGGCGAGCCGCGCGACCGCCACAAGGGCATCACCTGCTTCGTCGTCCCGCGGGACGCGCCCGGCGTTTCGGTCGGGCGCAAGGAGGACAAGCTGGGGCAGCGGGCCAGCGACACCTCCGACGTGATCTTCGAGGACGTGAAGCTGACCCGGGCGAACCTGGTCGGCGGAGAAGGACAGGGCTTCAAGATCGCGATGAAGACGTTCGATCGGAGCCGGCCCTGGATCGCCGCCGGCGCCTGCGGGATCATGCGTCGGGCGCTGGACGAGTCGCGCCGCTATGCGCTGGAGCGGAAGGCGTTCGGACAGCCCATCGCGCAGTTCCAGGCGGTGCAGTTCATGCTGGCGGAGATGGCGATGAAGTACGAGGCCACACGCCTGCTCATGCTCAAGGCCAGCTGGAACATCGGGCAGGGGAAGCTCGACGCGATCGAGTCGTCCTACGCCAAGGCTTTCGGCGCCGATTCCGCGATGGCCGTGGCCACGGACGCGGTGCAGATCTTCGGCGGCTACGGGTACACGAAGGAGTATCCGGTCGAGAAGCTGATGCGGGACGCCAAGCTGCTGCAGATCTACGAAGGCACTTCCCAGATCCAGCGCATGGTGATCGCGCGCAGCCTCTTGGCGCAGGGCGCCGGTCGGGAGTAGAACCTTCGTGATGAAAAAGATCATCCTGGCGGTAGCACTCGCGAGCTCGCCGGCGTTCGCCCACGAATCTCACGGGCACCACGCGAAGAAAGGCGCGCCCAGCGGCGCGGCCGCGAAGGCGCCGGCCAGCTTCGAGAAGCAGCCGCCGCCAGGGACCTGGGCGAGGTGCGCGGTTTCCGGGGAGGTTTTCCAGGTCGGCCCCGACACTCAGTTCGAGACGTACGACGGCCGGGTCTATGCGTTCTGCTGCCCGGACTGCAAGCCGGACTTCGAGAAGGAGCCCGCCAAGTACGCCGGCAAGGGTCCTTGAGGGCGGGCTCGGTCATTTGACCGAGGGCATTTGCCCCGGCCTCATGCCACGTGTAGCATTCACGCCCCGGTTTCCCTCCACGCCTCAAGAGACCACGCACCATGGAAATTGAGTTGTCGGCAGAGCAGGGGCTGATGCGGGAAACCTGCCGCGACTTTGCCGACCGCGAGCTGAAGCCCAACGCCAGGCGCTGGGACCGCGAGCACAGATATCCGTCGGACGCAGTGAAGAAGGCCTTCGAGCTGGGCCTCTCTGGCGTGGCGGTGCCTGCGGAATGGGGCGGGGCCGGGATGGACAACGTCGCCTATGCGCTGGCCATCGAGGAGATCTCGCGGGGCTGCGCCTCGGTGGGCGTCACGCTGAGCGTGAACAACTCGCTCTACTGCGACCCGCTGCTGAAGTACGGCACCGATGCGCAGAAGGAGCGCTGGCTCAAGCCGTTCGCCGCCGGCGAGAAGCTTGGCTGTTTCGGGCTGACCGAGCCGCAAGCCGGGAGCGACGCCGCGGAGCAACGCACCACCGCCGTCCGTCGCGGCGACAAGTACGTCGTCAACGGCACCAAGAACTGGATCACCAACGGCCCGGTGGCCGACGCCATGGTGCTCTTCACCATGACGGACCTGAGCAAGGGCACCAAGGGCATCACCGCGTTCGTCGTCGACACCGGCACACCGGGGTTCCTGCGCCAGAAGTCGGACGAGAAGCTGGGCATCTGCGCCAGCCCGTCGTGCACCATCTTCTTCGAGAACATGGAAGTGCCGGTCGCGAACCGCCTCGGCCAGGAGGGCGAGGGATTCAAGATCGCCATGAGCACGCTGGATGGAGGCCGCATCGGCATCGCCGCGCAGGCCATCGGCATTGGAATGGCCGCTTTCGAGGAGGCGCGCGACTACGCGAAGTTGCGCAAGACCTTCGACGTCCCGATCGCGCAGCACCAGGCCATCCAGTTCATGCTCGCGGACATGATCACGGAGCTGGAGGCCGCGCGGCTCCTGACGCTGCGAGCGGCATCGCTGAAGGACTCGGGCGCCCGCCACTCGCGCGAGTCGAGCATGGCCAAGCTCTACGCCAGCGAGGCGGCCAACCGCGTCGCCGACAAGGCGGTCCAGATCCACGGCGGAATGGGCTACTCGAAGGAGCTGGACGTCGAGCGCCATTTCCGCGATGCGCGGATCACCGAAATCTACGAGGGAACGTCCGAGATCCAGCGGCTGGTGATCTCGAACGCGCTGCTGAAGTGACGTAAGCAGATCGGGTCACGAAGCCTGGGGGGCTCGTCCGATGGCGGTTCAGGGAGCGGCACCAAAGGAAGCTTGGAGCACGGAAGCGGACTTCTCCGACCGGCTCACGCCTCGTCAGACGTTCTGCGCGCCGCTCCTCTCGGCGCTGCTGTTCGGGGGTGGCATCGCCGGCATCAGCGACATCTACGTGCACATCCGCGACATCGTGCCGCTGAGCGCGCGCGACTGGGAGTCGAACCCCCTGGAGCGGCGGCTGGCGCTGTGGCACACCTCGCTCGCGCGCGCCATCCACGACTTCGTCCGGCTGGGCGTGCTGCGCGAAGACGGGCACGCCCGCTGGAGCATCAGCGAGAAGGGCTTCGCGGTGGCGAGGGAGTTCCAGCTCGTCTCCAATGACGGGGTGCTGATCGATCGCGCGGTGCTGCGCAAGCGGCTGGACGACTTCGCGACGGAGTTCGAAAAGTCGTACAAAGTGTACTCGCGCCCGGGCGCCTCGCCTGCTACATAGCCGCACAGCGAGATGCACCCGAGACTCTTCGACCTGACCGAGGCGCAGGCGCTCGTCCGCAATACCGCCCGCGACTACGCGCAAAAGACCCTGGCGCCGATCGCCGCCCAGCTCGACCGCGAGGCGCGCTTTCCCCGCGAGCAGCTCGCCGAGCTGGCGGAGCTCGGGCTCATGGGCGTCAACGTGCCCGAGCAGTACGGCGGCGCCGCGGCCGGAGCCGTCGCTTACGCCTTGGCGATGATGGAGATCGCGCAAGGCTGCGCCTCTACGGCAGTCACCCTGGCGGTGACCAATCTGGTGGCCGAGACCATCGTCCGCTTCGGGACCGAGGAGCAGAAGAAGCGCTACGTGCCGGAGATCACCTCGGGGCGCTTCGTCGCGGCGAGCTTCGGCCTCTCGGAACCCCACGCCGGCTCCGATGCCGGAGCACTTCGAACCACGGCCCGGAGGGACGGCGCCGAGTACGTGATCAACGGGAACAAACAATGGATCACCTCCGGCGACCGGGCCGGGGTGATCATCGTCTGGGCGCGCACCGGCGAGCCCGGCACCAGGGGAATCAGCGCCTTCCTCGTCGAAGGAGGCAGCAAGGGCCTTCATGTGGGCAGGCACGAGGACAAGATGGGCCTGCGCGCGTCCAGCACCGTCTCCCTGGCTTTCGAGGACCTGCGGGTTCCGGAGAGCGCCATGCTGGGGCCGCTAGGGCGCGGCTTTCCAATCGCACTGACCGCGCTGGATTCCGGCCGTGTCGGGATCGCCTGCCAGGCGATCGGCATCGGTACGGCGGCGCTGGATGCCGCCACCCGGTATGCGAAGGATCGCCGCGCCTTCGGCCAGCCGATCGCGGACAACCAGGCGATCCGCTTCATGCTCGCCGACGCCGCCACCGAATTGGACGCGGCGCGGCTGCTGGCCCTGCGCGCGGCCGCGCAGAAGGAGGCGGGAAAGCCGTTCACCCGAGAAGGGTCGATGGCGAAGGTCTTCGCCACCGAGAAGGCGAACAAGGCTTGCGACGTGGCGGTGCAGATCCACGGCGGGTACGGGTACATCGACGAGTTCCCCGTCGAGCGGCATTACCGGGACGCCCGCATCACCACCATCTATGAAGGCTCGAGCGAGATCCAGCGCATCGTCATCGCGCGCCATCTGCTGGCCGACTAGCACGCGTCCCAGAACCGGAACTGCCGAATGATCTCGCTCAAGCTTATCCCGCCGTTTCACTTCGAGGCTTGGACGCGGACGAGCAGGGCGACCAAGGTGCCGTCGGAGCTGACCGCTGCCTTCACCGCGGCCATCTCGCCGACGGCCAGGCTGGCGAGGGACACTGTCGTCCCCCCGCGCAGGATCTCCGTGTGGGAGTCGATCTTGAACGCCTTGCCTGCCACGCTGACGCTGTCCGCGCCGACGGCCTCGATCGGGCCCGTGGCGGCGATCAGCTCCTCCGGCGGATGTCCGGGCATGACGAGGATGACGTCCGCGACCGGGCCGGCAGTGGCGGGCTTGCCCTTTACGAGCGCGGACTCACCGACTTTGAGGTCGGAGAAGGCGATCGTGGCATCCCCGCGGCGGATGACGGTCTGGCTGCTGACGGAGAATGCGATGCTGGCGACCGTGATGGAGCTGTCGCTCAGCGCGTCGATCTTGCCCATGGCCAGGATGGCGGGAGAGGGAGGCTCGGGCGGCCGGAATCGGCGCACTTCTTTGGCGAGCAGCGAGCCGTCGGCCTGCTTCACCACCTCGGCGTCGATCCTGTCGCCGACCTTGAGGTCCGCGAGGGAGGCCGGTCCGCCGAAACCCTCGAACTGGGTGTGGGCGTCGACCGAGATCAGCGTGTCCCCGATGCTGAACGTGCCCTTGTCGGGGGAGACGGCCGTGACCTCGCCGGTGACGTGGAAGTCTTCCTCCTCCTGGTCGTCGTCGACCAGCACCCGCACCTGCGTGGCGGCGATGCTCTGGTCGGCCTGCACCTCACCGCGGACCAGCAGGCGGTCGCCGACCTTCAGGGCGGAGGCGTCGACCTTCACGTCCCCGCGCAGGATCTCCGTGCTCGCAGTGATGGTGACCAGGACGCCCCCGACGGTGAGCTTGCTCCCGCTCTCCGTGAGCTGAATGGCCGTGAGCGTGCCGACGAGCGCGCCCCCGCCGGCGCCATGCTCGTCTTCGATGGAGATGCGACGGGCGAGCACGGTCCCGTCGGCCTGAAGTGCGCCATCGATCTCGACGAAGGAGCCGATCGCGATGGCGCCGAGGCCGACGGTGGCGCCGTTCTGCCGGATGACGGTGGCGTCGGTCACCGTGACCGTGCGGTCTCCGACCGTCAGAGTCGTGCCGTTGATCGCGGTCACCTGGCCGTGGAACTCAGTCTCGGTCCGCTCGCACTCCTCTTGTGCCTGGTTGGCCGAGAGCGTCACCCTCAAGCGCCGGTACTCATTCCGCACGACTCGCTCGATGGCCAGCGTCGCGTCGGTGCCGGGTCCTGTGAAGCGCAGGGCGGTCGCGCCCGCGGGGACGTGCGCGAGCAGGAAGCTACCCGACGCGCCCGGAGTTGCGGAGATGCTGGTCCCGGGGACCTCGACGCGCAGCGCTTGCGAAGCGTTGAGGAGCTTTCCCTGGATGGTGGCGCCGGCCATTTGCGGGGCCGCGGTTCCGGAGCCACAACCCGCGAGCAACAGCAAACCGACGCCGATCGACCCGATGCTGAACCGCATGACGGTCCTCCCGCCGCGGCGCAGGCCGCATCTGGCTACCCTGACCCGCCACCTGGCGCCCGTGGGACAAATGAGCGAGCCATCGGAGTGCCGATCCCCGTCCTGCCGGCCGTCAGGGCCGCGACGCGGTCAGCGACGGATGCTCCCTCGCGCGGCGCCAACGGACAGGCGTGCGCCGCCGCGAGGGTGCGCTGGAGTCGTCGAGCGTATGCCCATCTGCCCGCCAGGTCGCGCCGCTGCCAGACCCGTGTTATCTCGCGATCATGAAGGCCAAGGACCGCCTCAGGGCAGCCCAGGAAGAGTGGCGCAGGACGGACCTGGCCCGGGCCGCGCAGAAGAGCGCCATGCGCCAGACCGGGTTCCAGACCGATTCGGGCATCCCCATCCCCGACTTGCTGACGCCGGCCGACGCCGGCGACCCCAGCGACGCCGACGTCGAGAGGTACCAGCGCGACCTGGGGTTTCCGGGGCAGTTCCCGTACACGCGAGGACCGCAGCCGAGCATGTATCGGGGGCGGCTGTGGACGATGCGCCAGTTCGCCGGATTCGGAACGCCGGAGGACACGAACAAGCGCTTCAAGTACCTGCTGGAGCACGGCATGACCGGCCTGAGCACGGCCTTCGACATGCCTGCCCTGATGGGCTACGACGCCGACCATCCCATGTCGCGCGGCGAGGTGGGGAAGGAAGGAGTCGCCGTCTCGACGCTGAAGGACTTCGAGGTCCTCTTCAGCGGGATCCCGCTCGACCGCGTCACCACCAGCATGACCATCAACGCGAGCGCGATCTTCGCGCTCTGCGCCTACATCGCGGTGGCCGAGAAGCAGGGCGTCTCGCAAGAAAAGCTGGGCGGGACCATCCAGAACGACGTTCTCAAGGAGTACATCGCGCAGAAGGAATGGGTGGTGGGCCCACGCCCGGCGACCCGCGTCGTGGTGGACATGATCGAGTACACCGCGAAGCACATGCCCCGCTGGCATCCCGTCTCCATCAGCGGCTACCACATCCGGGAAGCAGGAGCGACGGCGATCCAGGAGCTGGCGTTCACGCTGGCGGACGGATTCGGTTACGTCGAGGAGTGCGTCAAGCGCGGGATGGACGTGGACGACTTCGCCGCGCGGCTCAGCTTCTTCTGGGACGTGCACAACGACTTCTTCGAGGAGATCGCCAAGTTCCGCGCCGCGCGGCGCATCTACGCGCGGGTGATGCGGGAGAAGTTCGGGGCGAAGAAGCCCATCAGCCTGACGCTGCGCACGCACGCGCAGACGGCCGGCGTGTCGCTCACGGCGCAGCAGCCGTACAACAACGTGGTGCGCACCACGCTCCAGGCGCTGGCGGCGGTGCTGGGCGGCACCCAGTCCTTGCACACCAATTCACTCGACGAGACCTACGCGCTGCCCACCGAGGAGGCGGTCACCATCGCGATGCGCACCCAGCAGATCATCGCGCACGAGAGCGGCGTGGACCGCGCGGTCGATCCGCTCGCCGGGTCGTACTACGTCGAGTACCTCACCGATGAGACCGAGAAGCGGGCCCTGGAGATCCTGGCCAAGATCGACAGCCTCGGCGGCATCATCCGGGCCATCGAGGAAGGCTACCCGCAGCGCGAGATCGCCGACAGCGCCTACCAGTGGCAGCGCGAAGTCGATTCCGGCCAGCGGAAGATCGTGGGCGTCAACGCGTTCCGCACCGACCGGGACGCGCCCATCCCCACGCTGAAGATCGACGACGATCTGGTGCACACGCAGGTGGAGCGGCTGAACGCGGTACGGCGGAGCCGATCTCAGCGCGATGTGCAGGAGAGGCTCCGGGCCATCGAGAACGCCTGCCGCGGGGACAACAACCTCATGCACCCCGTGCTCGACGCGGTGAAGGCGTACTGCACGCTGGGCGAGGTCTGCGACGTCTTCCGCAAGGTGTGGGGAGCCTACCGCGAGAAGGGCATGTTCTAGGACCGCGCGCCCGGCCGCGAAAGGAAGCAGCAGCTTCAGATCAACCGCCGAGCACGCAGAGCACGCCGAGGAGATCAAAAAAACCAAGGAATCGTTCTTGGGGTTTTCTTGATCGTCTCGGCGTGCTCGGCGTGCTCGGGAACCCTGATCTGAAGCTGCTGCTTCCTTTACCGGTGCGTCACGCGACCTTTTGCGCCGCCTGCTTGACCGCTTCCACCTCGAGGGTCAGCTCGACCTTCTCGCCGACCAGCAGGCCGCCCGTCTCCAGCGCCTGGTTCCACTCGAGCCCGAAGTCCTTGCGGTCGATGCTCGTGCTGGCGACGAAGCCGGCCCGTTCACCGCCCCACGGGTCCTTCCCGCTGCCTTCGTAAGTCGCGTCCAGCACGACGGCCTTGGTCACGCCGTGGATCGTGAGATTACCGCTGACCCGGTAGCGATCGCCAGGCAGGCCTTCGACCTTGGTGCTGCGAAAAGACGCGGTGGGGAACTTCTCCACGTCGAAGAAGTCGGCGGAGCGCAGATGCGCGTCGCGCTGCGCATCCGCGGTGTCTAGGCTCGCCGGGTCGATGGTCACTTCCACCGAGGAGACGGCCGGGTCATCCGGATCGAACCGGATCTGCCCGCTCCACTTGGTGAAACGGCCACGGGCCTTGGAGACCACCATGTGGCGGACGGAGAAACTGACTGCGGAGTGCGAAGGATCGATGTTCCAGGTGCTGGCGGCCATTTGTACTCCTGTTTAAGATGGTAACTACGATTTACGTAGCTACTGATGCTTTCGTGCGGACCAGGATTCGCGGCGCTATACTTTCCGCATGGTGCAGCGACCCCACTCCACGCGCCTGTGCAAGCGCTTCCAGTCCGCGGTGGATCTGCTGGGCAAGCGGTGGACGCCGCTCGTCGTCCAGCTGCTGCTCAAGCGGCCACATCGCTACAGCGAGCTGGTCGCCGAGCTGGAGGTGGTCACTGAAGGCATGCTGTCGCAGCGCCTGAAGGAGCTGGAGAGCGCCGGGGTGCTGCAACGGCGCGTGATCGACGACCAGCCGGTCCGCGTCGAGTACCACCTGACGGACAAGGGACGCGCGCTCAGCCGGGTGATCTCCGGCCTGGAGCGGTGGGCAGAAGAATGGATCGCGTAGCCGACCGCATCTTCCTGGAGACGACCCGCCGCTACGCAGCGCCGAGGCTCGCGCAGCAGGACGTCTCCGCCGCTCTCCGGTTGGCCCAGGTGGAACCCGGCAAGCCCGTCGCGGACCTCGGCTGCGGATATGGCCGGCACCTGACCGCTTTGGTCGAGCAGGGTCACGAGCATCCGATCGGGATCGATCGCAGCCGCCTGCTGCTCGGGGAGGCCCGCACGCAGGCAGCGTCTGCCCGTCTGATCCGCGCCGACCTCCGCGCGCTGCCCCTCCATGCTGCTTCGCTGGCGGCTGCGTTCTGTTTCTACAGCTCGATGTTCCTGGGGACGGAGGCCGACGCGCTGGCCGCGCTTCGGGAAGCCGGTCGCGTGCTGCGGACCGGAGGGAGCCTGGTGCTCACCACCGACAACCCTTTGCGGCTGGAGGCACGGCCCCAGACCCTCTACGAGGAGGACGTCCCGGGCCTGGGCCGGGTGGAAGAGCGGAGCAGCTGGGATCCGGCGACGAATGTCGACCGGGTGACGAAGAGGCTGCGCACGCCGGCCGGCGAGAGCCTTTCGGCAACGTTTTCCATCCGGTACTATGCGCCCCCCAAGCTGGCCGAGCTGGCCCTGGCCGCGGGACTGACGCTCCGCCGCCTCGAGCCCGACGCGCCCTTGACGGAAGAGACGCCGCAGCTCATCGCCTTATTGGAGAAGGTTCCCTGATGGCAGACAGCAACCGGAAGGTCCGCATCCTCGTCGCCAAGCCGGGACTTGACGGCCATGACCGGGGCGCCAAGATCATCGCCAGGGCGCTTCGGGACGAAGGCTTCGAGGTCATCTATACCGGGCTGCACCAGACCCCGGAGATGATCGTCGCCGCCGCCGTCCAGGAGGACGTCGACGGCATCGGGCTCTCGATCATGTCCGGGGCGCACATGACCCTGTTCCCCGCGGTCATCGATCTCCTGCGGCAGCAGGGCGCCGACGACGTGGTGGTCTTCGGCGGCGGGATCATACCCGACCCGGACATCCCGCAGCTCCGGAAGCTGGGCGTGAAGGAGATCTTCACTCCGGGCGCGACCACCCGGTCGATCGCGGAATGGGTGCGCGACAACGTGCGCGTCCGAAGCTGACCCATGCTGCCGGCTCGCGTCACGCTCTACGAAGTGGGCCCCCGCGACGGGCTCCAGAACGAGTCGGCGAACCTGTCCCTCGAGGCCCGGGTGCGGCTGATCGAGGCGCTCGCGGACGCGGCGCTGAAGCGGATCGAGATCGGGTCGTTTGTCCGGCCCGACTGGATTCCGCAGCTCGCCGACACCGACCAGCTGGCGCGCCGCCTGGTCCGCAAACCGGGCGTGCGGTACGCGGCGCTGGTGCCCAACCGCACCGGGCTCGATCGCGCGGTGGCCGCCGGAATGGGAGAGGTCGCGGTGTTCATGTCGGCCACCGAGTCGCACAACCGCAAGAACACGAACAAGACGGTGGCGCAGTCGCTCGAGCAATTCCGGGAGATCGTTCCGGCCGCGAAGAAGCGGGGCCTGTTCGTGCGCGGATACCTGAGCACGATCTGGGGCTGCCCCTACGAGGGCAAGGTCGACGTGTCCCGCGCCGTTCAGATCGCCCGCGAGCTGCGCGCCATGGGCTGCGACGAGCTCTCGCTCGGCGACACCATCGGCGTGGGGAATCCCCGCCAGACCCGGGAGATCCTGGAGCTGTTCCTGCGGGACTTCCCAGCCTCGATGCTCGCTCTGCACATGCACGACACGCACGGCACGGCGCTCGCAAATTGCCTCGCCGCGATGGAGCTTGGAGTCAGCACCTTCGACACCAGCATCGGCGGGATGGGCGGCTGCCCCTATGCCCCGGGCGCCGCCGGGAACCTCGCCACCGAGGACCTGGTCTCGATGCTCGCCGACATGGGGATCGAGACCGGCGTGGACCTGGACAAGCTCATCCAGGCCGGCGCGCTGGCGCAGGAGCTGGTCGGGCACAAGCTCTCGGGCCGCCGGCTGCAGGCGGCGCTGGGACGGCGGACGCCCGGAGAGGCGCGGCCCTCGGCCGCGACGTAAAATGCCGAATCTCTGGATGGAAGATCGCGGGCCGGTTCGCCTCCTGACCATCGACGGCGAGTCGCAGATGAACGTGCTTTCGCGCGGGCTGGTGGCCGAGCTCGCGCAGCATGCCCGCCAGGTAGGGGTGGAGAGCTCGGTTCGGGCGGTGGTCATCACCGGCGCCGGAAAGCGCGCGTTTTGCGCGGGCGCGAACCTCAAGGAGCGGCAGGGCTGGACCGAGGACGACGTGCGGCACTGGCTGCTCGAGCTGCACACGGCCTTCCGCGAGATCGAGCGCTGCCCCAAGCCCTGGATCGCCGCGATCAACGGAGTTGCGCTCGGCGGCGGGTGCGAGCTGGCGCTGGCCTGCGACTTGCGGGTGATGGACCCCGGCGCGGAGATCGCGCTGACGGAGACGAAGATCGGCGTGATCCCGGGCGGGGGCGGAACCGTCCGTCTTTCGCGCATCGCCGGCACCGGGCGGGCGAAGGACCTGATCCTGACCGCCCGGCGCGTCCAAGCCGTGGAAGCGCTCCAGCTGGGAGTGGTCAGCCGCATCTCCCCGGCCGGCGACTCGGTCGGGGCTGCGGTCGCAGTCGGGCAGGAGATCGCCGGCAACGCCCCGGTGGCGGTGGCCGCCGCCAAGGCGTCGATCGACGAGGCGTACGACCTGCCGATGGACGCCGCCCTGGAGATGGAGCGGCTGCACTACGAAAAGGCGCTGCTCAGCGAGGATCGTCTGGAGGGCCTGAAGGCCTTCGCGGAGAAGCGGCCGCCCCGCTGGCGAGGACGATAGAACGCATCTCATGACCGGAACTGCCGAATGACCTCGCTCAAGCGGCCCCTGAGTTGGCTGTGGCTAGCCGCAATGCTGCTCAGTTATTGCAGGACGATGGAAACGGAGCTACGTCGACGTAACGTCGACGTGGTCGTGAGCGTGGACGGCGACGGCGACGGCGACGTGGCCGTGGGCGCCATCATCGACACAGTCTCGTGACCATCCC